>JGI24188J35168_1001290_pt1 | contig 14609 bp, 16 predicted proteins | sample YNPBryantNP2012_FD_35168 | JGI IMG/M metagenome (IMG submission 35168) | reverse complement strand
CGCGCCGATAGCGATGGAGGAGGGCTTGCGCTTTGCGGTGCGCGAAGGTGGTCACACGGTCGGCGCAGGCGTGGTCACCAAGATTATCGAGTAAGAGCAGGGAACAGCGATGGCAAGCAAGAACAAGGAAAACCGGATAATCATTACGCTGGCTTGCACCGAGTGTCGCTCGCGCAACTATACGACGACCAAGAACCGGATTAACGATCCGGATAGGCTGGAGTTGCGCAAGTACTGTCCACGCTGTCGTCAACACGTGGTGCACCGCGAAGTAAAGTAAGCGGTTTGTAAGTGCAGGGGTGTAGCTCAGCATGGTAGAGCACCGGTCTCCAAAACCGGCGGTCGGGGGTTCGAGTCCCTCCACCCCTGCCATTTGTATGTCAATTCGGCACATTGAGAGAGAACACCGTGATGGGCATAGCGAAAACAAAAACGAAGGAAGCGGAACGGGCGAAGCCCGCCAGTTCGGGAGCGGGTAAACCTCCGATTCGCAAAACACCCAGCATCGAGCGTATTCGCCGCTTTCTGAACGACGTGTGGATAGAACTGAAACGTTGTGAGTGGCCCACGCGCGAGCAGGTTGTCCGTTCTACGATGATTGTACTGGGCTTTATCGCGCTGATGAGCGTGTATATCGGAGCACTGGACGCTCTGCTGTCGTGGGTCACGCGAGCGCTCAGGCTGTTCTGAGGGTGGGCAATGCAAAAACAATGGTATGCCGTACATACCTATGCCGGTCATGAAAACAAAGTGAAGACCGCCATCGAGCGACGTGCAGAAGCGATGGGACTGCGCGACCGCATTTTTCGCATTCTCGTGCCCACCGAACAGGAAATGCGCACCCGCCAGGGCAAGAAGGTCACCGTCAGCCGAAAAATCTTCCCGGGCTACATTCTTATCGAGATGATACTGGACGAGCAGACCTGGTACCTGGTGAAGAGCACGGCGGGAGTGACCGGGTTCGTCACCTCGGGCGATAAGCCGGTGCCTCTTCAGGAGAAAGAAGTAGAGGCTATCCTCGAAACAGTGGAAGGCACGCAGAAGAAGCCCCGGGTGGCGTGGCAGCCCGGGGAACAGGTGCGCGTGGTGTCGGGTCCTTTTACCGATTTTCATGGCACCATTCAGGAGGTGCTACCGGATAAAGAGAAAGTGCGCGTCCTCATTTCGCTGTTCGGACGGGACACGCCGGTGGAGTTCGATTTCGAGCAGATAGAGAAAATCACGTAGGACGCGCTAAAACGGAGGGTTCACGTTGGCGAAAAAGATTCTGGCTGTGGTTAAGTTGCAAATACCGGCAGGGAAGGCAACTCCTGCCCCGCCTGTAGGTTCCTCGCTGGGACCCTACGGCATCAACATGATGGAGTTCATCAAGCAGTACAACGAGCGCACCGCCTCGCAGGTGGGGTCTATTATCCCTGTGGAAATCACCATCTACGAGGACCGCTCGTTCACCTTCGTCACGAAGACGCCGCCCGCTTCGGAGCTGCTGCGCAAGGCTGCGGGCATCGAAAAAGGTTCTTCTACGCCGAACCGACAGAAGGTGGGCAAAATCACGGTGGAGCAACTGCGTGAAATTGCCCGCACCAAGATGCCCGACCTCAATGCCAATGACGAAGAGGCAGCGATGAAGATTGTGGCGGGAACTGCCCGCTCGATGGGCATTGAGATAGTGTCTTCGTAGCACGGCGGTAGAGAAACTTGCGTGCGATCCATCCCCTCTCCATTCAGAGAGGGGATTCGTCCGATACCGAAATGCCCCTTGTGGGAGGGGTAAACCCGAAAAACACACCACAGGAGGAACAAAACCATGCCACAACACGGCAAACGCTATCTGGAAGCGAAGCAGAAAGTAGACCGCAACCGTCTTTACGGTGTGCGCGAAGCTCTGGAGCTGGCGAAGTCGCTGGCAAACGCTGGTTTCGATGAGACCATCGATATCGCTGTGAATCTGGGCGTGGATCCCCGTCACGGCGACCAGATGGTGCGCGGTACCACCACCCTGCCCTACGGCACCGGCAAGAAGGTAAAGGTTGCCGTGTTTGCCAAAGGCGACAAAGCGGAAGAGGCACTGAATGCCGGTGCAGACGTGGTGGGGGCGGAAGACCTCATCCAGCAGATTCAGCAGGGCTGGCGTGACTTCGATGTGCTGGTGGCTACCCCGGACATGGTGCCTCAGGTCAGCCGACTGGGACGCCTGCTGGGTCCTCGTATGCCAAACGCTAAGTCGGGTACGGTGACCAACGACATCGACCGTGTGGTGCGCGACCTGAAGCAAAGCAAGCGCGTGGCTTTCCGCGTGGAGAAAGCGGGTATCGTGCATATGCCTATCGGCAAAGCGTCGTTCGAGGTAGACCAGCTGGTGGAGAACTTCAACGCCGCCATCAATGCTCTGCTTAAGGCGAAGCCAGCCGCCGCCAAGGGACGCTACCTGCGCGGCATCACCGTCTCGTCTACGATGGGACCCGGTATCCGCGTGGATACTCAGGAAGCACAGAAGCTGGCAGAGACCGCCGCATAAGAGAAACAAACTCACGCCGGAAGTTTGGAAGTCAGCGAACATCGGTAGCCGCAGACTTTAGTCTGCGCAAAGAACGGCGCGGCTGAAGGGTGCGGCTACATTTTTATCTTTATAGTAGTTACGCACTTGCAATGAACATATAACGAGTCACGCTTTTTCAGTGATTGCAAAGACGCTTTCCTGTCATGCTGAGCGAAAGCGAAGCATCTCAGCCCGTTAAAAGAGATTCTTCACTCCGCTCAGAATGACAGATGGTGTCGCGTTACATCGTAAATTTGCGATCAGTCTTCCAATTGCGTGACTCCTATCTTTTCGAGCATGCTCAAAAAACTCTTGACAGACGCGGCAGGGATAGAGATAATAACGTTACGTGCGGAATACGTATTCCAGCAAATGATTCGAAAGGAGGTTTTCACTGATGAAACGCATCGCTTCGCTGCTGGTGATACTCGCCAGTGGTGCTGTGCTCATCACGGCCGCTTCCGCGCAACCGGTCATCGATGGCTCCTGGGACCCCATCTACCGCGTCCTCGCCATCCAGAACACCCAGACCGGCTTCGGTGACAGCAACCTCGGCGCGGTGGACTACGCCAACGGCTCCGAACTGGACGTCGCCTATGGTATCGTCAAAGACGGCTGGCTCTACCTGCTGCTGGCGGGTAACCTCGAATCCAACTTCAACAAACTGGAAATCTTCTTCGACACCCGCCCCGGCGGGCAGAATCGCCTGCGCGGAGACAACCCCGATGTGGACTTCAACGGGCTCAACCGCATGGGCGACGATGGCAGTGGCAACGGGCTGACCTTTGACCCCGACTTTGAGGCGGACTTCTGGATAGGGGTCACGGGTGGCGGTTCTCCCTACCGGTTGTATGCGAACTATGCGGAGTTAGGCAGTCCGGGTGTCGGGTTGTATTTGGGCAACACGGGTGCGGTGAGCGACGGCGTGCTGGTAGATGGGAACAACCCGTTTGGCATCCGCGTGACGATAAACAACAGCAACACCGGTGGGGTGACGGGTGGCACCGGTTTGGGCAACGGTGCGGATGTGATGACGGGTGTGGAGCTGGCGATACCGCTCAACGCGATTGGCAGTCCGGGCAGCGGGTACAACAAGGTCTCTGCCTTCATCAACGGTGTCGGGCATGACTACCTGTCCAATCAGGTGCTGGCGGGGATAGATGGTGGAGGCAATCTGGGTGAGCCGCGTCTGGTCAACTTCGGCAACATCCCGGGCGACCAGTACTTCCTGGTACCCGTGCCTGAACCGTCCAGCCTGAGCGTTTTGCTGCTGGGGCTAGGCGCATGGGCACTGAGGAAGCGAAGAGGATAACAGGCTGCCAGGTCTGTGGGTAAACTACCGGGCGACCCCTTTGGGGGTCGCCCGATTGCCATCTGCCGTGTGAGAGGTGTAACTTCTAAAGGGAAAAAGAGACGGAGCCGGGAATAGATAGGCGAGGAGCAGGTCCTTTTTGAGACAACCCTTCTGTTTTACCGCCGTGTTTCACTGAGGGCTCGCCCCCCAATTAACCGACGGAGGTTCATTTTCCATGAAACGCCTGCTTGGTCTCCCTTTGACGGTAGCTGCCGTGCTGCTCAGTGTGGCTTTGGGGTTCATGAACGCTGGTTGCTGGGCACAGGTCGCTCCCTCTCTGCAAAAACCCCCTGTAACGCAGGCAACCAAGAAGAAGGGGCTGGTTCCTGCCAGGCGCCTTGAGATGGCTTTACAAAAATCGCAGGAGCCGGATACGCTGCTACCAGTGCTGATGCATACCATCGAACGTGGCTTGCAAGGCTCCCGGCGCAGTGGTTCCTCCGAGCTGGACCGGATTTTCGACCGTGTCATTCAACGCCACCCCGAAGTGGACCGCCGGCTGTTGCAGAACCTGGTGACCGACTATCGTGCGTTACCGGCATCAGTGCGCGCCCGGGGACTACCTCCCGCTATAGCAAACCTCGACCCTGCGCGCCCCATAGATCCTTCCGCCATTCAGACGGTGGGCAGGCTGGTGCTGGAAACACGCAGAACCGTTCCTTTCCGCCTGCAGATGGCGCCCGGTAAGGAAGTAAGTACCAGCGAGTATATTGCCGCCAACATCGGCGAGGCAAAGCTGCCGTCCGGCATCGTTATGACCAGACCGCACATTGTGCGCATCTCTCCCGCGACTACCGCAGGCTACGAGGCAGGGCAGAAGCTTACACTGATAGGCTGGGGCTTCTCGGCGAACAAGGCAGATAACACCATCCGTATCTTCAAAACGCTGGCAGGTGGCTCACAAGGCGAGCTGACTACCCTGCATCCTTTGGTGTGTAGCACCAGCGCGATGGAGTTCAACCTGCCCGCGCCGATGGACCCTGGGCAGTATGCGGTGCAGGTTTGGGTAAAGACCAGCCTCGGCATTCAGGACACCAACAAGGTGGATTTTCGCGTCAAGACGCCGCCACCTCCCGCTCCGGAAATCTCCGCCATCACTCCCTCGCAGTATCCGGGCAGAACCGCGCTCATTACCGGACGTCACTTTGGCGGGGTACCGGGCGTCTATTTCCTGCCCATGGACGAGCAACCGATGGCGTCTTATGTGACCTTCGAAGGGCAGAAGGCGGGCTTTACGCTGGGCAAGGTGCTGAGCGACACTCAGATGGAGATTACCATCCCGAATAGCCTGCTGCCCGGTAACTATCAGGTGTTGGTGGCTATCGGCAGCGGCATCAGCAACCGCGTTGTCTATTCGGTGCGCGCATACCGCTATCAGGTGAACTTCCTGAAGGTTCACTGCATCGATGAGTCAAACCCCGAGTGGGCAGGCAGTGATGAAATCGTAACCACCTGGGTAGTAGCGCGCGATACGGAGGTGTGGGCGAAAAACACGGGCGAATACGGAGGCTTTGACGATGGCGACGAGCAGAGCTACAGGACCGGCGACCGCACCGTGTTCATGCCCGGTGGAGGACCCGGGGAAGTCAAAAGCGTTCTGGCTGTTAGCGTCTCGCTTTACGAATGGGATGCCGGAGATGCCAAGGCAGCAAGCGAGGTCGTTGGCTTCATCGGCGATCTGGCGAAAGAGGTACTGAATGCGATGGGCGAGGTGGAGTGGGCCAAATTGGTCGCCGCTCTGACGCCGGTGATACAGAAGTTGATTACATGGCTGGGCGGAGACCCCGACTTTCTGGGCACTCGCAACATAGGCTGGTCTGCGCTGGAACTGTTGCAGGCAACCGACAACCCGCAAAAGCGATTCTCGGGGAAACTGGAGTTCCGCAACAGCAGCGACACCGGCAGTTACGACGTCACCTATGAGGTCATACGTGTCGAGTGAGGGTTCAGGCAGTCTGTCGATAGATGGGTTCGGTATACAGTGCCTTTCGATAAGGCGTTGAACAGCATGTTCCTTTTGGAGGGCGAGGCTCCTGCCGAGCCGTAAACCCCTCCCCGTCCGCGGGGAGGTCGGGTAGGGGCGGCTCACCACGAGGTTCGCCCTCCAGATGTCAATTGCGACGGGCAAAAGGGTTCACACCCGGCAAGCGACTAACGGTACTCAGGCACCTGCCAGCAGTGCTGCTGCCACACACGCAGTACGTTCGGGTCGACGCCCTGCCACCATTCCCACAGGTAGTCATCGGGCGGGGTATCTCCCGGGTTCCATTGCAGCGCGCCAAAGGTCGCGCAGACCTTAATCGCCTTCGCGTGCCCGTCGTGGAACGTCCAGTTGCTCACGCCGTTATGGCTGGTAAACCACCCCTTATTGCCGTCGAACCAGATGCGCCATCCGTCCACACACCACGTACCGAGGTCATGGAAGTACTCGCGCGACTCCAGCACCTGGATAATCGTGGCAGGACGCGGGATAGACGACATCTTCACGGGGTTGGAGAGCCAGCCGGGAACAATCCAGCCGTTCCACCAGCCGACGGTACCCCGGTGCGCCCAGTTGTTCGCGCCCGCATACGAACGCCGCCAGCCGTGGTAATGCTCCAGCGTGGTCTCCTCTGGAGGAGGCAGAGGCTTTGTGCCGTCGTGCAAACCACTGTTGGCATCATCTCCCCAACGCGAGCATTGCCAGTTCCAGATGGGTTCGTTCGGACGCTCGTAGGAAGGACACAGAGAGATGCCCGTGTTCTTGATGTAGGGCTGGATTGCCCAACGCCATGAGTAACAGGAGGTCCTTCCGTTGGGCGCAATCGCGGGTTGCCAGCCCGGGTAGGGCAGGGTCTCATCGTAGTCCTGATTGTACTGCAGAATGCCCAGAGCAATCTGCTTCATGTTGGACAGACAGGCTGTCTTGTTCGCCTGTTCCCGAGCGCGCTCGAACACCGGGAACAGGATTGCTGCCAGTATCGCGATAATCGCGATAACGACCAGCAGCTCAATGAGCGTAAATGCACGAAGACGTTTCATTTTTGCACCCTCCTTCATCTGTTGTTTCAGGTTAGCGTCCTGTCGTTGGCGGGGAAGTCACTCCTGTGACGGGTGCTCCACCGCCTCCACCGCTCAGCTGCGCTTGCAACCCCGGCGGCAAGGGATAGCCCTGCTTCATGGCTTTGTCCAGTACAGCGCGCTCTTGCGGGGTGAGCTTGCTGATGTCGCCACCATACTCCCGGGACAGCTTCTGGATGACGGTGTTCACCTCGGTGCCGATGTCGCTGACCTGAGTGCTCTTGCCGCCGCTCCATGCACGCCACAGGTAGAAACCTGCAATCACCACGGCGATAATGATGACCACGATCGCCACAACCGGTGAGACTTCCTTTTTCATGCCCTGTCCTCCTGAGTGTCTGGTCATCGTGGTGCGGCTGGAGCGCCATACGGCACCGGTGCGCCGTAATTAGCTGGAGGCGTCCACTTAGGCTTTTTGGGCTCCAGGAATATCTTGTATCCTGCGAAGCCCAGTATTGCCACCACCACCACGATGATGATGATCGCTACTGCGGGACTTATCTCCTTCTTCATCCGATGCCTCCCCTACTGCTGGCGACGCCAGTCCCACTTCTCTACGTTGTAGTAAATCCACATCTGCGTATCTTTGAACCACCTGGCGTGCCCGTCGCAGAAGACGTAATTGCGCCCGTCCGAGTGCTGAGGCTCCCAGTCTGGCCAGCACTTGGGGCAGGTGTAGTTGGGGTCAAATCCACCCCAGCCGGGATAGCCATTCCAGCCCTGCATCTCTATCGCCCAGTTGGATTTGCCGCTATCCCAGAACAGCACCGTTTCCGCCGGACGAGGGATGTAAGAGCGTTTCGCAGCGGGTCCTTTGTACTCACCGGAGTCGCCTATCCAGTTACTGTAGATGTATCCCACGTCATCGGTGGATGTGGACGGTCGCCACGCCGTCTGCACACCGGCAGGGCAGGCGAAGATGCCCACGTTCTTAATGTAAGGGATCAGAAGTGTTCCCCAGTTCGGCGAGAAATCTTGCGGACGCTGGGTTGGACCAGTATACCAGCCATAAACTTCGCCGTTCGGTTTGCGCAGGTCCTCGCGGCACGGCCACACCGACCAGCCATCACACCAGGCTGGTTCGTTCGGATGACTGCGGTATAGCTCCATGTACTGGTTATCGTAGTCTTGGCAGTACATGGTTGCCGCGAGCCCCAGCTGTCTGGTGTTGGACAGGCAGCTGGATTGCCGGGCTTTGGCACGGGCTTGTGCAAAAACGGGGAATAGAATCGCTGCCAGTATCGCGATAATCGCGATAACGACAAGCAGCTCAATCAGGGTAAAAGCCTTCGCACTTTGTTGCATATCTTGCACCCTCCCTTTTGATGTTTGTGTATAGCGATTCAATGAACCAACGGGATACAGGCACCTATGTTATTCTCCCTGTCTTCGCATCACCTCCTCTCAGACTCCGGGAGATTTTCTTCTGATAGCGAGCTGACTTCCCACAGTCATAAAGACTAACACATTTCAGATGGGCCATCGTTTACAATTCCATCATAGCACTTCGCGCAAAAAAAAGCAATACGCAAGATATTCTCCTCAGATATTTCTTCGTGCCCTAATTATCGAACAAGGTGCTCAAGAACAGGTCAGGAGTTACGCGGTAGTGAGGAACACGTTGCAAGCCATGCTTTTTCATCGATTCCAGAGACATGTTCCTGTCATGCTGAGCGTCAGCGAAGCATCTCAGCGCGTAAACAGAGATTCTTCGCTTCGCTCAGAATGACACTTCTTGTCATGCTGAACGCAGTGAAGCATCTATGTTGACGAGTTCCCGTGCGGATGTATCATCACCTTCATGCCCTCGCGGTTCTGCATCACCTCGAAGGCACGGTGAATCTGCGACAAGGGGAAGCGATGGGTAATCAGCGGAGCGACGCGCACCTTTCCCTGCGCCAGCAGCTGCACTGCCAGCTCATGATGCCTCGGTACAGAGCCGTGTGAGCCTGTCACGAAGCACTCCTTGTAATGAATCGTGTTGGAGTACACGCTCATCGGGCTGGTGCCCTTCGGCAGTCCACCGAACAGATTCACGTAGCCTCGATGCGCCACCATCTCAATCGCCTGCTCGTGTGCTTCCACCGACGCGCTGGCGGTAATCACGATGTCGGGACCCTCACCGCCTGTCTCCTCAATGCAACGCGCGACCACATCTTCTTCCTCCGCAGCAATATACACGTCCGCTTCGTAAAAGCGAGCCAGCTCCAGCCTCGCCTTACTGCGCTGTACGGCGATAATCTTCGTCGCGCCCATCGCACGCGCAAGGTCAATCAGCATACAACCGATGGGTCCCAGTCCGATAATGACCACGCTTTTACCCAATCCCATGTTCACCAGTTCCATGCCGTTGATGGCACAGGCGAGCGGCTCCGCCAACGCAGCAGTTTCGTAGTCCATGCTATCGGGGATGGGCGTCACGGGCCCCTCGTCCAGCAGCAGTTTGGGCAGTTTCATGTACTGAGCGAACGCGCCAGGTATCTGGTAGCCCACCGCGTAGTTAATCGCGCAGTTATTGCCCAGCCCGTTGCGACACCAGCGGCACTGTCCGCAGGGCACGTCCGCGCCTATCGCCACGCGGTCGCCCTCTTTCACCCGCGTCACATTCTTGCCCGCCTTCACCACCACACCCGCTGCCTCGTGCCCGATGATAGCAGGGGGCTTCACGCGCGGGTTACCGTGATGCAGGATGCGCACATCCGAGCCGCAGATGCTCACTGCCTCTACTCTCAGCAGGGCGGAATCGTCGTCGATCTCCGGCTCCGGCACTTCCTGAAGCACNAGTTTGCCCAGATCCTCCAGAACCGCAGCCAGCATCAGTCTTCCTCCTGTCCGTCGGGGTGTATCAACACTTTGCAGAAAAAGCCTTTCCTGTCGTGCATGGCATTTAGCGTGTCGACGGCGCGGCTTAACGGCACGCGATGGGTGACCAGCGGTCGAAGCTTCAACGAACCCGATGCCATCGCCCGCAGGGTCGTGTGCCAGTCGTCATCCGCGCTGTACACCGCGTAGTCCGAGTTCCAGGTGCCGTACAGGTTCACCTCGCGCCGCATCAGCTGCGACAGCAGGCTGGGGGAGAAGGTCACCTCCGCCGAGGGGTTGCCCAGAATGACCACACGTCCGCCCCGTCGGGCGCAGGCGCAGGCTTGCAGCAACGTCTGCGGCACGCCCACTGCCTCGATGCACAGGTGCGCCCCCTGTCCCTCCGTGAGGGAGGCGACCACCTCTTCGGCAACTTTCTGTGCGGAATGGTAAGCTTGCGCAAAGCCCAGCTCGCGCGCCAGGACGAGCTTCTCCTCCACGATGTCAAACAGTAGCACCGATGATGCGCCCATGATACGTGCCCACTGCGCTACCATCAGACCGATGGGTCCCGCGCCGAAGACAGCGACCGTTTCGCCCGGNTGGCATCCCCCCGCGCGGCGTAAGGCGTGCAATGCCACCGCTGCCGGTTCGGTCATCGCCGCTTCTTGCAGGCTCACCCCCTGTGGCACGCGCAGCAGGTTCCTCGCCGGGGCAACCGCATACTCCGCGAACGCCCCATCCCGTCGTGAGCCGAGGTAGTCGTACGACTCGCACTGCGCATACCTGCCCTTCTCGCAGGGTGAGCACCGTCCACACCATATCAGGGGAAACACCGCCACGCGGTCACCCGGCGCGAACTGCGTCACTCCCTCGCCGCACTGCTCCACTACCCCAGCGAACTCGTGCCCGCAAATCAGGGGGAAACGATAAGTGCCCTTCGAGAAGATGCGTGGAATGTCGGAGCCGCACACGCCGCAATAAGCCACCCGAACCAGCACCTCACCCGCCTTCGGCTCGGGCGTGGGCACGTCCTCATAGCGCAAATCGCCGACCGCGTGAAGCACCAGCGCTTTCATCTATGCATTGCCTCCCGCACGGCGTTGAAGCCCCTCACGCACCGCCTGCACGACCCGCCGATGGTTCTGCCACAACGTGCCCTGCGGGTGATACAGACTGCTGGAGCCGAGTACCAGAATATCTGCGCCCGCCGCCACCATCTTCGGGATGTTCTCGAAGCTCACGTTGCCGTCCACCTGAATGGGTATGTGCGCAAAGCCGCGCTCGTCCAGAAAGCGGCGGCAATCGGCGATTTTGCGCAAGGTAATCGGAACGAGCCGCTGCCCGGCGAAGCCGGGGTTAACAGCCATCAGCAACACGAAATCCACCTTCTCCAGCACGTAGTCCAGCATATTGAGCGGTGTAGCGGGGTTGAGTGCCACCCCTGCCAGCGCACCTCCCTCACGAATCATGCTGAGCGTGCGGTCAAGGTGCCAGGCAGACTCCGCGTGTACGGAAATGACCTGCACTCCCAGCGGCAGCAGCTTGCGGATGAAGAAGTCGTTATCTTCTACCATCAGGTGCACGTCGAAGGGCAGATGGGTGCGTTCGCGAAGCTGCTCGAGAACCACCAGCCCGAGCGGCATGTTGGGCGTGAAGTGCGCGTCCATCAGGTCGACGTGCAGGTAAAGAACGCCTATTGCCTCCAGCTGCCGGATGTGCGCTTCCAGATTCAGCTGGTCGGCGCACATCAACGATGCCGAGAAACGAACCGGCTCGATGTTCACAGGCGGGAGATTGGTGGGCTTACTGCACGGTTCTGCAGGGGCGCACCACGCCTCGCGCAGGTATCGCAGCGATCCGCGCAGAGACTTTTCCAGATGGATGTCGCTGTAGTCCCGCCCCAGCTTCGGTCCCGAAATCTCCAGATAGCCCACCACCTGCTGCACGGGCAACCGATGGGCGTTGGCGTGCAACAGGTCGCGAAACCGCTCCACCTGCACCACGCCTTTTGCTCGTTCCTCCTCGCCAAATCCGAAGGTGGAGTGGAAAAGGGCATCGGTGTTTTTCAGATGCACCTCATACAGATAGGGCAGGGTGGCTTCGAAGGTCTGCAGGTTGTCCCATACCACATGCCNCTGCGCGTCGGCGTANCCATGCGAGACATCCGCGCAGAAGCCCATGCGCGCGGTGCTGTCGGGATGCTGACGGTGGTAGGCGGTCAGCTCCTCGCCCATCTGCCGAATCTCCTCCGGCAGGGTAGGGGGTTCCGCCAAGCACGACATCGGCTCGATGGTCAACCAGGCCACGCCCTGCTCGTACGCGAAGTGCATCAGATCCTTGAAGTGCTTCAGGTAGCGGGCAATGCCCTGTGGTTTGGTGTGCATCTCGTCCCGCAGCACCGCGCCCGGATTGTGCCCCACCGAGCGCGCGCCCAGGATGCCACCAATCTGGATGTATCGCTCGAACATGCGCCGCGCGATCGCTTCCCAGCCCGGCTCGTTGCGGAAGAAGCCTCCCAGCTCGCGATGCGCCGTGAACAGGCTGTAGATACGAACACCTGCTTTCTCCGCCTGCTCGCGCAGCCAGTGGAAAAACTCGTCGGGCAGAAGGTAGAACTCGAACGTGCTGCCCAGCTGGATGTGTTCGACACCTTCCTCTGCCGCCAGACGGAATAACCAGGGGTACGAATAACGGTATTCTATCGGGTCGGTTTTGATGCCAAGCAGGAGTTGCAGGGGAATGCTCATACCGTGTGCCTCTTTCGTTCCACTGCTCGTGCGATTCGATTCAAAATCGGTTGCGACTCGTGGCGCTTTCGGCGTGCGAGCGCGACGCACAATGCGTCAAACAGAGCCAGCTGTACCAGCCGTGCGGTGATGGTTTCGTCCAGCCATTGCGTGCGCCCCGCAGAGGTAATCAGGCAGGTGTCGCACAGCTTTGCGAGGGGGGAGCGGCGGAAGCTGGTCACGCAGATGGTGTGCGCCCCAGCCTCTTTCGCCAGTTCCACCGACTCGATGGTTTCCCTGCTCGTTCCCGAGTAGGATACCGCCAGCCCCACATCCCCAGGCTCCAGCAGCGCGGCGTTAATGGCTTGCATGTGGTCATCCACCGAAAAGAGGCTGTTCACTCCGCACCGTTGCAGGCGATACTGCAGGTCCATACAGACCGGTAGCGAACTGCCCACTCCGAATATCGCCACCCGCCGCGCGCTGGCGAGTGCCTCCACCGCCCGCTCGAACTGTGCCATATCCAGCAGCTCCATCGTGCTGGCGACCGCCTGCACGTCCATGTTCAGCACCTTTTGCACCAGCCGGGGAAGGTCGTCTTCGGGCGAGACGTCGCCATGCAAGTCGGGCACCGGCTCGCGGTGGGGAGCCAAATCCGCCACGAGAGCCAGTTTGAAGTCCGCATAGCCCTTGAAACCGATGGAGCGGCAGAACCGCACCACGGTGGTTTCGCTGACGCCGCTGCGGTCGCTCAGGTGGATGACGCTGCAGCCGCGCGCCTCCTCGGGGTGGTTCAGCACGAAGTCAGCGACCTTGCGCTCCGCCTCGTTCAGCGACGGGTACAGCGCGGAAACTTTTTCCAGTACTGAAGCCACATCTATCGCCTCCAAATCCCATTATAGAGGAGCAGAAAAAAATTGTCAACAGGAAAGGTAAGAAAAGAAAATATTATGTGACCTGCGATCACACTCCCCTCTCCCACAGCGTGGGAGAGGGGACAGGGGTGAGGGCGTACAATACACCATATGCGGTGAAACCCACGCCTCGGGTTCGGTGTCTTTTTTGCCGATAGGAGAGATTGGAATGGTTACCGCCAGCGGTTTAAGCAAAGTCTTCTCCGACCGCAAGCGGGGACAGGTGGTTGCGCTCGAGGAGGTGAGCTTCGAGGCGCAGCCGGGAGAGGTGTTCGGCATTCTGGGGGTCAACGGTGCCGGCAAGACCACTCTGCTGCGTGTGCTGGGCACCATTCTCTCGCCCTCTGCAGGCGATGCCACCGTCGCCAGTTACAATATCCGCACCCAGCCTCAGGAGGTGCGCCAGCATATCGGCTATCTCACCGGTTCCACCGCGCTGTATGGACGCCTGACCGCACGCGAGATACTGCACTACTTTGGCGCGCTGTACGGCCTGTCCCGCGAGCACCTGAGCCGCCGTATAGACGAGCTGGTGGAGACGCTACGCATGCACGATTTCATCGACGGACGATGCGACCGCCTCTCCACCGGTCAGAAACAGCGTGTGAGCATCGCCCGCAGTATCCTCCACAACCCGCCGGTGATGTTCCTGGACGAGCCGACGGCGGGGCTGGATGTGGTAACTTCGCGCACCATCATGCAGTTCATCGACGACAGCCGCCGCAAAGGGCACACTATCCTCTTTTCCACCCATATCATGAGTGAGGCGGAACGACTGTGCGACCGAATTGCCGTTATCCATCGCGGGCGCGTCGTGGCGATTGGCACGCTGGATGAACTGCGCACGCGCACGGGGGAACGCGCGCTGGAGCTGGTGTTTCTCAGTCTCATTGGCGAGAAGGAGGACGCCGTATGAACCGCACGTTCGTGGTGTTCTGGAAGGAACTGCGCGAGGTGCTTCGCGACCGGCGAGTGCTGTTCTCCACCATCATCTCCCCGCTGTTGCTGACGCCCATGCTGCTCTGGGGTATCGGGCTGATGGTGCAGCAACGTCAGGAGTCCGCCCAGAAGGTGGTCATCCCCATTGGGGTGGTCGCGCCCAGAGGCGGTGAGGAGTTCATCGCGGCGCTTCAGGAGGCGGGCTTCGCTGTGCATCGGCTACCGGCGCAAACACAGGCAGAGACGCAGCTACGCCATCGGGTGGTGAAAGC
>JGI24188J35168_1001287_pt1 | contig 14689 bp, 14 predicted proteins | sample YNPBryantNP2012_FD_35168 | JGI IMG/M metagenome (IMG submission 35168) | reverse complement strand
TAGGGCTTATAAGGCGGGCCAGCTGTAATCTGCGCATGTCCCGAGATAAAAGGGCGCTGGCTGGCCAAGAACCTTCCACTAAAAGGGATTTGTGCCCATGCTTCCGGGAAAGTAATGGCTGCGAGACCTCCACTATCTCTTTCTTAGGAGATATTGGGTCGAATGGGGAATGGATATCCCCTGCGGCGTCAGGCGCGCTTCCTCGCGTATGATTGCAGAAAGCGCTCTATACTCATGCTGTCCAGGTCGGACTTTATCTCCTTCTCCCGCCGCCGCGCCCGTTCCAGGTCGTGGAATCTCTCTCCGTAGATGATGCGCTGGGACCGGTAATCCCACACTTCGACCAGGAAGCCCTCCCCGAAGTCGGCATCCACGAAGCCCTTGCTAATCCTGACCTTGTAGGCGTCCCGCGCCGGGCTGGAAGCGTTCCTGCTCATGTTCTNCGCCCTGCCTGACTTCACGGCGAACCACCCCCGGAAGCCGGCATCTCTCTTATCCGTATATGTCAATAAAAAACAGTTTTTAAATTCTACCACACTATCGTTTGCCCCGCAAAAAAACTCACCATTCCGACCTCCGGGCCCGCAGAGCGCCTCTCGGGTCCGGCAAGAAGAAACGCGGAGGTGATGGGCCGCGGGGCGGCCGCTGGACCTTGTGCTATGATGTTGACACCCATGTTTCCTGGTGCCGGAGGCATAGCGAGCGGATTGCGGGGCCGGGCCGCCGCGGCCCTGGCAGCCGCCTGCTGCGCGGCCTTGCTCTTTTCCGCGACGATCGCCGGTTGCGGGAACATGAGCCCCCGAGAGTACTCCGATGCCATCTACTCGATAAACCTGAAGGTGGCGGAGGAGATGAACGCCCTTGCCGCGCGTATCCAGGAGCAGCAAATGGGAGGGATGAAGGAGGCCTCCCTGGAGGGCATGCGCATCTCCCGGCGCATGGAGGACGTGTTCAACTCATCCCTACAGGAAGCCCAGAAGATGAAACCGCCTCCCGAGGCCCGCGAACTGCATGCAGGGATCATTGAGCTCTATCAGCGGGGCGCGGAGCTGGGAGGCGACTTCTCTGCCGCCTATGAATACCTGTACGAGATATCGGACACTCTGGACCGTTTCTTCACCGCGGGCATGGAGGTATTCCAAGTGGGAGTCCTGGGCAGCGACCAAGCCCTGCTCATCTCGGCGTTGGACCGCGACATCGGAGCCGCCCGGGACTGCCGTGATGCGGTGGATCTCGAGGCGGGAGACGCCGCCCCGGCGACCCGGGATTTCTTCCGGGGGATGTTCGACGGGTTGCTGGGCATACTGGAGCGAGCCCGCGCGGGCATCATGTCGGGAGACGAGGAGGCGCGACCGCGCCTCAACCGGGAGTTGAGCGAGTTCTTCGCCGGGCTCCTGCAGGCGGAATCTGAAGGAATACCGGGTTTCGCCGAGCTGTCCGACCGGCTGCTGGAGTTGCAGGGCCGTTACCACGAGTTGGCGCGCATGGTCAACGACCTCTGAGCGATCCGGCTCGATCGAGGGAAGGAGGCACCATCTTGACCGCACCTGATGCCGACGCAGCGGTGGAAGCGCTTTTCAACCCCCGCAGCATCACCATCCTGGGAGCCTCGCGCAGCGTGAACAAGTGGGGGAACATCATCCCCGGGAACATCATTGGGGGAGGGTACCGCGGACCCCTATTCCTGGTCAACCCCCAGGGAGGCGAGATCCACGGCATGCCGGTCTATCGCAGCGTGGAGGAGGTCCCCGGTCCCCTGGACCTGGTCATGGTGACCATCCCCGCCGAAAAAGTGGAAGGGGAGCTCGAGGCGTGCGGAAGGGCGGGGGCGCGGGTGGCCATCGTCATATCCGGGGGCTTCAGCGAGTCGGGGCCGGAGGGTAGGGAGATGGAGCGCCGCATGGTGGAAAGAGCCCACGCGGCGGGCCTGCGGGTTGTCGGCCCCAACACCATGGGGATATATACGGCCTCCCTGAACCTGACCGCCCTGATGCCCGCGGTCCGGCCGCTCCCCGGCTCCATCGCCTTTGCCGCTCAGAGCGGCAACCTGGGCACCCAGATGCTGGGCTACGGAGCTTACCGGGGGGTGGGCTTCTCCCGCTTCGTGTGCATCGGCAACGAGTGCGACCTCGACTTCGTGGATTACCTGCGCTACTTTGCCCGGGACGAGGCCACCCGGGTTATCCTGCTCTACGTGGAAGGGTTCAAGCGGCCCCGCCTCTTCCTGGAGGAGGCGCGCAGAATAAGCCCCCGCAAGCCCATCGTCATCTACAAGGCGGCGGGGACGGGAGCCGGGAGGAGCGCCGCGGCCTCGCACAGCGCGGCCATGGCCGGCTCCGAGGAGCTCTACTCGGGGATGATCGCCCAGCTGGGGATGGTGCGGGCACGCACCACCGAGGAGATGTTGGACATCTCCGATGCCCTGGCGAAGATGCCCCTGCCGCGCGGCAACCGTGTGGCCGTCCTCACCTGGGGGGGCGGCTGGGGGGTGGTCACCGCGGACCTCTGCGAGCGGGAGGGGCTGGAGGTGCCTCCCCTGCCGGAGGAGGTCCGCGAGAGGATGGACCGCCTCCTCCCCTCCTACTGGAGCAGAGGCAACCCGGTGGACCTGGTAGGGTTCTTCGACATCGATGCGCATATAAACTGCCTCAGGGAGCTGGTCACCAGTGATGCCTTCGACGGCGTCATCTCCCTGGGGACGGTCAACGCCAACGTGTCTTTCCGGGAGATGGTCGAGAGGGAGTGGGCCGCGGTGGACGAAGAAGACAAACGCAAGGTGCGCCTCCACATGGAGAAGATGACCGAGGCCTTCGTCCAGACGGTGGTGGAACTCACGGAGCGCCACNGCAAGCCCATCGTCACCGTGGGCATGCCCCAGCGGGAGAGCGATATGCACCTCCTCCCGGAGGAGAGCCGCCGCATGTGCATATACTCCAATCCGGAGAGGGCGGTGCGGGTGATGAGTGCCCTGGTGACCCGGGCACGCTTCCTGCGGGAACGGGGTGCGGTAGGAACGGAGTCCTGATGCCCTGGGAGCGGGCTCTCCTGCTGGGCGGGGTGCAGGGACTTACGGAGTTCTGGCCCATCTCCTCCTCCGCCCACNTGGCCCTGCTCATGCAGCTCTTCGGTTGGGGGGAACCCCGCCTCTCCTTCACCGTGGCTATGCACGCGGGCACGTTCCTGGCGGTGCTCCTTTTCTACCGCGGAACCGTGCTGCGCCTGCTCCGTGCGGTGCCTGGGCTGCTCAGGGAGGGGAGAACGGGTGGGGACCCCGACCGGCGCCTGCTCCTACTGCTGGCGGTGGCCTTTTTCCCCGCAGCGGTGCTGGGCGCCTTCGCCTCGGGGTCGTCGGAGGCGATGGAGGGCATGCCCCTGTTGATGACCTTGACGCTGATGGGCTTCTCCCTGGTTCTGGCGGCGGCGGACCGCATGCGCCCTAGCAAGCGACTCGCGGCCCTGAGGTGGCGGGACGCTTTGATCATCGGCATCTTCCAGTCGCTGGCCATGGTCCCCGGAGTGTCCCGCTCGGGGGCGACCATCGCCGCGGGGCTCTTCTTGGGGCTGGACCGGGAAGAGGCGGTGGAGTTCTCCTTCCTGCTCTCCCTGCCGACCATCGGCGCGGCACTGTTGCTGTCACTGGCCCGGATGGTCGGGGAGAGCGGCGGTGCGGGGATGTCCGCGATCCTGGCGGGAACGGCGATGTCCTTCCTGACCGGCCTGTTCGCCGTGCGCTTTCTGTCGGGCTGGGCGAGGCGGCATGATTTCACCCCATTCGTCGCCTACCGCCTGCTGCTGGGGGCGGCTCTACTGCTGAGCGGGTTCGCTTTCTGACCGCAATAGGATCTACCCTTAGGGGCGCATGGGATGGGATGTTCGGCTTGCCCACAAGGGATCCGGGTCGAGAGGCTTTCCCGAATCGATCTTGGGGCGGCTCCCGCAAGGCCACCGTCAAAGGGCGAAAGACCGATATCAAAAGGAAAACCCAAGGAACCTTTGGGACCGCTGCGCTCTCGCGCAACGTTTTCTACTCGGCACCTTGGGCTTTCTGGGAAGCTTTAACCAGTTCCGTCTTATGCTTTAACGCTCTTTTCCCCGCCTCGCGAACAAATCTCATCTTACCACCCCCCGCGGGGCTGTCAATAGGGCGGGGGGTAATTTACCGCAGTTTTTTCATGCGATGTTTTCCCAGATTTGGAAGGGATTTCAGCAGAACAAGCTTAATATTTACAAACCGAAGAAAAATTCTTGGGGCGCCGCGATTTTTTTTGAGCGCCGGATTACTTTGCCAGCAGGGCAAACGTGAGGCAAAACGTGACGGACGGCGATTCCCTGAATTACCCTCGGGTTAAAAAACGAAACCGCGGATGCTCTATAATCTTATTCTCATCAGAGGGATGGTCCGGTGGAGGAGCGGATGAGAGGGATTAGGAAGGGGAGTTGAGGAAGATGTCCGAGTGGGACCTCAGGGGATGCCTCATACCGGTGATCACTCCTTTCGGGCGTGGAGGGGAGGTGGACGAGGCGGCGCTGCGCCGCATCGTCGATTATCTCATCGAGGAACAGGAAGCCGACGCCATCATCCCCTGCGGCACCACCGGGGAGTCCCCCACCCTGGACCACCGGGAGCATCTGCGGGTCATCGAGGTGGTGCTGGAGCAAGTCAACGGGAGAGTGCCGGTCATCGCCGGCACCGGCTCCAACAGCACCGCTGAGGCGGTGGAGATGACCCGCCAGGCTGAGAAGATGGGGGTGCAGGGCTCCCTGCAGGTCAGCCCGTACTACAACCGCCCCAGCCAGGAGGGCATCTACCGGCACTTCCAGGAGGTCGCCTCCTCCACCTCCCTGCCGCTCATCCTCTACAACATCCCCGCTCGCACCGGCCGCAGCATCGAGCCGGAAACGGTGGTCCGCCTGGCGGCCATCGAGAACATCGTGGGGATCAAGGATGCCTCCGGCTCCATCCAGTACGCCTCTGCCCTGATGGAGGCGTTGCGCAGGGAGGGGCTTAGTTTCCACGTCTACTCCGGCGAGGATGCCCTGACCTTTCCCCTCCTCTGTCTGGGCGGCATGGGCTGCGTGGCTGCGGTGGGGCACGTGCTGGGGCGGGAGTTCTCCCGGATGTGCCGCCTGGTTTGGGAGGGCCGTTTGCAGGAGGCGCGCGATATCCATTTCCAGGTGCTCCCCTTGGTGGAGGCGCTGTTCTGCGAGCCCAACCCGGCCGGCTTCAAGCAGGCGTTGAAGTGGATGGGCTTGCCCGCCGGTGCCCTCCGCCTTCCTTTGGTGGAGATGAGCGAAAAAGGCAAGCAGAGGCTGCGCGAGGCCATGGTCGCGCTGGGAAAAGCGCGGCCCGAGGACTGCACCTGAGCTGATTTTCTGGGGCGGGTGTTGCGGGGCCCGTGCGGGGGCCCGAGGCGAGGAAGGGCGAAAGGAGCCCGTTTTTCCAGTAGGAAAAGGAAGAGGGTGAGAGGCGATGTGCCGGGAAGGAGTGGACCTCGTTACCCTGAAGGTCTCCCTCAAGCAGGAGGCCGACCGCCTGCGGCTGGAGCAGGACCACCTGCGTCAGTGGGCAGCGCTGGCCGCCAACGTCAACCTGGAGGACATCTCCCGCAAGCTCCAGGAGGGCTACCGTGGCCTCTCTGAGGCGGAGGGGCTTCTCCGGGAGGCGGTGTCCGAGCTGGCGGAGGCCCAGATGGGAGGGGACGGAGACGCCGGAATCACGGTTACGCCGGTCTGACGGCGCTGAGGCGCCCTGGGTAGCCGCCGACCATCGAGCCCGGGGAGTTCCCAGCCGCGCCGCAGCTCCGGAACCGGGCAGACACCTCCCTTCCGATCTCAGTGAGCGGAGAGCGGTGAGCGGAGAGCCGCGGGGAGAAGCCGCATAATATCAAGGGACGGAGGCCTCGCCGCCCCACGCATCCTCGGGCCTCGAGCACGGGTGGCCAGGGGCTGAAGAAGCGGGACGAACCCGGGCCTTTTTCCCTGCCACTCCCTTTGATCCGTACCGAATATTACGAGCAGTCCGGTAAGCCGTGGCCGGAAGGCAAGGGGTCCCCGCCGAGGCCCCTCATCCCCCAGCCAGAGGGGGGAAGATGGAGATGACGTCGCCGTCCCGCAGTTCTGTCCTCAACCCCATAAGCTGCGCGGCGTTCCGTCCGTTGACCAGAAAAGTGGCCCTTTCCAGCTGGTGGAGTAGGCCCGCTCCGTAGCGGGAACCCAGCACTCTAACCACCCCGTCCAGGTCGGCCGAGTCCAGGCACAGACTTCTCACGCCCGTTTCCCTGCGCAGGGTGGCGAACAGCCTCACCTCCACCGCGGCCAATCCCGCACCCCTCTCGCAATCTATCCTTCGTGGCTTCGCGGTTTTTCCAGGGGATTCCCCCCGGGAGTCGTAGCATCAACTCCCATTCTACCCTCCGGACAAACCGGATTGTTCCCTTCGCGAGAGCTTGGGATGCAAGCGAGGACGTCCTCCACTCCCGCATGGATGCGGTTGCCGGGTGCTGCCGGGGAGGTGGGCGGATAGGCCGGAACACTGCAGGAAGAGCGGTTGGACGGGCTGGCACCATAGCGGGGACGTTCGCAGCAGCGAAGCATTCCGAAGGCCCCCTAATCTTCAAGGTGATAATGACGATATAATATAGATGGATATCAGCGGGCGGCTGCGCCATGGGGCGACCCGGTGGGAGCGGCGTGCACGCAGGCAAACGAGGTGGGAGATTGGATTTCAGGACGCGCATGCTCAACTTCACCCGGAGCACCCGAGCCATGGCGTGGGTCTTCCTGCTGGTCCAGTACCTGCTCATGCGGCGCTACCTCAACGCCGCCATTGTCATCCCCCTACTGGTCGGGGCGGGGGTTTTTTTCATAGTCTCGTACCTGGTCCTCAAGCGCACATCGGAGGAGAAGCTGCACAACATGGTACGCATCCTAACCCTATTGGAAATCGCCCTCATCGCCTCCTTCGTCTTTGCCGGGCGTCGCTTGGGCATCGCCGGGTTCGAATACCTGCTCTCGCTCCCCTGCTTCACAGTGGCCTTCTGGTACGGGGTGAAGGAGGGGATGGCCTTCGCCTTGGTGGCCATGGCTGCCCATGCGGGCATCGTGCTACCGGCCCGCGGCATCGGCTGGGAGAACCTGGGCAACGATCTCCTCACCCCCTTCGGCGTGATCTTCATCGCCACTTGGATCTCCGGGTTCATGGCCGAAACCCGCGAGTACGAGAGGAAGGAGAAAAGGCGCCGCACCGTTGAGCTGACTACCCTGTCCAGCTTCGCCACCCTCTTCGACTCCACCCTCAAGGAGAACTCCATCTACGAGAACCTGGTGGAGGCGGTTTCCCGCACCATGGTGGCGGATGCAGTTGCCGTCTTTGCCTTCGAGAGCGACCGCGAATACCTGCACGTGGTCGCATCCTACAATATGAGCGAATCAGAGGCATCAATCCGCATCCCCTCCGATTACGGGCTGGTGGGAGCGGTGATCAGCGAAGGGGAGCCGCTGATGGTGGAGGATACCGACCTGGAGCCCCGCTACCGGCAGCTCCTGGAGACGCGGCGCCTGCGTTCCGCCATCTACGCTCCGATGAAGTGGCGGGACGAGATATACGGGGTGGTCACCGTGGGCTGCGTTCAGAGGGCCGCCTACAATCCCTACGACCTCAACCTGCTCAATGCCCTGGCCATTCAGGCGGCGGTGGCCATACACAATGCCCGCCTCTACTCCGACCTCGAGGACCGCATCGGGGAGCTGCATGCTATCTTCGAGATAGACAAGGCCATAACCTCGGCGGTGGACCTGGACCAGGTCCTCCAGCAGATCGTTCAGATGAGCATCGGCCTCTTCGACGCCAAGGTATCCAGCCTGATGCTGCTGGACGAAGAGTCGCAGGAGCTGGTCATGGCGGCTTCCCACGGCCTTTCCGAGGAATATGTCAACAAGGGCAACATCAAGGTGGGGGAGAGCATCGCCGGCCGGGTGGTCAAGGAGGGACGCCCCATCGCCGTGAAGGACATAACCACCGACCCCCGCCATATCTATTCGGATTACGCCAGGCGCGAAGGGCTGTCATCCCTTCTAAGCGTACCTCTCAGCCTCAAGGACAAGGTCATCGGGGTCCTGAACATCTACACCGATGAGCCCCACGATTTCACCGCCCACGAGATCAACCTGTTCACCAGCCTGGCCAGCCAGGCGGCCATCGCCATCGAGAACGCCCGGCTCTTCGAGAGCCTGGAGGAGATCTACCTGGATGTCATAACCGCCCTGGCCTCTGCCATTGATGCCCGGGATTCCTACACTCACGGCCATTCCCACCGCGTCACCGAATATGCAGTGCTCATCGCGGAGGAGTTGGGTCTGCCGCCGGAGGAAGTGGACATCATCCGCAACGCCAGTATCCTGCACGATGTGGGCAAGATCGGCATCAAGGAGGAGATCCTCAAGAAGCCGGGCAAGCTCACCGAGGAGGAGACCAGGGAGATGCAGTACCACCCCTTCATCGGCACCCGCATCCTGCAGTCGGTCAAGCTTTTGGAGCCGGTGCTCCCCCTGGTCTACCACCACCAGGAAAAGTACGATGGCAGCGGCTACCCGGAGGGGCTGAAGGGGGAGGAGATACCTCTGGGGGCACGCATCATCGCCGTCTGCGACGCCTTCGAGGCCATGACCTCGGACCGCCCCTACCGGAAGGCCCTGCCGGTGGAGAAGGCCCTGGAGGAGCTGCGCAACGAGTCCGGCAGGCAGTTCGACCCCCAGGTGGTCGAAGTCTTCTTCCGCCTCGTCGATTCGGGGGTCATAAAGCTGGAAGAGGTGGGGGAGCGACAGCTCCCCACCATCGTCTGAGCCGGGGCAAGAAGCGCTCAACCCAGCTGTCGCTTCCCCTCACCCATGTTCCCGGCGCGCTCCTGCGGGTGGGCGGCAACCGAGAAAAAAAACGAGGCTCTGAACCGTCTCAGGTTGCGGACGATTGTCAATTTTCAAGACCTGACCCTGCCTCTTCTTCCAGGTCGAGCAGGTAGTCCTCCTGCCTGCGGGCTCTCAGGAAACGGGGAAGGACGCTGAGCAAAAGGCTGGATAGGGTCACCAGCAGTAGGATCAGAAAGAGCAGCTTGGAGGAACTGAACTCCAGGCTCAGGGCCACCCCGGTGAGCAGAGCGGTCCACAGGTAGATCAGCAGCACCGCCTGCTTCTGGGAATGGCCCAGGTAGAGGAGGCGGTGGTGGAGGTGCTCCTTGTCGGCGTGATGGATGGGGCGTCGGGAGCGCAGGCGCCGCAGGATGGCCAGACCGGTGTCGATGATGGGGATGGCCAGGATGATCAGGGGCGGGAAGAGAGTGGCAACAGCCGCCCGCTTGAGGATGCCCTGGATGGATATGGCTCCCATGATGAACCCCAGGAAAAGGGCCCCCGAGTCGCCCATGAAGATGCTCGCGGGGTTGAAGTTGTAGGCCAAAAAGCCCAGGGTCGAACCGCTCACCGCCGCCGCCATCAGCATGGCCTGCAGAAGACTGAGTCCCCGCTCCGCCAGCGAGCCGTAGATGAGAAAGGCCACCGAGGAGATGAAGACCACCCCGGCCGCCAGGCCGTCCAGGCCGTCGATGAGGTTGATGATGTTGATGAAGGCCACCATCCACAAAAGGGTGAGGAGCAGGGAGGCCAGGGGGCTGCCGCTGAGGTCGTAGGTGTTGCCCCGGATGAAGGAGAGGCTGCGTATCTCCACCCCGAAGGATATCAGGGTGAGGACCGCCACCACCTGGCCGGCCAGCTTGGTCAACGGGGACAGCTCCCGGAGGTCGTCCCAGGTCCCCAGGGCCAGGATGATCAGCGAGGATGCGAAGATCCCCAGTGTTTCCGGGGCCCACAGGGCCTCCCACATCCCCCGGGGGTAGCCGCGGTGGAAGAGCTTGATGAAAACCAGGCAGGCCAGCACGGAAAGGGCCACCGAGGCGAAGATGGCCAGGCCTCCCAGGGTGGGGGTGGGGCTCTCGTGGACCTTGCGGTCGTGGGGCATGACGATGGCGCCCACGCGGCAGGCCAGTTTCTTAGCCAGGGGGGTCAAGGTCAGCGAGAGGACCAGGCTCAACCCGAAGGCCAGAACGTATATGGCCATGACCCCTAAGTTCCTTCCTCCAGGCGGATCGACTCCACTCCCGCCTCCTCCAGGAAACGACGCGCCATGGCGTCCGGGTAGCCCTCGAGGTAATAGATGCGCGTGATACCCGCGTTGATGAGCATCTTGCTGCAGAGTATGCAGGGGTGATGGGTGCAGTAGAGGCTGGCTCCCCGCACCGCCGTCCCGTGCATGGCCGCCTGGATGACGGCGTTCTGTTCTGCGTGCAGCCCGCGGCACAGTTCGTGCCTCTCACCCGGCGGCACGTTCTCCCGCTCGCGCAGGCACCCGGTCTCCTCACAATGGGGCATGCCGGAGGGGGCGCCGTTGTATCCGGTGGCCACGATGCGTTTCTCCAAGACGATGACGCAGCCCACTTGGCGCCGCAGGCAGGTGGAGCGGGTGGCTACCTGGCGGGCGATGCAGGAGAAATATTCGTTCCAGCCGGGACGCGAGCCCATGCCGGCCCCCCGTCTCACAGCTCGGGGTAAAGGGGAAATGACCGCAGGAACTCCTGGACCTGCTCCCCCACCCTCTTCTTCACGCCGGCATCGTCGAGGTTGTGCAGGGTGTCGGCGATGAACCCGGCGATGGTCACCATGTCCTCCTCCCCCATGCCCCGGGTGGTAACCGCCGGGGTGCCCAGGCGGAGACCGCTGGCGATGGCCGGCGGGCGGTCATCAAAGGGCACTTCGTTCTTGTTGGCGGTGATGCCCACCTCGTCCAGGGCCAGCTGCGCCTGCTTCCCGGTTATGCCCTGGGGGCGCAGATCGATTAGCATCAAGTGGGTCTCGGTGCCCCCGGACACCAGGCGGAAGCCTCGCTCCTGCAGAGCCGCGGCGAGGGCCCGAGCGTTGGCCACGATCCGGCGGGCGTAATCCCGGAAGCCCTCCTCCGAGGCCTCCTTCAGGGCCACTGCCTTGGCGGCGATGATGTGCATGAGGGGCCCTCCCTGAACGCCGGGGAAAAGAGCGTGGTCTATCTGCTGAGCGAACTCGCTTTTGCAAAGGATCATCCCGCCCCGCGGCCCCCGCATGGTCTTGTGGGTGGTGGAGGTGACGAAATGGGCGTGGGGGACGGGGTCGCTGTGGACGCCGCCCGCCACCAGCCCGGCGAAATGGGCCATGTCCACCATGAGGAAAGCCCCCACCTCGTCGGCGATGCGGCGGAAAACGGCGAAGTCGATGTCGCGAGGATATGAACTGCCACCCGCGATGATCAGGCGCGGACGGCAGGAACGGGCCAACTCGGCCACCTCATCGTAGTCGATGCGCTCGGTCTCTCGGTTGACCCCGTAGTGAAAGGCGCGGAAGTAGGCCCCGGAGATGCTCACCGGCGCGCCGTGGGAGAGGTGTCCGCCGTGGCTCATGTCCATGCCCAGGATGGTGTCGCCCGGCTTGAGTGCGGCGAAGTAAACGGTGGTGTTGGCCTGGACGCCCGAATGGGGCTGGACGTTGGCGTGCTCGGCCCCGAATAGCTCCTTGGCGCGGCGGATGGCCAGTTCCTCGACCAGGTCCACGCACTCGCAGCCCCCGTAATACCGCCTTCCCGGATATCCTTCCGCGTACTTGTTGGTGAGCACCGACCCCGCGGCCTCCAAAACCGCCAGAGAGGGGAAGTTCTCCGAGGCGATCAGCTCGATCCTGCTCCTCTCCCGTTCCAGCTCCGCCTGGATGATGCGGGCCACCTCGGGATCGCTCTTCCAAAGGACACTCGTCTTCATCCGCCGTTTCCCAACCTCATCAGGAGACCTCTCCGCCTACGGTGCCGGCTTCCCGCCCGGCCCCTTCCTCCAGGGAGCATATCAGCTCCACCCTCCGCTGGTGCCGGCCTCCCTCGAAGGGGGTTTTCAACCACAGCTCCACTATCTCCAGTGCCAGCCCGGGGCCGATGACCCGCTCTCCCAGGCAGAGCACATTGGCGTCGTTGTGCAGCCGGCTGAAGCGGGCGGTATAGAGGTCGTTGCAGACCGCGGCGCGGATACCCTTGAACTTGTTGGCGCAGATGGCCATGCCCACGCCGGTGGCGCAGACCAGGATCCCACGCTCGCTCCTCCCCTCTTGCACAGAACGGGCCACATGCAGGGCATAGTCGGGGTAATCACAGGAGGCCTCGTCGGAGGTCCCGCAGTCTTCCACCTCGTAACCCTCGCGCTGCAGCCAGGAGAGGATGATGCCCTTGAGGCGGAAACCGGCGTGATCGCTGCCGATGCTCACCCTCAAGGTCGGTCCTCCGGCGCTCCGAACAGCATGGGCATCAATCTCTCCAAGGCCTCCTCGATGGTATCGGCCACCGTCAGGTAGGTTTCCAGGCTCCCGCCGATGGGGTCAATTATATCAGAGGCCATCATCTCCGCCTCGCCTCCGCTTTCTTCCTCACCCTTCCCAGCCATTCCCTGAGTGCGAGCAGACGGGCGCGGACCTCCCATTCGTTGTCGGCCCTCTTCGTCCCCAGAAAAGACATGGCCTCATCATGCAGGGTGGCCAAGTAGGGAAGGGTGAAGGATTTGTCCATCAGGTCCTCACCCATGCGCTCGATGGACAGCAGGTGCTCCCGGGCCATGGTCACGATGAAAAAGGCGCTGCGCGCCAGGCGGAGGTCCAGGGCCTGGGCCCGGTGCTGGCTGATGTCCAGACCCCGCAGGTCCATCGCCTGCACGGCGGTCTCGGTCACTCTGCTTCCCTCCATGGCCGCGATGCCGGCTGAGCCCGCCCGCACCAAGGCGTAGAGGGCGGGCCACCCGCGGGCCAGGCGGTCCTCGAAGATGGCCTCGGCCATGGGGCTTCGGCAGATGTTACCGGTGCAGACGAACAGGATATCCAAGAAACCTCCAGATCAAGCGCTGCTTCCCATGTTCACGTCATGGACAAGACAGATGCGCCGCCGCGGCCTATCGAGTTTATCACGACCGGGGGAGAGGAATTCCGGGAGGTCAAACTCACTCGACCTCCCTCTCCGTTTCTTCCTCCAGGGCTTCAAGGATCAGCCCAAGACCGAGGGGCCCCGGCCTCAGCAGATGGACGCCCTCCCCGCGGAGCTCGACGACGGTGGAGGGCATCCCGCTGCCCGGATAGCGGGAGCGGCAGGCCATCCCCANCCCTTCGAGGACGGCCTCAGGGACCTCTTTGAAATGGCGGGGCGGCTCCTGGCCGCTCAGGTTGGCGCTGGTCACCGCCAGCGAGCCCGCTTTCCGCAATAACGCCAGCGCGAGGGGATGGTCGGGGATGCGCAGCCCCAGGGTGTCCCGGCCGGGTGCCACCTCCTCCATCCAAGGCACTCCCCCCCGCCTGCGGGCGACCACGGTGAGGGCTCCCGGCCAAAGACGCGACAACCGACGCAGGCGGGGCAACGCCTCCTCCGCCAGGAACGATTCCGCCTCTTTAAGGGATGAGACCATGATCACCAGCGATTTCTCCCAACCCCTTCCTTTCAGCTCGAATATCCTCCTCAGGGCCGGCGTATGGCTTACCGATGCAGCCATCCCGTACACCGTATCCGTAGGAAAGACGACCAGGCCGCCCGCTGCCAGTTCCTCCGCCAGGGCCTCGGCGCAGGCCTCCACGCCCATCTCCTCCAGATCACAAAGCTTTTTCACCCCCTGAATGATAGCAGAGAGAAACCGGAGCGAGGTTCGGTTTTACATGCGCGGAAGTCCTCTGGCGAGTGCGCCGAACGGAGCGCCCCCATCCGTTGAGCTTTGCGTTGAAGCGGGATAAAGCGTTAGAAGTTTCTCCGGGAGAGCGCTGATTTGACCCCTTCCGCGGGGCGCCGATACAATCTTAAGGTAAACGCCGGATGCAGGATTGGAGCCGGCAGAGGCAGAAGACAGTTATCGAAGGAGGCCGGAAGGCCTCCTGGAGGTGATGGATATGAGGAAAACGGCCGTCCAAGCACGCAAAGCGGCGGAGCCGCTCGCCTTGCTGGCGGTAGCGGTGATGGCGCTGGCGCTTTTGCCGGTGGTGCGTCCCGCGGTGGTGCGGGCGGACACCTTGAGCGAGAAGCAGGAGAAAGCCAAGCAGGTCAAGGCCCAGCTCCAGGCCAACCAGGCNGAGCTGGACCGNCTCACCGCCGCGCTCAACCAGACCCAGTCCCAGTTGGCCCTGGTGGAAGCATCGATTGAGCGCAACCAGGCCGAGCTGGAGGAGGCGGAGGCCAAGCTCGATNCNTACAAGGGGATCCTTTCGCGACGCATCAAGGCCATGTACATGGAAGGCAGCNCCACCACCCTGGAGGTCATCCTGGATACCGAGTCCTTCGGGGATTTCCTCAACTCTTACGATTTCATGAGGATGATAGGCAACTACGACGCGGACATGGTGGAGGGAGCCCGCGAACTGCTCTCCACCATCCGGGAGAAGCGGGCCGCTTTAGAGAGCTCCCGGGCCCGGCACCAGGAGCAGGCCGCCGCCTTGGCCCGGCAGCGGGGAGCCATCCAGGCGAAACTGGCGGAGCAGAAATCCATCCTCTCCAGCCTGGATGCGGAGATAGCCTCGTTGGTGCAGCAGCAGATGGCAGCAAGCCGCCCCGCTGCCAGGAGCGGGGGTAGCAGCAGCGGGGGCAGCAGCGGGGGCAGCAGCTGGG
>JGI24188J35168_1001281_pt1 | contig 14722 bp, 9 predicted proteins | sample YNPBryantNP2012_FD_35168 | JGI IMG/M metagenome (IMG submission 35168) | reverse complement strand
GAAAAGCCGCGGGAAACTGGTAGTTTGTAAGGAGGCGGTAAGCGCTTGCGGATCGGCGCGCAGGGCATCCGAAAGAGCCTCACGAATTTCAGGGGATCGGGTGGTCAGCCAGTTGACCAGATCGGGGAGGGAAGCGTTCAACCAGCGTGGGGAAATAGCGGTTGCCTCCAGCGGGGTGCTGATCGCCATCAAGCGATCCACGGATTCGGGCCAGCGGGCTGCGAAGCGAAATGCCACCAGCCCACCCAGAGAATGCCCGATCAGGGCGATTTTTCCAATCCCCAGTTGATCCATAAACTGACGGAGCATCTGGGCATGATGCTCAATCGAGTAACCTTCCTTCTGGTGGGCACTATCTCCAAATCCCCATAAATCAAGCGCATAGGAGCGGAACTGGATAGAAATCACTTGCATCGGGGAAATCCAGAGTCGCCATGAGCCGAGCCAGCCGTGCAAGAAGATGACGGGGCGTCCACGTCCCAACACCTCATAGTGCACAATGGAGCCGTCCAGCAGAATGGCGCTCATGGATTGAACTATTTTCCGAACTTTGCCAGGATCGCCCGAACCCGCTCGATTAACTGGTCGGGAGCAAAGGGTTTCAGCAAATACTCCTCTGCGCCCGCCTGTAATCCCGCCTGCACTTCCGATTCCTGTCCTTTGGCCGAAAGGAAGACCACCGGTATATCTTTGAGCTTTGGATCGGCCTTGATCACCCGGCAGGCATCATAACCGTTCATCCGAGGCATACGGACATCGAGCAAGATCAAATCCGGCTCGACCTGAGAAGCGAGGGCAACAGCCTCCTCGCCATTGGTTGCCGTAACCACCTCGTGACCGGCAAAACGCAGAGTAAAAGCGATTAACTCTCGAATATCGCGTTCGTCTTCTGCTGCCAGAATCTTTGCCATCTCACCTCTCTCTCTCGTCTTGAACATCTGTACGATAGACCGGAAGCGTGAAGGAGAAAGTGCTCCCTTCTCCATNNACCCCTGTGGAAGTCACCCCAATGCGTCCGCCATGCATTTCAACCAGTTGCCTGACGATAGAAAGTCCCAGACCTGTGCCCGGCGTTTCAATCACCAGAGGATTTTCTCCACGATAAAAACGCTCAAATACACGGGCCTGCTCCTGGGGTGGAATTCCGATCCCGTTATCCTGAACATCCACCTGTAGCTCGGAATCGCTACGATGTAAACGCACCTGAACTCGCCCTCCTGCAGGAGTATAGGAGTAGGCATTCTCTAAAAGATTATCCAGGATTTGGCGGATGCGTTCTGCATCTCCAAAGGCCATAGGCAGGTCTGGCTCTGCTTCCAGGGAAAAGGTCATGGGCTTGTTCTCCTGCTGCGAGCGCCTGCGCATCTCGTTTAAGGATTCCTCGACAAGATGCACGAGGTTGATGGGCTGTGGGGTGAGTGAAACACGACCGGCTTCGATGCGCGAGATGTCAAGCAGGTCCGCGACCAGGGCATTCAACCGATCGGTGTTGCTCTTGATGACATTCAGGAAATTCGACTGCATCTCATTGAGCACGCCGGCCGCGCCCATCAAGAGAAGATCCACATACCCGCGAATCGAAGTCATGGGGGTACGCAATTCATGGCTCACCGTGGCTACGAACTCCGATTTTAAGCGCTCTACTTCGACTTCGTGGGTGATGTCACGGAAAATCGAAACCGTCCCAAGGAACTCATTCTGGAGGATGACGGGCGCAAGGTGGACGAGGATCACTTTGCCATCTTCCAGTTCAATACGCTCAACATAGGACTCGTCGGAACGATAGGCCGAGGGGGTCTCCGACCAGTAGCGAATGGTACGGATCCATTCACGAGCCGCCTTTCCAAACAGGCCGGCAAATTCGCTCAAAGGTTGGCCAAGAATTCTGGAGGCCTCAATTCCCAGGATACGCTCCGCCGAACGGTTCAAGAAAGAGATGCGATTGGCGGCATCGGTTACCAGAACACCATCGGCCACAGATTCCAGGATCGCTTGTGAGCGGCTGGCCTCCTCCGCCTGCTGGCGATAGAGCTGTCCCAGGCGTTCGGATTGCTCACGGATCAATTCATAGAGATTCGCATTGTTGATAGCTACAGAAACCTGACCGGCAATGGCCCTGACCAGGTTCAAAGATTCCTCATTGAAAAATCTCGGTTGACGATGGAAAACCATCAGCACCCCAAGCACATTCTCTCCCACCATCAAAGGCACCCCAACTGCGCTTCGATGCTCACGGGAGGTCTGAGTGGGCACCCAACGTGGATCTTTGGTTAAGTCTTCGACCAGCACAGCCTCGCGATGAGCCGCTACCCAACCGGCCAATCCCTCCCCAATGCGGAAGCCTCGCCTTTCTTTCTTTTCCATCTCAACTTCTTGCTCCGATACATATCCATATCCGGCTCGATAGTAAAGCATCGAATCTTCCGGGTCGAGGAGCAAGATCGTACCCTGTTCTGCGCCGACCGCTTCGTTGAGCAACCCCAGCGTGCGCTTCAAAGCCCGATTCAAATCCAGGGTGGCCGAGACCTCGCTCAAGATACGTAGCAGCACCTCTGTATAATGTTTCTCGCGTTCCAGCTCTGCCGTGCGCTCCTGCACTCGCTGCTCCAGACTTTCTGCCAGTGTCTGAACTTCGGCGAACAAACGGACATTCTGCAAAGCAACGCTTACCTGACTGGCCAGCGTGCTGAAAATCTGTAAGTCCTCCTCCGTGTATGCATGAGAGCGATAGCTTTGAACAGAAATGGCGACGGCGATCTTTTCGCCCTGACGAACCGGAACTGCCAGAATGGAGGCAGGCAACTCCCTACGCGAGGCAGCGCGCAGCGCACGGACCTCATCCAGGGTGTGCGTCAGAATGGTTTCACCGCTGGCAATCACATAACCGCAGATCCCCTGCCCCCACTTCAAGCGCACGGGGGTCGAAAGCTCTCCCTTGTCAACCAGGGAGATCACATCCACCGCCTGTTCTGGCTCGTTGGCCAGGGAGAACCCGAAAGCATCCAGAGGGAAAAGACGAGTTGCCGCCTGATGGACAGCATGCGCCAGATCCTCAATGCTCAACGCGGAGGCGATCTCAGCACTGACCTGGTTCAAAATCGCAAAACGTTCTGCCGTGCGGAGCGTGGATTGATACAGGCGGGCATTCTCGAGCGCCAGCGTGGTTTGATTGGCCATTGTACGCGCCAGCTCAATTTCAGCAGAGGTAAACGGCGAACGCGTGCGCTGAATCAGATATACAGCCCGTAGTTGTTCGCCGCTCATCAAAGGTAAAGCGAGCAGATAAGGCATTTCCGGGCGCCAGGCCAGCGATAAAGGTTGTAAGTCCGGTTCCTCGGCGGCCTTTTCTGTCACGAAGGCGCTGCTTCCTTCCATAAATCGCTGGAAGAGCGGAGAAAGCGGAAGCTCTGGGGAAAGAATGCGCACAGCAGGAAGGGTAAAGCTCAAACGGGGTTGGTTCTGCTCGAATACAACGGTCGAAACAAATTCTCCTTCTAAAGCGGAGAAAAGCTCTTCGGCGGTGAAGCGCATGATTTTTTCTGCGTCCAGCGTAGCAGCCAGCGAAGCCGAAAGGCGATTGAGCAAACTCAAACGCTGTGAGCGTTCATCCAGCTCCGCCGCGCGTTGCTGACTCTCATCGAAGAGTCGGGCATTTTCCAGNGCAATCGCAGCCTGGCTGGCAAACGTCATCGCCACCTGCACTTTTTCCTGGGTATAGAAATGCGCCTCCCACTTCTCCAGCACGATCAGGCCCAGCAATTCGCCTTTCACCATCAGGGGCAGTCCCAGCCAGGAAAGAGGCGTGACTTCGAGGGATGGGAAGCGCGCATCTCTCCGCACATCCCCCACAGAAAGCGGAGCCGCGGTGCGTAACATCTCCTGCACCAGGGCGCTCTCCGCAATCACCAATGAAAGCCCCATCCGATACTCCGCCTCTGGCTCGGTAAAACCGCGCACGGCGAACACCCGCAGTCGCTCATCTTCACGCAGCCACAACGTGGCCATATCGTAAGGTACAACCGCCTTCAACCGATCCAGCAACGTTCCGACAATATCTTCACGCCGCAGATAAGCGGTCAGTTCGGTAACAATGGAGGAGAGCACTTCCATCTGTCGTGCTCGCTCCTGAGCCGCCTGGATCAGCCGTGCGTTCTCCAGGAAAAGGCTCACTTGCTGCGCCAGCGCAAGGACCAGGTCTTCATCTGCTTGAGAAAAGGCCTGTGCCTGATTAAAGTTATCCAGGAGGATTAATCCAAAGGCCGTGGTAGCGCTCTGGATAGGCACAAGCAGGGAGGAAACCGGCAATCGTTGGCCAACAGCCCGACGATAGAGTTCGAGTAGCTCCGGTTCCAACGGATAGTCGCGAATAAAGTTCACTTCTGCAACTCTGCGCGGACGACGGGCATCAAAGACCTGTTCCGGCAATGTTTTCCCACCCCGATAGCGAAGCTGTAGCATGGCGCGACTATCCATATAGCCTTGCGCAGTCACGACCTCCAGGGATTGCTCGCGCTCATTCCACAAAAGCACCACGCCAGCATGGGCTGAGGTCACAACACGGCGTACATTTTCCAGGAATAATTCCAGAACCTCCAACGGTTCAGCCCCCGCAGCGCGACGGCTGAATTCCAGGAGCAGGTTGACCTCCTGCAGACGGCGGCGGGTCTGCGCCAGCAGCGAGATGTTCTGCAGAATAATGGCAATCTGACGACTGACTTGCGCATAAAGCAGACGATCTTCTTCGGTAAACGGCGGTAAAGGCTGCTGACTGATGGCCAAAACAGCAGCTCTTGAATGTTCCCCGACAATGAGAGGAAGGCACAAGAACCCCTTGGCCCTCAATGCATTCAGTAACGGCGTATCACGCCAGTCGTCGCTTTCCTCCAGCGCAGAAACCAGAATCAACTCCCCATTCTGGAGCGCATTCCGCAGGGGATTCCGCTGACCGAAGAGCGTCTCTACCTGCGCCTCTGGGGGGACGTTGCCAAAGATATGGCGCAAGATCGGGCCTTCTGCGGTCTCCTCTGCGATCAGGACCGCGCTCATCTCCAGACGGGTTAACAGTTCACGGCCTAATTGCGCTAAGGCATTGGTGATGTCTATCTGCTGGCTGATGATCCCGGTCACTCCCAGCAGTGCCCGAATGCGTCGCTGGCGGCTCTCCAGGGTATGCAATGCCAGAATGTGCCCCAAATCATTGCGAAGCAAAAGGGGCAACTGCTCCTGGGTGACAGAGATCAGCATCTGTTGACGCTGCAAGGCGACCTGAGAGCGTTCAATTTCCAGCTTCGCCTGGGCTAACTGGCGGAAATGTGCGATCCATTGGGTCGCCTGGGCAGCAAAGGCCTGGATGATCTCTATCGTCACCCGATCCGGACGGCGCTTATCCCGTGGCAGATCCACGCTGATCAGACCCGCTGGTTCACCACGGGCATCGAGCAGCGGGAAAAGCAACAAGTCTTCTGGATGCCATTGATCCGCCTGGGGAATTTCCGAAGCCCTTTCCAGCGTCACTGTATGCACCTCAGGCGGGAGCACAGGCATTTGCTCAAAGGGAAGAAAGTAAGCCTGATCAATGCGGAATTCCGGTCGCAGCAATGCCTGCAAAGCACTCCAGGGTTGCCGTTTGACCAGCAATTCGCGCATCGTCTCCGGCGCCAATCCGACTCCCGTGATCCGCTGGAGCAATCCGGTTTCAGGCTGATAGACGCTGATCAACACCACGTCGAAAGGAGAGACGCGAGAAATCGAGAGGGCAATTTCATGTAAGGCTTCTTCCAGGGAGGATGAAGTCGGATCAAGACGGCGGTTTAGATCGGCTAACTCACGAAGCGCCTGGGCGCGCAGGCGGAAAAGCGCCGCTTGTTCCAGTTCCTGAGCATACAGACGGGCATTGTTCAGGGCAATTCCTGCCTGAGTGGCTAACATTTCAATCGCCTGAATTGCCTCTGGGTCATCGAACCCATTGCGGCGACGGGAATGGAAATCCATTAAACCGATCACCTTCTCCCCGAAACGAATCGGCGAGACCAGCACGGAACGCACATCCTCATGAGGAACAGGAAGATTCTCAGAAGCAGAGAACTCAAGAATCAGAGTCTGGCTTTTTTGGATGGCCTCCATTTCGTAAGGTAACAGAGAGGAAGTCTCACATCCAACCAGCCTTTCAACAGACGGAGTATCACCATCCTGCCCCAAAAGATAGATCGAACCACAATCTGCCCTCAATAAGCGCAGGCCCTCTTCATGAATCACTCTCATGACTCGCGTCAGGTCAAGGGTGATATGCAGTTCGCGGCTGATTCGGGTAATGGCCGAAAGCAAATCCAGGCGTTTACGAAGCGCCTCATCGGTCAGCTTGCCCAGGCGATGGCTTTCGATAGCAATCGTGATCTGGGCTGCGGCTGCCGAAACAGTTTGTAAGTCTTCCCGATGAAAAGCATTGGGCGCTCGACGCCCGATCATCAATTCGCCCAGGCTTCGGCCATGCACCACAAGCGGCACCACCATCGAAGATTCCACGCCGAAGCGTTCCACGATCCCCCGATACAGCGGGAGGACACGCTCATCGCGACTCAGACGGTTCGATAAAAAGGGGCGCTGAGCACCGGAAATGGTCTGGTAATAATCCTGTCCCACATATAATGCCTCCAGATCGCCAACCTGCTCAAGAGGCACGTTCCATAGAGAGGGCTTATGCACTTCCAGGCGTCCGTGCTCTTCATTCAGGAGACAAATCGCTCCGAAATCGGCCTGGAACAGGCGCGCCAGTTCCTGCATCGAGAATTTGAGGATGTCATCCAGTTGCGCGTCTGAAACAACCAGATGAGCGATCCGACGGAGCGATTCTGCCCGCTGGAGCCGTTGACGGGCCTGCTGTACCAAAAGCGCATTTTTGACAATGCTGGAAAGTTGTGGCCGCAAGGTCTCTAAAAGACGCTTCTGTTCTTCTGTAAAAGAGGTACCCGTGGGATAGCTGGCGATCTGCAAATATCCAACCAGTTCATCCCCGACTGTCAGCGGCACCAGAACCGCATGGTGCAAACCCGCTGCCAGCGCTACTGTATGCAATCCTAATCGCACCCATAGAGGATCGCTGCCTGGATCGCTTGTGTATTCAATCGTCTCCATCCCTGGCATGATCTCGTCTGTACGCCCCGCCGGGATAGAAGATTGATACATCTCCACCACATAGTCCGGCAACCCGTAGAAAGGTTTCTGCGCATATAGCAGGCGCCGTTCCGGGTCGTAGATGAGAAATCCCAACACTTCCGCAGAAAAAACACCGCGCAAATACTCCACCAGGTGTGAAAACAGCTCCTGGGGATCGCCGGTAAGCTCCATCACTTGAGTCAGGCGCACCGGGCCGCTCAACTCTTTCAAGGAACGTTCAAGTTGCTGATAGCGCAGGGCATTCCGCAAGAGAATGCTGAGCGGTGCTCTTAACTTTTCAAGAAGAAAGGCATCTTCTTCGCTCAACGTTCCGGCCGCCCGCGCCCCTATTTCCAGGACACCTGCTATCTCCCCCTCCACATCCAAAAGCAAGCCCAGATAGGAGCCAACGCCTGTTTCATCGCCCTCAGAGGCATTCAAAAGGAAAAATGGGCGCTCTACAGATAATTGCAGATATTTTTCCCCCAAGCGAGAAGCCGAGAGGATCGCCGGATGAGGCGCATATCCATCTTTCTCGCTGAATGTATACAGAGCCCACCCTGTTTCTGGATGTCTCAGTTTAATCTCGATAAATTCAAAAGGAAACAAACGCGCCAGATTGTAGGCAATCGCTCGCAAGCATTCGGAGAGGTCGAGACTCGATCCAACGGCCCGGATGAAATCCGCAGTAATATCCACAAGGCGATGTTCGTCCTCTTTTGCCACATCGAGGGGCATCAGGCGCACAAGGGTTGCTCCCAGGAAAACGGGCAAGACGTAGGAACGCCCCTCGACCCGTTGCCCGTTGACCACGAGATGTTTTTCTCCAGGCCAGGCACAGAGATCCAGAAAATCCCCCGCCGGCTGAGAACGACGCGTCAATACTTCCAGGTCCGGGACATCCTCCTCTTTCAGGCCAAAAAGCGCGCGTCCACGGGCATTGATATATTCCACTCGCCCACCCATCACGAACAAAATGGCTTCCTGTTCGTTTTCCACAGGGGGTTGGGAAAACGCAGGTGCACCCATATACAGCGGAGCCGGAGCTGGGCGGCGATGCTGCAGGATTTTCGCGATCCCCCAGATGCCAAAGAACAGGCTCAAGCCAAGCACCAGCAAATAGAGTCCGCTTATTAAATTCTCGTACATATCATTCGTCTCTTCGGAAACTCACGCTTCGGCTGCCAGGGTATCCTGGCGACGCATTTCTGCTGCCAGCTCAGTAATTTCCCGAATATCTGTAAAATTATGCTCACTGGAAGGGAGAATCCCTATGGCCAGGCTCATAAACGGCACTTTTTCCAACACACCCTCTTTGTTGGGGGCCACCATGTAGCCTTGCTGGCGATCAATGAAGTTATAGTGTGAAAGCACTTCCTCCGCAAAACGCGTTTTCAAGCGTTGCTTGATGGAAGGCGCCGCTGTTTCAGAAGTGATGATAATAAAGTTATCCCCTCCAGCATGGCCAATGAAATCATCAGGAGTCCCCAACTCATCTACCACTTCGCTGAGCAACATGGCCGTAAAACGCAAGACATCATCACCGGCTACGAAGCCATAGACATCTCGAAACGCCTCGAAGTGATTAATGCGAATGTCCAGTAATGCCCACCCCTTTTCGCGGATGATCTGGCGAAGCTGATCTTCGATCAATCGTCCTGCGGGTAAACCGGACCGCGGATCGGTTAAACTTTCGCGCTCGGCGCGGCGGATCGCTCCCTGGACGCGCAATTTCAACTCTTCGATGTCGAAAGGTTTGGTGATATAGTCGTCAGCTCCCAGTTCCAGACCCTGCAATTTATCGCTCCGCTCATCCTTTTGGGTAAGAAAGATGACCGGAATATGACTGGTACGGGTGTTCATCCGCAAGGTGCGGCAGACCTCATAGCCATCAATGTCAGGGAGCATGATGTCAAGGATAATCAAGTGAGGCATTCCCTGGCGCGTTTTTTCCAGCGCATCTTTTCCGCGCGGGGCGATCTCGACCTCACAGTCCAGGCTGGTGAAATAGATCTTCAGCATATTCGCGATGTCGGGATCGTCTTCTACAATCAGCAAGCGAGCTTTTCCCATGCAGAGCCTCCTCTCAGAAAATTCAAACCGGCGAAGGCGCAAATGTAAGGCGTCTCTGCCGTGCTTTCTGTTTGATCTTCTCTATTTCCGCTTCCGTCACCGTTCTCTCAAAAGCACGAAAACCGCTCAGGCGAAAGCCATGTTTTTCAGCTATCCGGGTAATTTCCTGAACACGTTCAAGAGAGATTTCTTTGCCTAAGGTGTAATCTTCAAAGCGTCCTTCCAGGGCCAGCGCCATCGTCTCGGCCATACAGGCGTAGGCTTTTCCAGGGGGAAAACCAAAATCAAAGTGAAAATCCACTGCGCCAGGCACATCTACCATGCCGCCATCAATCACCAATATATCATCTCTGCTTGCTGCTACCATTGCAGAAACATCGCGAGGGCGAGCCACATCACATACCACGCTTCCCGGAGCAAGGTGCTGCGGCTCAATGATACTGTGAATGGCGCTGGTTACTGTCAGAATGACCATGGCCTGGCGCAACTGATGCAAATCCGTGCTCCAGATCACCTCACCGCGCGCCAGGGGCTTCAACTGGGCCGCAAGCATTTCCAGCTTTTCCGGGTGGCGCGCGATCAACAACAGGCGACCCGCCTGAGGCGCCAGCAAGTGAGCGCACACCCGTCCAATCGCACCCGTCGCTCCGACGACCGCGACTGTAACCTGTGAAAGGGGAATCCCCATATATTCCGCCGCGCGCACCGCAGCCTGAACCGCCACCGCTACGGTATATGCATCACCGGTGGTAACCGGCACCTTCAGCGCCTGCGCGATGGTGATACCAGCATCTCCCACCACCGAGGTGAAAGCTCCCAACCCCAGAATTTTCGCTCCAAGCCGCTCCGCCAGTCGTCCCGTCTGAATGATCTTGCGATACACAAGGGGGACAGGTAGCTCCATCATACGGCGCGGCGTGAGCGGGCAGGCCACAAACCAGCCTTTAATTTCCTTCCCTGTGGCTTCTGAAACGATCCCCTCGATCTCCGAAATGTAAACGGGAGGGAAAAAAGTGGAAAAGAAATCAATCTGACGCTCGCTGAGCAACCTGCCCAGGAGAGAATATTTGCGGCTCACATCCCGCTTGGGATCAATGGGATGGATGATAAACGCAAAGGTATCCATTACCAGGACTCCGCATCCGGCTTTGGATGGTGGTAAAGCGCCTGATGCACATTTCCCTTTGGCCAGCGATGGTGATCGCTTTCCTCAAAATGCACATCACGGGTGATCACACGTCGCTCCTGAATGGCAGCCAGGACAACATCCGAATCAATAATGCGCGCTGGATAAACGACCATGCCGGATCCGATACGGCAATTATGCCCCACACATCCTCCCATCACCGGGCGATTGGCAGGTTTCAGTTCACCATGGCCATCCCGCGCCCGGATCGGAATAGGGATCAAGTTATAATCCGTCCAGGTTGACCCTGCGCCGATAAAAGTATTGCGTCCGATCACACATAACTGCAAACAGGTATTCTGCGCTACCATGCTATGTTCCATCAGCGTAGTCATAAACAGCGCCGCCCGGAAGGGTAAAAAGGCGCCATCTCCCACTACCGAAAGCATCAACTGACAACCCTGAGAGATATTCACGTTGTTCCCAATAATGCAATTTTCGATCACCGCGCCGGCGCCAATGGTGACGTTATCTCCAATGGTGGTGGGGCCATGGAGGATCGCCGTAGGATCAATCACGCAGTTCTTCCCTATTTTAACCAATTCAGAACACTCCAACAACTGTTTCCCTTCGTACAATGCTCGCGCCAGAATGCGGAGTTTGAATCCCAGGTCTTCTGCGAGCCGCTTTTCAAAACGTGCGCCACGGGCAAACAGCCCAAACACAATATCCGCGATAAAAATGTGCACCCAGGAATCAATCGCCATCAGCGCTCGCAACGGGACATGGAACGTGAGGTCCCCCGTCTCATCGGCCATATACGTCGGCACATGGTAATACCCGATCTCTCGCGACTCCAGATCGATCACCAACGGCTCAGCATCCGGAACGGGCCCGTGCGGATAGTACCACAAATCGGCCAGGTACAGATTGCCGGCAGGTGTATACGAAACAGAGAGGGGCAACGCATGTTCACGGAAGGCCGGATCGCTGGCGGAAAAGGCGGCGCGCACCGGCTTCCGAAGACGACGGGCTTCCTGGAGAAATTTCTCGATGTATGGCGCATCGAAAAACAGGTTATCCCGATACACCAACATCTCCTCGCGCCGCTGCGGGAGAGGTTGCCCCGGTAGCAGTTCAATTTCCCGTTCTACATAAGGCGAAAGCACCAGGCGCTGCCAGAGCCAGAGAGGATAATTCTGAAGGCGCAAATCCCGCGCCGGTTCATGGAACGGGAAGATGGGATTCGGGGCACGCAACACCACTTTAAGCATTCTAATCTCCCAGCGAACGGGCCGGGATCTCAAACAGACAAACCGGCGCCTTCTGCGGCGGAGAGGGAAGCGCACGGACAAGGTAAATTTTCCCATCTCCAAGGCGTTGTAAGGTTTCCTCAAGCACTCCGATCATCCAGTAGCAACAGGGAAACTCGCCCCCCGGCTCAATGACCAGGGGACAATCATGGATCTGCCAGAGCCATCCATCCAGGGAGCGCGTGACGAAGAATTTCTCCATAAAAACCCGATCCATCCAGCTCGCCAGCCCCTCCAGGCCTCGCTGAATACGCACAGGACGAGGCAGCAGTCGAAATTCGCTCCGATTCCATCCTAACTCATCCCGGAAAAAGCGCAGGCCATATTTCACCCAGGCCCGTCCGCTGCGCAATGCCAGACCTCGTCCCGCATGGATGCCATACACGGCCTCCAGCGCTTTCTGCAATTCCATGATCTGCATCAGAGAGCAGAAGGGTTGGCCAGAAAGTGGAAAGGTGTGTTCGCTGATCCTTTGGACCTGCTCCAGGCCCAGGATTTCCTCCAGAGCCATCCAGAAACTTCGCTCCAGTTCTTTTGCACCTGTAGCCATCACAGCATGACCTCCGGTTTGTCCAGGAAGTCCTTGAGCACTTCAACGAATGTTTGATGCTCTTCCAGCATGGGAAAATGCCCTGCCCGAGGAAAACGATGAATCTCTGCATGGGGTACCCCCTTTTTGAGCGTCTCCCACTGACGCGGATGCACAATATTATCCCGATCTCCGTACATCCCCATCACCGGGACGCGAACAGAGGGAAGGGAGGGGCGCAAATCGGTACGACGGAGGGAAGCGATGCTGGTCAGGAAAGATTCCAGGGTCGTGCGGGAAAGATCGCGGTCCATCATATCCGGGAAATGTGGGTCACGGCAAATCAGCGGGGAGGCCTGGCGCAATCCCCAGCGGAACAGACGCATATTGTTGAAAAGCAGATACGCGATCCAGCGATAGCCGGCCAGCTTCAAGGGAAGGGCCAGCGAGGAGCCCACAATCGGAGAACCGACTACCACCACTTTGCTCACGCGATGGGGATACTGAATGGCTACTGACAGGCTCACTGTACCTCCCATGCTATGCCCGACCAACGGCGCTCGCAAAATGCCCAATTGCTCCATAAACTGATCCACCAGGCTCACGAAATCCTGCACCGCATACGTGGAGCGCTTCTTTCCCGATTCGCCAAAACCCCAAAAATCCAGGGCATAGGTGCGATAAGAGCGCCCCAGTACGGTCATGGTATCTTGCCACAATCCCCATGAGCCTAACCAGCCATGGAGCAAGATCGCTGGCCGGCCGCGCCCGTAGACTTCGTAATGAAGGATGCCTTGATCGGTGGTGATCGAGGACACGGCTATTCGATTTCTTCGAGGATGCTATAGAGAAGTTCCAAAAGCACTTTCTTTACGGATTCTTTATCTTTTGCCACGCAGGGCAAAAGTTTCACCTTCGGATCCAGTCGCAAGGCATGGCGCATATCCTCGAGGTCCCAGGCATCGGGCAAGTCCTGTTTGTTCGCCGCCACCACATACGGCGTGGGAGCATAGGCGCGAAACGTTTCCAGAATGGTGCGCGCTTCGCGAAAGGTCTCCGGGCGTGTGGAATCTACCAAAACAATGAAGCCAAGCATACCTTCAGAAAGAATCTCCCACATGAAGTCGAAACGTTTTTGCCCGGGAGTGCCAAACAGATAGAGCACCAGATCCTCATCCACGGTGATACGACCGAAATCCATGGCCACGGTGGTTGTCTCTTTGACCGCCCGTTCGGAGGCACTGGAAATCTTGCGCTCCGTGGAAACCACATCAATTTCGCTCACCGACTGGATGAACTCTGTCTTGCCCGCACTGAAAGGACCTGTGACCACCATCTTTACGGTTTGCATACTTCCATCTCCTCAGGGAATTACAGGCTGCGAATGCGCCCGATGAGTTTATTGATCAGAGATTTTTGCTCCTCTCGATTGTCTGTTGGGAACATGCGCGGTGGAGTGACTGGCATTGGCGCCCCTTCCGGTCGCACCAGTTCTACCAGGCCGGCCTGGAGCAGACCATACACGATGCGCCGTATTTCTAATTCATTCATTTTGACAGCGGCGGCAATCTGACGAATCGTATTTTTAGGATTAATATACGAGACGACGCGCCACTCTTCAAGGCTCAGATTGACGTTGCGCAAGGGGCGTTCGGTGAATTTGAGCGCTATGTCCAGGCTGGGTATCTCCTCCTGCAATTGTTCCCACTCGCGTAGCTGGCGCGCGCCCTCGATAATCAGGTTCTCCAGGTCAATGCGCACATGGATCCGATCAGGGGGCGGAGGCACATCGTTCTCAAAGCGAAACACGCCCTCCACCCAGGTAAACAGGCGACGGATCACTTCCGTATAGTGCGCCTGAAGCAACAGGAGGATCTCCTCCTGACTCAAATAGCCAGCGTTGACCAGGAGAAGCCCCAGTTCCTTATCGCTCATCTGGCTGGCACGCTCCAGGATGGCACGATATTGATTGGCGCTGATCTTCCCTGCCTTATGCAAGATCGTAGCCAGGCGATCATCTTCCTGATCAATACGCACGTACGCCAGTTTCCCCTCGCGGAAACTGGCACTGGCCTGTTCGTTCCCAGGCCCATCAATCAAAAGGGTGCCGCTTTTTTGAGCCAGGTTCACCAGATTGAGCAACTGGGTGATTGTGAAATCCCTTAAATTTCCGCGCAGCGCCATAAGAACCTCGAGAGAAACAATGTACAAAAATTATACCCTATCTTTGGAGCAACCTGCTGGAGCAAAAAAGGAGGTGATACTGTATCATTCGTTCAGGAAATTCGCAGCGAGTCGCCCGACCCCCAACCCCGTTTACGGGGCAGGAACCCCTAACCCCGCTTGCGAGGCAGGGGTCCCTAACCCCGCTTACGAGGCAGGGGGTCTGGCTACCACAAGCCATGAAAAACCGTCTGTCTCCTGTCATTGCGAGCGAAGCGAAGCAATCTTCTGGCCGATATGGGGATTGCTTCGCCGCCTGCGGCGGCTCGCAATGCAACGGTAGAAAATTTTCTACCGCAACAAAGA
>JGI24188J35168_1001278_pt1 | contig 14734 bp, 13 predicted proteins | sample YNPBryantNP2012_FD_35168 | JGI IMG/M metagenome (IMG submission 35168) | reverse complement strand
CCCGCGTCAGCGGGGGCTTCATGGCGGTCTACGCGCGGCTGGTTTCGTCGGCATCGCGCGGGGCCATCCTCCTGGTATAGACGACCGGACGTTAAAGGAGGGACCATGCGGCTGACCGGAGCAAAGGCGCTGGTCAGGAGCCTGGAGGAAGAGGGAGTGGAGGTCATCTTCGGCATCCCCGGTGGGGTGGTGCTCCCCATCTACGACGCCCTCTACGATTCCGGCATCCGCAACATCCTCACCCGGCACGAGCAGGGGGCGGTGCACGCCGCCGACGGCTATGCGCGGGCCACCGGCCGCGTAGGGGTGTGCATAGCAACCTCTGGACCGGGCGCCACTAACCTGGTCACCGGAATCGCCACTGCCTACATGGACTCGGTGCCTCTGGTGGCCTTCACCGGGCAGGTCGCCACCAACCTCATCGGAACCGATGCCTTCCAGGAGGCCGACACCACCGGCATCACCATGCCCATCGTCAAGCATTCCTACCTGGTCAAAGACCCGGCGGACCTTCCCCAGGTCATCCAGGAGGCCTTCTACATCGCATCTTCCGGGCGGCCCGGACCGGTGGTGGTGGACGTGCCGGTGGACGTCTCCAGAGGCGAGCTCGATTACCGGAGAGCGGAAACGATCAGCCTTCCGGGATACCGGCCTACCACCAAGGGACACCGCAGGCAGATAAAGGAGGCGGCGTCTCTCATCCTCAAGGCGGAGAGGCCGGTGGTTTACGCAGGAGGAGGAGCGATCATCTCGGGGGCGGCGGAGGAGCTGCGGAGGCTGGCCGAGGAGAACCGCCTGCCGGTGACCACCACCTTGATGGGCAAGGGAGCGTTCCCTGAGAGCCATCCACTATCCCTGGGGATGCTGGGTATGCACGGAACCCGCTACGCCAACTACGCCATGTGCGAGACCGACCTGATCATCGCTCTGGGAGCGCGCTTCGACGACCGCATCACCGGAAAACTGTCCGAGTTCGCCCCGCATGCCCGGGTCATCCACGTGGACATCGACCCGGCGGAGATCGGCAAGAACGTTTCAGTGGATGTGCCCATCGTCGGGGACCTGCGACTGGTTCTGAAGGAGCTAAACGCGGTGCTGGCGGCGCAACGAGACAGCCACGGTGCCGCCGACCTGAAACCCTGGCATGATCTCATCTCCGAATGGAAGGAGAAGTACCCGCTGCGTTACGAGATGGGAGAGAAGATTAAGCCGCAGTTCGTGGTGGAGAAGCTCCACCAGCTGACCCGGGGAGGGGCGATAGTCTGCACCGAGGTCGGTCAGAACCAGATGTGGGCGGCCCAGTACTACCGCGTGGACCGCCCCCGCCGCTGGATAAGTTCGGGCGGGCTGGGGACCATGGGCTACGGACTACCCGCTTCTTTGGGGGCGCAGGTGGGTTGCCCGAAAGAAACGGTCATCGACATCGCCGGAGACGGGAGCATCCAGATGACCTCCCAGGAGCTGGCCACCGCGGTGTTGGAGTGCCTACCGGTAAAGATCGCCATCCTCAACAACGGTTACCTGGGGATGGTCCGGCAGTGGCAGCAGCTCTTCTACCAGAAGCGCTATTCCGGGTCCTGCCTGAGACGCGGCGAGAGCCCCGACTTCGTCAAGCTGGCCGAGGCCTACGGCATGCTGGGCCTGCGGGCCATCCACCCCGAGGAGGTGGAGGAAACCATCCGGCGGGCCCTGGAGCACGAGGGACCCGTGCTCATGGACTTCGTGGTGGAAGAGGAGGAGAACGTGTTCCCTATGGTGGCACCGGGCGCCCCTCTCTACGAGATGATCGGGGATGTGCTCTACCCGGTGGAACGCGTCCACCCGGAGAAGGCTGAGGAGCCTTTCCTGTAGGAGGTTGGGATCGATGCGCCATACCCTTTCCGTGCTGGTGGAGAACAAGCCGGGGGTCCTGGCCCGGGTGGCCGGGCTCTTCGCCCGGCGGGGCTTCAACATCGAGAGCCTGGCGGTGGGCACCACGGACCGGCCCGATATATCCCGCATGACCATCGTGGTGGACGTGGCGGAGAAGTCGCTCGAACAGGTACGCAAGCAGCTACACAAGCTGGTTAGCGTGATCGAGATAAGCGACCTGGATCCGGGTCGATCGGTGGACCGGGAGCTCTTGCTCATAAAGATCAAGGTCAACAGAGAAACGCGGTCCGAGGTCATCGAGATGGTGGACATCTTCCGGGGAAAGATAGTCGACGTCGGGAAGGATGCCATCATCGTGGAGGTCACCGGGAACTCTTCCAAGATAGCCGCGTTCGAGGACCTGGTGCGCAATTACGGGATAAAAGAGCTGGCCCGGACCGGCAAGGTGGCCCTGCCGCGGGGCTGAGGACGCGGAAGAGGAAGGAGTGATAGGCATGGCCAAGATGTACTACGAAAAGGACGCGGACATCTCGCTTCTCAAGGGCAAGACCGTGGCGGTGATCGGATACGGCAGCCAGGGTCACGCCCACGCCCTGAACCTTCATGACTCCGGGGTGGAGGTGGTGGTGGGCCTGCGGAAGGGCAGCCCATCATGCGCCAAGGCAGAGGCCGAGGGACTGAAGGTGGCGGAAATGGCCGAGGCGGCAGAGGCATCCGATGTGATCATGATGCTGGTCCCCGACCAGCATCACCGTGAGGTCTACCGGGAACACGTGGAGCCCGGATTGAAGGAAGGTAACGCTCTCTTCTTCGCCCATGGGTTCAACGTCCATTTCGGACAGGTGATGCCGCCACCCTTCGTGGACGTGGTCATGGTGGCACCCAAGAGCCCGGGGCACATGGTGCGCAGGCTCTACCTGGAGGGCAGCGGAACACCAGCTCTGGTGGCCGTTCACCAGGACTTCACCGGAAAGGCGTTGCAACTGGGATTGGCCTACGCGGCGGGATTGGGTTGCGCCCGGGCGGGGGTCATCGAGACCACCTTCGCTGAAGAGACGGAGACCGACCTCTTCGGAGAGCAGTGCGTCCTCTGCGGGGGCGTGAGCGAGCTCATCCGTGCCGGGTTCGACACCCTGGTGGAAGCGGGTTACCAGCCGGAGATCGCCTATTTCGAATGCCTGCACGAACTCAAGCTCATCGTGGACCTCATCTACGAGGGAGGCATCTCCTTCATGCGTCACTCCATCAGCGATACCGCCGAATACGGGGACATGACGCGGGGAAGACGCATCATCAACGCGGGGACCAGGGAGGAGATGCGCGGGATCCTCGAGGAGATCAGGTCGGGAGAGTTCGCCAGGGAGTGGATCCTGGAGAATCAGGCGGGCAGGCCGGTCTACAACGCTCTGCGCCGCAGGGATGCCGACCACCTCATCGAGAAGGTGGGGAAGGAACTGCGCTCCATGATGAGCTGGCTGAAAAGGGAGTAAAAAGGAAAAGCTGGATGTTTAGGAAAGAATACCTGATGACCCCGGGACCCACGCCCCTACCATCCCGGGTGCTGCTTTCCCAGGCGGAGCCGATCTTGCATCACCGCACCCCCGCTTACGGGGAGGTCTTCAAGCGCCTCATGGAAGGGCTCAAGGAGATCTTCCTGACGGATAACGACGTGCTCGTCTTCGCCTCCTCGGGAACCGGGGCGATGGAGGCGGCGGTGGTCAACTGTTTCAGCCCCGGCGACCGGGTTCTGGTGGCGCACGGGGGCAAATTCGGCGAGCGCTTCCGAGACCTCTGCCGCACCTATGGCCTGGATGTCCTGGAATACGCTTATGAATGGGGCGACACCGCCGACCCCTCGGTCATAGCTTCCATGCTGGACGAGCACGGGGGGATAAAGGGGGTGTTCGTCACCCACTCGGAAACCTCCACCGGGGTGGTGAACGACATCGCCGCCATCGGTGAGGCGGTGCGGCGGACCCCGGCCATCCTGGTGGTGGATTCCATCAGCGGAGCGGGGGCCCTGGAGATGCGCACCGACCAGTGGGGGGTGGACGTGCTGGTGTCAGGTTCCCAGAAGGCCCTGATGACCCCCCCGGGGTTGGCCGCGGTGACGGTCAGCGATAAGGCCTGGGGGCTGGCAGAGAGGAGCGCACTCCCCAAGTACTATTTCAGCTTCACCAAGGCCCGCAAGGGGTTGGAAGATAAAATACCCCAGACCGCCTTCACCCCGGCGGTGAGCCTCACCGTGGCCATGTGCCGGGCGGTAGAGATGCTGAAGGAGGAAGGTCTGGAGGAAGTCTGGGAAAGGCACCGCGTGCTGGCCATGGCCACGCGCGCCGCTGTGAGAGCCATGGGCTTGGAACTCTTCCCCCGGGACCTCGAGCGGGCTTACGCGGTGACCGCGGTTAAAGTGCCCGAGGGTCTCGATGGGAGCGCCATAACCCGCATCATGAACCGCAAGCACGGCGTGATCATAGCAGGGGGGCAGTCCCAGCTGAAAGGGAGGATCTTCCGCATCGGCCACGTGGGTTACTATCACTATTTCGATGTGCTGGTAGCGGTGGCCGCCCTGGAGCTGACCTTAAAGGAGCTGGGCCATCCGTTGGAGTTGGGAGCGGGCCTGGCGGCTGCCCAAGAAACCTTCGATGATTATCTGGAGAGACACTGAGGGGCTCTGCCGTGAAGAAGGTGATGGTCAAGGAGGGCATCTCCAGGAAGGGTTTGGACCTCCTGGAGAAGGATTTCGAGGTGGTCTACGCCCCAGAGATGGGGCGCGAGGAGATGCTGAGGGAGATCTCCGACTGCAATGCCCTCATCGTCCGCAGCGCCACCAAGGTGGACGCGGAGGTCATCGAGGCGGGAAAGTCCCTGGAGGTCATCGGAAGGGCGGGCGTGGGCGTGGACAACATCGACGTAGAGGCGGCCACCCGGCGCGGCATCATGGTCATCAACGCGCCCCAGAGCAACATCATCTCGGCCGCTGAACACACCATGGCCCTGATCCTCAGTAGCTGCCGCAACATACCCGCGGCCGTGAGCACTCTCCGAGCGGGGAAGTGGGACCGCAAGAGCTTCGAGGGAGTGGAGCTNTACCACAAGACCATCGGCATCCTCGGGTTNGGACGCATCGGCCTGCTGGTGGCCCAGCGCTGCCTGGGGTTCGGCATGAGGGTGATCGCCTACGATCCTTACATCTCCAGCGAGAGGGCCCAGCGCATGGGGGTGGAGATGAAGGACACATTGGAGGAGCTCCTGGAGGAGGCCGATTTCATCACCGTCCACCTACCCAAGTCCTCGGAGACCTATCACCTCATCGGGAGGAGCGAGTTCGCCCGTATGAAGGACGGGGTGCGCGTCTTCAACGTGGCCCGCGGGGGCATCATCGACGAGGAGGCACTGGCGGAGGCGCTGCGCACGGGCAAGGTGGCCGCGGCCGGGCTGGACGTCTTCGAGAAGGAGCCGCTGCCCCCCGACAACCCCTTCGCCTCCATGGACAACGTGATCATCACCCCACCTGGGGGCATCCACCCAGGAGGCCCAGGACCGGGCGGGCATCATGATCGCCGAGCAGGTCGCCGCCGCCCTCCGAGGGGAATTCGTCAGCAACGTGGTCAACCTGGAGGTCCCCGCGGAGGTGGACGAGGAGGTGAGGCCTTTCCTGCCGCTCTGCGAAAAGCTGGGGCGCCTCCTCACCTTCCTCCTGGAGGGACACGTGGACGAGATCGGGGTGGAATACCTGGGGGGGCTGGCCGAGCATGAGACCGGCGTCCTCACCGTGGCGGTGCTCAAGGGCTTCTTCAGCAAGGTCGCCGAGGAGCCGGTTACTTATGTCAACGCGCCGGTATTCGCCAAGGAAAGGGGCATCGCGGTGCGCGAGAGCCGCTCCTCGGCCACCCGCGATTATGTGAACCTGGTGATGGTCCGGGGCAGGAGGGACGACGGCGAGATAGCCGTGGGGGGGACCCTGGTGGGACTCTCCAACGCGGAGAGGTTCGTCCACGTTTACGAGTACGACATCGACCTGGGCCCCTCCCGCTACATGGCCTTCTTCCGCTATGAGGACGTCCCGGGGATGATCGGGAAGATCGGGACCATCCTGGGCGACGCGCAGATCAACATCGCCCACATGCAGGTGGGCCGGAAGAAGATCGGAGGGGAGGCGGTCATGGGGGTGAACGTGGACGTACCCATTCCCGATCCGGTTATGAAGAAGATATTGCGGATCCGGGGGGTCTCGGACGGCAAGTTCATAACCCTCTGGTGATGGGCCGAGGAAAAATATCCGAAGGAGGTCTGCGGATGGCCAGGAAGGTGATCGTCTTCGATACCACCCTGAGGGACGGCGAGCAATCGCCGGGCATAAGCCTAAACGTCCGCGAGAAGGTGGAGATAGCCGAGCAACTGGCCAGGATGGAGGTTGACGTCATCGAAGCGGGGTTCCCTGTTTCCTCGCCCGGCGACTTCGAGGCGGTCAAGGCCATCGCCAAGGCGGTAAAGGGTCCGGTCATCTGCGCCCTAGCCCGAGCCGACCGCAACGACATCGACTGGGCCTGGGAGGCCATCATGTACGCGGAGCAGCCCCGCATCCACACCTTCATCTCCACCTCGGAGGCTCACATGAAGTACCAGTTGAAGAAGACCCCGCGCCAGGTCTTGGAGATGGCCAGGGACGCCGTGGCTTATGCGAAGAAGTACGTTGAGAACGTGGAGTTCTCGGCCATGGACGCCACCCGCTCTGACCCCGCCTTCCTCTACAAGGTCTATGACGCCGCCATCAAGGCGGGGGCCACCACCATCAACATCCCGGACACGGTGGGATACGCCCTTCCCGAGGAGTTCGCGGAGCTGGTCCGGGGGATCCTGGAGAACGTGCCGGGGGCGGATAAGGTGACGGTCAGCGTGCATTGCCACAACGACTTGGGCTTGGCCGTGGCCAATTCCCTGGCTGCGGCGATTGTAGGCGCCGGCCAGATAGAGTGTGCCGTCAACGGCCTGGGGGAGAGGGCCGGGAACTGTTCCCTGGAAGAGGCGGTAATGGCCATCCATACCCGCAGGGATGCGCTGCAGATGTTCACCGGGGTTAACACCCGGGAGATCTACCAGACCTCGCGCTTAGTGAGCATGCTCACCGGTTATTCCGTCCAGCCCAACAAGGCGGTGGTGGGGGAGAACGCCTTCGCCCATGAGTCAGGCATCCACCAGGACGGGGTGCTCAAGCACCGGCAGACCTACGAGATCATGCGGCCCGAGGACATAGGGCTGGTGGAGAGCGAGATATACCTGGGCAAGCATTCCGGCCGCCATGCTCTCAAGGCCAAACTGGAGGAGATGGGTTTCTATCTGGACGATAAAGGCCTCGAGCGTGCCTTCATCCGCTTCAAGGAGCTGGCCGACCGAAAGAAAGAGGTCGCAGTGAAGGACCTGGAGGCCATCGCCCTGGACGAGATACGCACCCTCGAGGAGCTCTTCCAGCTTGAGTACATGCAGTCTTCATCGGGCAGCGGGGCCATCCCCATCGCGGCGGTGATCCTCTCCCGGGAGGGCAAGACCTTCGAGGCCACCGCCACCGGCGACGGCCAGGTGGATGCGGTATGCAAGGCCATCGCCAAGGCCACCAAGGTCAAAGGAAAGCTNATCTCCTATCAGGTGCAAGCCATCACCAAGGGGCTGGACGCCATGGGGGATGTGGCCATAAAGCTGGATATCGACGGGGTGGAGGTGGTAGGCCGGGGGGTCAGCCCTGACATCATCGAGGCCAGCGCCCGCGCCTATATAAACGCGATCAACCGGGGTATCCAGAAAGGATTGCTGGAGAAGAAGAAGCTGGCACGCAAGGCCAGGAAGACCTCCGCCGCCAAGAAGGGCGCCGCAGCGAAGAAGAAGTGAGCATGGGACAGACCATCACTGAGAAGATCATAGCCGCCCATGCTGGCCTGGACGAGGTGAGACCGGGGCAGCTGGTCAGCGTGCGGGTGGACCTGGTCCTGGCCAACGACGTCACCGCGCCTCTGGCCATCGAGTCCTTCCGCTCCATGGGGGCGGAGAAGGTCTTCGACCCGGAGAGGGTGGTGATGACGCCTGACCATTTCACCCCCGCGCGGGACATCAAGGCAGCCGAGCAGTGCGCCGCGGTGCGACGCTTCGCCAAGGAACAAGGCATCACCAACTATTTCGAGGTGGGAGAGGTGGGGATTGAGCACGTCCTCCTGCCGGAGAAAGGTCTGGTGGTCCCCGGGGACCTGGTGGTAGGGGCAGATTCCCACACCTGCACCTACGGGGCCTTGGGCGCCTTCTCCACCGGGATGGGCTCCACCGATATCGCGGCGGCCATGGCCCTGGGGGAGACCTGGCTGAGGGTNCCTCCCACCATGCGCCTCATCTTCAATGGGTCGCTCCCTCGATGGGTGGGAGGCAAGGACCTCATCCTCATGACCATCGGGCAAATCGGGGTGGACGGGGCCCTCTACTCCGCCATGCAGTTCGAGGGAGAAGCGGTGGAAGAACTCTCCCTTGACGGACGCTTCACCATGGCCAACATGGCCATCGAGGCGGGGGCCAAGAACGGCATTTTCTACGCCGACGCCAAAGCCCTGGCCTATCTCGAGGGCAGGACCTCCCGCGAACCGCTGATCTATCGGAGCGACGATGACGCGGAGTATTCCCGCATCCTTGAGTTTGACGTAAGCGGCATTGAACCCCAGGTGGCCCTGCCCCATCTGCCCTCCAACGTCCGGCCGGTCTCCCAGGTCGGCACGGTGGAGCTGGACCAGGTGGTCATCGGCTCTTGCACCAACGGCCGGGAGGAGGACCTGAGGACCGCCGCTGATCTGCTCCGGGGCAGGAGGGTCAAACCGGGACTGCGCTGCCTCATCTTCCCCGGTACTCCGGAGCTTATGAAGCTATGCCTGAGGAAGGGATGGATGGAGGTCTTCCTCGAGGCGGGGGCGGTGGTCAGTCCCCCCACTTGCGGTCCTTGCCTGGGAGGGCACATGGGCATCCTGGCGGCGGGGGAGAGGGCATTGGCCACCACCAACCGGAATTTCGTGGGCCGCATGGGGCACCCCAAGAGTGAGGTCTACCTGGCCGGCCCCGCGGTGGCCGCCGCCTCCGCTGTGGCCGGGAGGATAATCCACCCGGAAGAGATCGACAGCTGGAGTTGATGGAGCCATGGTCATGCAGGAGTGGGGCGAGGTGCAGGGCGGCATGTGCGGCAAGGCGATGCTTATGGAAGGGAGGGCCTGGCGCTACGGCGATAACGTTGATACCGACGTCATCATCCCGGCGAGGTATCTCACCGTGACCGCGGAGACCGAGCTTGCCGAGCATTGCTTGGAGGACCTCGACCGCTCCTTCCGAAGTGAAGTGAGAGACGGCGATATCATAGTGGCGGGGAGGAACTTCGGATCGGGATCCAGCCGCGAGCACGCCCCCCTGGCCATCAAAGGATGCGGCATCTCCCTGGTGATAGCCACATCCTTCGCCCGCATCTTCTACCGCAATGCCATCAACGTGGGACTGCCCATCCTGGAGTGCCCGGAAGCGGTGGAGGACACCAGGATGCATGACCGGTTGAGGGTGGATCTGGCCACGGGGAGGGTGGAGAACCTGCGCAGCGGCCGCACCTTCCAGGCCATGCCCTTCCCCGGGTTCATCTGCGAACTCATCGAAAAGGGCGGCCTGGTCCCTTACGTAAGGGAGCGGCTTGCCGGGCGCGNCGGCGTGGCCTGAGATCCGGGGAGACGCGCATGCATCGAGGATATAGCTGAAGAGGAACGGAGATAGGGATGCACAGGATAGCGGTCATTCCGGGCGACGGGACCGGACCGGAGGTCATAAGGGAAGGCCTCAAGGTGCTGGAGAGGCTGGCTTCCCTGGAAGGGTTCGATTATCAGCAAAAGGTCTTCGACTACGGAGGCGACAGGTATCTAACCACCGGCGAGGTGTTGCCTGAAGGGGCCATCGAGGAGCTCCGCGGATATGACGCCATCTACCTCGGGGCGGTGGGACATCCCCAGGTCAAACCGGGCGTACTGGAGCAGGGACTGCTGCTCCGACTGCGCTTCGAGCTGGATCAGTACATAAACCTGCGGCCGGTTAAGCTATATGCAGGCGTGGAGACGCCCATAAAGGACAAGGGGCCGGAGGACATAGATTTCGTGGTGGTCAGGGAGAACACCGAAGGACTTTACGCTGGCAGCGGCGGGTTCCTGCGCAGGGGAACCCCCTGGGAGGTGGCAGTGCAGGAGAGCATCAACACCCGCAGAGGGGTTGAGAGGTGCATCCGCTTCGCCTTCGACTACGCGAGAAAGCGGGGCAAGAAGAAGAAGCTGACCCTCTGCGGCAAGACCAACGTGCTCACCTACGCCTGGGACCTCTGGGAGAGGGTCTTCTACGAGGTGGCCGAGGAATATCCCGACGTGTCCACCGACTACGCGCACGTGGATGCCACCTGCATGTGGATGGTGAAGAACCCGGAATGGTTCGATGTCATCGTAACCGACAACATGTTCGGGGACATCATCACCGACCTCGGCGCGATGATCCAGGGCGGGATGGGGATCGCCGCGGGAGGGAACATCAATCCCGATGGCACCTCCATGTTCGAGCCCATCGGGGGATCCGCGCCCAAGTACACCGGGAAGAACGTCATCAACCCCCTGGCGGCCATCTGTGCCCTCCAGATGATGNTGGACCAGCTGGGTGAGGAGAGGGCGGCGGCGCGCTTGGAGCGAGCGGTCATGCGCGCCTGCGAGAGGGATATCCAATCGATGCAGGCGGGCAGGATGGGCATGTCCACCAGCGAGGTGGGAGACCTGGTGACGCGCTACCTGGAAGAGGTCTGAAGGGTGAGCGGCATCCGGTGAGCCGCAGCGCGGTCTCGCCGGGCCCTCCGGGGCTGGGGGTGGGGTCCCGGCGGAGCNAAGGCATCCTTTATCATAGTGAAGATCTAGACGGAGTGATTAAAAGACGGGAGGAAGGAACAGATGCCTATACCGGAGGCAGAGAAAATCTGGATGGATGGCGAGCTAATCGACTGGGCGGAGGCGAAGATACACGTCCTCACCCACACCCTGCATTACGGTTCGGGCGTTTTCGAGGGCATCCGCGCCTACGAGACACCCAAGGGCACGGCGGTCTTCCGCCTGAGCGACCACATCAGGCGCCTCTACCAGTCTGCTTTCATCTACCGTAAGGAGATACCCTTCACCCAGGAACAGCTGGTGGAGGCGACCAAGCAGGTAGTCCGGGCCAACGGGCTGGCCAGTTGCTACATCAGGCCCATCGTCTTCCGCGGGTACGGGGAGATGGGGCTCAACCCCCTCTCGGCTCCGGTGAACGTGGCCATCGCCGCCTGGCCCTGGGGCACCTACCTGGGGGACGAGGGCATCAAGCACGGGGTCAGGGCGAAGATCTCCTCCTTCCGGCGCAACGACGTGAACCACATTCCCCCCGCGGCCAAGGCCTGTGGCCAGTACCTGAATTCCATCCTGGCGAAGATCGAGGTCACCGAGGCGGGATATGACGAGGCCATTCTGCTGAACAACAACGGTTTTGTGGCCGATGGCTCCGGCGAGAACGTCTTCATCGTGCGCAAAGGGGCTCTTTACACCCCGCCCACTTCCTCGGGGGCTCTGGAGGGCATCACCCGGGATTCCATTATCCGCATCGCCGAGGATATGGAGATACCCTTCCGGGAGAGGGACCTGGTGAGGACGGACCTGTACTTGGCTGACGAGGCCTTCTTCACCGGCACCGCCGCCGAGGTCGTCCCCATCAGGGAGGTGGACGACCGCGTCCTGGGAGAGCCCGGTCCGGTGACCCGCAGGCTGCAGGAAGCCTTCTTCCGCATCGTACATGGTGAGGACCCCCGTTACGAGCACTGGCTGGAGCACGTCTGAGATGATCCTTTACGATACCACCCTGCGTGATGGCGCCCAGCGGGAGGGGATGTCCCTCTCGGTCGAGGACAAGCTGAAGATCCTGCACAAGCTGGACGAGTTCGGGGTGCAGTATGTGGAATGCGGTTTTCCCGCCTCCAACCCCAAGGAGGAGGAGTTCTTCCGGCTGCTCAGGGACCAGCGCCTCTACAGCTCCATACCTGTGGCCTTCGGCTCCACCCGGCGCGCGCTCATACCCCCGGAACAGGACGAAGATCTCCAGGCGCTCTTGCGGGCAGAGACCACCGCGGTTTGTCTGGTCGGAAAGACCTGGGATTTCCACGTGAAGTCTGCTCTGAAGACCTCCTTGGACGAGAACCTCTGGATGATCGCGGATTCGGTGGAGTTCATGAAGAGGCACGACCTGGAGGTCATCTACGATGCCGAGCACTTTTTCGACGGCTACCGGGAAAACCCCCATTACGCCATGCAGACGCTCAAGGCGGCGGTGGAGGCGGGCGCTGATTACGTGTGCCTTTGCGACACCAACGGGGGGACCCTGCCTTGGGATGTGGCCTCCATTATCCGGGAGGTGCGGGAGAGGTTCCAGGTTCCCTTGGGTATCCATTCCCACAACGACAGCGGATGCGCCGTGGCCAACTCCCTGATGGCNNTGAGGGAGGGGGTGGAGATGGTGCAGGGCACCATCAACGGATACGGNGAGAGGTGCGGCAACGCCGACCTCGTCTCGATAATACCCGCCTTGATCCTNAAGATGGACATACCCGTGGTGAGTCGGGAAAGGCTTGCCCGCCTGACCGAGCTCTCGCATTACGTGGCGGAGATCTGCAACATAACNCCCGATGCCCACCAGCCCTACGTGGGTCAGGACGCCTTCGCCCACAAGGGAGGCATCCACATAAGCGGCGTCTCCCGGGAGCCAGAGACCTACGAGCACGTTCCCCCGGAGGCCGTGGGCAACATCCACCGCATCCTGGTCTCCGAGCTGTCTGGCAAGAGTACCATCATCATCAAGGCCAGGGAGTTGGGGAAGGACCTCAGCCAGCACCCGGACAAGGTGCAGGAGATACTCGACACCGTCAAGGGACTGGAACACGTGGGCTACCACTTCGAGGCGGCCGACGGTTCCTTCGAGCTCCTCTTGCGGCGCAGTCTGAACATGCACAAGGTCTTCTTCCGGCTGGAGAGCTTCCGGGTGATCATGGAGAAGCGGGAAGACGGCAAAGTGGACACGGAGGCGACCATCAAGATACACGTGAAGGGAGAGCGCATCGTGGCCACCGGGGAGGGCAACGGCCCGGTGAACGCCTTGGACAAAGCCCTACGGCTGGCCATCGGGAAGGCCTACCCCGAGCTGGAAAGCATCCAGCTCACCGACTACAAGGTACGGGTCCTGGACGAGAAGAAGGGCACCGCCGCGGTGACCCGCGTCCTCATCGAAACGGGCGACGGGGAGAAGACCTGGGGCACCATCGGCGTATCCGAGAACATCATCGAGGCCAGCTGGCAGGCTCTGGTGGACGCGGTGGAATACGGCCTACTGCACCGGAAGGCGTCCGGCGAGGAAGAGGGCCGATGAGATTAGCCCGTTACTCTTATCGGGGATCGGTCAGATGGGGTCGGCTGCAGGAGCAGACAGTGGCCGATCTTCGAGGGACCCCCTTTGAGGGGGTCGATCTTACTGGGGAAGAGCACGACCTCAGCGAGGTGCAGCTGCTCCCGCCTTGCCTATCAGGAAAGATAGTCGCGGTGGGCCTGAACTACCGGGATCATGCTGAGGAGCTGGGGATGCCCCTTCCGGATGAGCCGGTCATCTTCCTGAAGCCACCCACCGCCCTGCTACCCGACGGAGGGGTGATCCGCTACCCCAACGGGTGCAGGCAGCTCGACTACGAAGCGGAATTGGCTTTAGTGGTCCGGGAGAGCTGTCGGGACGTGTCNCCCGAAGAAGCCCCCCTACACGTCCTCGGGTGGTGCTGCGCCAATGATGTCACCGCCCGCGACCTGCAGCGCAAGGATGTCCAGTGGACCCGCTCCAAGAGCTTCGACACCTTCTGCCCTCTGGGCCCCTGGCTGGAGACAGATCTCGACCCCGCCGACCTGAGAATCACCCTCAGGCTGAACGGCCAGACCAGGCAGTCCTCCTCCACCTCCATGATGGTCTTCGACCCCTTCGAGCTGTTGAGCTTCGTCTCCGGGGTGATGACCCTGGAGCCGGGTGACGTGATCATGACCGGAACCCCTCCCGGGGTAGGTGAGATGCATCGCGGCGATACCGTTGAGGTGGAGATAGAAGGGATAGGCGTGCTCCGCAACGTGGTGGCCTGATCCTGGGGCGGACCTATCGCCCCGGGCACCCGTGAGCAGGCGGGATCAGAAAGGATTGATGCCGGAGACGTCGATCGGCTGCGCTTCCTCCGCCTCAGGAGGCAGCTCGACTCGCAGGTCGGCCCCGTGGTCGGTAAGGGTGAAATCGCCCAGGACGTCCATGGACATAAAGTAGCCCGGCATGAATTCGAATCGGTCCCCCCTCATCTCCATGACCAGGTGGGTGACCACGCTTCTCTTGCTGTCCACCGTGCAGGTCAGTCGGTAACTCAGCGTCGAGAACATCCGCTCCAGGGTCTCCCGCTGCGCCTGGTCCAGGGAGGGCTCCATTTGCTCCAGGGCTTGCTCAAAATAACGATTGCCGAGGGTGAGACCGAAGACGATCTCGCCACTCCGTGCTTCCTCAACAGTGAGCGATTCCGCCGATTCGAGCATCAAAGCGATGGACTGGGAGGTCATCAACTGGCCGGTACCCCCCAAGGGGTTGAAGGCCGCGACGAAGCCGGAGCGGAACCATTGTCCCTCATGTTCGTAATATAGGGTGTCGTCGATGAGGAAGACCCTCAACCTGACTTGATTGATCCCCTCACCGCTCGCCTCCATCTCGCCGGATATGCGCTCAACGCCATCTACTT
>JGI24188J35168_1001277_pt1 | contig 14745 bp, 8 predicted proteins | sample YNPBryantNP2012_FD_35168 | JGI IMG/M metagenome (IMG submission 35168) | reverse complement strand
CACCGTCTTTCCCCAGGCCATCGGCCTGGCCGCCACCTGGGACACCGGGCTGATGTGGCGCGTGGCGACGGCCATCGCGGACGAGGCACGCGCCAAGTATAACGACTGGCAGCGCCGCGGCATCCGCCAGATCTACACCGGCCTGACCTACTGGTCGCCCAATATCAACATCTTCCGCGATCCGCGCTGGGGCCGCGGGCAGGAAACCTACGGCGAAGATCCCTATCTGACGGCCCGCATGGGCGTGGCGTTCGTGCGCGGCCTCCAGGGCGATGATTCGCGCTACCTCAAGCTGGTCGCCACGGCCAAGCACTATGCCGTCCACAGCGGCCCGGAACCCGACCGCCATGGCTTCAACGCGGTGGTGGACGAGCGCGACCTGCGCGAGACCTATCTGGCGGCGTTCGAGGCGCTGGTGCGCGAGGCGAAGGTCGAGTCGGTGATGGGCGCGTACAACCGCACCAACGGCGAGGCGTGCTGCGCCAGTCCTACCCTGCTCGAGCAGATCTTGCGCCGGGAATGGGGCTTCGACGGCTACGTGGTCTCGGATTGCGGCGCGATAGACGACATCTGGAAGCACCACGGCCTGGCGAAAAGCCCCGAAGAGGCCGCGGCGCTGGCCGTCAAGAACGGGTGCGAGCTGAATTGCGGCGAGACCTACGGCAGCCTGCTGATCGCCCACCGCAAGGGGTTGATAGACGAAGCCACCCTGGATCGGGCCGTCAAACGCCTCTTCCGCGCCCGCATCCGCCTGGGCATGTTCGACCCTCCGGAGCAGGTCCCCTACTCGGCCATCCCCTACGAGGTCGTCAACTGCGAGGCGCACCGGGCGCTGGCGCTCCAGGCCGCGCGCGAGTCCATCGTGTTGCTCAAGAACGATGGGCTCTTGCCGCTCTCGAAGGAGATCGGCCGCATTGCGGTCATCGGCCCGAACGCCGACGACCTGATGACGCTGCTCGGCAACTACAACGGCACGCCGGCCCAGGCGGTCACCCCGCTGGAGGGGATCCGCCGGGCCGTGTCTCCGCGCACGATCGTCTACCACGCGCGGGGTTGCCCCATCGCCGACGGCGTGCCCAACCTGAGCATCATCCCGTCCGAGTTCCTGCGGCCGGCGATCGCCGACGGCCCGCAACATGGCCTGACCGCCGAATACTACCCCACCGGCCAGATCGCAGGCGCGCCGGCCTTCACGCGCATTGATCCGACCGTGGACTTCATCTGGAAGAACACCACCCCGCTGGGCGGCGAGCGGGGCGATCACTTCGCCGTGCGGTGGACGGGTTTCCTCGTGCCGCCCGCCTCCGGCGCGTATCGGCTCGGCGTGAACGGCCACAGCGGCTACAAGCTCTATCTCGACGGCGAGCTGCTGGTCGAATATCACGGGGTGCATCACGCCCTGCGCCGCACGAAGGAAGTACAATTGGAGGCCGGCCGCCTGTATCGGCTTCAGCTAGATTATGTCAATGACGGCATTGACCCGTGGGCGCAGCTCGTGTGGGCCGTGCCCGGCGTAGACGAGGCGGCCGAGGCGCTGGAAGCAGCGGCGAAGGCCGACGTGGTCATCCTGTGCCTGGGGTTGACGCCCTACGTCGAGGGCGAGGAAATGCCGGTCAAGGTAGAGGGCTTCGTCGGCGGCGACCGCACCGACATCGCCCTGCCGCGGCCGCAACAGGCGCTGCTCGAACGGATCCATGCGCTGGGCAAGCCGATCGCGCTCGTGCTGCTCGGCGGCAGTGCGATTGCCGTGCCCTGGGCCGATGAACACGTGCCGGCGATCCTCCAGGCCTGGTATCCCGGCGAGGCCGGCGGCGCGGCCCTGGCCGACGTGCTCTTCGGCGACTACAATCCGTCGGGCCGGCTGCCGGTCACGGTCTATCGCTCGGTGGACGACCTGCCGCCTTTCACCGATTACGCGATGGCGAACCGCACCTACCGCTACTTCCGGGGCGAGCCGCTCTATCCGTTCGGCCACGGGCTGAGCTACACGACCTTTGCTTATGACAACCTGCGCCTGAGCAGCACCGAGATCAGGGCCGAGGAATCGCTGACCGTGAGCGCCGACGTGCACAACACGGGCGCGCGCGCCGGGGACGAGGTCGTGCAGTTGTATCTGAGCTATCCGCCCACCTCTCCGCGCAACCCGATCCGCCAGTTGCGGGGCTTCGCGCGCGTGCATCTGGCGCCCGGGGAGACGCAGACGGTGCGCTTCACGCTGGGGCCGGCCGAGCTGGCGCTGGTGAACGACGCCGGACAGCGTGTGGTCGAGGCCGGCGAGTATCGCGTGAGCGTCGGCGGGGGGCAGCCGACGGCCGCGGTCTCTGCGGTGAGCGGGGTGTTTCGGGTGCTTGCTCGAGCGTGAAGGTATGCCTCGGCCGTCCTTCGGGCGTTGGCGGGGGCGATCACGGCCTACGATATCGGCGCGCTATCGCCATCCGATCCGGCCTTCTATGCGCGCCTCGGCTGGGAGCTGTGGCGGGGGCCGTTGGCGGTCGCGACAGACGCAGGGATCACGCCGACGCCCGATGAGGAGGTAATGATCCTGCGCCTACCGAAGACGCCGCCGCTCGACCTGCACGGCACGCTGGTGGCGCCGTGGAGGCCGGGGGATGTCTGGTGACGGCCAATTCACAACAGGAGCACATTCCATGTCCAAACCGATCGCATTGCAACTCTATTCTCTCCGCGAGGCGGCGGCAAAAGACTACGCCGCGGTGGTTCGCCAGGTGGCCGCCATGGGCTACGACGGCGTGGAGCCGGCCGGCTTCCCCGGCACGACCGCACAGGCCGCGGGCCAGTTGTTCCGCGAGTTGGGCCTGAAGGTGCCGGCCGCGCACATCTTCCCGCCACCCATCGGCGCGAAGGCCGCCGAGGCCGCCGACACCCTGGCGGCCATCGGCTGCACGCGCCTGGTCACCGGCTTCGGCCGGGACAATTTCAAGACGCTGGACGACACCAAGCGCAGTTGCGACATCTTCAACCAGGCCTACGCCGAGGCCAAGGCCCGCGGCCTGCGCATGGCGATCCACAATCACTGGTGGGAGTATCAGCCGATCGAGGGGCGCTATCCGTACCAGGTGATGCTGGAGTTGCTCGATCCCGGCATCGAGCTGGAGATTGACACCTATTGGGTCAAGACCGGCGGGGTGGATCCGGTGCAGGCCATCCAGGAAGCCGGGCCGCGCGCCACGCTGTTGCACATCAAGGACGGCCCGGCCAACACGAGCGACCCGATGGTCGCCGTCGGCGAGGGGGTGATGGACTTCCCGGCGATCCTGCGGGCCGCCACCCACGCCGAATGGTTGATCGTCGAGCTCGACCGCTGCGCGACCGACATGGCCGAGGCGGTGGCGAAGAGCGTGAAATACCTGAAGCAGATCGCATAGAGATACGACGCCAATGACTGCGGAGGACGCGCGCCGCGAGGTTTGTGGCCGCTCCTCCGCCTCCTCTGCATCCCATCCCTGGCACACGCGCGACGGTTGCCTGCGGCCGCTAACGGGGCATCCCTTCTTGATCGGCGCGACGCTCCCCCGCTCGCGGCCGCGGGCGCGCGCTTTCAGCCTGTTTTTCGGCAATGAAACGCCGTAACAGATCGTGCAACGAGTAATTGCCCGTTGCTCCGCGGCGCAACAACGATTTATCGGCCAAAGCAATCAGCAGAGGCCGGCTGACATCGGCAGCCTGCTCTGCCAATTCCGCGGTGAATTCGGTGGGCAGGGCAGCCAGCCGGCGCAAAGCCTGTTGTTCGGCCGACGTGAGCAGGCGCCATGAATGCTCGAACGCAGCGCGTATGCTGCGATGACGCGCCGGTAGATCGCGCTCGAAAACAGCCAGCGCATCCAGGCTGCTTTCCACGGCCTGCGCGATCTCCGCGCAAGACATGAATCTGGTCAAGGCGGCGGCCAGCTCGATCGCCAGCGGCAATCCCTCCACCAACTGACAGATGAAGGCGATTGCTTGCAAGTCGGGTGCCGATGGCGCAAAGTCGGGCCGCGCCTGCCGTGCGCGTTGAAGAAAGAGCTGAAGGGAGCTGTAGCTCTCCAGGCCTTCTCGTTGGCCCAAGGGCGCGTGCGGCAGCCCGTCCAACTCCAGAGACCACTCGCCGGCCAGATTCAAGCGGTGCCGAGAAGTCACCATTATCTTGACCCCCGGCGCGTGCTGGAGGATGACGGCGAGAAAACTCGCTTCGACCATCAGATGCTCAAAGCCGTCCAAAACCAGCAGCAGATACCGATCCCGCAAACGACGTAGCAGCTCGGTCGGGGAATCGGCGCCGGCCGGCAAGGCAAACCCCAGCGCGGCCGCAATGGCGGCGGCAAGCGTCGACAGCGAGTGGACGGCCGACAACGGGATGAAGAAAACGCCATCCAGGAAGCCATCATCGCTCCGGTCTCTGGCCGCGGCGGCGGCCTCCAGCGCCAGCCGCGTCTTGCCCACCCCGCCGGGCCCCAGGATGCTCAACAGGCGGCAGTGCGGATCGGCCAGCCGCTCGGCGATCAGCGCCAGCTCTTCCTTGCGGCCGACGAACGAGGTCACAGGCGCCGGCAGGTTGTGCGGTCGGGCTGCGCCCATGGCCTGGATGCGCCGATAAAGGGCCGTCGTCTCCATCGTCGGCTCAACGTGTAGTTCCGCCCGAAGCAGGCGGCGACAGATCTCGTATTGGGCCAGGGCCGCGCTGCGCTCTCCCTTGCGCGCCAGCAAGCTCATCATCTGACGGTGCGCCTCTTCCTGCCAGGGCTCCAGCTTCAGAAGTCGGTCTGTATACTCGATGGCTCGCTCCAATTCTTCGCGGCCGGCATAGTGGTCAGCCAACCGTTTCAACACCATCCCGGCCAATCGCCGCAGCCCCTCGCGCTGGCCCAACACCCACTCTTCGAACAGCGGCGCATGGCGCACATAGAAGCCATCCAGAAAATCGCCGCGGTAGAGGTCGGCAGCTTCGAGGAGATACGAAAAACCAGAAGGCTCAAAGGCCCGAAGCGAATCCGCCGCATCTGGACGGTCGGCTTCCTCGTTTCCCGATTTGGCCAATCCCTTTTCTACCCGTTCCAAAAACGCTTCCACATCCAGCCAATACGCGCTTTGCCGGTCGAAGGCGGCGGTATGCGGAGTGATGATGAGGTGGTCGCCGACCAGGTCGCGCAGGTTGGAGAGGACTTTGCGGAGATTCGCGCAGGCGTCTTCTTCGGGCAGATCGCCCCACAGGAGGCCGGCCAGGACCAGGCGGAACTGCGGCCGGCCGGTAACGGCCAGGTAGCAGAGCAAGGCCGGCGCCTTGACCGATACGAAGCTGGTCACCGGCGCGCCGTCATGAGTGATCTGAAGCCCGCCCAGGCACTCCAGGCGCAATGCCCCTGCCATGCGGCCCCCCTTTGCGTTAAAAGACACGAATATCCGGCGCGAATTTGTGCAATTCAGATCAAGAAGCCCGAAAATTCACGATTTATCAACGCGAGTNTGATATATTATACATNGTCATGGCGGCGAATGCAATCGTTTTTACCCGGTGAAACCTGGATCAAACAGGTAGGAGGGAACCATGAATCGCGCGCTGCGAACCGTTGAGGACATCCTCAAAGTGAAAGGCCGTCAGGTCTGGTCGGTCACGCCCGACACGACGGTCTTCGAGGCGTTGGAACTGATGGCCAAACACGAGATCGGCGCGGTCGTGGTGCTTGAGGACGAGCGAATTGTGGGCATCATGTCGGAGCGCGACTACGCCCGCAAGGTCATCCTCAAAGGCCGCGCCTCCCGGGACACCCCCGTGCGCTCCATTATGACCGAGAAGGTGATCACTGTCCTCCCCACGACCACGGTCGAGGAGTGCATGGCCTTGATGACCACGCATCGTGTGCGCCACCTGCCAGTAGTGGACATGGGCAAGCTGGTGGGCCTGGTTTCCATCGGGGACGTCGTCAAAGCGATCATCTCGGAGCAACAATACGTGATCGAGCGCTATCGGACGTTGCGCGACTACGCCGAACCGTGAACTCGGGCCCGATTGCCACCGAGGGGCCATGACCAACCATTGGAACGACATCGCCAACAGCGACTGCATCCTGATCATCGGCAGCAACGCGGCGGCGAACCACCCCATGTCGTTCAAATACGTCGAAGAGGCGCAGGCGCGCGGCGCGAAATTGATCGTCGTGGATCCGCGGCACACCCGCACCGCCACCCACGCCGACATCTACGCGCCCATGCGCTCCGGCACCGACATCGCTTTCGTCGGCGGCATGATCCACTACGTGCTGGAGGACATGCAGCACCATCCGGAGCGCTACAACCTGACCTATCTGCGCGAATACACCAACGCCAGCTATCTGATCAACCCCGATTACCGCGGGCCCGACGTGCTCGACGGCCTCTTCTCCGGCTTCGACCCGGTCAAACGGACCTACGATCGGACGACCTGGGCCTATCAGCTCGACGACAAGGGGATCCCCAAGCGCGATCCGACCCTGCAGGACCCCAACNGCGTGTTCCAGATCCTGCGCCGCCATTTTGCCCGCTACACCGTCAACACCGTGGTCAAGATCACCGGCACGCCGCGCGAGCGGTTTGACGCCGTCTGCGAGACCTTCGCGGCCACCGGCGCGCCCGACAAGGCCGGCACGATCCTCTACGCGATGGGCGCGACGCAGCACACCTACGGCACGCAGATCATCCGCGCCTACGGCATCCTGCAACTGTTGCTGGGCAACATCGGCATTGCCGGCGGCGGCATCAACGCGCTGCGCGGGGAGTCCAACGTGCAGGGCTCCACCGACCACGGCCTGCTGTGGGGCAACCTGCCGGGCTATCTGAAGGCGCCGATAGCCTCGGACGTCACCCTGGCCGACTACATCGGCCGCACGACGCCGAAGACCAACGACCCGTTGAGCGCCAACTGGTGGAGCAACACGCCTAAATACATCGTCAGCCTGCTCAAGGCTTGGTACGGCGACGCGGCCCGGCCGGAGAACGACTTCGCCTTCGCCAACCTGCCCAAGGCCAGCGTCGGCGCCAACTACTCCTGGTTGACGCTCTTCAACGCCCTGTACGACGGCGCCATCCGCGGGCTGCTGTGTTGGGGCATGAACCCGGCCGTCGGCGGGCCGAACCTGACGCTCACGCGCGAGGCGTTGGACAAACTGGAATGGCTGGTGGCCGTGGACCTGTGGGAGACGGAGACGGCTGCACACTGGAAGCGGCCGGGCGTGGATCCGACCAAAATCCAGACCGAGGTCTTCCTGCTGCCGGCCGCGGCCTCCTTCGAGAAGGAGGGCAGCATCACCAACAGCGGCCGCTGGATGCAGTGGCGCTGGAAGGGGGCCGAACCGCCCGGCGAAGCGCGCGACGACCTGGCCATCATCGCGGGGCTGATGCGCCGGCTAAAGGAGCTGTACGCCAACGAGGGCGGGCCGCACGCGCAGGCCATCACCGACCTGACCTGGGACTACGGCGAGCACCCTGACCCGAACCAGGTGGCGCGCGAGATCAACGGCTACGACCTGANGACCGGCAAGCTGCTCACCGGCTTCGCCAACCTGAAGGACGACGGCACCACCTCCAGCGGCTGCTGGATCTATTGCGGCAGCTTCACCGAGGCGGGCAACCAGGCCGCGCGCCGCGACGATAAGGACACCTCCGGCATCGGCCTCTACAGCAACTGGGCCTGGAGCTGGCCCATGAACCGCCGCATCATCTACAACCGCGCCTCGGTGGACCTGAACGGCCAGCCGTGGGATCCCAAGCGGGCCGTCATCCGCTGGAACGGCGAAAAATGGGTCGGCGACGTGCCCGATGGCGGCTATCCGCCCCTGGCGGTGGATCCGTCCAAGGCCAAACTGCCCTTCATCATGACGGCCGANGGCCGGGCCCGGCTCTTCGGGCAGGGGTTGGTGGACGGCCCGCTGCCGGAGCATTACGAGCCGTGGGAAAGCCCGGTGGCCAATGTGCTTTCCAGCCAGCAGAACAACCCGACCATCGCGCTGTGGGCCAAGGAGATCCAGCAGCGCGGGGATCCTGGCCGCTACCCCATCATCGCCACCACCTATCGGCTGAGCGAGCACTGGCAGGCCGGCCAGATGACGCGCAACCTGCCCTGGCTGGTCGAGCTCTTCCCGCAGATGTTCGTGGAGATCAGCGAGGAGCTGGCGAAAGAGAAAGGGTTGCGCAGCGGCGACAAGGCCATCATCGAGACCGCGCGCGGCGCCATCGAAGTGCAGGTCGTCGTCACCCGGCGGCTGGAGCCGTTCTATTCGGTGTGTCCGGTGGCCGCGCTGCGGAAGACCGCCGAGGGGCCGGTCATCTACGACGCGAAACGCTGCATCGGCTGCCGCTACTGCATGACGGCGTGCCCCTTCAACGTGCCCCGCTACCAGTGGGACAGCGCCACGCCGTTGATCGGCAAGTGCACCATGTGCGCGGAGCGGCTGGCCGAGGGAGAGCAACCCGCGTGCGCGAAGGCGTGCCTGACCGGAGCGATCAAGTTCGGCCAGCGCGAGGAGCTGCTGGCCGAAGCCCATCAACGCATCGCGGCCCGGCCCGAGCGCTACGTGGATCACGTCTACGGCGAGCACGAGGTGGGCGGCACGGCCGTGCTGTATCTGTCCGACGTGCCGTTCGCGGCCATCGGCTTCCCGGCGGCGTTGCCGCTCTACCCGCTGCCGACCAAGACCTGGGCCGTCATGTCGCTGGTGCCGGCGGTGGCCGGCGGCACGGCCGGGCTGATGACCTTCGCCTACCTGATCACGCGGCGCCAGCGCGGCCTGGAGCGACAACGAGCCGCCAGGCAGGAACTGGCGCCGGTGGCGGTGACGACCGATGATCCGCCCGCGGATCCGCCGGAGGAGGTGCAAGGATGAGTGCACTGACACGTCCGTGGCGGCCGCAGAGGCCGCGCGTCTTCCTGGGCTTCACCATGACCCCGCGCGTTACGGCCGCGTTTGCCGTGGCCGGCATGATCCTGGCGATCGGCGCGTACGCCAGCGTCGTGCGCTTCTTCCGCGGGCTGGGGGCTTCGACCAACCTGAACGACCTGGCGCCGTGGGGGCTGTGGATCGGCTTCGATGTGATGTCGGGCGTGGCGCTGGCGGCCGGCGGCTTCGTCATCGCGGCCACGGTACACATCTTCCACCGCGAGCGGTACGAGCCGCTGCTGCGGCCGGCCATCCTGACCGCGTTCCTGGGCTATCTGCTGGTCATCTTCGGGCTGCTCTACGACATCGGCCAGCCGTGGCGCATCTGGCACGCGATCATCTACTGGAACCCGCATTCGGTGCTGTTCGAGGTGGCCTGGTGCGTCATGACCTACACGACGGTGCTGGCGCTGGAGTTCGCGCCGGTGGTGTTCGAGCGGCTGCGCATGCCCCGGCCGCAGCGCATCCTGCGCGCCATCAGCATCCCGCTGATCATCCTGGGCATCACCCTCTCCACCATGCATCAGTCGTCCCTCGGCTCCATGTTCCTGATCTTCCCGGAGAAGCTGAGCCCGCTCTGGTACACGCCGATCTTCCCGGTGCTCTTCTTCACTTCGGCGGTGGCCGTGGGCCTGGCGATGGTGACGGTGGAGTCGCTGCTGTCGGCGAAGTTCATGCGCCGGGACGCGCATATGGACTTGCTGAACACCGTGGCGCGGGCGACCGCGGTCGTGCTGCTGATCTATGCCGTCATCAAAGTAACCGACGTGACGATCCGGGGCGCGTGGACGGCGCTGGCGCCGTTCGAGTGGACCGACCTGACCTGGCTGTTGGAGCTGGGGTTGACCGTGCTGCTGCCGGCAGCGCTGCTGCTGACGCCGGCCGTGCGCGCGTCGCGGGGGAAGCTGCTGGCGACGCAGGCGCTGGTGGTGATCGGCGTGATCGCCAACCGGGTGAATCTGGCCGTGCCGAGCCTGGTGGCAGCCAACCGCGGCAGCTATTTTCCGAGCTGGATGGAGTTTGCGATCACCCTGGCGCTATTGACGGGCGGCGTGGTAGCGTTCGCATTCGCGGCCAAACACCTGCCGGTATTCACCGGCGGACACGACCGGCACGAACCGTCCCCGCACGCCGTCTCCGGCTCCGGGTAAAACATCTCGTCCGCAAGCAAGGTCTCGCCCAGGGTGATGTTGCGTGCATCACCCTGGGCCACCGTCGCGAAGCCCGGCTCCTCGACCGCCTGGATCAGGCGACGGTGCAACCCGCCACTGCGTTACAGGCGTGGCTGCAACGCCGGCGGCTTGTGTTACGACTCGTCCCGCAGAGTGCGCAACACCGGGCCGACCGCCAGGATCAGGATCAGCGCCATCAGCACGGCCGAGGTCAAACACCAGATGCAGACGGCCAGGATCACCGCCAGCTCGATATAGGTCAGATAGAGAGAGAAGAGCACACCGAACATGGCCATGGCAAGCAGGGCCATCGGTGCATAAAAGGCGGTCACGCCGTCACCCCAACGCGCCGTCGCCCACGCAATGAAGATGGCGCAGTAACCCGCCAGGCCCAACACGCCCACAGGTAAAATGCCGAACAATCGGGCATACGGACTGGCCTGCACGCTGTTGCAATCCCCTACCGGCCCGCAGATTGCCTCGACGTTTTGCGTCTCCACGAAGGTCAGGTAGCCGGCCACTCCCAATCCCAAGAGACACAGAATCGGGATGAGAGCCTCCGTCCAGTGAGGGAGGACGATGACGTTGCGTCCCAGGCCCGCCAGCACCGTTGCGATCAAGGCGTAGAGGAAAGACAGGGCCAGGAATCCCGCCACGGCGGTGGCCAGCTCAAAACCTTGCGAGACCGACCGCGTTTCGTTCTGCACGGACGATGTGATTCCGGCCGCGGCAAGGGATGAACCATCGGCAGACGCCTTGACAGAGGCCGAAGCCAGTGCCGCGGCAGGAGCGGTCGGCTCCGGGCAGGGCGTGGCCGGCCGGTCCAGGCCCGATCCACACGCGATTTCGGGCAAATGGGCGGCCAGGTTGGGCAACGGGGGATAGTCCACGCCGCCGACCGCCAGGTACTTCTGGATCAGGCCAGGCAGCTCGCGCGGGATCTCCTCGCTGCCGACGAGGATGCGATCGCCGATGAAGAGGGCCGGCACGCCCCGACGCTCGGCCGGAAGTTTCGCCGCGTCTTCGATCTGGCGAAAGTACTCGTAGTTTTCACCGGAGACCTCGATCATGGCAATCTGGAGCTGATCGCCGTATTTGAGCTGGAGCGGCGGTAGGACCTTGTCAATCACCACATGGCAGTGCGAGCAGCCTTCGGCCCAGAAGAGGACTGCTCGCACGATCGGCTTGTCGGCCACACCGGGCCGCGGCACGACCCACGCCAGGACCGAGAAAGTCACTATCATCAACAATGCGATCCAGGTTCTACGCCACATCGGTCTTTCTCACCTCATTTGAATGCGCCAGCGCCCCACGGCCGGGGTCTGGCGAACGGGTGCGGGCCGGCCGAGCCATTGCGCCAGGCCGAGGCCGGCCACCAGCCCGAATCCCGCGGCATAGATCGCCAGGAAGGGGATCGCGCCGTAGCTGCCGCGTTGCCATGCCACGACGATCCCGGCCATGGCGTACAGCGCCAACGCCACCTCGCCGATCAGCGTCCAATCGGGTCGCAGGCGATAGGCGCTGTCGGCCCAGCGGCCTTGTCGGCCTTCCAGACGAAACTTGGGCGTGCGCGCGAACGTGCCGCCCCAGCGGATCAGCCCCTGCCACACGGCGCGGGTGGTGCTCCACGCGATGCCGGTGCCCACCAGGATGATCACCGGCAGATACAACATGCGTCGAGGCCAACGGTCGTGCAACGCGCTTTGGGCGACCGCGTAAAGCAGGGGCGGCGCGGCGCTCACCAGGATCAGGGCCGCCAGCGGCAGGTGCAGCGAGCGGCCGGTCCAGATCAATGGCAAGGAGAGCAGCAACACGCCGAGCATGAGCGGATGGGTGAAGTAGGCCGCGATGTGCAGGAGCGCGGCCAGCTTCTGGGCTGGGCTCAAGTCGCTGTGCAGGATGGCCGGGCCGAGCTTGCGCAAGCACTGCGTTGAACCTTGCGCCCAACGCGCCTGCTGGCGCTTGAATGCATCCACTTGAGGCGGCAGCTCAGCAGGCACAGCGACATCAGGGAGGTACAGGGCACGCCAGCCGGCGAGTTGGGCTCGATAGCTGAGGTCCATGTCCTCGGTCATGGTATCGGACTGCCAGCCGCCGGCCTCTATCACGCACGCCCGGCGCCAGACGCCGCCGGAGCCGTTGAAGTTGATGAGCAGGCCGGCACGGTTGCGGCCGGTCTGCTCCACCACGAAGTGCGCATCGAGCGCCAGCGATTGGCCGCGCGTGAACGCCGAGTACTGTTCGTTCAAGTGCGCCCAGCGGGTCTGGATCATTCCCACATCGGGCCGGGCCACGAAGTGCGGGATGACACGGCGCAGGAAATCGGCCGGCGGCACGAAGTCGGCGTCGAAGATGGCCAGGAATTCGGCATCGGTCTGCCGCAAGCCTTCGGCCAGTGCACCGGCCTTGAAGCCGGCACGATCTGTGCGATGGATCACTTGAACATGGATGCCGCGGCCGCGATGATAGGCCGCACGCGCTTCGGCCAGCGCGGTTGTGTCATCGGTCGAATCGTCCAGCACCTGGATCTCTAGCCGGTCGGCCGGATAATCCAGGCCCGCGGCTGCATCGATCAACCGCTCGACCACGTGGCGCTCGTTGAAGATCGGCAGTTGGACGGCCACCTTCGGCCAGGTCCGCCGCGCCATGTCGGCCGGAGCGGCTGCGTCGCGTCGGTGACGCAGATAAAGCACAGTCAGGATGAACGCCTGAACGCCGTAGACCGCCAGGGCCAGGGCCAGGAGTGCGTTCACCGTTTGCAACAACGTCAAATAACGACCTCCACGGATGTAACGCGAGCTTCAGCTCGTGTGCGAGCTGGGAAACGACCAGGGACGAGCTGAAGCTCGCCGTACGTGCATGCGATTTGGGGGCGAGCTGAAGCTCGCCGTACATACGTGCGATTTGGGGGCGAGCTGAAGCTCGCCGTACGGTCAGGCCGGGAGCAGCCGGCTGAGGGCGCCAAGAAGCGTGACCACGTTCTCGGTTCGGGCCGAGTGGCCCATCAGGCCGATGCGCCACAGCTTGCCCTTCAGCGGCCCCAGGCCGCCGGCGATTTCGATGTTGTACTCTTCCAGGAGCCGACGACGGATCATCAGGTCATCCACGCCGTCGGGCACGAGGACCGTGGTGAGGGTCGCCAGGCGGTGTTCGACCGGCACGAACAGGCGCAGGCCGAGGTCGGTCAGGCCGTCCCACAGGAGCCGGGCCGCAGCGGCGTGCCGCGCAAAGCGAGCCGGCAAGCCCTCTTCGACGACCATGCGCAGTCCTTCGAGCATGGCATATTGCAGGCTGACCGGCCCGGTATGGTGGTAAACGCGTTCCGACGACCAATACTTCTGGATGAGAGAGAGGTCGAGATACCAGCTCTGTACTTTCGTCTTGCGCGCCTTCAATGCTTCTTCGGCGGCCGGGCCGACGGTGATCGGCGCGAGGCCAGGCGGTACGCCGAGGCACTTCTGGGAGCCGGTATAGCAGATGTCAATGCCGAGCTCATCCACGGGCAGGTTGACGCCGGCCAGGGAGGCGACGGAATCCACCAGCAGGAGGCCCCCGTAACGGTGCACGATCTGTGCGATCTCGGCCAGCGGCTGGCAGACGCCGGTCGAGGTCTCGCCATGGACGATGGCGACGACTTTGGCCGGCCGGCTACGCAGGGCTTCTTCTACCTGTTCGGGCCGGATCGGCTGGCCCCAAGGGGCGTCTACCCTCCGCACGTCAGAGGTGGCGCGTGAGGCGATTTCGACCATGCGCTCGGAGAAGAAGCCGGCCACGCAAATCAGGATCGAGTCGCCGGGCTCGATGAAGTTGAAGATGGCGGCTTCCATGCCGGCAGTGCCTGTGCCGGGGAGTGTCAACGTCAGGCGGTTTTGGGTCTGAAAGACCTGACGAAGAAGGGCCTGGGTCTCGTCCATGATGGCCAGGAATTGAGGGTCCATGTGGCCCACCACGGGCGTGGCCATTGCGCGCAGGATGCGCGGATGGATCGTGCTTGGGCCGGGCCCCAGCAGAAGGCGAGGCNCAGGAATCAGATCGGCGCTATGCGATGTGGGCATAGTTGCTCCTTCGTGAATGGATGTTTCACAAACAAAGTCATTTTAGTCGCGCGGGGAGAAGTTGTCAAAGAGAGGGCACGACGCACGACACGGATGCGGCCACGGAGGGCACGACACGGATGCGGCCACGGAGGCCACGGATGACGTGGTGGCGGTCGCGGCTCAGGTGCGCCATGCGCCTCGTGATCCGTGGCATCCGTGCTCTCCGTGTCGGGCGAGGGCACGACACGGATGCGGCCACGGAGGCCACGGATGACGTGGTGGCGGTCGCGGCTCATGCTGTCAAGGCCGATTCGCCCTTGACGCAAAAATCGTAGTATACTGCGCAGCGCAAATCTGTCTTCGGAGACATGCGCATGGCGTGGTCTGAAAGCGCCCACGTGCCTGGCGCTTCGCATGTGCCGGACACGTCCGGCGGGGCTCGTTTCAGGGAGGTCGCCCGTGCCTGGTTGGGCCGCGTGACGCCCTCCGGCCCCATGTTGTTGGGCCTCGCGGCGATGGCGGTCGGGCTGGCCGCAGGCGCGGGGATCTGGCTCTTCAAGCAAATGATCGGCTGGGCGCACACGGCAGCCTTCGAGTGGCTGGCCGGCGCGTTGGGACGGCTGGGGCCCT
>JGI24188J35168_1001275_pt1 | contig 14764 bp, 9 predicted proteins | sample YNPBryantNP2012_FD_35168 | JGI IMG/M metagenome (IMG submission 35168) | reverse complement strand
AAGAAGGGGAAGCTATGAGCCGTGGAAATGGGGCATCAGGTGGGAAACAGCGCCGCTTAAAAAATCTGCGGCTGTTTATCGCTGCGCCATCCGATATGAATGCCGAGCGCGCGCGGTTGTCATTGGTTGTCGAAGATCTCAAAGCGCTGGCCAATCACGTAGGCGTGGTTTTAGAACTGGTGGATTGGCGGCAGGCAGTGCCCGATCTGGGTCGACCGGAGCAGATCATTCTGGATCAATTACAACCAGATAGTTGGGATATTTTTATTGGAATTTTGTGGCACCGATTTGGGACGCCGCCGCAGCAACGAGATCCCCAGACTGGACGAGAGTACCTTTCGGGTACGGAGGAAGAGTTTCAGGTGGCCTATCGGCTATGGCAACAGCATCACCGGCCTCGCATTATGTTTTATTGGTGCAAACGGAATCCGGCGTTCGACGATGTGGACCCAATCCAATTGCAGCGCGTCAAGCAATTTTTTGCTGGCTTTGCGCCGTCGGCCGACCACCCCGGCCTCTATCAAATTTTCGATACGACCGAATCGTTCGAGCGGCTGGTGCGCAAAAATTTAACTGATTTCTTATTGCAATATGCCGAGCAGGTCAACCAGCAGTTTGTGACGCCTCGGGAGCTCAGCGAATTTACGGCTGCCATGCCCAATACGCTTCCGCGTCGCGCTGCCTTTTTTGGGCGAGAGAAGGAGATGGACAAAGTGCTTAAGGCGCTCAGTCCTGAGGAACGCGGCTGGGGCGTCGTAATCGATGGGATCGGCGGTATCGGAAAGACCGCGATGGCTGTGGAGGCCGCCTATCGGTGCAATGAACTTGGGTTATTCGATGCGTTTGTCTTCGTGAGCGCCAGGCAGAAGCGATTGGAACCGAGCGGCATTGCCCCAGAGCAGCGGGGAGCCACCACGCTGGATGAATTTATCAACGAGACCGCTCGCGCATTTGGCCAGCCGAACATTAGCAAATTGGCGAGCGAACATAAGGTGCAAACCCTGTTCGACCTGTTGCGTCGGACGCGAACCTTGCTCATTTACGACAATCTGGAGACATTAACCAAGGAAGAGCAGGAGGCGCTGGCAGATTGGCTGCGATTTTTGCCACAAAGCTGNAAGGCGATCCTGACCAGCAGACGTCGGGGCGGGGAAGGCGCGCTGTGGTTGCGCTTGGAGAAGCTGGATTGGGAGACCGCTCGGGCCATCATCGAGCATGAGTCGGGGCGCGAGGAACAATTGCGTCGGACCATCGAGATGGCGGGCGAGGCGCGCTGGCGCGAGTTATATGAGGAGACCGGCGGCTCACCTTTAGCGCTCATTTGGACCTTAGGCCTCATGCGCGCCCGAGGCCTCTCATTCGACCGCGCTCTGGAATTGCTGCGCCAGGGAGCTTCTCTCAAATCACCGCTCCAAAAATTTATCTACAAAGAAGCCCGCAAAGGCCTGGGAGCCGATGAGGTCGCCGCGCTGAACGCACTATCGTTCTTCGTTCCCTCCGCCACCTTCGAGGCCCTCATGGCCGTGGCTGACCTGTCTCGCACTGCCTTAGAAACTGTACTGGAACGACTGAATTCGTTGTCTCTGGTCAATGTGGAACTGGGGGCTGAGCGCTATAGCCTCCATCAGCTCACCCGAAATTTCGTCCGCGACGAGCTGATGGCCGAACCGACCATTGCATTTGACACCCGAATGCGCTTCGCCCGTTATTGGGTGGATTATGCGAAAAAGTATGGGGGATATGATAAAGATTCGTATCGAACTTTTGACCGCTTGGAGATGGAATGGGCCAACCTCGAAACGATCGCCACATCGCTCTGGGAAACAGCCGAGATCAAAAACGATCGAGCCGGCAACAGCGAAGCTGCTCGGTTGCTTGTGGAACTGACCAGCGCCCTATCCTTCTTTCTTTCCTATAGCGGCCGTTGGGATGATTTTATTCGCTTGAGCAAGCAGGCCTATCTGGCAGCCTCCACATCGGATACCTGGCGCAATGCCGGCTGGCGAGCGTTTGATGTTGCCTGGATCTATTTCAAACGCGCCAGAACCGATTTGGCCTCGGAATGGTTAAAAAAATGCATCGAGGCGTGGGAGCGCGGCGGCACCAAGGGCGATGAGGCATCGGCTCTGCGGCTCGCCGGACTGATTGCGCAACAAAATAAACAATATGAAAAGGCAGAAGAACTGCTTCAAAAAGCCCTGACCATCCGACGCGGACTGGGGGCGCATCGCGAGGCCGCTTTTGCCTTAAATAGCCTGGGACAGTTGGCGCGGGAGCGAAAAAATCAAGAAGCCGCCGAACGATATTATCAGGAGGCCTTGACCATTGCGCGAGATATCGACGACAAAGCCGCTCAGTCTATTTTCCTGGGAAACTTAGGCGAACTGGCAATCGACCGCAAACAATGGCTAAAAGCCTTGGATCTGTTCGAACAGGCGCTGCCTCTGGCCCAAAAAGTCGGCAGCATCGAACTGATCGCCGACTCAAAATTCGGTCTCGCTCGCTGCTGGCACGCGGAAAAACGGGCAGAACCCGAGCTGGTGCGACAATTCGCCGAAGAAGCATTGGCGATCTTTGAGCGGCTGCAACACAAAGACCTGGGCCGCGTGAAGAAATTTGTCACCAAACTAAATGGAGCGAATCCCAAAACCAAATAGCCATTGCATCGGCTGATCGACGCTGGGCTTCGGTCACGCAACGATTCGCTGAACAGCATTGTCATCCAGCAACCGTGCTGCATCGATCGAAATGCATCGAGGACTCTTGATGTTTCAAATATTAAATCCAAGAACATAAAATTCGCTCATGCAGTCGTTTGGGACTGGCGTCAGTTCAAAGCCAATAGAAGGCTTTCACGCTATTCAAAAATTTTTGCCAGTGCGGCTGGTACTTCGTTACATTGAGCGGACATCGATCTGCGCGGGAGCTTAAATTCTCCCTTAGCTCAAAGCCATACATGGTGGCCGGCTGGTTTGTTTTGATGTGCCTAATTTTTCCAGCAACCGACATCGCCTTTCATTCAGCGATGGATGGGTGCGGGTCTGAATTTTCCTTTTATTGAAAATTGTGGATAATCGCCTTATATGGAACATTTCAAATTAACTTTCTCTGGCAGCTTAGTTTGGTTCATTGCTTTGTTGATCGGATCGATCGGGCTCACCTGGTTTGTTTATCGATCAACCGTTCCCCCGGTCCCCAATTGGTTTCGGCGCCTATTGAAATTGTTCAGGGTGGCAGCGCTTATCATCATCGCTTTTATTTTATTTGAACCAGTGCTGAGCCTGTCGTGGTTTCGAACCGAGACGCCAATTGTGGCTGTGATGGTGGATAACTCTGCCAGCATGTCGCTCACGGATGAAGGCCGAGCCCGGGCGGATCGTGCGCGATCTGTGATCCAATCCGACCAATTGCAGAAGATTGCCAGGGAAAATCGGGTGGAATATTATCAGTTTTCGCATCAGCTATCCCCGCTCAATCTATCCCAATTGGATTCGCTCACCTTTGATGGTAATGGGACAGACATCAGCGCGGCGTTGCGTCGGTTAAAGGAGAAGAATGCGGATCGGTATCTGAAAGCCGTGATCCTGGTGAGCGATGGGATCAACAACCTGGGCGAAAATCCAGTGAATCTTGCAGAAGAATTTGACATTCCGATTTTTCCCATTGCCATTGGCCAGGCCGCGGAGCAACGCGACGTGCTCATTGCGAAAGCCACTACCAATCAGATTAGCTATGCCAATAGTCAGGTCCCAGTGGATGTTGCCGTGCAAGCTTTTGGATTTCCTGGGCAACGATGTGAGGTGCAATTATGGAGTCAATCGCAATTGCTGGATAGCAAATGGGTGACCATCGATCAGGATCGCTTTGAGACCAGCGTGCGGCTCTACTATACCCCAGCCGAGCCCGGCTTTCAAAAATACACGGTAAAAATTCCAGCGCTGGACGGCGAATTGACGTTGCTGAACAATCAGAACAGTTTTTACACTCAGGTCCTGAAAAGCAAGTTGAAGTTGCTGCTGGTGGCTGGCAGCCCTGATCCAGACCTGAAATTCATTGTTCGGAACTTGCAGGCCGATCCCAACATAGCGATCGATCGCTGGGTGATCAAGAAAGCCCCGCAGTTCTATCAGGGCGATTTTCCCAATGATCCCAATAAACTGGTCCAGTACGATGCGATTGTTCTTCAAAATTATCCAGTAAAAAATAGCTCCCCTCAGGTCGTGCAAACCATAAAAGCTGCAGTGGCGTTGCGCCAAATTCCATTATTGTTTATTGCAGGCAACAGCTTAGATCTTCCATCACTAACGCCATTGCAACCATATTTACCCGTGACGCTTTCGGGTGGTGCAGGCGAAGAATTGCAGGTGATCGCTCGCCTGGCATCCAGTGGGCTCAATCATCCGATCACCCGAATTGTCGATGATGAATTAGAAAATCAGGGCTATTGGGAGAATCTGCCGCCGATCTTTCTATCTGCCATTGGCACCGCGCTTCATCCTGGCAGCGAGGTTTTGATCGAGGTCGATCCGCAACAGTCGCTCGTTCGCAGTATCACTCAGCCAGCGCCGCTGGTTGTGGCTCAANGCTTAGGTCAGCAAAAATCTATCGCTTTTATTGGGTATGGCATCTGGCGCTGGGATCTGATGATGTGGGGGATCGGCAAATCCAATGAGGTGCTGAACAAATTGCTCCACAATTGCGTCCGCTGGCTTATGACCAGGGAGGATAGCAAGCTGGTCCGGATTTCCCCCTCTCATGCCATCTTTCGTGAGGGGCAACCGATAAGCTTCAATGCAGAAATTTATTATGAAGATTATCGCCCTCGGGATGGCGTGGAAGTGAAAGTGACCGTACAAGCCGGGAATCGCAACTTCGATCTTACGCTGAGTGGAACCGGCAATGGAAAATACGAGGGATTTCTTCCCGCATTATCGGCTGGGGACTATTCTTACCAGGGGACGGCCACTTACAATAATCGCCAACTGGGAACCGATCAGGGGAAATTTTCGGTTGAACCGTACAGTTTGGAATTTTTACAAACTCGAATGAATGAGCGACTGCTGCAACAATTAGCGATGAAAACTGGCGGCAAATTTTTCACAGAAACCAATTTTGATGAGCTGCCCGAACTGCTCAAATTTCCAGTTCAAAAAACGCTGCAATCCAGAGAAATCCAATTATGGAATAAGATGATCTGGTTGGTCGCCGCAGTGGTGCTACTGGGTCTCGAATGGTTGCTGCGGAAGCGAACCGGGATGCTGTAATTTTTTGATTGCGAGGGAGATGAGCGCTGCTTCCAACAGGGCAGCGATCAATAGTAACGGCAGAATGACGCGCCAGTAAATGCCCAGAATCTGAACAAAGAGCCGCCAAACCTGAGCCCCCGGCATCACGATCTCTATCCCCAATCGAAATCCCAACGCCAGGCTGAGCCAGGCAGCCGGTAACTCAACGATCACATGGGGAGCGAAAAACATCATCGCCATCGCCTTCCAGCCGCCTTCCTGATAAGCGATCACTCCGACATGGATCCCCGTCAATAGGGCGAAGATCGCTGGGAGCACGACCCCAAATCCGGCTAACAGGTTACACCCGAGCGACGTGGCATTGATCACAAAAATGAATGTCGATAATTTAGCAAAACCAGGGTTTCGAGCTAAGAATGCTTTTAGCCAGCGCCGCATCCATTCAGGATACCATAAGAGCCAGTGAATCTGCTTTTTGACAACGAAAACAGAGAGGATCAGTCCCAACGCAAAAAGCGCCATGGAGATGGCAAATAGCTCGATGCGGAATAACGAAGGCAATTGAGGCACAAACTTGCTGATGATGGCCATTCACTCCATTAAATAAATTAAATGCTGCTCAATCAAAATGAAAGGTTCGAATTTTTTAAAGAAGAATTTGAGTCAACAGCACATGTTCGGCAACGCTTCTGCCATATACCTGGGTATGCGGATCCTTAGGGATGATCGCGATCCACTTTGTTCCATCACACCAACCGCGATGAAACGTCATGATCACTCAATTCGGACCAATTGAAAATCGCCCAGACCCGCTTTGTCTTGAAAGAAAAATCGCTGATCCAGCTTGCTGTAATACCAAATCTCATAAGGAGGGAGGTTGAGTTGCTCCTGATGCCGCTCCACTTCGGTGGGTGGCCCATACTTAATGTAAACGGCCCCGCGATCGGTTTTCCAGCCCTCTTTATCCAGCGCATTAATCATAAACACATTATTGGCGAATTCCACTCGGCGATAGAATTCCTGCTCCAGCTCATTGTAGTCGGTATCGGGCGTTGGGTCGCGCTGCTTCCAAAACGCCTTGAGCCAGGCTAATTTCAGGCTATCCGGCGCCCGCAGCAAATTTTTAAATTCCTTTTCAGTCACATATTCTTTGAGCGTTTCAATCCGCGTCTGCAAGCTGAGCGGAAAGGATTGAGTATCATTCCAGCTTGTCGAAAATCGCGCCTGAGTGCTAACTATGTTCTGTAGCTGTTCGACTTGGACCTCTATGGTAAAACGACCCGATGATGGTACATGTTTGCTGAGATTAATCACAAAGGGAATAATCGCCCGGGTGGCGGGAAGGGATTGGTGGTGATTCGCGACCACTTCATCATTCGTATTGCGAATCAAATAGCTCAATTTCAGATCGTTGCCAGCAGCCGCAGGATAAATTTCGAAATACGCCCAATAATCATTGGACGCATCGCTAAAATGGCGCGACAAATTGGGAGTGAGCTGCTGAACCTGGTTCAATGAATCGATGATCACCTGATCGGCAAATACAATTTCGCTCAGCGCAACTTTGCTGCGATCGGGTTTGGGAAGAGAATATTCTTTTTCGCGATGCAGACTTTTTTGCGTATCCAGATCCGTCAGATCCAATGTCAATTTGTATCGGCCAGCTTTGAGCGGAAAGCTAAGCTGATGACGATTGTTCAGCTCTCGATCATTGGTTGACTTGAAGTCGGATACCGTGATCAAGTTACTCGCATTTCGTTCCGCGATCAGATTGCCTTTATAATCAAATACGCGAGCATATAGCTCATAGCTTGCGGTAAAATTAGCCTGACGTTCTTTGACAAATTGCAGGATATCGTTGGCAAAGGCCACATAGACATCCAAGCGATATTGAGCGCCATTTTTGGAGCTGTCATCGATGAGAAAATAGTGACTATCGAATAGAAACAGGGGTGGCCCGAACATTTGCCTGGCCTGCGACGCCGCAACAGGCATTCGTTCCCCCCCAGTCTGGCTGCGAAGTGGGGTTAGATGGATGAATATTATCAGCAGAATCAAAATGATCTGCGCAATTCGAATGTTTCGCATAGAAATTAGATTCCCTTTCAACAAGCTGACATCCAATCAGAATTCAGATCCCAGGGAAAAATAATAGAACGGGCCATGCGTGTAGTTGGCGAGGTCCGATGACCAGGCGACATCAAATCGAAAAATGAAGAACCCGAGATTCATCCTCGCACCGATGCCATAGCCAAGGAAAATATCTTTCAAAGCAGGAAAACCGCCATCAGTGGCCTGGGCGCCACGAAATTTGTCACCGAACCATGCCGCGCCGACGTCAGTGAACAGAGCTCCTCGAATATCCTGGAGCCCCAGGGGGATCGGCCAGCCCATCACGAAATAGCGGATCAATGGAAATCTGAATTCAAGGTTATTGAGGACGAACCGATCGCCATAGCGCTCATAATAGTAACCTCCGCGCATCGGCACTTCGAAGGAACTGAAATAGATATCATTCACGTTGGCAACTCTCAGCCCGCCTCTGGTTTTATAATTGAGCCAGCCCGACGTCCCTCCAAGAAAAAATGTGTGCGGATTTTTTCCCTCACTCAATCCAGCCGACAGACGATAAACAAAATTGTAGTCCCTTCCGACCCTTAGGTACTTGCGATAATCCAGCTTCAGCGTGAGAAAATTGTAGCTATTGGAGCCTACTCCAGGGCTATAATTTAGCCCTACCATGTATCGATGCCCATTGATCGGCCCGGTATACCCCCATAGCACAGTGTCTTTGACCAGATACAATCCTGCCAACAGCAACCGAACTTTTTCGGTGGGAATTTCCCATTGAATGAGGTCACGATCGATCCCGACCCACTGCAACGTTCCATCCACACGAGTAAACTTGGAAAACGGGTGCGAAGCATATAAATTCAGCCCAAAAAATCGATCTCGAGCCCAGGTGGGAAAATAGGGATTGTAGATGTAATAAAAGTAAGTGTAATGATAGCCGCCGATCCCCCAATCGGTCTGCCGGGGCAGATAAAAATACATCAATTCATAGTTGGAGTTCCTGAGATCATAAAATAGATTGGTGTAAATGTCGATGCGATGATTGCCCAGCACATCCGACAGAGCAATTTGCGTGAGGCCCTGAACCCCATAAAATTGGCTATAGCTGGCCGAACCGTACAGGATATCGGGGGAGAATTTTACCCGATACTTGTTGATCCGATACTCCCCGGTCGACGACTTGTAATCGGCTGAATCCAAAAATACCGACTTTTTCGTTGGCTCGATTTCAATTCTTCCCTCGGCAAACTTTTCATCAAAAACGAAATTCTGAAATAAANTTTCGTCCAGCTTGCTCCCTCGGTCGCTTGATTTTTTCTGAACGGCAGCGTAATTGCGCTCGAGCTCGTTGTGTCCATGTTTGGCAATGAAATTCGTCTCCTCGAGCTTCACCGTCCCTGGCAAGATTTTCAGCGGGTTTTTCAATAAGTAAATATCGTAGCCGGCGTTGTAAAACGAGACAAAGGCCAATTTATTCTCATCGCCATGCCAGCTTAAATTAAAGATGCCGGTGATAACATTGGTGATGGGATAATTGATCCCCGATTCTAGATCGTAGATATAGATGTTAAAAATGCCACTGGCATCGCTCACATAGGCCAATCGATCCCCCTTCGGCGAAAAGACCGGCGATCCCTCCAGATTTGGTGTGGAAGTGACCCGTTCGATCCGATCGCTCTCCAGATCTTTGATATAAATGTCGAAGTTGCGCAGTCCCTGATAATAAATTTTAAAGTCTTTGGGCAGATCATGGATATCCACATATTGGCGCCGATCGCTCACAAACGCGATCTTTTTGCCATCGGGAGACCATTGCGGCTGCAGATCGCTAAAGACATCATCGGTAATTTTCTTCAGCTCCTTCGTCTTTAAGTTGTACCGATAGATGTCTCCCTGCCCATCTTTTATTCCCATGAAAGCGATCTCATCGCCCAAGGGCGACCAACTTGGTGTAAAAACGCCATCAAGATCGAGGGCTATTTTTTGAACGATCTTCGCTTTTTTTACATCCACAATGTGGAGCACATCATCGCCCATTGATTTTGCGGCAAACACAATATGCTTCGAATCTGGCGACCAGCTAATCCCAGCACGAAGCCAATGCAACTCTTCCAGATCGCCAGACTGCTGACCGCTGACCAATTTTTTCAGGATTTTCCCATCAATGGCGCTCATCAAATAAATGTCAAAATAGCCGGAACGATCGGATAGAAATGCCAGCTTATCGCCTTTTGGGGACAAAGCAGGACCGCTATTGACAAAGTTATGCCATTTGGTATGATCGGTCATCCGCTTCGCGATTTCCTCGGGCTCGCTGCGATTGGCAATATCAGGCCAATATTCGCGCTTCAGGTGCATGTGCCACTTTTTGGTCAGATCGCGGGTATCAAGCCCGATCGCCTGTTTCAAGCCTCGCTCCGTGCTCTTGGCCAATTTGATTTTGCCCAATAGCTCACCGATCTTTTCCCCTCCGTACTTTTGATCGAGATAATAAAGCACGGACTGTCCCCCTTTATAGGCCATAAAGCCGTAAAGATAATCTATCTCTGGCACATACCCATTCAACGTGGCATCGCGCATGAACATATCGCTTTCCGTATCCCACCCGCGGCTCTCATATTCCGCCAATCCCTCAATCAGCCACAAAGGTAACCGCAACCGGGCCATCCCAGTGATAATCGATTGCACCCCAGCGCCGTAGACCATCTGCAACATCACCGCGTGCGTCAATTCATGATGGATCACATGCCGAAATTTCTCCCATTCCCCTTCATAAGGCACGACCACGCGATTCTTGAAAAATTCAGTAAAACCGCCAACCGATTCTTCGGGCGGACTGAGATCCACATTGGTCTGCTGGAAATCATTATGGCTATTATGAGTAATGATCATAATGCGATCGACCAACTCATAGCGCAAATCAGACTTCAATTGCTGATAGCTGGCCTCCGCAATCTCAGCAGCAAATTCGGCAATTTTCTCTCCCCCTTTGGTAAAATAAATGTCGAAATGCTCCGACTGGATAAACTGCCAATCGAACAGCTCATATTGGACTTTATTTTTACCAAAATACTGAGCGATCATCTGATTCGGTCGCATCAGTAACAGCAATAATAGCATGATAACGACGCGTTTCATTCTCTTCTCCCTAACAAGGGTTGCTGGTGAATCGGTCAGACGGAATCACCCATCACACCATTCTTCCCTTTTCACCTCTTTCTAGCAGTAAATTATCGCCTAAATAAACGAGGCACGATGGGGATCTTTTTTGGTCACCATCATAATTTAGTCCAACATCTGGCATTTTGAATCATAATTCATGTCGGAACGGACACCGCACGATGTCACCTCACCCCAGCCTTCTCCAAACAAGATAAAGAATTGTCCCAGTTTACATTTTTTATGTTTTCGTTCAGGCACAGATTCGCTTGAATTGCAAATTTCTAAAAACAACCCAAAACGTCATGCCAACCGCCGACTGGCACACAGCAATCTCGATCTAAATTTGATTCAAATAGTGGCATTTGAAGAGATCCCTGCGCTCGCAGAAATGACACAGACCCATTAACTTCCGCATTTTGCGATAGAAGCGAGCTATGGTACATCTGCTCTTCATTCAGTGAATGGCTGAAAACGACGGTTTGCTCCATTTTGACAGCATCGACCACGTGATCTCGGTGCAAAGTTAAAAATTCGAATGATGCCGCCAAAGGGGTGATTCACAATTTGATGCTGAATCAAGGCTGCACCCCTCTGATCATTATGGCAGAGCAAGCCGTCGAGCATGCCACGTGCGAAATTTGTATTCGATTATTTAAACTGAGGCCCAACGAAATTGTTCACGCTCCAATGTCGCTATTTTGTCCGACTTTTTCTGGTCGGTTCGATCGTTTTGGGTGTGAGCGGTCGCGAGGGCTGGAGTTTGCCAGCAGGTTGTTTGAGCCTTGGTGCCGGCTGCTTTCGCACGCGATTCGGTTGGCGTTCAGGCCGGAATTCCGGTGGTTGCTTGAAGCGATCCTGCTCCTTTTCCAATTGGCCGTGAGGCACTCCCCCCAAAGGCAAAGGCTCATCCATCGGCACCGCTATTTCTGGATGTTCGAACCGCTGCAACAACGCTTTTCCAACGAATCGCATATCTCGATCCCCATTGTTCGCCATTTCCTTGAGCACTGGAATCGCCCGTTCATCCCCAAGCTTCCCAAGGCTGAGTGCAGCTTGATATTTCACATTTTTATCAGGGGACTCAAGATGGTCAAGCAAAAATCGCTCGTAATTCTTCTTGCCCTGTCTCATAAATTTCTCTGCCAGGCCGATTTGATGCANGGTGGCGTCATCCGACCAGGGGCTCGTTGGATAGTTCTCTTTCAATTGCTGATAAGCAGAAAAAGCCTCCTCATCCTTGCCCTGCTCTTCTAAAATGTAGGCCGACCAAAACTCTGCGTCGTCGACATATTTGCTGGATGGGAACTTCTGCTTCAGCAGCCGATAGGTTTCAAGCGCCCGATCCCAATCCCGCTGAATCCGCAAATCCATTGCTTCATTGAATAACTTGAAATCATCCTCTTGAGCAAACAGCAGGGATGCATTTAGAATGACCATGGCTGCGATTGTCCACAGGATAATATTTTTGGCTCCCATCATTGTATCATCACACTCCGATAGTTTGGTCTCCCGAAACAATTTATATGGATTTTTATTGGTGCTGGAGTAAAGCAACAATTATGTCATCCTGAAAAATTAAGCGACGAGCAATCTAACCGCTTCTACACCTTCCTCTTCCAAGAGATTGTCGCACAAATTCTTTGATACCTCCCATGCGAATGAGTCGATGCCAGAACGATATTTGGCAAGTCTATCATAAAGCACCCATGGCTTGGCACCCTTAGAAATTAGATTTCCTCCATATTCACCGCTTTGATCTGGAATAACAATCGCGTATCTTTTAGCTGTTGCTGGACAAGCGACAAGATTTCTACATCGCNACTCATTCCGACATTTTCCAGTTCTAACAAAATCAGCTCGATCCGATTGAGCAATTCTGCCAATTGCTGGTTATTGAGCTCACGGGCCTGCTCGCGCAGCAATAGGGATTTCTGCAGCAAATATCGATATTGGACCGATTGAACCAAATTAATGATTAATTGATGATCTTCAACTGGATCTAGGTTTTTGACGTCCAGAAAGATCATCTCGGTTTGCTGAAGATAATTTTTCAATAACGGTGATTCTATGACGAAAAGGTCCGTCTTTTCATTAACAACCTGGACGGCAGGTTCTCGCTCGGGCAGCCAATTTCTCAAACTACCAATGAAAAAGCCTAATAAAATTAGCGCAATAGCTTCTACCAATCGAACGGCCATTGACGGCCTTCGGATCCATGAATCCACCATCCAATCGAACCAGCGCCAACTGCGTGCCTTCATCTCAAAGCGCTGGGCTAATGCAAACTGATATTGTCGCAACAACGCCCTATCCGGCTCATCGCGACGATGATGTTTCAGGACACGCTTGGTCTCAGCCATCGTGCGGATATGGCTCTGACACACGGGACAATCAGCCAGATGACGCCGATATTGTTCCTGAATCGTTGGATCAAGTTCTTTAAAAAAATAGTCAACGGCAAGAAAATCCTGATGACATCGTTTCATCGTTCATCCTTCAATTGTTTTCTCAACTTAAGGGTCGCCCTTAAAATGTGCCCCCGGACTGTAACTGGATCACAGCCAATAATTTCTGCAATTTCATCGGTGGTCCGGTGATGAAAATATTTTAGCACAAAGGCCGCCTTTTGTTGCGGGGAGAGATTTTCAACCAGCCTCGCAACGTGTGCTTGCAAATCCCGCCTCTCAATTTCCTCCTCCAATCCCGGATGAGGATCTTCAATATTTTCGATCATCAGCCTTTCTTGTTCCTGATTGGCGGATTGATCGACAAACACCGATTTCCGGCGCTTTCGGCTGCGCTGAAAGTCAATCGCTGCATTGGTGGTAATCCGATAAATCCACGTCGAAAAACTTGATTCATCTCGAAAATAGACAATATTCTGAAACGCCTGGAGAAAAACATTCTGCGCCACATCCTGAGCATCAATGTAATTCCCAATCAAGTCATAAGCCAGATATAGAACTTTGTTCTGATATCTTTTCACTAATTTACCGAACGCACTTCGATCGCCTTGTTTGGCTCTCTGAACCAATTTTGCGTCGCTTTCCTTTATCATCTCTGCTATNTTGACGGATGAATAACTTCTTTCGTTTAATTGAATTATTGGAGGATCAGCTATTCACTTGATCCGTCGCTCCCCAGGCAATCATTGCATAAGAGCGTAGCGCGTCTCAATCATCATCCTCTTTCATAGCACCACAAAAACTTTGCCTGAACAGCAATTCAGCCCAGCTTCCACGAATACCTGCCTGAATAAGGCCTGCTTGGAGCAAAACCGGCAATCAGCCATCCACCTCAGCGCTGGTAAGCCCCGCCGATTTAAAGGCCAATCGTTATAAGGTTCAGGCGTTTTGTTATGTCCAATTCAATCTATTGACTTTTCCTATAAAATGCAAGGACTTTCTCATTTGCTTGGCAAGACATTCGTCACGATTTGGTCCCCCAAAACAGCTTTCCTAAATCTTTGAGGTTTAGAAAGGCTTGCCACCAATACCTGAGCTTCGAGTTTGGTCGAACTTTTCGACCATTTGGGCGAATTGACCTGATCTTTGATCATCGTTTCGTTCAATTTTTTAATAACCCAGCTCTAACGAAAATAAAGGGTTAATGCAATCATTAAAAATTGTGGCACGCAAATTGTATGAATCAGGGCAAAACAAATCGTAATAGGAGTAACCAATTAACCAATTACCCTATTACCCAATTACCTAATAACCAAATTCAGGAGGTTCATCATGAAACACCTAATCAAATTATCCGTGGTAGCGATGGCGGTCGCTGTTCTGGCTTTTATGACGCTAAGCGACGAGAGTTTTGCCCAAAGCAAGACGCCAAAAGGTAACAAAGTCGCTGGCTTCGTCGATGCGAATGGCGATGGCTACAATGACAATGCGCCTGATGCCGATGGCGATGGCATTCCCAATGGACTCGATCCCGACTATAAGCCACTGAATCCAGGCCGTGGTAATCGCTTCGGGTTTGTGGATGAAGATGGCGATGGTATCAATGATCAGTACCAGGATGCCGATGGCGATGGCGTNCCCAATTGTCAGGATCCCGACTATGTCCGACCCCAGGATGGCACTGGCAACAAGTTCGGCCACAAGGTTGGCGCTGGCAATCGCAATGGCCAAAAAGGCCCAGGTTTCAAGGGCGTTGGTCTCAATGCTGGCACTGGCAAATGTGACGGAACTGGCCCAAAAGGGACGGTTCGCCAGAACAAATCGGGTAAGTAATTTAACTGTCATTGCACCCTTCCGAAGGTTCTGAACCTTCGGAAG
>JGI24188J35168_1001257_pt1 | contig 14918 bp, 14 predicted proteins | sample YNPBryantNP2012_FD_35168 | JGI IMG/M metagenome (IMG submission 35168) | reverse complement strand
GAAGGCGGCTGGCCGCGCGGGCCTGTTGCCCCATCTGGATCAGGTCGGGATGCGGGGNGCTGGGGGCTGGGGGCTGGGGGCTGAGGGCTGGGGGCTGGAAACTGGCAGCTGGATGCTGGNAGCTGGATGCTGGTTGGATCGGGTCGTTCATGGATCTGCGTTCCTCGTCATACCAGGATCATGTCGTTGCGGTGAACGGCCACCGGGCCGTGCTCGTAGCCCAGCCGTGCCTCGATCTGGTCGGAGCGGCAGCCGAGGATGCGGGCCAGGTCGGCGCTGTCGTAGCGGGCGATGCCGCGCGCCAGCAGCGTGCCGTCCGGGCCGAGGATGGCGACCGTGTCCCCGCGCTCGAACTCCCCTTCGACCGCCACGATGCCGGCCGGCAACAAACTGCCGCCGTTCTCGCGCAGCGCCCGCGCCGCGCCGGCATCCACCAGCAGCCGGCCCATCGGCGTCGTGCCGCCGTAGATCCAGCGCTTGCGGTTTTCCAGCGGCGCTTCGAGGGCCGGGAAACGCGTGCCCACCGGCTCGCCGGCTGCCGCGCGCAGGATCACATCGGGGGCGTGGCCGGCCGCGATCACCACGTCCGCACCGCCGCGCCGGGCGATATCGGCCGCCTGGAGCTTGGTGGTCATGCCGCCGACCCCCAGGCCGCTCACGCTGCCGCCGGCCAGCCGATAGAGCGCCTCGTCGATGACCTGCACCTCCGGGATGAGCTGCGCGTCGGGATGGGTGCGCGGATCGGCCGTGAAGAGCCCGGGCTGGTCGGTGAGCAACAGGAGCAGGTCGGCTTCGGCCAACAGCGCNACCAGCGCCGACAGGTTGTCGTTGTCGCCCACCTTGATCTCGGCCGTGGCCACTGCGTCGTTTTCGTTGATGACCGGGATGATGCGATGCTCCAGGAGCGCGTGCAATGTATCGCGCGCGTTCAGGTAGCGCGCGCGATCGCGAAAATCGTCGCGCGTCAGGAGCATCTGGCCGATGTGGATGCCGTAGATCTCGAACAGGCTCTCCCACGTGAGCATCAGCCGGCTCTGGCCGACCGCGGCGAGCATCTGCTTGTGGGCCACGGTTGCCGGCAGGTCGGGGTAGCCCAGGCGCTCCCGGCCGGCCGCGATCGCGCCGGAGGTGACGATGATGATCTCGCGGCCCGCGTCGTAGAGCTGCGCGCATTGCCGCACCAGCTCGACCATGCGCGCCCGGTCGAGCCGACGTGTGCCGCCGGTCAATACGCTGGTGCCGAGCTTGATGACGATCCGTTGATACATATGGATCCGTTGGTAGGACGAAATTAATTTCGTCCTACAGTGGCGTAGGGCGAAATTAATTTCGCCCTACAGGGTTTTGATCAGGTCTTGCAGCTTGAGGGCCAGCATCGGGTCGCCGGTGACGGTGAGCCGGCCGGAGAAGAAGAGGTTCATGCCGCTGGAGGGGTTGTTCCAGAGCTGCTCGAAGTCGGCCGCGCTGATCTTGATCGTGCAATCGGCCGTGCCCGGATTGCCCTGCTCGACCTTCGGCCCGGTTGGGGAAACGTCTACGAACCATTCACCGCCCCCCTCGCCGGTGATGATGAACTGGTATTTGACCCCAATGCGCCGCGCCACATCGGGCTTGAGTGCGATGGCGTTGGCGAGATCGGTATTGAAGAGCTTTGCGATATCCATGGGAAGCCTCCGCTTGAGAGAGTGAAGATGGTCGGCGCGTCGGCCGCGAGCGCCGGGCCTATTTTAGCATACGTTCGCGCGCCGGGCAAACGGGTATATTCGGCATCGGCGATTTCAATTTCAAATGTGTCGGGCGCGTTTCCGGCGCGCGGTGCGTCCAGCGGGGGCCGCCCGGCTGGCCCATGACCCGCAGCCTGCCTCAACGCGCCTCGGCCTTCGGCGGGTCCACATTTGGAATTGCTGATTCGATATCGGCGGTTTTGACAAGAACGGCCTTTTGGGCTACACTTTTCCCTAGATGCAAGGGGAGCCGGGGGAAGCCCGGCTGAGAGGTTGGCCGCATCGCCAACGACCCTTTGAACCTGACGGGTAATGCCGGCGTAGGGATGCAGGGATAATGCAAACTTAAGGCGATCCTGTCGGGTCGCCTTTTTTGTTGCCCGGAGGTAAGCATGCGCGCTTTCGTGGTGGCCGGCAGTCCGGTTGCCCAGAAGCCGATCCGCCTGGCGCCCGGCCCGGCCGATCGGGTGATCGCGGCGGATTACGGCGCCCATCACGTGCTGGCGTGGGGTTGGCCGCTCCATCTGCTGATCGGAGANCTGGATTCGCTGCCCGCGGCCGATCTGGAGGCGATTCNGGCCATGGGGATTCCCATGGTCACCGCGCCGGCGGCGAAGGACGAGACCGACCTGGAGCTGGCGCTGATGCACGCGCTGGACGGCGGCGCGCGGGAGCTGGTCATCTGCGCGGCGTTGGGCGGCCGGGCCGATCACATGCTGGCGAACGTCCTGCTGTTGGCCCGCCCCGAGCTGGCCGACGCCTCGGCTGCGATCGTCGAGGCCGGGCAAACGGTGCGCCTGTTGCGCGGGGGAGTTTCGGCCGCGGGCGAGACGGCGCACCTGACGGTGGTCGGTGCAGCGGGCGACCTGCTCACGCTGTTGCCGCTGGCCGGCGACGCGCGCGGGGTGACCACGGCCGGGCTGCTCTATCCGCTGTCCGACGAGCCGCTGCTGTTCGGCCGGGCGCGCGGGATCAGCAACGTGCTCTCTGCCAGTGTAGCGCAGATCTGGCTGCGCGAGGGTCTGCTGTTGGTGATTCACACATCTCAAGCGCTTGAAGCATCATGATCATATGGAGGTGAAGCATGTTCCATCGAGTTGTCTTGGTCCTGTTGATGGTTGCGTTCTTGTTGACCGGTTGTACGGTGCCGCCGGCCGCGCCCACGGTTGCGCCCGCGGCCACCGCCACGGCCGTCGTCGCGCCCACTCAGACCGCCACGGCCGCGCCGACCGCAACGTCGGCGCCGGCCACCGCCGCGCCGACCGCCACCAAGGCGCCGGCCGCCGGCCGCACGGTGACCGTCATGACGCACGATAGCTTCAGCGTCAGCCAGCCGGTCGTGGATGCGTTCCAGGCCCGCTGCGGTTGCCAGGTGCGTTTCCTCAAGTCGGGCGATGCCGGCCTTGCCCTGAACAAGGCAATCCTGGCGAAGGGCAATCCGCTCGCCGATGTGTTCTACGGCGTGGACAACAGCTTCCTCAGCCGGGCGCTGGCGGCCGACATCTTCGAGCCGTACGAGTCGCCGGCTTTGGCGGGCATCCCGGCCGAGCTGAAGCTCGACCGCAGCAACCGCCTGTTGCCGGTAGACTTCGGCTACGTGGTGCTCAACTACGATAAGAAGTACTTCGCCGACAACAACATCCCCGTGCCGCAAGACCTGCGGGACCTGACCAAACCGATCTACAGCGGCCTGGTCGTGGTGGAGAATCCCGCCACCTCTTCGCCGGGCATGGCCTTCCTGTTGACCACGGTGGCGGCCTTCGGCGAGACGGGCAGCTACACCTATCTCGACTTCTGGCGCGACATGCGCAAGAACAAGGTCGTGGTGGCCGACGGCTGGGACGATGCCTACTACAACCAGTTCAGCGGCGGCAGCGGCCAGGGCGATCATCCGCTGGTCGTCAGCTATGCCACCAGCCCCGCGGCCGAGGTCTACTTCGCCGACCCGAAGCCGGCCGAATCGCCCACCGGCAACATCCTGCCGGCCGGACAGACCTTCCGGCAGATCGAGTTCGTCGGCATTCTGAAGGGCACGCCCAACCGCGACCTGGCGCAACAGTGGGTGGACTTCATGCTCGGCGAGCAGTTCCAGGCCGANATCCCGTTGCAGATGTGGGTCTATCCGGCCCGGACGGGCACGCCGTTGCCCGAGGTCTTCGTGAAGCACGCGCAGGTGCCGGCCCAACCGGCCGCCATTACGCCGGAACAGATCGAAGCCGGCCGCGAGAACTGGTTGAAGGCCTGGACGGACGTGGTGCTGCGGTAAACCCGTGGGGGGCGTTACGTGCCAGGCGCTCTGCAAGGTGCCTGGCACATGGAGAAAATGAGCGACGCTTACGTGCCAGGCATCCTCTCAGGTGCCTGGCACGTTTGGCGGGCCGTTTTCAGGTTTATCCGTTGCTGCATACCAAGACGGGAAACGTCGGACGGCAAACATGAGACGCAACTTCGGCATCGTGCCCTTTTTCTTTCCGATGGCCTTCCTGGCGGTCTTCTTTTTCTACCCGCTGGCGATGGTGATCGGCAAGAGCTTTGCGGCCGAAGGCCGGCTCGACCTGGCCCCTCTGCTCGCGATCTGGCGCGAGACCTACTTCCGCCGGGCGCTCTGGTTCACCACCTGGCAGGCGACGGCCTCCACCGCGCTGACGCTGTGCCTGGGCTTGCCGGCGGCGTTCGTCTTCGCGCGCTATCGGTTTCCGGGCAAGCGCATTCTTCAGGCGCTCACCACCATCCCTTTCGTATTGCCGGCGATGGTGGTGTCGGCGGCGTTCATGGCCCTGGTGGGCCCGCGCGGCTGGCTGAACGAGCTGCTGATGGCCGCGTTCGGCCTGGGGCGGCCGGCGATCCGCCTGCAACAAACCGTCTGGCTCATCCTGATCGCGCACGCGTTTTATAACACCTCCGTCGTCATCCGCCTGGTCGGCGGGTTCTGGGCCCATCTGGATCGCAAGTTGATGGACGCCGGCCGCGTGCTCGGCGCGGGCCGGCTGCGCGTCTTCTGGGAGATCACCCTGCCGCTGCTGCTGCCGGCCATCATCGCGGCGGGGCTGCTGGTGTTTCTGTTTTGCTACACCAGCTTCGGCATCATCCTGATCCTCGGCGGCCCGTCTTTTGCCACGCTGGAGGTGGAGATCTACCGCCAGTCGGTCACGCTGTTTCGCCTGTCCGACGCGGCCGCGCTCAGCCTGGTGCAGATGGCCTTCACCTTCATCGTGATGGCCGTCTACAGCCGCGTCCAGGCGCGCGCGGCGGTGCCGCTGAACCTGCGCCCGGCCGAAGAGACGGCGCTGCCGGCCATCACGCCGGGCCAGAAGCTCGTGGTCGCCGCGACGGTGGCGGGCCTGTTGATCTTCCTGGTGTTGCCCCTGGCCTCCCTGGCGTTCAAATCGCTGGCGCCGGCCGATCCGCTGCGCTTCTACCGGGAGCTGTTCGTCAATCGCGCCAGCTCGATCTTCTACGTGCCGCCCGGCGCGGCCATCCGCAACAGCGTGTTTTTCGCCGGCCTCACCACCGCGCTGGCGCTGGCGTTGGGCACGCTCACGGCGACCGTGCTGGCGCGCGGCCGCGGGCTGATGGCCCGGCTTCTCGACCCGGTCGTCCTGTTGCCCCTCGGCACCTCCGCGGTGACCCTGGGCTTCGGCTACATCCTGGCGTTCGGCCGGCCGCCGCTCGATCTGCGCGCGTCGCCGGTGCTCGTGCCGTTCGCCCATACGCTGGTGGCCTTTCCGTTCGTCGTGCGCACATTGCTGCCGGCGCTGCGCGGCATGAATCCGGCCTGGCGCGACTCGGCGGCCGTGTTGGGCGCGTCGCCGTGGCGGGCCTGGCGCGAAGTGGAGCTGCCGATCATCGGCCGGGCGTTGCTCGTCGCCGCGGTCTTCGCGTTCACCGTCAGCATGGGCGAATTCGGCGCCACCCTTTTGATCGCCCGGCCCGAATTCCCGACCATGCCGGTGGCCATCTTTCGGCTCCTGGGCCAACCGGGCGCGCTGAACTACGGCCAGGCGCTGGCGATGAGCACGCTCCTGATGCTGGTGTGCATGGCCGGTTTCGTCTTGATCGAGCGTTTTCGGGCCGGCGCGGTGGGAGAGTTCTGAGCATGTTGTTACAAGTCGAACACCTTTCCAAGTCCTATCCGGGCCTGCCGGTGCTCCACGACGTGAGCCTGGGGGCCGCCGATGGCGAGATCGTGTGCATCCTGGGGCCGAGCGGCTGCGGCAAATCCACCTTGCTGCGCATCGTCGCCGGGCTGGAGGTTGCCGATGCCGGCCGGGTGGTGTTCGACGGCCAGGACATGGCGAACGTGCCGCCGCATCGCCGGCGCTTCGGGCTGATGTTCCAGGACTACGCGCTCTTTCCCCACAAGGACGTACAGGGGAACGTGGCGTTCGGCCTGCGCATGGCCGGAGTGCCGGCCGGCGAGATCCGCCGGCGCGTCCAGGAGGCGCTGGAGCTGGTCGGCCTCCAGGGCTACGAGCGCCGCCGTGTCACCGAGCTTTCGGGCGGCGAGCAGCAACGCGTGGCGCTGGCGCGCAGCCTGGCCCCGCGGCCCCGGCTGCTGATGCTCGACGAGCCGTTGGGCGCGCTCGATCGCGCGCTGCGCGAACAGTTGATGAACGACCTGCGCGGCATCCTGAAGCGGGTGGGGGTCACGTCCCTCTACGTCACGCACGACCAGGAAGAGGCGTTCGCCATCGCCGACCGGATCGTGATCATGCGCGCCCGACCGGAGATCGGCGAGGGCGGCCGCGTGGAACAGATCGGCGCGCCGCGCGAGGTGTATCGCCGGCCGGCCAGCGCCTACGTGGCCCGCTTTCTGGGCTTTCGCAACCTGATCGAAGGGACGGTGGCCGGCCAAGGGGAAGACGGCGGCGTGGTGGTGGAGACGCCGTTGGGCGCGCTGGTGGCCGCCGACGTGGCCCGGCCCTACGCGGCCGGCGAGCGCGTCACCGTGCTCATCCGACCGGAGGCCGCCAACCCATGCGCGGCCGATGAGAATGGCCCGAACCTGCTCCGCGGCCGGCTGAGCGAGCGATCGTTTCGCGGCGGCCACGAGCGCATCCAGATCGAGCACGCCAGCGGCATTTCCCTCGTGTGCGAGATGCCGATGGTCAACCACGCGGTCCTACAGACGGGCGATACCCTGACGCTGCGCCTGGATCCGCAGGCGATCAGCCTGTTGTAGGACGCGGCGACACGAACTCTTGTTCTGGTGTTTTTGACAAAATCGTGCATCTGGGATATCCTATTAATCACGGTCCGCTGTACGGATCGCACACGCACCGATTCGAGCCGCCAAACAAGAAAGGATGCACGCCCATGTACCAGAAAACGATCGTCGTCGGCCACCTCGGCCGGGACCCCGAGATGCGCTACACCCCCAGCGGCGTCCCCGTCACCAGCTTCAGCATCGCCACCACCCGCAGATGGACCAATGCCAACGGCGAACAACAAGAGAAAACGACCTGGTTCCGCGTTACCTGCTGGCGCAAGACCGCCGAGCTGGCCGCCCAGTATCTGACCAAGGGCCGATTGGTCCTGGTCGAAGGGGACATTGATGCCTCGGCCTGGATCGACAAGGAAGGGAGCCCGCGTGCCAGCCTGGAGCTGACAGCGACCGCGGTGCGCTTCCTGGGCGCGCGCGAGGGCGCTGAAGGCGCGGCGGCCGGCGCCGGCGTTCCGGTCGAGGGCGTGCCGGTTCAAGAAGAAGATATCCCCTTCTGAGATGGCACAACCGAATCCTCCGGCCGCCCAAATCAATATCGAGTTGCCCGTCGATCTCGAGGCGATCTACAGCAATTTTGCCATCATCAACCATTCGCCCTCGGAGATCGTCGTGGACTTTGCCCGGCTTCTGCCGAACATTCCCAAGGCGAAGGTCTACGCGCGCATCGTGATGACTCCGCTCAACGCCAAGTTGCTGTTGCGGGCTTTGCAGGACAACCTGGGGAAGTACGAGGAGAAGTTCGGCGAGATCCGCCTTCCGGCCGAGGTCGGCTTCGAGGCGCAGGAACGGACGCTCGGCTTCAAGCATTGAGGTGGGGTATATGGCGGCCGAAACCTCCGTCGTCGAGTATTACCCCACGATCAAAGAGCTTCCCGAAGGCGAACGGCCGCGCGAGCGCCTGGAGCATTACGGCGCGGCCGCGCTCAGCACCGCGGAACTGATCGCCATCATCTTGCGGGTGGGCACCAGGGACGAGAACGTGCTGCGCCTGGCGCAGCGCCTGTTGACCGCGTACGGCGGATTGGCCGGGCTGGCGCAGGCGCCCTTCAGCGAGCTGGTGGAGATCAAAGGGATGGGCGAGGCGAAGGTCACTCAGCTCAAGGCCGCGTTCGAGCTGGGCCGGCGGCTGCTGGTGGCCGCACCGCACGAGCGGCCCACGGTCCGCTCGCCGGCCGATGTCGCCAACCTGCTCTTGCTGGAAATGGGCATGCTGGAGCAGGAACACCTGCGCACCGTGCTGCTCGACAGCAAGAACCACGTGCTCAAGGTGCATACCGTCTACATCGGCTCGCTGAACACCACGGCCGTGCGCGTGGCCGAGCTGTTTCGCGAGGCGATCCGCCTGAACTGCGCCGCGCTGATCGTGGCGCACAACCATCCGAGCGGCGATCCTACCCCCTCGCCCGAAGATGTCCAGGTGACGCGGCAGATCGTGGAGGCCGGCAAGCTGCTGAACATTGACGTGCTCGATCACCTGATCATCGGCCAGGCGCGCTGGGTGAGCTTGAAGGAGAGGGGCTTGGGGTTCTGAACCCGCCGACGTCGGGCTTGCGACCATCAGGTCGTCGGCGCGGCGGTCGGCAGCCGTCCGGCTACAGACAGGGGCGCCCGGCCGGGCGCCCTTGCTTTTTCATGTCCGAACGCTTCAGCGTCGGCGGCTTTTCTGGGCCGGGCCTATTTCATGCGCGCGGCGGCCTCGGCGTCGAAGATCTGCTCCAGCGCGCGCAGCTCCGCGGCCTTCAGGGTATCCCCCTTGCCCGCGCCGCGCAACCACTTCTTGAGGTTCTTGGGCTCCAGTACCGGCACCACCGGTTCGGTGATTTGCAACTTCGCGCGCGGGTCTATGAAGACGATGACCGGTTGCACCGCGCCCGAGAAATCCGGCAGTCGGGCCTTGATCCAGGCCAGCAACCGGTTGGCCGCATCTTGCGCTTCGATCGTCGGGTTGCCAAGTCCCTCCTGAGCAAACGCCAGCAGCAGCTTGCCGATGCTGAACTTGCTCTTCCACTCCGCGCCGCGCACGCTGATCTCCCCCGTCTGATCGCGCACGATGAAAAGGTGGATCCCCTGCGGCGAGAGCAGCACGTAGGGCCACGGCAACGCCCAGGCGTAGTAGTGATAGCGATCGTCGAAGCCCTTGAGCGCGGTCTCGATCACCTGATCGGGCCGGGGCGAGCGCCCCCAGCGGCGCAGGCTATAGTTGCCGAACTGGGCCAGGACGAAGCCGACCACGATGGCGACGAGCGAAACCCAGAGCAGCTCCTGGTTCTGCTGGAGCGAGACGATGAAGCCCACGACCAGCACGGCCAGGCCGAACAGGCTGGCGTAGACGCCCAGTCGGTTGCGACGGCGGATGAACTTTTCGTTTTTGGTGACTTGCATGGTGGATTGTTGCCTCTATCTCGTATTACCCGCTGACATGGGCGTCGAGCGGGCCAACATCAGGTGACGGAGTGCCTTCGGCCTGACGGTCTTGCCATTTCCCGAACACGACGCACGCGTTCTGTCCGCCCAGGCCGAAGGAATTCGAGATCGCCACGTTCACGCGACGGCGCCGGGCCACATTGGGCGTATAGTCCAGATCGCAGGCCGGATCGGGGGTCTCGTAGTTGATCGTCGGATGGATGGTGTCGGTGTGGACGGCCATGACGGTGGCCAGCGCTTCGACCGCGCCCGCCGCACCGAAGAGATGGCCGATCATGCTCTTCGTGCTGCTGATCGCCAGCCGATACGCGTGCGGGCCGAAGACCTGTTTGATCGCGGCGGTCTCCGCGGCGTCGTTCGGTTGCGTGGCGCTGCCGTGCGCGTTGATGTAGTCCACCTGTTCCGCCGCGATCCCGGCGTCGGCCAGCGCCAGCCGCATCGTGCGGGCCGGGCCGGCGCCCGTCGGATCGGGCGCGGCGATGTGGAACGCGTCGGCCGTGGCCGCTTCGCCCAGCACCTCGGCATAGACGCGCGCGCCGCGGCGCCGGGCATGTTCCAGCTCCTCCAACACCAGGATCACCGCGCCCTCGCCGATCACGAAGCCGTCGCGGTTCAGGTCGAACGGCCGGCTCGCCCTGGTCGGGTCGCCGGCATAGGTGGAGAGCACCTTCATCGAGGTAAAGCCGATGTAGAAGAGGGGCGTGATCTGCGCCTCGGCGCCGCCGGCCAACACCACATCGCACGCGCCGCGGCGGATCCACTCCAGCCCCTCGCCGATGGCCTGCGTGCCGGCCGCGCACGCCGTGCCGAGGGTCGAGAGGGGCCCGCGGAAGCCGTGCTCGAGGCCGATGTGAAACGCGGGCATGTTGATCAGCGTCTCCAGCGGCACGTGCGGCGTGACGCGCGTGACCCCTTCGCCGAGGAAGCGATGGATCGGCTCCATCAGGATGTCTATGCCGCCGAACGCCACCCCCAACACCACGCCGATGCGCTCCCGGTCTTCGTGCGCCACATCCAGGCCGGCATCCGCGACGGCCTGGCGGCCGGCGACGATGGCCAGTTGCGAACAGCGCGCCATGCGCCGGGCCTCTTTCGGCGCGATGTGCGCCTCGGGGTTGAAGTCCTTCACCTCGGCCGCCAGCCGCGTCGGAAAGACGCTCGCGTCGCACAGGGTCGCCTCGGCGACCCCCGAACGCCCCTGCACGAAAGCTTCCCACGTCTCGCGGGCCGTGTGCCCCACGGGCGTGATCGCGCCCAGGCCCGTGACCACCACACGGCGGCGGCCGGCCGNCCGTTCCGCTCCCTCTACCACATCCATCATCCCTGAACGTTCTTTCGTTGTGCGATCTCCGCCTGAATCACGCCGACCAGGTTCTGCTGCGCGCTCTTCTCGGCCATGCGGATCATGCTGACGATGGCCCGCGCGTCGCTGCGGCCATGGCCGATGACNACGACCCCGTTGACGCCCAACAGCGGCGCGCCGCCGATCTCCCGCCAGTCCACGCGTCGCTTCAAGCCGCGGAGGCTCGGATAGAGCAGCGCCGCTCCGGGCAGGGCGAGGATCAGACCGGGTATCATCAGCATTAACCCCAGCTTGTTGCGAAAGCCGCGGGTGAATTCGCGCTTCAACGTCTTGCCCAGGAACGATACCACCCCTTCCGTCAGCTTGATGATGACGTTGCCGGTCAGCCCATCGGTGACGACCACGTTGGCGATGCCGCGGCCGATGTCCTTGCCCTCCACGTTGCCGACGAAGTTCAGGCCCGAAGCCTTGAGGAGCGGATACGTCTCGCGGATCAACATGCTCCCCTTGTCTTCCTCTTCGCCGTTAGAGATGATGCCGATCTTCGGGTTGTCCAGGCCGAAGATGAGCCGGGCATAGGCGTTGCCCATGATGGCGAATTGCACCAGGTATTCCGGCTTGCAGTCGGCGTTGGCGCCGATGTCTATGATCAGGCACGGTTCGGGCGCGGCCGGGTAGACGCTGCCGATGGCCGGCCGCTCGATCCCCGGGATGCGGCCCAGGCCGAAGAGCGCGGCCGCCATCACCGCGCCCGAATTGCCCGCCGACGCGAACGCATCGGCCTTGCCCTCTTTGACCAGGCGCATGCCCACCATCATGGACGAGTCGCGCTTGGTCTTCACGGCCATCGTGTGCTCGGCCATCTCCACGACCTCGGACGCGTGGACGACCTCGATCGGCAATCCGCCGATGTCGCCGTGTTTGGCCAGCTCGGCCCGCACGCGCTCCTCCTGGCCGACGAGGATGATCTGCGTGCCGTGGCGACGGGCTGCTTCGACCGCGCCGGCTACCACGACCGCGGGCGCATGATCGCCCCCCATGGCGTCTACAACGATCTTCATGAGTCCTCCCCTTTGACGATGATCGGATCGCAGATCATGAGTATACGACAGGATGCGGCGGTTGACAAAGAAAAGAGTACGGGCTACACTAGCGAGGCCTCACGTGCCGGGCACCCGAGAGGGCGCCCGGCACGTGAGGCAAGTCTCGGCTATCCAGGAGGAGGATCATCCTATGCGGGCGCTTATCACGGGCGGCGCCGGTTTCATCGGCAGCCATCTGGCCGAGGCCCTCTTGGCCCAGGGCCATCGGGTCGTGGCCATTGACGACCTTTCCACNGGGTCNGANGCGAACATCGAGCACCTCTACGACCGGCCCGACTTCCAGTTCGTCCTGGAGACCATCACCAACGAGGCGGTGATGGATCGCCTGGTGAGCGAGTGCGATATCGTCTTTCATCTGGCGGCCGCGGTGGGGGTCGAGCTGATCGTGCGCGATCCGATCCACACGATCGAGACCAACGTCCTGGGCACCAGCATCGTGCTGCGCATCGCCAATCGCTACCGGCGCAAGGTGATCCTGGCGTCCACGTCGGAGATCTACGGCAAGAGCACCGATGTGCCGTTCCGCGAGGACGGCGACCGGGTGATGGGGCCGACGACGCACTCCCGTTGGGCCTACGCCAATTCCAAGGCCATGGACGAGTTTCTGGCGCTGGCCTATCACAAGCAGCGCGGCCTTCCCATCGTCATCTGTCGCTTCTTCAACACCATCGGCCCGCGGCAGACGGGGCGCTACGGCATGGTCGTGCCGCGTTTCGTGCGCCAGGCGCTCGAGGGCGAGCCGCTCACCGTCTACGGCGACGGCCAGCAATCCCGTTGCTTCGCCGACGTGTTGGACGTGACCGATGCGGTGATCAAGCTGGCCGCGCACCCCGGCGCGGTGGGGAAGGTGTTCAATCTGGGGAGCACCGAGGAGATCACCATCCTGGAGCTGGCGCAGCGCGTGCTGCGGCTCACCGGCAGCGCCTCGCCGATCGTCATGGTGCCCTACGANCAGGCGTATGAGCCCGGGTTCGAGGACATGCGCCGCCGTGTGCCCGACATCAGCCGCGCGGCCGNNCTGATCGGCTATCGGCCCCGGCACTCGCTCGACGATACCCTGCAGCGCATCATCGCGTATTATCGCCAACACGGCCGCGCCTGAGCGCGTGAAAATCCTGTCCGGTTTTGGTGGCTTCAAGCGACTCATGTATAATGAGGTCAGGCTTCTTTGAGAGCCTGATCCGGCAAGTACATCACAAAACACAAAGGAGTGTCCGATGTCTGCAACTCTTAATCCCTTCGAGATCGCGCAGCGCCAGCTCGATGACGCGGCGGCCATCCTCGGCCTTTCGCCGGCAATGCATGCCTTCTTGCGGCAGCCGATGCGCGAAATGCATTTCACCATCCCTGTCTTGATGGACGACGGCAGCTACCAGACCTTCCAGGGCTTTCGCGTCCAATATAACGATGCGCGCGGGCCGGCCAAAGGCGGCATCCGCTTCCACCCCGACGAGACGATTGACACGGTGCGGGCTCTGGCGGCCTGGATGACCTGGAAGACGGCGGTCGTGGATATTCCCCTGGGCGGGGGCAAGGGCGGCGTGATCTGCAACCCCAAGACCCTTTCCGCCGGAGAACTGGAGCGTCTCAGTCGCGGCTTCATTCGTCAGGTGGCGTATTTCATCGGCCCGGACAAAGACGTGCCCGCGCCCGATGTTTACACCACGCCGCAGATTATGGCGTGGATGATGGACGAATACGAGGTCATTCGGGGCCAACACTTGCCCGGCGTCATCACGGGCAAGCCGGTGCCACTCTTCGGATCGCTGGGCCGCGGAGATGCGACNGCGCGTGGAGGGATCTATGTGACGCGCGAGGCGGCCAAAGCATTGGGCATCAATCTGCAAGGCGCGACCGCGGCGATCCAGGGCTACGGCAATGCCGGGCAATTCGCCCATCAGTTGGGCCACGATCTGCTGGGGCTGAAAGTCGTGGCCATCAGCGATTCCAAGGGCGGCATCTATAACCCCCAGGGCATTGACTATGCCAGCGCGCTCGCATGGAAAGAACAAACCGGCAGCGTCGTCAATCTGCCCGGCGCTGAGAACATCACCAATGCCGAGCTATTGGAGCTGCCGGTGACGGTGCTCTTCCCGGCCGCGCTGGAGAACGTGATCACTCAGGCCAACGCGGACAAGATCAAGGCGAAGATCGTGGCCGAGCTGGCGAACGGCCCCACCACGCCCGAAGCCGATCAGATCCTGTTCCAGAACGGCGTGTATGTCTTGCCCGACTTTCTGTGCAATGCCGGCGGGGTGACGGTGAGCTATTTCGAGCAGGTCCAAAATGCCTATAACTTNTATTGGACGGTGGACGAAGTCGTACGGCGGCTGGACGAGAAGATGACGACCGCGTTCCATGCGGTGCACGAGATGGCGCAGAAGCGCAAGGTGCATAACCGGCTGGCGGCCTATCTGGTGGCCGTCCAGCGCGTGGCCGAGGCCGTGGCGCTGCGCGGCTGGGTGAAGTAAGATCCCCGTGGACGTGCCGGGGGCTCCTGAGGCCCCCGGCACATTTCTATAGTGCGGCCGCTATTTCCTCGCGTACCCACGCCTCGGGCTCCACCGCGAGCCGTTCTATCAGCGCCTGCATGCCCTCGCGTTCGCCGATCTGCCCCAGGGCCCACGCCGCGTGCCCGCGGATCAGCGGCTCGGCATCGGCCAGCAGGCTCACGAGCGCCGGCACCAGGGTCCGATCGCCGGCGTTGCCCGCCGCGACGCATGCATTGCGCACCAGTCCGCGACGTCTGGCGCGCCAGATCGCCGTGCCCCGAAAGCGTCGTCTGAATGCCTCTTCGTCGAGCATCAATAGCTCCCGCAGCGGCATGGTCGCCCGCCCTGGATCGGCCGGCCAGCGCTCGCGGGGAGCCGGCGTCGCGCGCCGGTTGTATGGGCACACTTCCTGACACACATCGCATCCGAACACCCAGTTGCCCATGAGCGGCCGCAGATCGCGAGGGATCGGCCCGCGCAGCTCGATGGTCAGATAAGCGATGCAGCGCCGCGCGTCCAGCACGTGCGGCCCGACAAACGCGCGCGTCGGGCACGCATCCAGGCAACGCGTGCATCGGCCACATCCACCCCCCCGCCCACGAGGGGCCCCCCCAACCCCCCAATTCTGGGGGGCGCCACCTTCCCCCC
>JGI24188J35168_1001255_pt1 | contig 14929 bp, 12 predicted proteins | sample YNPBryantNP2012_FD_35168 | JGI IMG/M metagenome (IMG submission 35168) | reverse complement strand
TACGTCGTCGGCTTCCCCGCAATCACTCAGGATAATTGGGCTGGTGGCGTGCAAGGAAAATACTGGAAGTCGGTCCGGCGAACGTTGCCAGTGCCTGTGGCTCCTGTGATCACGCAACCGGCGGAACAAGCCTATGAGCTGGTATTAACGCAGGTTGGCGCCATTTTCCCACGGCGAGATGAAGTGGATGCTCGCATCGTTGAGGAAGTCAAAGCTGGAACAGCTCATTTTGGGGGCATCTGGGGCATGAGGTCCGGGATCATCGATTCCCAAGCCCAGGTTGGCGGCTGGCCATTGCTGAAAACCTATGGTGTGCCATTGGATAGCGATCATGATGGCTTGCCAGACGACTGGGAATTGGCCCAGGGCCTCGACCCCAGCGATGCGGCCGATCGAAATGGCGATTGCGATGGGGATGGCTATACGAATTTGGAAGATTATTTAAATTGGTTGTCTGGTAAATAAAAAAGGAATTTAATTCTCGATCCGATCCGCGCTGATTCTAAATAGCCTCAGTTGATACGATTCATTTCTCGTTCAGCGCCAGCCGATTATTCGCCATCGTTTCAGGATTTTGAATAGCTCCGATCGATATTACTCATTTCTACCAAGAGAAATCCTTCTGGGGGTGTCAAATGCCCATTTTCCTCACGCAAGCGTAACCCTATCGCTAAATTATAAGCGTTTGCCGTATCACTGGGAGAGAAGCTGGCCCAGGATCAGCTGAGCGAGCTGGTGATTTTTTTTGATTGACATTCGTGATCTGGCTGATTAAATTGCCTATCTGCTCTGGGGCTAGCCTGAAGCGGTAGTTTGGCCAATTAATAAGCTCGAGCATCTGGCGCGGGTGGCTTTATTTTATTAAGTGTCTACCGTATGTTTTATCCATTTTCAGTGTCTAATCAACAGAAGGTTCAGCAAGGCCAAGCTTGGCAAGAGGATTCAGTGCAGGATCACGAACTCATCGAAAAAATTAAAACTGGTGATGCCACCGCGTTTCAGGAACTATTTGAGCGATACAACAAGCTGATCCTCAATGTTTGCTATCGATTGATCGGCAACAAGGAAGAAGCTGAGGATGTGACCCAGGATGTATTTCTGAAAATCTTCCGATCGGCCAGGCACTTCAAGCAGCAATCTCGCGTTTCCACCTGGATTTACCGCATTGCCATCAATTGTTCGCTCAATCAGCTCCGGCGAAAGAAATACCAGCGCTGGCTCTCACTTGATTCCGAAGCTGAATCGTCTGAGCCGGCGGGCTTCGAGCCATGTTCTGATGATTGTCCTGAGCGCTCAGTTCACCAACGGGAGCAGGAAAAAATAGTATTAAAGGCCATTAATTCTTTGCCTGCCGACCAGCGGGTGGCGCTGATCCTCCAGCGATACGATGGACTATCCTGCCAGGAGATCGCTACGATTTTCGGTTGCTCAATTGGAGCGGTTCAGGCTCGATTGCATCGGGCGAAGAAAAACCTGTACCAGAAATTGTTGCCGTACTGGAAAGAGTTCGACTGATCACTGTATGTCTTTGAAGATTGATGAGTCAAAAAAATCAAAGGGGATGAGAATATATGCATTGCAAACAAATTAGAAAGCGATTGCTGTTGTATCTGGATGATGATCTTCCCTCAGCTCAGCGGGAGGCAGTTCAACGTCATCTGGCGAGCTGTACCCGTTGCACCGAACATCACAAACAGCTCGAGAAAATCTGGCACAACCCTAAGGCCTTCGATACCATCGAGCCGTCTCCCTGGCTTTGGTCCAGAATTGTTGCCAGATTATCAGACGCCAGAGATGGCTGGGCGCCTTTGGCCGAATTGCGTAGTTGGATCGCCGACCATGCGGTTCCAATCGCTGCCGCAGCAATGATCGTGATCGGGATTCTGACGGGGATCTTCCTGGGAACAATGCCCCAGACTGCCAGTCGCAGCACTGCAACTGCGACAGCAATGGCTAATGCCCGAACCGATTTTATCAAGACTTCGTACCTGGACGCCTTTGATGATCTGCCTCCCTCATCCATTGGAGGAGCATATCTGGCGTTGGAAACCAATTCAAAATAGAGAGGAGCATCATGAAAAAATTTTCTGTCATTTTCGTTGTGTTGCTGGGGGTTGTCAACATATCGGCGTTGGCAACTTTGGGTTACCATCGATTCGTGGCATCCAAAGTGGCAAGTCCTGTCTGTTGTCAATCAGGTGAGGAATATCTCTATCAACAATTGGGCTTGTCCAGTGCGCAGATCGAACAGATGAAAGTGATCAAAGCATCATTCCAAGCTCAGACGGTTTGGATTTCCCAGCAGCTCTTTCTCCAAAGGAGTGAATTGCTCAGCTTGCTAAAAACATCTGCGGTCGATAGCCAGCACATCAGCCAATTGTTACATGAAATCGGCAAGCTGCAAACCGAACTACAGAGGCAGGTGATTCGGACGATGCTGAAACAGAAAGCCATTCTTACTCCCAAGCAGCAAGAGCGATTTTTCTCACTGATCGGTCAGCGCTTAATATACGAATCCCGCTGCCAGCACGCCAGCGGACTGAATTCTTTGTACGATAATTGTAATTTAAATCATAATCAACCATAACAACTGAACAACTAATCATTGGAGGTAACTTGTGATGAAAGTATGGAATATTCTCATGGTATTGGCATTGGCGGTCGTTTTTCTAACTGGCTTTGCCTTTAATGTCGGTGCGCAGGACAAAAAAGAGGCCAAGACAGCGGTTAACCAGGTTCTGCAAAAAGATAAGCCAAACGAAGGCGCCAAAGCGAGCCAGGATAAACAGACTAAGACGGATTGCTGCAAAGATCATGATCCTGCCAAAGGGGAATTCTGTAAAAAGCATGATCCCGGCCAATGCAATCATGAAAAATCCGATTGCTGCCAGCAAATGGGTTCAAAAGATCAGGAGAAAAAACCTGCTGCTGGCGATTGCAAGCATCAAAAAGCCAGTGGCTGCTGCGGAACCGATCAAACCAAAAAGCTGACCGAAAGCAAGGATAAAAAATAGGCTATTTTACTTCGAATTACAGGCCAGAAGGAGATGGCAGTGGTGCTATCTCCTTTTTTATTAGCGACAATAATACTGAATGATTAACGGCAGGATGATTTGCAGCAGAATGATTGATAGCAGGAAGATGAGAATGCTCTTTTGAAGGTTCAGAATCTTCGGGAGGATGAATACTGAATGGAAGAGGCCGAAAAAATTGTAAAAAACACTTGACATTTTAAAAAAATATGTTATATTAATCATACCTGGTATACCAGGTATGCTTAATTTCAACTCGCCTGACAACTCGATTTTGAATTCATGGGTGCAACGCTTTCGATGGCCGATCCATAATCGCATCGAAGTTTCAATTGCGTTACAATGAAAATCCGAGTGCTCGCATGGCTATAGACTTTACTGATCCCAAACCGCTGTATCTCCAGATCGTCGCAAGCATCAAGGAAAAAATCGCTTCGGGAGAACTCCAACCAGGCGACCAGATCAGCTCGCAAAATGAACTGGCACAGCAATATGGCGTCAGTTTGATTACGGTGAAAAAAGCATTGACCGAATTGATCCGTGATGGCGTGTTGTTCAGTCGCATCGGCAAAGGCACNTTCGTGGCCAAACCCACGCCAGCCGTTGATTTCACCCAGCACCCCACTATCGGCCTGGTGCTCAGCGATTTGAAAAATCCCTACTTCTCGTTGATCCTTCACAGTGTGGAACAGAAGACTTCCGAAAATGGCTACAACTTGCTACTGTCCAATTCCTCGCAAAAAATAGAAAAAGAAGAAAGTCAGATCCATCGCTTCCGGGAGATGGGCGTGGACGGCATGATCATCGCCTCCACCAGTCACGTCTATCGGGCCACGGAAACAATTCGGAAACTAAGGGAGGAAAACTTCCCATTCGTGATGGTTTCTTATATTGAAGATGAGGACATCTATTACGTTGGGACCGATCACGAGCAGGGCGCTTTCATGGCGACGGAGTATCTCATCCAGCAGGGTTATCAGCAAATCGGCTATATCAGCGGCGAAGCCGGCAACCTGCTGGCCGATCTGCGGCTCAAAGGTTATCGCCGCGCTCTGGAGCAATACGGCCGATCGTTGCGCCAGGATTTCATTTTTCCTCTGCCCATGAAATTCAAAGATTATGATTCGGGCTATCAGATCGGCCAACAATTTTTGCAGCTATCGGAGCGCCCCGATGCGCTGTTCGTCTATAACGACCTTTCAGCACTGGGCTTCGAACAGGCGCTGCTGGACAATGGATATAGGGTCCCCGATGACGTCGCCATCGTGGGTTTCGATGATATCGAGCAAGGCAAATACGCCCCCGTCCCATTGACCACAATCCATCAGCCCACGGATGAAATTGGACAGATGGCGGTGGAAAAGCTGATGAAACTTGTCGCTGAACAACAAGTGGAGATCAGAACGATTTTAAAACCCAAATTGGTTGTTCGGGCGAGCGGATAAATTTTTTTCTTTAGCTTCGATTTAATTAATTGTTCCCTGAAATTCTAAAAAGGAACATCAATAGTTGCCCCACGAAACACACGAAACGATATTGAAAGCACTTTTTATTTATCGAATGTTGCGTGATTCCGTGTATCCCGTGGGCAAAGAGCTATCTTTTTCCATCGGCATGGTTCATTTTCGAAATTCAGGCAATAAAATGAGCCTTATGCTTCGGGCCGTTGTGCCTTTATGGTTGAGATAAGTTTGGTTGACGCCAGAGGCCAATTGGCGGAGCAGGTAATTCGAACGATCATTCTACCCACTTGGCGGACAGGAATCATATTTTGGTTCATTCGGCAAGAAATAGGCTGTTTCGATTCTAAGATTTTTTCCAGACCTCGCTGAAAAAATGGAGTTCTGGAGCATTTGACAGGCGGAGTTTTTATTGCTTCATTGCACCGATAATCCTCGAATCATTAAGCAAGCCGATCGCGAGATCGACAATCCGCCTGGCCGCATCGATGTTGTGCGATAAGCCCCTGATGAAAAACTTATCTTCATTATTCGATTGAGGAGCGAATCATGAACTTAAAAATCCTCGCTGCGCTTTTTTTGATCCTCCTGCCCACAGCCCACCTGTTTGCGGCGGCCCCTGGAAGAATCACTGGAAAAATCACCGATGCCGCGACTGGCGAGCCCTTAGCTGGCGCGAATGTCTATTTGAAAGGTACGGCCATCGGCGCTGCGACGGACCTGAAAGGCGAATACGTCATTAGTTCGGTGCCGCCTGGCAGCTATGAGCTTCGCGTGACGTTCATTGGGTATCGATCGAAAGAGCTACCCATCCAAATGGGATTGAATGAAAAAAAAGAGGTGAATATTCAACTGGAATATGATGTGGTAAAGGGCGAGACTGTCACCATTACGGCCCAGGCCGAAGGTCAGGTGGCGGCGATCAACCAACAGCTGCGGTCTAACACCATCACGAATGTTGTCTCTGCAGAACGGATTCAGGAGTTGCCAGATGCCAATGCTGCGGAGTCGGTCGGCCGCTTGCCCGGCATTTCCATCAAACGAAGCGGGGGAGAGGGCAATAAAATCGTTATTCGGGGGCTGGCACCGACCTACAACATGATCACCATCGGAGGCGAAAAAGTCCCCGCCACCGATTTAGATGACCGCAGCGTGGATTTGAATATGATCTCTCCCGAAATTTTAGCCGGCATCGAAGTCACCAAAGCGCTGACGCCGGATAAAGACGCCGATGCATTTGGAGGAATCGTCAATTTCAAGTTAGCCGATGCATCGGAGGGAGGATTCAAGTATGATTTTAAGTTCCGCAGTGGCTATAATGCCCAGCGTTCCCAATTGGGTCAATATAAAGGCAGCCTCACATTAAGCAATCGCTATCTCAATGAAAAATTGGGCCTGATGGTGACTGGCAATATAGAACGCGCCCAACGAGGCTCGGACCAATTTGCGGCAGAATATCAAGTTCTCCGGGAAAAAAGAGAAGGTGAACCTTATGCCCCAATTTTTGCACAACAGGTGGACCTGAGCTACACTGATGAAATTCGTAAACGGCTTGGTTTTAGTATCCTGATGGATTATCGCTTGCCCAATGGAAAAGTGGCGCTCAGCAATTTTATGAGTCGGCTGGACCGAGACGCGCTCACACACCTGGCCCGATGGGATGAGGGTTCCAATACCCATGAAATCCGGCTTTATGATCGTCAACAACAGATCGATGTGTTATCCCATTCGCTCACCGGTGAGCATCGTGTTTTCGTTGGTGAGTTGGATTGGCGTTTGTCTCAGACGTCGTCGCTGAACCGGCAGCCGTTCGACAACAGAATTCGGGCACGTGAATTGAGCGCCATGAATCATGCCGTGCTGCCCAATTCATACGGACCGGATGTGCTTCTGGCCGCAGCGTACAATCGTTATGATGATATGTTTCTCTACCAGGGCGATTTTTATACAGAAAAATCCCTGGAACGAGATCGAAGCGCCCAATTCAATTTTAAGCTTCCATTTCGATTCACCAATAGAATAGCCGGGAACTTCAAGTTTGGTGCGAAATACATTAACAAGCTGAAAGAGCGAGACCGGGGTCATCGCAATAGGCGATTGGACCTTACGGCCATCAATCAGCGTGAAGAATTTGAGCGACATCATCCACGGTATGGTGAAGAAGGTTTCGAGTATAAGTGGAATGCTACTGGCTGGGCGTTAATGCAAAATTACCTGGATTCATCGTTCGACCCTGGCGACTTTTTGGGCGGTCGCTACAATTTTGGACCTGCGATGAGTCGGGCTGAATTGAACTATTTTCTGAATCATTATTTGCTGGATTCGCTTTACGCCTTTTCTTCTATCGCCGATTTGGATGACTATGAGGTCACTGAAACAGTCACGGCTGGCTATTTTATGACCGAGATCAATTTCGGCCGGGCATTTATGTTGCTGCCTGGCGCTCGCTATGAATTTACCCGTGCCGAGATGACCGGCCGCAAAGGGACGGTGCCCGATATTTTTTCCGAACCCGAGCTCAATAATCCTTATGTTTCGGATACCACAGCTACCGCCACTTATGGGCGCTGGTTCCCCATGATCCATGCCCGAGTTCGGCCCACTGGCTGGTTCGACATTCGTCTGGCCTATACCAGGTCGCTGTCACGACCCCAGCTTAGCTGGATGATGCCCAAAAAGAAAGTTCATGGCACCGAGCGCTTAGTTGAATTTGGCCGCCCCGATCTCCAGCCACAAATTTCCACCAACTACGATATCTTCCTGTCATTTTATGGCAATACCATTGGCTTGTTGACGCTCGGCGGATTCTATAAAGAAATCGACGATCTTATTTTCAACCGCCAGGGACATAAAATTTTGAATGCAGCCAAGGAAGGATTTACTCCCGATTTGCAGGGCTTTACGTTAGACCGTCCCGAGAATAATCCATTTCTGACCCGAGTTCGGGGATTGGAGGTGGAATGGCAGACTCGGTTCCACTGGCTGCCCCGTCCGTTTGACGGCATTGTCCTGAATGCCAACTATTCCCATATCTGGTCGAAAACTCACTTTCCACGCTCGTTTGTGTTGAGTGAAAAAATTCCAGTATTTCCGTTCCTGAAGACCACCGTTATCGATACCTTTCGCACGGGCGATATGCCAGATCAGAGTGATGATATCGCCAACATTTCNATTGGATATGACAAAGGTCCATTTTCCGCACGATTGTCCTGGCTCTATCAGGGAAAAACGCTGGCGATTGTGGGCGAACGACCAGAACTGGATGGCTTTACNGCGGATTTGCTGCGAATGGACCTCTCCATCAAATATCGCTTAACCCGCTACCTGGACCTGTTTTTTGACTGGAACAACATCACCGATGAACCCGATGAGTCGTATCAATCTCAGACCAAATTCCTGACCGCCAATGAATATTACAGTTGGACCATGGATGTTGGCCTGGGATTGCGCTTTTGAGCTTTTCAAATTTTTGAAATGAGTAAGAGAATGGAGGTGGTGAATCGGCATTTAAAATGGAAAAATTTCTCGAAGCAGGGAGGAGGTGAGTGCATAGCAATAGTTCATTTTTTTCATGGAAGTCAAAAACGAACGAAATGGAGGAACATGCAATGAAGAAAATATTTACAGTCTTATCATTAACTGCCCTGGCCTTCTGCTTGATGTTTGGGGATGAGATGGTGATTGCCCAGGACACTCTGGATGTCGCTCCAGGGTATGAAACCTTGAATTTAGCTGTTGAAGGTGATACTTTGGCTGGAGGTGTTCCTGCAAATCCCAATCGTGTCTACCGACTGCAGCGAGGTGGTTTTTATTTGCTCAACGGAACCATTCGGGGGATTGGTGTGCCCCTGCGCATTGTCGCGGCGAAAGGTGATGGCCCCAAACCAGTTCTCGTTTCAACGGCTGATGAAGCCGGCAATTCCCCACGTTATTTTAGACCTGGTGTGGATGCTGAATGGAGAGATCTTTATCTTTCGGGAATTGACAATCTGGGAAACCAGGTTGAAGATAATGCCTTTCGTTGCGACAAAAAGAATGGCAAGTATATCATTGATGACTGCTATGTCGACGGCGATGCCCAGTCCGTCGTGCGGATGAATGCTGAAGGTCAAAAGCTTTTTATTACCAATTGTATCTTCGCCAATTCCTATCTCCTGGCCGATCCCAACAATGGTCGTTTTGTGGATACTCGTGGTAATACGCAGGATACCATTTTTATCCAGAATACCACCTTTTACAATAGCTCCACTGATCCGCTGCGCAGCGGCGGCGGCATCATTAAAAATTTTTCATGGACCACTGCACCATGGTCATGACCGCTGGCAATAACGGCGAATTCGATGTGGACCGAGCCATCAATTGTGTCTTTACCAATAACTTGTTGTTCGATTTTGGTTATGAGGGACGAAGCCTCTGGTCGGTGGACTCTACTGGCGAAGCGGCGGTTCCCATCGATTCTTTGAGGGCTCCGAGCATTGCAACGGATGACCAGCGAACGTTTACTGTTAAAAATAACGTCATGGGCTGGTCCCCCGAAGTCAAAGCCTGGATCCAGAGCAAAGATTCGCTGGATTTCTATCGCTTCATCGATGCGACGGCCGAGCAATTTATTGCCACTTTTCCGAACATGGTGGCCGAAGACAATATTTATGAAGATGTGGTTTTCTCTGACGGCCCAGAAAGAACCAAATTATTGGCCTACATGGAGCATCGGTTTAATGACAATTACGCCAATAATAATAATCCCGATTTTCGGCTCGATCGCAATGGTGTGGGGACCCTGATCGACAATCCCCAGACCTTCGGCCCACCAGCGGATGATTATAACTTCGATTATGCCACCACCTTTGCGGCTTATACTCATGCCATGGGCGGCTTTCCCGTTGGCGACCTGAATTGGTTCCCCGACAAGAAAGCGCAATGGGAAACCTGGGTGACCAACGTGGAATTTGGCTCTGAGGCGCATCCAACCGAATTTCATTTAGCCCAAAATTATCCCAATCCGTTCAATCCGAGCACAACCATCGCTTATGGCCTGAATAAGCAGGTGGCCGTAACCTTAGCTATCTACAATGTGTTGGGACAGAAAGTGCGGACATTGGTCAATCATCAGCCGCAGGCGGCTGGCTCGTATGTGGCAAAATGGGATGGTCGGAATGATGCGGGTATGCTCGTCCCAAGTGGAATGTACGTCTACCGCCTGGACGCAGGGGATCGGGTATTGGCACGGAAGATGTTATTGATGAAATGAGCTGGCTCTAAAAAGGCTTAATGCGCCATTGGGGCAAACCTTAGATGACACTGGCCCCAAAGGCACAATGACACGAAGCAAATGATCTTTTGGAAGCTATGGCAAAAGAATTTGATAACAACAGAGTGCTTTTTAGGCATATTTTCTAAAATGCAATCTGATTTCTTTGTGGCTTCGAGTCTTTGTGGCATTACCAATATTTCAGTTGACGCCAAAAGCCAATGGGCGGACTGATTTGAGCGAATTGAAAATTAGCGCAATGAAAGAAATTCGCTAAATTAGCGGTCAAAAATTATTTAGAGTAGGCGTAGCTATCAAAAAAGTATGAACAAAAATTTGATCAGGCGATGTCATCCCATTCGTGGAGCATCGCCTGATCAAAAGTTTCATTGACAATTATCATCCTTTCACGGGCTGGCCGCCCTGGAAGGGATGTGAATCCAATTTTAACGGAGCCAATCATGAAACGATTCTTGTTTGGGCACCTGATCGTCCTGATGACGTTAACCCCTATGCTTCACGCCCAAAGTGACTATGTTTCGCTGCTGATCTCCGCTTATGGCAGCCTGCCCAACGGTGATTTCGCCAAAAAAGTTGGAGCAAACCCCATTCTCACCAGGCGGGCGGGATTCGATGTTGGGAACGATGTGGGTCTGGCAAAAGCGGGCTATGGCGGCGGAATCGAGCTGAATACACCCGTGTTGGTGCATGGACTGGACTGGGTGATCAATTTGCGCTTTCTGGCCAACAGCACCGACCCGACTACTGCCGAAGCGGAATTCGAGCACTTTATGGGCGATAGTGTGGACCTTATTTATGAGACGGGTACCTGGATCAATATCCCAGTGATGACTGGATTGCGATATGAATACCAATTGTTACCCTATTTGGGTGCGGCTGTTTTTTTGCAGGGCGGCATCAATTTCTCTAAAGCCGCCTCCCGATCGGGGACGATTGGTGACGTCAAAGCGGAAGAGACCACTTTCGAATTTGCTCGGGATTTCGGCTATGAATTGGGTTTGAGCCTCAGTTTGTTTAAAAAGTGGCGGCTTGGGCTGAGTTATTTATCGTTGAACACGCCCCGTTATGAAGGCTCTCGCACTTTATCGGAAAAAGTGTTTCCTGAAATTTTTAGCCGTGAGAATAAAATTCTGGGTGAAGAGCGCTCCGTCTCGATGTATGTGATTAGCCTGGGGTATCATCTCTTTTAGAAAGGACNGTTAAAGAATGGCGTTTTTGAACCATCCAGTTCTCGTGCGACTCGCTATTGTTCTCTGCACCATGGTTTTCACCAGCGTCTGTCAAAAAAAAACGGGGATTGCTGATCGCCAGATCGATCGGGTTCTATTTCTATCGAATCGAGATGCCGCATCCCGTGAGTTCGATCTCTTTTCGATGAATCCCGATGGCAGCCAGCAAATCAATCTCACCCGACACATTCAGGGCATTCGGTCATTCTCCAATCCCGTTGTCTCTCACGACGGCAAAACCGTGCTTTTTACTACGCTCCATCAATTGCAGCGAACGTTATATGCCTTGCCCGTGGGTGATTCAGTTGCCACGCCGCTCACCCAGGTTCAGATGGATCAGCCACAGCCCCGTTTCGCTCCTGATGATCGATCCATCATTTTCGTTGACAAATTGGAGGGGCGTCATCAGATTTTTCGCATGAACCGTGATGGTTCCAATCGACAGAATCTATCCCAAAACAATTTTGATGATACCGAGCCCGAGTTTTCGCCCGATGGCTCGAAGATCTGTTTCACCACCAGACGGGGCAAAACAAAGTCCATCGGCCTGATGAATAGCGATGGCACTCAGCAGGAAATATTAACCGATGACGATGGCAATGATTCGAATCCATCGTTTTCACCTGACGGCGCTAAAATTGTGTTCTGTTCCGATCGGCTTGGCAGCTCCGACATTTATTACTTGAATCTATCGGATAAAAAAATAGTGGTTTTGTTTGATGAAAAGTCTCACGATGAAGAACCTCAGTTTTCGCCCGATGGCAACCATGTCCTCTTCATTTCCAATACCAGAGGAATGAAATATCGTGATCTGATGTTGGTTCACCTAAAATCGAAACAGGTGAAAAACTTAACCGAGCACTTGAATTATTTCAATTATCACCCGATTTTCAAACCAGATGGAAGGTCGATATTATTTGAATCGATGCGATTCGAGGATTCAGACATTTATGAAATCGGGACTGACGGCAAAAATTTGAGAAACCTAACCAATCACCCGAAATGGGATCTGGCGCCAGCTTTATCATTTTAATTGATCTCAGTTATGAATTCATTCCCCAAACACCGATTTCGCCTCGCCCTCTGTGCCATGTTGCTATTTCCATTTTTGGTGAAGGCACAGACTTTTCCCGATCCACCCCAGCCCTGGCAGGACGCCTACCGTATTTCGCTTTTGGGCTTTCGCTTTAGCCACCCGATGACGGTTATCGATCGAGCTGAATTGGAGCAAATCAAACAGCGCATCAGCGGCAAGGTTGAGCCACAGCAAACGGCTTATACGCAACTGTTGGCTGAGGCTGCGGTTCAGCTCAATTTCGTGCCCGATGCTCCGTACACAATGCATATTATGGGCGGCTACGAGCCGAACTCCAATCTCGATGAGATGAGGGACTGGCTCTGGCGCAATTGTCATGCGGCCTATACCTGCGGCCTGGCCTATGCTCTGACAGGCGATCCGATCTATGCCGAAAAAGCCAGAGAAGTGTTGATGGATTGGGCCAACAGGATGACGACATTTACAGGTGGCGACCGAGGACTGCAGCTTGGCTCATGGTTCTCATGCTGTATGCCGCCGACCTGATTTATGATTATCCAGCCTGGACGTCCTCCGAGCGGATCAATTTCAACTATTGGTGGCGGAATAATTGCCTGGTCCATACCATCGATGTCATGCNNCACAAAGATAATAACTGGAAAGATGCNGGACTGCTGGGCGTTATGGCCGCTGCTGCGGTGCTGGAAGATACCTTATTGTTGAAAGAGGGGTTGATTCAATTAAAGAGCTATTTTTTCAGCCGAACCGATAGCAATGTTGAACTTCCTGGCCCTGGTTGGAAAATTAAAAAGGATAGCCACGGCGTCTATTTGCCACGGGAGGTGGTCCGAAACGATGGCAGCAGCGGTCTGACTTACACCGCTTATGCATTGACGACCATGACCCAATGCCTGGAAATTGCCCGCTATGCGGGATTCAATTTCTGGCACGAGGCAACGGAAGAGGGGGCTACCATCCAGGAGTTAATCGAACAATATTTTCGCTGGGATATCGAAAACAATCCCTTCCCCTGGCATAGTCATCCGAAAAAAAGCACCAAGCGAAGAAACTGCTATGAATTGGCCAATGTTCATTTTACGCTGGAAGCGAGCATGAGGAACTGGATCCAATCCCACAGGCCTCAGGTTGGCAGGGAAGGTGATGAATATATTACCCTGAATAAAGGCGATCTGCTGGTAGCATCGGCCATTCCCTCCGAATCGAGCCCGCCGCTGAGAATTTTCAAGCTATATCAGAACTTTCCCAATCCATTTAATTCCGTGACGACCATTCGGTATCAACTTTTGAAATCGAGCTATACGAGCTTAGCCGTCTATGACATCCTGGGTCAGGAGATAGCGTCATTGGTGAATGAATACCAGAACGAAGGGCAATATCAGGTACCATGGAATGCCATGGACCTGCCAGGCGGAATTTATTTTTACCGCTTGCGAGCAGTGGGTTTATCAGAGACGAAAAAATTAATTTTGCAGAAGTAAATACGAAAGGAGTTTTCCCGATGAAATTGCATGATTTAAAACGCCGTGATTTTGTCAAAATCTTTTCTGGGGTCATTGGCGGGTACAGTGCCGCTTCCCTGATCGCTCCGAACTGGGCGTCGGCCTCGCAGGCATTANATCAGGCCCGACAATCCATCGATAATTTGCGGATCACCGATATCCAATACTTGGATCTAAAGTTTCCAGGGGAATTGCCACGAAAATGGAATTCGATCATTCACAGCGGCGGTGGCTCGCCCCAGATGACCCAACTGGAGCTACATACCAACCAGGGAATCGTGGGACGGAGCCTGCCAAAGGGGCCTCGCACTCTGGTGCAATCGATTTTCAAGAAAATTGTCAAAGGTGAGAATCCGTTTTTTGTGGAGCGCATCTGGGATCGGATGTATCATGAAAATCGGAAGCCAGTGGCCAAAGGGGAATATATCAAGGCCATGGGGTCGATCGACATGGCGATCTGGGATATTATTGGCAAGGCGCTCAATTTGCCCGTGTACAAAGTTCTGGGTGCCTGCCGCACCAGGATTCGAGTGTATGCGGCTGGTGGCTATTATGCTGAAAACAAGACCGTTGCCGACCTGGCGAAGGAGATGGAGGGCTATGTGAAAGAGGGCTTTCGTGCGGTCAAAATGAAAGTCGGCGGCGCCGATTTCAATACCGATGTGGAGCGGGTGCGAGCCGTTCGTGAGGCCATTGGGCCTGATGTCGATCTGCTGATTGATGCCAATAATAAATGGCGGGCGTACGAAGCCATTCGCTTTGGTCGTGCCGTCGAGAAATATAATATCTTCTGGTTCGAAGAGCCTGTCGAACCCGATGATTTCGCTGGCTGTGCCGAGGTCAAGCAGGAGCTGGACATTCCCATCGTCGCTGGCGAAAACGAATACACCATCTGGGGCTGTCGGGATTTGATCGTCAATCAAGCGGCGGATATTTTAAATCTGGATACGGTAAAGGCGGGCGGCATTACCGAGTACCGAAAGATCGCCGCACTGGCATCGGCATTTCATATCCCTGTGGCGCCGCACGGCAGTCCCCACATGGCGATCCACCTGCTGGGTTCGATTCCCAATGCCCTGATCATGGAAACCTATCCCCTGGTGGAAAGCCATTACAATCCTGCGCTGCCGCTATTTCCCGTGAAGGATGGATTTATCGAGATGCCAGAAACGCCAGGCCTGGGAATCGATCTCGATCCTGCGGATGTGAAAAAATATAAAATATAGCTCAGTGTCGATCAAAAAGGAGGAAGAAAAATTAGGCCACAAAATGGAACTGACACAGAATTTTTTGTGAGAGTTCCATTTCTGTGACCCCTAAAAATTTTTTCTCATGGAATAAATTAGGCCACAAAATTGGAACTGACACAGAATTTTTTGT
>JGI24188J35168_1001250_pt1 | contig 14965 bp, 13 predicted proteins | sample YNPBryantNP2012_FD_35168 | JGI IMG/M metagenome (IMG submission 35168) | reverse complement strand
ACTACTACTAATTTACTTTTTAAGCTAGGAGGTGAATAAATTAGAATCTTGAAACAAGTGATAATTGTTAGTTGTTTTAGTTTGTTTGTTTATGATAAATTTTTGAGTGTGTTAAATTAATAGGGTAGAAACTGGATGATCGTTACAAAAAGCTGTGGTTTGGCTTAGAGCTTAGCTAAGCTATAGCAAACTAACTGAATTGGTTTTGGGCAATATATCAGTAACTGGTAGTTTAGTTTAAAACTAATGCTTAACCTAAANCAACCAAAAAATTCGAGTTAGGACTGGCGGCTCTAACCTAGTGGCGACTTGATGGCCATCACTATCAATTGCTTTAGGCAAAGCTTCTATAATTGGCGTTCAGTAAGCAGACAGAAAATTTTTTTGTTGAATAAGTAAAGCATTAAATTGATTAGATTAATCATAACCAACTTAAGCTAGTGGTGTATGTTCAATTTGACAAATTTCCAAAGATTATTTTGGAGTAAAAACCAAATTTATTTTTGTTTGTGTATGGTTAGTTTGACCCAAAATTACGAGTTGTATTTTATTCTCAATCCAGAGCTTTCGGCTGATCAAATTGACCAAGAAGTCAATCGAATCGTTAGTATTTTGGAAAAGGATTTGCAAGCTTATAACATCAATGTAGAAAAACAAGGCTTAAAAAGACTGGCTTACGTTATTAAGCGACACCATACAGGATTTTATGTATTAATTAATTTTGATCTCAATTTAGAGAATACTCCAAATGTGCAAATTCTAGAAAAAAAACTAAATTTGGACAAAGAAGTGATGCGTTATATAATTGTTAACCAAACCGAGTTTTTGCGTCAAAAATCCAAGGAAAAGCTAGCTGCTACCGAGATTACTAACCATAACGAATTAAACAAAAAAGCTAAAAGACCAAAAGAAAGAAAGTGTATTGTAAGTCATTTAGGATTACGAGTAATTGACTATAAAGATGTGGAGTTTTTGCAGCAATTTGTGTCTCCCTATGCCAAAATTTTCAGTCGTCAAAAAACTGGTACTAAANCCAAATTTCAAAGAAAAATTGCTAAAGCCATCAAGCAAGCCAGACATATGGCTTTGTTACCGTTTACTCCTCAAGATTAAGTAAGGCTGCTCTTTCGAGGTAGTTAACTAAAAATATTCTCTTAGTAAAGAATTTTTTTGGGCTTTTGGTCATCTTGGCTATTTACGACTTAAAACTAGCTTAGTTTTATGGATCTCTAAATTACATGTTTTTGATTTCCTTTTTGTTTGCATTAAATTGGTTTAATTGATTGACTATGCTTTAGTTGTCACTAAGTGTAATTAGAGTTAGGATTTAACCATAAATATTACTCTATAGACTTAGTAATTTGCTTATGTCTGACCAGGCAAGTCAAAATCTCGAACTTTTAAAAAAGTTACATAGCGACTACGAATTTGGTTTTGTGTCTGAGGTTGATCAGGAAGTTTTGCCGCCTGGTTTAAATGAAGAGGTAATTCGTACTATCTCAGCCAAAAAAAATGAGCCAGAATGGTTACTTAAGTGGAGATTAAAAGCTTTTAGGTTATTACAAACCAAAGCTTATCCAATTTGGGCTAACATCAAATATCCCCCAATCGATTTTCAACAAATTAGCTATTATGCTGCTCCCAAGAAGAAAAAATTAAATTCTCTGGATGAGGTAGACCCAGAAATTTTGCAAACTTACGAGCGTTTAGGTATTCCTTTGGAAGAACAAAAATTGCTCGCTGGAGTGGCTGTGGACGCGGTTTTTGATAGTGTGTCGGTAGTCACTACTTTTCAGGAAAAATTAGCCGAGCTAGGTATCATTTTTTGTTCTATTTCCGAAGCAGTGCAAAAGTATTCGGATTTAGTAAAAAAGTATTTAGGCTCGGTAGTGCCACCAGAAGACAATTATTTTGCTTGTTTAAATTCGGCTGTGTTTAGCGATGGTTCGTTTGTGTTTGTTCCTAAAGGAGTGCGCTGTCCACTTGAGGTGTCTACCTATTTTCGCATCAACGCTGAAAACACTGGTCAGTTTGAACGCACTTTGATTATAGCTGAGGAAGGGGCTTATGTTAGCTATTTGGAAGGTTGTACCGCTCCCCGTCGCGATAGTCATCAGTTGCACGCTGCGGTGGTAGAATTAATTGCTCACAAAAATGCAGAAATTCGTTATGCTACGGTGCAAAATTGGTACCCAGGAGACGCTGAAGGTAAAGGTGGGATCTATAACTTTGTTACCAAACGGGGTTTGGCTGTGGGTGACGGAGCTAAAATTTCCTGGACCCAAGTAGAAACTGGCTCAGCAATTACTTGGAAGTACCCTAGTGTGATTTTGAAAGGTGATAACACTGTTGGTGAATTTTATTCGATTGCTGTGACCAAAAATTATCAACAAGCGGATACCGGGACCAAAATGATTCATTTGGGTAAAAATAGTCGATCAAGAATCATCAGTAAAACTATTTCTGCGGGCCAAAGTACCAACAATTATCGTGGTTTGGTTAGTATTCACCGGCGGGCTGTGGGAGCCAAAAATTATTCCAGTTGTGACTCTTTGCTTTTTGGCAATCGGTGTAGTGCNAACACTTTTCCCAGACTAGAATCTAGCAATGCTCAATCTACTGTAGAACACGAGGCTACCACTAGTAAAGTGAATGAAGATGTTTTGTTTTATTGCCGTCAACGAGGTCTAAGTTCAGAACAGGCTACTAGTATAATAATTAACGGCTTTACTAGGGAAGTCATGCAGCATTTACCCCTAGAGTTTGCTGTGGAAGCTGCTAAACTTTTACAAATTACTTTGGAAGGTAGTGTGGGTTGAGGCAAAATCTCAAATTGTGTTTGGTAAAAATTATTACTAATTTTAAACTTGGCCTATCGTTAAGACAGACTATAATTAATATTATTGAAATCACTAACTAGTGCCTAGTCTTGACTGAATCAACATTTTTAGCCGTCGTTGCTAGCCAAAAATTTTTGCTATCCTAACACAGTTTTCAGTAGTTTCTTGGTTTTTTAAGATTTATTGGTTTGACTACTGACAATTTAAATAGTTTAAAAAGTCCTTTGTGATCAAATTCTTCGTGAGTTGACTAAAAAATCTACTTCATGTAGAGGTTCAGGGTATGCTAATTGCCGGATTAAATAAGCTGTCTCTAATTGACTATCCTGAAAAATTGGCAGCAGTAGTTTTTACTCAGGGTTGTTCGTTTAGGTGTCCGTTTTGTCATAATCCTAGTTTAATTCCACTGCAACCTCAAAAACCGCACTGGTCATTAGCTTCAAAGACGGAGGTGTTGGCTTTTTTACAAACTAGAGTAGGTAAGTTGGATGGTGTGGTGATTACTGGAGGCGAGCCTACCTTACAGCCAGATTTGTTTGAATTTATTAAGCAAATAAAAACTTTAGGTTTTCTGGTAAAATTAGATTCGCATGGTTATAACCCAACTAGGTTACAAACTTTGTTAGCTAGTAAATTAGTAGACTATGTAGCCATGGATATTAAACACACGCCCAGTAAGTATGCCCGAGCTACTGGGGTACCTGTGAATATCCAAAGAATTAAACAGAGTGTTGAAATAATTCGTAATTCTGGGGTAGATTATGAATTTCGTACTACCTGCGTGCCAACGATTCATGAAGAATCTGACTTTTTAGAAATTGCTGAGTGGTTAGCTGGTTCTAAGAGGTATTTTTTACAAGCTTATCGCGATTGGGTAACTTTGGATCCTAATCTACCCAAGCAAACTCAGGGTAAGACTTTAAACTTAGAATCTATACGCAGGCAGATAGCTAATAAATTTGAATTTGTGGGCATTAGAGAGTAAAATCTAAGTTAATGAAAAGCAGAAAAAAGACAATGAGTATAATAAAACCGTTTATAAAAGATAGCTTTTTAGAATTTTTGATTAAGCCAGTTAGTTCTTTTAATCAAAAAAATTTAGGGATTGACTTGCTATTATTTTTTTAATCAAACTATAGATGCGGTTAATTAATCAATTAATGATATCAGCACTTTTAAAAGTTTTAGTAAATGAGGTACGTCTAAGCAAAGCATTTCAATTAAAACTGGTGCTGATCAAACTGAATTAGTTCTGAATTTTTAGAACTTCCTTTGGTTAAACGCATCTTTGATGCGGCAGGCTACGATAGCGATTGACTTTTTCATGTCATATTGTTTGAAAACCAATTCTAAACCAACTTCATCAAACTCTTTTCTTAATAACTCTTCACTAATTAAATAGTGTCTCCATAGATTGATTGATTCTCCTTTATTAAATCTAATTTCGATATCGTGGTTAAATAATTTAAATTTGAGTAAATAATCTTTAGTTAAATTAAGATTTTTTACTCTGGCATTCAATTTGCTGTCATAGGTGGTGGTTAAATATTTATCACCATAGTTGAAACCAAGCATTTTAGCTATCCAACCTACATGTCGGTGAGCCGTTTTAGAGGCTATATAATTATGGGTTACCTTATTGAGATCAATATCGTTAGTATAAGAAATAACCAATAAATCATTTATATCCATACTTCGAGTCAGATTTTTTAACACCTCTACTCGATCAGTAAAATTACAAAAAGTATTGCCTAGTAATAAGATAATATTAGAGATGTGACTAGACTCGACGCTATTGTGCAGTTTGCTTTGAATAAGATATTTAGCAATGTCAGTTTGTTCTATATCCGCCTGGTGTTTGTAAACTGGCATACCCGGAAACCAGGCTTGCATATTTTTTTCTACTAGGTTATTGATATCTTGGCTAATATCAACAGAAATGTAACTATACAAAATTTTTAAGTCATTTAATTTTTGTAGCCAGTCTTTTACTGGGTAGCCGTTTCCCGGACCAACGTCGACGATATTAACTAATTTACTGTTTTGTACGAAATATAAAAGGTTGTCTAAAATTAGATTTTTCAAGCTATTAATAATTTGAGTAATTGGCGATTCAAAATAAAAATCATTCCAGCCAGCTGCCCCGTCTGCAAAGTAATTATACTTAAGTTTAATTTGTCTTTTAAATTTAAGATCACTTATAATTTCTACTATTTCATCTTCTCGGAAAATTTTATAAAATTGTTTGTGCGGGCTAATAGGAATAGTAGCCGATCGTTTAAGATGCTTAATGTTGTTTAAAGATATAGAATCACTCAACGAATTATTACTTGTATTTGTGCTCATAATAAAAATTTAAACTTTACATAAAAAGCTTCCAAAAGGAAGTGTCACTAGCTATACATAAATTAGGATAATTAGTCAAATTTGTTTCAATTTTCCAACCTCCGTCTAGGATAAATTTAGTGTTAGGATTTTCAGCCACTTTAGTCAAGGCTAAATTACTAACCGACTCAGTCAAATTTTGGCCAGATAAACCTGCTTTTACGGTCATAAGCAAGACTAGAGAGTGGTCAAATTGACCAATTGTTTCCCAATCTTCCAAATCGTACCAAACTCCTAACTGATATTGTTTGTTAGGTTGTAATTGGCCTAGCCAGTAAGGGTAATCCTTTGGCCTGACTAAAATTTGGTATTGCCATTGTGGGTTAACTAGTTGAGTTTGAAAGAACTCCAGACTCTGTTTCATATCTTCATCTTCACCCATTAGATGAATTTGTAAAATAGCTGGGTAGGGAAAATTTTTACCAAAAATCCCGAAATAGGTAGATAAATCAAAACTAGGTTGAATTTGTCTTTGTTGAGCAAACTTAGGCAACACAAAATCGGCGTGCCAAGTGATAGGTTCAGTTTGTCGAGTAAGTCTCAAAAAGCGCTCTCGATTAGCTACTACTTGTTGAATTCTATCCTCCAAACTACCGTCTAAACGGTAGTGAGTTGTGAGGGTGGAGGGGGTAATGAACATATTTTGACCTACTTAATTAAAGTCCATTGGCTGATGGTGTCGAAATTGGTTTTTTGTTTTAAAAAAGCTGTTTTAACGAGTCTGGCTAAGTGTTCCTCTTGTTTATTCAAAATTTGAATAATGTTCTTTAGCATGTTGTCAAACGCTTGAACAGTGTCTGCCTTGATTTTGGCCGAATTAAACAACTGGTCGGCCTGTTGAATTTTTTGTAAGTCCAAGTTATCTAGGGCAGTAACTAGTTCCGTCAAAGCAATTTGGTATTGTTGATAGTTATCTCTTAAGTTATTAGTGGAAGACTCAACTTGGATGGCTGACAGGTTTTTAGGAATTTCTAAACACTGATCTAGTTTATGCAAGTTAGCCTGTATATCGTCTAGTTTCGACTTAGCTTGGTTTAATTGGTTTTTAATTGTTGATAACTGGTTTTCGCTGCTGGCAATTTGCAGTGTTTGCAACCAAGAGTTTTGAATGGCGATCAATCCCAGATAATTCTCGGCCAAACAAACTTGAAATTGAAGGACTATGTGCCTGTGGGTAGCAAGTGCCAGTTGCTTTTGCCAAAGAGCTTGGTTGTGTGACCAAAAATCGGTATCTATTAAGTTTTGGTTAAAAGACAAGTGTTGAAGGTCAAGTTGAATAGCCTGGTTAAAACTTTCATAGTCAGCTTGCAGCTGTTTGAGGTTAGTAATTAGTGTTTGGTCAATGTTGGGCGGATCGAACAAATGATAATTCAAAGTGTTGGAATCTAAAAAAGATTGATATTTCTCGGTATTTTTCCAAACGGATAGTACCGCTTGGTAAATGGTTTGTTGTTTACTAAATAAAGTTAGGGTAGTGATACCCAAAACTAACATTAACCCTAAAGTGTGAATGACGATAATTTGCCAAGCAGCACGGTAGACGCTTGGTAGTTGCCAGAGCAGTCGTATCGGTAGCATTTTAGCTAAAAACTAGGAGCAAAGTAAAATTACTCTGTTCAAAACAGAACAACAATCAAATTCAGTCAAGCTCAGGGATGTACTTATAGTACAAGCTATTAACCTGGTTTAGCTGGTTTGGCTATAATAAATAGCTAAAATTAGTGTTTATATCAAATTAATCGGCTCTGATTTTGAAAATGGTTAGTGAATAGCTGAAATTTTAAAATATACTTTTTGGTGTTTGTGCAATTAACAACTAGTAGTTAAGAGATTGGTAATAGTTGCGTGAGTATAGTTAGGGTTAAAGTTCAAGCTATCGAGTTAAGGTTGGTGAGTTCATCAAATCTGGGTTAACTGTAAACGATCAAATTAACTTGCTTTTTTTAAAAGCAACTATTAACCAGAATTGTTGTTTTATTCAATTAGCTATTTTAGCTTGATGGCGACTGGCATGTGGCATGGGTGGCCAAAAGTTTTCATAGTAAAGTTGAGAAAAATTCTTTTGATCTTTTGTCAGAGTTTGTTGTTTTACTACAAAGTTACCTTATAGTTGGATAGTTAATTACTGGGAATAGATTTCCCCTGAATAGTTTAATTTTTTGCAAAAGGTTGTTTTGCATACACTCTGAGAACTTCTAGGCTATGTCAAAAATTCGTTCTAAGCCCAAAAAACTAGACCAGGGTTTTTGGCCAAAAGTCAAATTTTTACTCTAAAAACTAGAGATCAATTAAGCTTTTTGAGTGTGTTACTAAATATCCGGATTATTGTTGATTAAATAACCATAGTATTTTCTAAAACCGAGACCAACTGTGGATTAGTTTCGAGGTAGTAATCTTCTTGAAAAACTTTGTTATAAGCTTTGGTTAGGTAATCTGACATTACTCTGTGGGTGTTAAACTGGCTAGCGTTAATGGCAATACAATTGGCAGCTATTTGTATCCATTGAGTTTGCTCGTAGTAGGTTGGTAAAATGACAGTTTCTAGTTTGTGGTATAAATCAAAAATTTCTTTTTCTGAATCTCCTGACTCATCTCCAATGGCCCAGCCAGTTATCCCTTCCAACCAACCTTCTAACCACCAACCATCTAACACAGAAAAATTAGGTACTCCGTTGAGATTAGCTTTCATGCCACTAGTGCCAGAAGCTTCCAAAGGAATAATGGGATTATTTAACCATAAATCTACCCCGGCTACCATTGTGGCAGCTACGCTCATATTGTAGTTAGGAATAAACACTAATTGTATTTTACTGGATAGTTTTGCTTTGTATTGAAACAATTGCTTTAGTAGTTTTTTACCTTCTAAGTCGTTGTACCAAGCTTTACCAGCAAACACTAGTTGTAAGCCTGAGTACTTTTCGGCAATTTGGTTTAGTTTATCGATTTTGGAAAAAATAAAATTAGGTCTTTTATAAGCTACTTTGCGGCGGGCAAAACCAATAGTAAACACTTCAGAGTCCAAAGTTTGACCGGTAGTTTGGTAAACTAGGTTAATCAAGTCTCGTTTAGCTTGTTTATGAGCTTGCCAAAGTAAAGACGGTGGTATTTTGTGGACCAAACGGAAAACATTCGGGTCGAATTGCCAGTTGGGTAAATATTCGTCAAACAGTTTTTGTAAATGTAGGTTAGCCCAAGTTTGGGGGTGTACGCCATTGGTAATGGCACCAATTTGGTAGTTAGGGTAGGTTTTTTGGGTAGTATTTCCGTGTTTAATGGCTACTCCGTTAGCATATTTGCTAAAGTGAATAGCAAATTCCGTCTGGTTAAACTGATCGTCAACGAAAAATGGGTCATCAAATAAGTGGTGGTAGCTGTGGTCTAGAAGCTTTTTCAAATGACTAATTCTTATGGTTCTGTGAGCTTCTGGCAAAGGAGTGTGAATGGTGGTAACAGCTCGCTTTTTTACTTCTTGCCAGTTGCCAAAAAGCTTGCGTAGCTCGATTAAAACAAACATGTCATGACTTTCATTAAGGTGATAATTGGCAAAAACTGGGTAACCCAAGGCACGTAAGGCTTGAACCCCGCCGATGCCTAGTAAAATTTGTTGTTTTAACCAGAGTTCTTTGTTGCCTGGGTAAAGCTCGCTGGTAATTAGTCTATCTTCCGGGTGGTTTTCAGGGCAATTAGTGTCTAAAAAGTAAATAGAATTGGTTTTGCCATCCTGGCGTGGTAATTGATATTCCCAAAGTTTAACTTTAACTGGCCGCTGTTCCAAGTGTAAAGTAATGGTCTCAGTTCGCAAGACAAGCAAATGTTCAGGGTTCCAGTCCAGGTAGAATTCAGTTTGGTGTCCTTGAGCATCAATTTTTTGTTGAAACACACCTTGGCTATACAACAAACTTACCCCAACTACATCCAAATTTAAGTCAGCTGCTGATTTTAACATATCTCCGGTAAGAATTCCCAAACCTCCAGCATAGTTAGGCATAGCTGCAGTTAAACCCACTTCAAAAGAAAATAAAGCTACAGAAATAGAATTAGGCATATGTATTTTTGTTTGAAACAGTTAAATTTTTTCGAAAAAAGTGTGTTTGAATTTTATAAAAACGTCAATGTTATAGCTTCATAATTGTCGCTAAACTAATGTCGGTTAAGTTTCAAGAACTTGGTCATTTTTGATCAACAGTTTTATTTAGAGAAATTGGCTAATTATGTGAAAAATTGTAAGTTAAGTTTTTCGTGAGAAACTTGATTTAGTAAGCGCGAATTTGGGTTTTTCTTGTGTTGGTAGTTAGTTAAGTTTGAGGAGGTTTTTTTAGATAAAATGATTTATGGATTAATGGTATTTCTGATTAGAAGTTTTAGTTTTGGCTAGATTTCGGTGGTGGGAGTTTAGATAAAATTTGGGCATACGTTTCTGGTTTTAAGAATTCTATTATTGTTATTTCAGGTTTGTCAGGGTTGTAACCAAATTGGGTTTTTTGGGGGTTAAATATATTTAATTTACTGATTCTCCCGAGTCGGAGAATTTTCAAGAATTCGTTGTAACTTCTTTAGTGGCATTAGAACCAGGAATTCAAAGACCGGGTCTTTTACTAATTGNCCAAAATTGTTGGGGTTAATCAAACCAGCTTGTATTAAAGCTGCAAAGTTTTCTGGNTTGCCTTCTTGTAAAATAGNANATTNTATAACTTCGTCTTTAAATAAGNCTNGTAGGTTTNCGGAGTGAATAATTCCCNNTTTTAGTAATAATTCTAGAACATCAGGATTACTGTAGGTCATTAAGTCTTGACTATTTTCTTCCAGAAACTTCCAGGTTTCTTCAGTTAGTAGTTCATATTCTCGCAATAATTCTAAGTTAAAAGGGTTGGTATGGCTTATGAAATATATAAAATTTATTCTTGTGGCACATGCTTTAAGTTTTTCTTCAGTCAAAAAGCCTAATTCTTTGAAAATTTCTAGATTAAGATGATTAGATTCACTTGCTAGTAGCATGGTGACTGTAAAAACAGTCTCATCGGGTTTTTGATCTTCGTTGTTAGAGACTATCTTGGTTAACAAGTCAATTATTAACTCTTCCAGTAACTCTAAGTTTTTTAGTGATGCTCGTTTAAGTAAATCTTGAAAATTCCAGTTATAGATTAACTNTCTTAAACTTTGGTTGGAAAGTTTTTGGATAAAAAATTCCAAATTTTTAGGCTGGCTATTAGCGATTACATTAAAAATTGATTCGTTGGAATTGTTTGGATTTAGTAACAAATCCAATTCTATTTGTGAAAATACTTCATAATTAATTAATCTAACCAAATTGTCATAGATTTGTTGTAGTTGATTTATCAACAGATGGTCATTTTTCTTCAAGATTATAATAATAATTTGTCTAAGTAATTTGTAGTTTAAAAATGATTTCAGCTCTACAGGAGTGAATTTTATTAGTAAATAAAGTAAAGCTCTACGAGCATTGAGATTATTGNATNNTAGACGATTAACCACATCTTGACAAACCAATTCATCATAAATTACAATGTCTAAATTCGTTAGTAGTTTGTTGATTAGGAATTCTCTAGAATCAGAATTAGAATCAGAATCTAAACCTAAAAGGTCAGCAAAAGATGGGTCACTAATAAGCTTGTCTATAAGTGTTTGTACTAAAATTTGCAGTTTTTCTTTGTTATCGNGATTTTGGTGACCATTATGCTCGGTGCCACTTTCTTTTTCCGGAGGGTTAGTCATAACCATAATTTACTGAAAAAGTTTAGTATTTTTTTAAGCTAAAAGATAAACCTATAACACTTTGCTTCACTAAAGTGAAGCGAGCAATTTATTTGACAATATACCTAATTTAGATTTTCTAGACAATAGAAATTTTTTTTAATGAAACCAAAACTTAAAGTCCTCATTTTAACTTGGGAATGTTACCCGGTGTTTGTGGGGGGGTTGGGTGTTTTGGTCAAAGATTTAGTGGCTGAACTCAGGCGGCAAAATGTGGAAGTCACTTTACTATTACCGTTTCTACCAGAGAACGTACCCATTGAGGGTGCTTTTAGTTTAGAAAAAACTTGGCGCAAATACTTAAAAAAAAGCCCTGAAATTGCAGGACTGGAGGATTTTAAACTTGAAGTTTTTGAAAANAATAAAGTAAAATACGAAAAATCTCTTAGTTGGCGAGCGATTTTTCACCGTCAAAGGATAGCCTCTTCAGTCAATCAGATTTACACTAATGACACGCCACTAATTGCGCGGGCTTTTGCTTGGGCAGTTTTAGATTGGTTAAAAACCAACCAAAAAGAAGATTATTTTGATTGCTTCATAGGTATGGATTGGGAGTCAATCCCCTCATTTTTAGTTTTAAAAAAGACTTTGCCTAAAACACCATTCTTTTTTTACATTAACTCTACAGAGCATGAAAGAAGTTTAGATTGTGCAAAAAAATCTTGGGTTGAGAAAAAAATTCAACAATTGGAAGCCAAGGTTTTTCGGCAAGGGGATCATGTGATTACTGTTTCAGGAATTACTCAGGTTGTGCTAATTAACCACTTTAATGTTCCTCCGGAAAAGATTACAGTTGTTTTCAATGATACTAGTTTTCAGCCTTCAACTAATACTTATAAGTTACCTAGTCAAAATAAATATGTATTGTTTTTAGGTAGGTTGACTAATCAAAAAGGCTTATACTTTTTGGTTGACACAGCTCAGAAGGTGGTGGAAATTGATCCTAATATTCATTTTTTAATTGCTGGAGATGGTGAAATTTTACCTAAAGTNGTAACTCAGGTGGTAGAAAAGGAATTAGAGAAAAACGTACATTTTTTAGGCTGGACTAACTCTGAACAGAAGAAGGTTCTATATAATACTTCCGATTTGTTTGTGATGCCTAGTCCCAGTGAACCGTTTGGTTTAACAGCCTTAGAAGCAATTAAATCTGGTGTACCCGTAATTGCTTCGAAACATTGCGGATTTGTAAATTTGATCAAATCCACTCCTACATTTACTTATCATGACACTCAAACCTTCACTCATTTAATTTTATCTTTACTGCATAATCCTCAGGAGTTAAAAGCTTTAGTTATACGACAACAAAACGATTTGGCTAATCATTCTTGGTCTCGAGAAGTAGCCAAATTGGTTGCTTTAATTGAGCTTTTTAAAGCATCATAATTTATGCTCTTACCCAAACCTACAATTTATTTAAATAATCTTCCTTGGTACAATCCTAAATCTATTTTATCCCATTTAGAGGATCCCAGCTTACCGTTATTAGACGTACAAAAAAGTGCCGATTATTTTATTGAGTTTTCGTCTAAGGTTTATAGGCCTTTATTGGCTTTTATGCTTCAACATAAAATTTTATNTAATTTGATAGTTACTGGTAATTTCTTGCGGTTTAGCTTGGAGTTAGCGCCGGAAAATTTAGATTTACTTAAAGAATTAATTTACGCGCAACTAGTAGATATAGCTGTAGCCACCTTTTATGGGGATGATTTGAGTTGTTTTTATCATATGGAATCTTGGGCCAAGAATATAATTAGATCAGTTCAAACTCTTCGGGAGGTATTACAAGTAGAGCCAAAATATATTTTTNTTAGCCAAATTTTTCGNGCTTTAGAAGTTGAACGAGTAATTTATCCTACTGGAATCCACTCTTTTTTGGTGCGACAAAAAGGCAGTCGATTGTTGCCATTTGAATTAAAAATGTCAGAATTACGTAGATTTAATGGTTCTCCTGTAAGTTGGATTAACGAACAGAATGATGTTGTTTGTCAATTTACCATTATTCCTGATAATTTATTCTTTGAACCTAATCGATTGCTGTTGGTAGACCGACTAGAGGAACAATTAAAAAAATTAGCCATGGAAATTGGTTTATTAGCAACTGTTAGTCAATTAAAACATACTGAATCAAAAACTAAAAAACCTACGGCCAAAACTGGTTTGAGAATTAACGAATATTATTCGTTAGCCTTATATTCAGACCTAGAAAGAGCTGTTTTAAGGCTTTGGCAACATATGTTAGGGTTGATTTTAAGTACTTTATATCTACAACCGAATAATCCAAAAATTTTAGATCTGTATGATTTATACATTCAATTACAGAATAAAGATTTTTTATTTTATCTACAAAAAACCAACTATAACTCGAAGGTGGAAAAAAATTTCATCTCACCCTATGAGGCTTTTGCCACTATGCAAACAGCTTTTTTGAAGCTACAAGTTTGTTTGGAAAATTGAAGACTATGTTTAGTGTTTGGTAAAACATTGGTTNGTTATCCAATTTTCGGATACTCTTTTTTATAAAAAAGTGGTCTTGGGTTTTATACATTCTATATTTTTGAATAAATTAAGCTAAGCATTTTCTACTTTTAGCCAAAACTTTTCTTAGGTTTGCCCGAATTTTATATTGTAAAGCTAAAGGATATTAGTGTCACCATGAATTATAGAAATTGGCGTTTTTACACTACTTAAACGCTAGCTTAATTTAACTTTATGTTTTCCTAAGATTTTGATGCTCTTGCCAAAATTAAGTTTTTTATATTTGGTTTAAGTGTGATATGTCACTAAGTCCTAGCTATAATCCAAAGCAATATGAGTCAGAAATTTACCAACAATGGATGGCTGCTGGTGTGGGTAGCCCAGAGGTGCAAGAGCAAGTTCAGACTGGTGGCTCGATAGTGTCCAAATTAAACAAAACCTACACCATTTTAATGCCACCTCCAAATTTAACCGGTGAATTGCACGCAGGGCATGCTTTTCAACACTATTTGATGGATACTTTGTCTAGAATTTATCGACAAAAAGGGTACAAAACTTTGTGGTATCCGGGGGTTGACCACGCTGGTATTCAAATGGAAGGGGTGCTGGTGAAACTTTTAAAAGAACAGGGTAAAAGTAGATCAGATTTATCCGATGAAGAGTTTGTAGAGTTTGCCTGGCAAAAGGCCAACGAGTGGCGTAATCGTCAACGTGAGCAAGCTGCCATTTTGGGCGACACACCAGACTATAATCGCCAGTTATTTACTCTAGACGAAAGGGCTACCAAGATGGTTAACTATGCTTTTAAACAATACTGGAAAGATGGCTTAATTTACAAAGGACCCTACTTGGTAAACTGGTCAGTAGGTTTACAAACTGCTTTGTCGGATGTAGCTGGCGAAATTGAGTACGAAACTAGAGTGGACCCCTTAGTTACCTTTGAATATCGGTGTCAATCTTTGGAGATAATCAGTCACGAGTCTGAACTAGCTTGGAAATTGTTTGAGTATTTGTCAGAGAATCCTTTATTAGTAGCTACGGTTCGTCCGGAAACTATTTTTGGCGATGTGGCTGTGGCCATTCATCCGCAAGTTTTAGCTAAAAAGTTAGCCACTTACAATTTTTCAGCAACCGAGATTCAGGAATGTATTCAGCACCTTAAACAAAACCATTGGCTGTTTTGGTATGAGATCAAGCCTTTAGGAGTAAAAGATGTTCGTTTATTGGTCGTCGAAGAAGTGGATCCAAATTTTGGCACTGGAGTGTTGAAAATTACTCCTGGAAGCGACTTACACGACTACGAAATTTTCCAAAAATATCTAGGTGGAGGCAAGTTTCCTCAAGCTATNGGTCGNGATGGTAGATTAACCGAGGTCTGTGGCCGNTTTNCTGGACTAACCGTACTGGAAGCTAGAGTAGAGGTGATTAAAACTTTGTTGGAAGCTGGGTATATACCCAAGAAAACTAGTAGTTAGTTTTACTCTTATTTA
>JGI24188J35168_1001240_pt1 | contig 15030 bp, 12 predicted proteins | sample YNPBryantNP2012_FD_35168 | JGI IMG/M metagenome (IMG submission 35168) | reverse complement strand
TTGACTGGCGACTGAGGACTATAACGCCCGGCGCAGCAATTCCTCCATCTCCTCCTGCGTGGGCGGTCGGGGGTTAGCCTTGAGGGAGCCGGACGGCAGGCTCTCGGCGGCCAGGATGGGCAGATCAGCCTCGGTGACGCCGAATTCGCGCAATCGCCGGTCCAGGCCCAACTCCCGGTTCAGCTTGAAGACATAGTCCGTGGCGCGCTCGCCGGCCTGGAGCGGCGAGAGGCCGGTCACGTCTAGCCCCAATAGCTCGGCCACGTGGGCATATTTGCGCCGGGTCACTTCGGCCAGGGGATAGTCACCGCGCAGGTTGTAGGCCATCTCGTAGGGCAGGAGCAGGGCGCAGACCAGGCCGTGGGGCAGGCCAAAGCGCACACCCAGGGGGTGGGCCAGGCCATGGACCGCGCCCAGGCGGGCGTTGGTCAGGGCCATGCCGGCCAACAGGCTTCCCAGGGCCACGTCGGTCCGGGCCGCCAGGTCCGTGCCGTGGTGGTAGGCACGTTGGAGACTGCGGCCGATGAGCCGGATCGCCTGGGTCGCCAGGGCATCCGTGAGGGGGCTGGCATTCTTGCTCACGTAGGACTCAATGGCCTGGGTGAGGGCATCGCCGCCGGTGGAGGCGGTCACCTCCGGCGGCATGGAGACGGTGAGGGCCGGGTCCACCAGGGCCACGTCGGCCAGGAGGTAGTCGCCGCGCAGGCTTTGCTTGAGGGCGCGGGCCGGGTCAGAGAGGACGGCGTTCTTGGTGACCTCGGCTCCGGTGCCGGCGGTGGTGGGCACGGCCACAAAGGGCAGCCCCTTGCCGGGCAACACGCGGTCTGTGTAATAGTAATCGTCCACCGGGTACGGCCAGCGGGCGATGCCGGCCACGGCTTTGCCCGCATCCACCGCGCTGCCGCCGCCCAGCCCCACGATCACGTCGCAACCCTCGCGCCGGGCCAGGTCGGCGGCCGCGTTCACCGTGGCAAAGGTGGGGTCCGGCTCCACGCCCTCGTAGAGGGTCACGGCCAGGCCGGCCGCGCGCAGGATACTCGTGGCCTGGTCCAAAGCCCCGCTGCGCCGCGCCGAGCCCTGGCCGGTCATCAGCAGGGCATGGCGGCCCAACCGGGCGGTCTCCTCTCCCAGTCGCTTGAGGCTATCCAGCCCATAGACGATGCGGGTGGCGGTCATGAAATCCCAGTTCATGCGGGCCTCCTCAGAGCACCACTCCGTCCCTACTTCAGGATATAATACGTGGCCTTTTTATCCCCCACCTTGAGCAAGATATTGCGGTCCACCAGGTCAGCCAGGTCACTGCGGATCGTCTCGTTGCTCACCTCCGGGCAGAGTTCGCGGAACTCCCGGTTGGTGATGCGCGGGTGCCGGGTCAGATATTGCAGGGCTTTGGCCTGACGTTCGTTAAGGCCCATCTCCAGCCAGCGGGTCAGGTCACCGAGGTCCACCGCCGGTGGGGTGACGCCGAGGGCACTGTATAGGGTGACCTGAAACCCGCCGGCTCGCTCTTCAAAGACTGGCGGCCGGGAGCCATATTCGGCCATAAGCTGGATCATGCGGTTGATGCCATAGCCCAGACGTTCGATATAGCCCATATCAGCCAGCACCTGGACCAGGGCCTCGTTACGGCTAAAGCGTTCGTCCGCGATGTTCTGCACGGTGACGTGGCCGGGCAGCCGCCCCGGACTATAACACTCGATCCGGTCGCTGAACACGCTGACCCGGATCGCCTCGCCGCGAATAGCATAGTCCCGATGAGCCACGGCATTCACCACCGCTTCGCGCACGGCCTCCACCGGGTACTCGGTGGTCTCTTCCCGTTTCAGGCCGACCAGGCGCATACTCTTGCGCATGTGACGGACCAGGAACAACTCGGCGGCATCAATCTGCTCATCCAGTGTGCCGCCGATGTCCTCGCGTATGAACTCGTCCCCCATCTCCGTGCCCTGGTATTGTACCACGACCACCTGGGCGTTCAAGAAGAATTGCTGGGGATTGCGCCCAAAGAGCAGGATACCGGCATGGGTGGGACGATACGTATCCCCCTCGCGCACCAGACACCCCCGGCTGAGGAGCAACTCCTCCTGGGTGATGCTATCTCCCCAGCGGAACATCCTGGCATAGGCTGCGATCTTGGCCGGGTCCAGGTCCTCGTAGGTGGCACGCGGGTCGGTCAACATCTCGAAGGAGATCTCGCCCCGCTCGATGAGGAGATGCCGCAAGGTGGTGGCCGGGATAGGCTTGTTGAGGGAACCAACACGGGCCAGATAGCGACCGTTGAGGCTATAGACGTTGGGCAGACCGGCCGGGACCACGACGACCAGGACCGTCTTTTGGTCAATCTGGACCAGCTCCGGCAGGGGCAGGATGAGCTGTGGCTCGCAGAGGAGGGCCGCCTCAATGGCCGTCTCCCGGGCCTGCCGGGGATTGCGCAGCCCCTCAATACGCCCGGTGCGACCGTCTACCCCGATCAGGACCGTGCCTCCCTGGGCATTCGCCATAGCCATCAGCGTCTCGGCCAGTTTGGAGGGCTTGACGTTCTCTGATTTGAACTCCAGGTTGGGGCCTTCGCCTTGTTCATAAAGGGCCAGAACCTCTTGGACGTCCAAGGGGCACACTCCTCTCAACCCTATAGACCCCGGCTGGGGTTCAGGGGGGCAGCACGGTGCAACTGACGATCTGCCACCGCCATTGGTCTGTATTACCCGCCGCCGGGGCTGTATAATGCAATGACCAGGTAGTATTCTGTTGTAATTGGCCGTCTATCCGTAACTCTGTCTGCACCGTGGCCCAATTGCCCACCACGCTGAGGGGGCTTGTAAAGCGCAGCACCTCGACCTGGTTGGCCGACCCCATACAGCCAAATCCACCGGGCCTGGTGAAAGACACCTCCACGCCAGGGGCCAGATAACGCTGGCGGGCGCTCGTCTCCGGGTATTGCAGGCAGAAGGCCACCACGACCTCATCCGGCTCGGTCGGATAGCGTTCCGGGAGCCGGCCGTTGCGAAAGGCGACGGTGCTGCGGTCAGGATTATCCCGGTATGTGCCTCCCGGCTGCTGCTCGTAGACATCGCGTTGGCAGAGCGTGTTGCGAGGGAAAAGCTCGGTTCCCACCTTGATGGTCTGCTGGACGATGACGTTCGTTGCGCCTTCCAGGAGCACACCCCGGTCACCGGCAAAGGAGTGCCCATGCACATAGCGCGTGCCATCCCAGTAGAACAGGTTCAGGCGGGTGCGCAGATCGCCGGAGTAACCCCAGACCAGCAGGTCACGCGCGCTACCCCGGTTCTTGAGGACGTCCTGGACCTCGACGGTGCACTGTTTTTCGCCCAGGCAGACCGCGGTTCCGTTGGCGGTAACCAGTTGTTGCGGGATCAGGGTTTGGGGCGCAGTAGCCGGTACTGGCTCAGCGCGGTACAGGCAGCCATAGATGCAGCGGGTATCATCTTTGCGCCGATAGAGCACCAGCCATTCCGGGGTATCCTGTTCGCCGGCCGCCGGGACCTGGATGCTGGTCACGAAGGTGCGATCGGGAGGTAGCAGGCGGCTCAGGTCCACCGAGGCCGCCTGGGGTGAAGCCCCCTCTAGCGACATCCATACCAGCCAGGCCAGGGCGAGGAGCAGGAGCAAAGCGAGCAGGCCCAGGAAAAGCGTGCGCAAAAGGGACATGGTTCCACCTTAGGGCGCGGCGGGGCCGGGCGTCGAGGCCGGCGCACTGGGATGATGACGCCGACGCCGGGCCGGTGGGTGCGTGGTGGGCGGGGGCGACTCCTCCAGTGGGGCGGCCAGGGCCACCGGCAAGACCTCATCCATACTGTTCACATAGACGAACTGCAGATCGCGCAGGGCCTTGCGGGGGATCTCCTCCATGTCCTTGCGATTCTTGGTCGGCAGGATGAACACCTTGATCCCGGCCCGGTGTGCCGCCAGGACCTTCTCCTTGAGACCCCCCACCGGCAAGACCCGGCCCCGCAAGGTGATCTCGCCGGTCATGGCCACTTCCGGCCGCACCGGTCGCCTGGTCAGGGCCGAGATGAGGGCAGTCGAGATGGTGATGCCAGCCGAAGGCCCGTCCTTGGGGATGGCCCCAGAGGGCACGTGGATGTGAATATCCGTGGTCTCAAAGACCTTGGGGGAGACGCCCAACTCACGAGCGCGAGAGCGGGCATAAGATAGAGCGGCCTGAGCTGATTCTTGCATCACTTCTCCTAACTGGCCGGTCAGGTTCAGATGGCCTTTGCCCTCCATCAGCGAGACCTCGATGGACAACAGGTCGCCGCCGGCCTCGGTCCACGAGACGCCGGTGGCGATGCCGACCTGGGGTTGCACCTCGGCATCCTGGTCCAGGAAGCGGGGTGCGCCCAGGTAGTGATGCAGGGACTGGCGTGTGATGAACCGGGGTGGGCGATGGCCTTCTGCCACGCAGCGGGCGACCTTGCGGCAGATGTTGCCGATCTCGCGTTCCAGGTTACGCACGCCGGCCTCCAGGGTGTATTGGCGAATGATCCCGCGCAACGCGCCGTCGGTGAAGCGTAATCCGGCGTCCCGCAGACCATTCTCCTCGATCTGACGGGGCACCAAAAAGCCCCGGGCGATGGCCAGCTTTTCCTCCTCGATGTAGCCTGGCAACTCGATCACCTCCATGCGATCCAGGAGTGCTGGCGGGATGGGGTCCAGGTAGTTGGCGGTGGTGATGAACATCACTTTCGAGAGGTCATAGGGCACGTCCAGGTAGTGATCGGAGAAGGCATAGTTCTGTTCCGGGTCCAACACTTCCAGCAAGGCTGCCGCCGGGTCGCCCCGGAAGTCATAGCCCAACTTGTCAATCTCGTCGAGCATGAACACCGGGTTGATCACGCCGGCCCGGCGCATGGTCTGGATAATACGGCCGGGCAGGGAACCGATGTAAGTGCGGCGATGGCCCCGGATCTCGGCCTCATCGCGGATACCGCCCAGGGAGAGACGCACGAACTTGCGACCCAGGGCCTGGGCAATGCTTTGCCCCAACGAGGTCTTGCCCACCCCCGGCGGCCCCACGAAACACAGGATCGGGGTCCGCATCCGGTCGGCGGCCAGCTTGCGCACGGCGATGTGCTCCAGCACCCGCTCCTTGACCTTCTTCAGGCCATAGTGGTTCTCTTCCAGCACCTGGGCCGCAACGCGGATGTCAAGCCGATCCTCCGTGGTCGCTGTCCACGGCAATTCGATGAGCCAGTCCAGATAGGTGCGGATCATGGCTGTTTCCGGGGCCAGGGGGGGCATGGCCGCCAGCCGGTCCAGTTCCTTATGCGCCTTGGCCGCCACCTCCTCCGGCATCCCGGCGGCCTCGATCCTGGCCCGCAATTCATTGATCTCTTGCAACTCCGGGTCGGTCTCCCCCAGCTCGCGCTGGATCACCCGGATCTGCTCCCGCAAAAAGTATTCCCGTTGGGAGCGGTCCATCTCCTCCTGGACCTGGGTGTGGATCTCGTTCTGCAACTCCAGGAGCCGCAACTCCTGGGCCAGGAGGATATTGACCTTTTGCAGCCGGGTGGTGATGTCTATGGTTTCCAGGATCTCTTGCTGCTGGGCCAGTTTGAGGTTAAGGTTGGCCGCCACGAAATCGGCCAGCCAGCCGGGGTCATCAATGTTCATGGCGGCCACATATGCGTCTTCCGGCATATTGGGGTTGAGCTGGGTGTACTTTTCGAACATGACCAGCACGGCCCGACTCAAGGCCTCCACCGGCAAACCACTGGCCGCCGGCTCGACGACGGGCACGACCTGGACCAGCGGGAATGGCCGCCAGTGCTCATAGTCCAGGACACGCACTCGCCGTTGACCCTGTACCAGTAGTTGACTGGCGCCGTTGGGCAGCCGCAACACCTGCCCGATCATGGTCTCCGTGCCCACGGTATACAGATCGTCAGGTCCCGGGTCTTCCACCTCGGCCTCTCGCTGGGCTATCACCACAATGATATGGTCTTCTTGCATGGCCTCATCTACAGCNCGCAAGGAAGCATGACGGCCCACCAGTAACGAGGTCAGCATGTAGGGAAACACCACCGTATCACGCACCGGCAAGAGGGGCCGGGTGATCGCCAGTGAGGACAGGATGGTTTCACTCTCTACCCCGGGTTTTCTACTCGGGTAACGTCGTCTCTTGCTCATCTTGCACCCTCGTTCGAGTTATAATTTAGCCCCGGCAGGTCTCCACCACGAACAGGTCCAGAGCCAGAACCGGGTCCATCTGCCCGGTCTTGCTCGCCACATCCATTTCTACCAGGCGCTGATAGATCCCCGTCAGTTGGGGCAGCGAAAAGTTGCGGGCCTGCCGCAAACCCTTATCCACCACAAAGGGGGGCAGGCTGAGGGTAGAGCGGATGACCTCCGGCGAGGTCCGCTGTTGTTCCAGGTCTTTGATGGAGAGCAAGATGCGGAACTGGCGCGCGATCATGACCATCAGATAGGGTGCAGCCTGCCCCTCGTCCAGCAGTCGGTGCAACAGTCGCAACGCCGTCCGGCGGTCACGGTGCCCCAGGGCATCCACCAGTTTAAAGACGTCGGCCTCTGGCGCATAGGAACATAGATTCTCCACGTCGGTCACGGTGATGGCGCGGCTCCCGCTCACATAAGCCAGCAGCTTGTCTATCTCNTGCCCCAGGAGACGCAGGTCGGTGCCAACCAGATTGACCAGTGACCTGGCGGCCGGGGCTTCGATCCGTCCGCCGGCACCGCGCACCCGTTCCTGAACCCAGCGCATCAGCCCCTCGCTGTCCAGGAGCTTGAACTCGCGGATTGTGGCCCGGCCCTGATCCTGCAACTTTTTCACCAACCGCCAGAAGGCACTGCGAATGTCTACCTCTTTTTCCACCAGCACCAGCCAGGTCGTGTCTGGCAATCGCTCCAGATATGGGCCAAGCGACGCGGCTACATCGCTGGCGGGGGTGGAAGGCTGCCCATTGGCCGCCCGGGTCCGCCCCAGACCCACCAGGCCCTCCACGACCACCAGGCGGTGGGGTGTCAGGAAAGGCTGGGCATCGGCCGCCATGATCACCTGGGCCACCGTAGCCTGGCGGCCGTCCAATATCGTCGTGTTCAGGGTCGCCAGCTGCGGGTCACCTGACTGGCTCTGGAGGCTGGCGATAGCCTGCTGGATGGAGTATTCGTCGGGACCGTAGAACAGGTAAAGCATATCAGGCCACGGGTGAATCGGCGAATTGACGGGCCGGCTGATCGGCGATGATAACCTTGTGGANGCCCGGNCCGATGCGGCGCACGGAGGCCACCCAGGCCCCGTCCAGCCGGGGCGAGGTGGTGATGTGCTGTTGGGCCAGCCGACCCATCGGCTGGGCAGCGAGGAGGGCCAGGGTCGTGCCCAACAGCAAGAAGGGCAACCGGTCCAGCCGGGGACGCCGGCCCAGGGTCACCAGGGCCACCAGGGCGGTGAGCAGGCCGCCTACCACCAGGTTGGTGCCGCAGTTGGGATGCACGGCCAGCCTCGTCTCACCCCGTTGGAGCCGGCCCACGGCCTCTTCTGCTACCTGACGCAGGGTTTGCGTGTCCACATCGCCATAGATGGTAAACCCGACCGGTGTGCTGTGAGCGATGAGCCGCACGCCCGGCACCCGCTGGCTCAACAAGGTGATGGTAGCGTGCTCGGCGGCATGGTTACGTCGCACCGTGCGCACGATGGGCGCGTTGAGAAGGTTCAGGATGTTCACGAGACGCTCCTTCCGAATACTATTATCCTATTCGAGTGGTGATCTATCTCCTGGTGCACCGCAACAGTCCGCAGAGGTCCACCGTACCGGGCAAAATCTGATCTGCTCCGGCTCGCCGCAAATCCGCCTCACGACCAAAACCACACAATACCCCCACCGCCCAGGCCCCGGCCGCTTTGGCCGATAACACATCTGCTGTCGTATCGCCCACCATGAGGCAGGCCGCCGGGGATACCCCCAACTCAGCCGCCGCGCGCTGGACTGGCTCCGGATGGGGTTTGATGCGCCGGGTATCATCCCGCGCCACGATGGCCCGAAAGTGAGGGGTTAACGCGGCCCCGTCTAGCAAAACCTGCGCGCCCCGGTGCGAGCGGGTGGTAACCACGGCCAGCGGGTAACGCATCGCCAGGTCAGCCAGCATCCCGGGCACGCCGGCCACCNGGCGCTGAACCCCGGTTGATCGGAGTCGTCGGGCGAGCAACCGGGCGGCCAGCCGGTCCACATCATCGTCCAGGTCCACGCCATCCAGCAGGGCCAGCAATCGGCTGGCTATGCCCTCGCCCCAGGTCAGGGCGGCTCTGGCCGGCCGACTCCATACCGGGGCCCGCGACCAGCCTCCCAACCGGCTCAACAGGCCGTCCAGCCACACGTCGTCCGTGTCGAACAGCGTGCCATCCAGGTCAAACAGCACAGCCTCGATCTTCATCCCTGTTCCAACAGCCAACGCGCCACGTAGCGGGCCACCAGACGCAAGACGGCGATGGTGGGGGTCGCCAGCAACATCCCCAGGACGCCGGCAATACTGGCCCCGGCCAATAGCCCGAACAGCACGATCACCGGGTGCAGGTTCACGCTATCGCCCAACACCTTGGGCACGATGAGGTTGTTCTCCAGTTGCTGGATGATGATATACAGCCCGATGACCACCAGGGCCACGCCCCAGGAGGGCAGCGGCAGCCAGGTCGAGCCTTGCAACAGGGCCACGATGACGGCCGGTACCGTGGCGATGACCGGCCCCAGGTTCGGCACCGCCTCTAACAGCCCGGCGATGATCCCCAACAACAGGGCATTGCGGATGCCCAACGCCCATAACGAGACCGTGGTNATGGTGCCGATGATCAGGCAGAGCAAGAGCTGGCCCCGGATNTAGGCGTTCATGGTGGTTTTCAGCTCCCGCTCAAACTGCCACAGGTCNGCCCGGTAGGCAGCCGGCACCAGGTCGGCCAGGTAACGCCCGATCTGGTCGGCGTCCTTGAGCAGGTAAAACACCACCACCAGGATCACCAGCAACCAGCCNAAGACGGAGGCCAGCCCAAAGATGAACCCGGCCGTCCGCGAGGCCAGATACGAGGCCCCGGCCGTCAGGGCCTCGTGCGCGTTTACCTCAAACTGACGATACAGTCCCAACAGGTCTAACGGCGTCCCGAATACATTGATGACCTGACGCTCGGTGTCCGCCACCCAACGAGCTATATTGCCCATAAGTTCTTGCAGGTCCAGATTGGCTTGCCGAATCTCATTGGCCAGGGCCGGGATCAGCAAGGCCAGGAACAAAGCCGCTACGACCAGAAAACCCAGGTAGATCAACAGGACGGCCACCAATCGGGGCAGGCGCGCATGGCGCAAGATCAGCTCCACCAACGGGTTCAGCAGGTAAGCCAGCAACAAAGCCAGGATGAAAGGTGGCAGCAAATTGCGCACCAGGTATAAACCCACCACCAGCCCGATGGTGATAAGGCTGAGGAGCCAGAGTTTGGTCAGGGGACTGAGCCGTCTCGACAAGATAGTTTCCTCCACTGCAACTATAATCGGCGCGGCGCATTTTGTCAAGCCAGTTCGCAGCCGGCCATTTCACGGTTGCCAAACATCGGCCTTTGTAGTACAATCGTCACCACTCGCAACTCCAACTCGCAACTCGTAACTCCCAACTCCCAACTCGCAACTCGTAACTCAAACCCGGAGGCAACGACAATGTATGATTTCACCCTGACTCAAGAGTTGGTTATCCCAGGGGCGGCCAAGATGGTCCTGCTCATCATGGATGGTCTGGGGGGCCTGCCCCAGGAGCCGGGCGGGGGCACAGAGCTGGAGACGGCCCATACGCCGCACCTGGATGCTCTGGCCAGTCGTTCCACCTGTGGCCTCATGCAATCCATCAGCGCTGGCATCACGCCGGGCAGCGGCCCGGCCCACGTCTCCCTCTTTGGCTATGATCCGGTGCGTTACCAGATCGGCCGGGGCGTGTTGGAAGCCCTGGGCATTGGTTTCCCCCTCGGCCCGCAAGACCTGGCCGCCCGGGGCAACTTTGCCACCATAGACAAAGCCGGCCGGATCACTGACCGGCGGGCCGGGCGTATCTCCACGGCGACCTGTGTGGCCCTCTGCGAACGCCTGCGAACCATCCAGCTGGCGGATGTGGCGGTTTTCGTGGAACCGGTCAAGGAACATCGCTTTGTGCTGGTGTTGCGTGGTCCCGGTCTGGCCGAAGAGATCAGCGAGACCGACCCACAGAAGCTGGGACTCCCCCCCTTGCCAGCCCAGGCCCTGAATCCCCGGGCCGAACGCGCCGCTGCCCTGGTCAACGAGTTCGTAACCCAGGCCCAGACACTGTTGCGGGACCAACACCCGGCCAATGCCGTTCTGTTGCGGGGATTCGCCATGCACCCGGCCATGCCCACCCTGCGGGAGATCTATGGCCTCCGGGCTGCGGCCATCGCCACCTATCCGATGTACCGGGGCCTGGCTCGTCTTGTGGGCATGGACCTGCTGGAGACCGGCGAGACCATCGAAGATGAGTTCGCCTGCCTGGAACGCTACTGGACCGAGTATGACTTTTTCTTCATCCACATCAAACACACCGACAGCCGGGGCGAGGACGGTGATTTTGCGGCCAAGGTGGCCGTCATCGAGCGGGTGGACCAGCAGATCCCCCGGCTCCTGCACCTGGAGCCGGACGTACTGGTGGTCACCGGCGACCATTCCACGCCGGCAGTGCTGGCCGCCCATAGCTGGCATCCCCTGCCGTTCCTGCTCTACTCGCGCTACTGTCGGCCAGATCGCCTGGAAGCCTTTGGCGAGTTCCAGTGTGGACGCTATGGGTCCCTGGGGTTGTTCCCGGCCGTGGATATAATGCCCCTCATGATGGCCCATGCCTTGCGCCTGACCAAGTTCGGCGCATAGTTGCTTTACTCTCCTGCCGGTCAGGTTTTCGGGCGGCCGGCGGGAGGGCTGGCTGACTAGCAGTTCACCCTCGCTTCGAAAAAGTCTTGCCCTTTTGTGCAGGTCGTGCTATAATATACCTGCCAGCCCGGCCCGGAGCTGTCTCCCAACCGGGCCGGGGCGATCAGGGCACTGTGAGGAACGCATCATGAGAGGCGGCGCGGTGGACGTGGCCGGTGACGATGCCCATCTGCTCTATCTGGTGGGCCGGCATCTGGTGATCACTGAAGACCTGGCCGATCTGGCCGATGTCCTGGACCTGCTGGCGGAGCGATTGGGCATCAATAGCGGCCTGTTGATCACGCTCGCCACCCCTCAGCATGAGCCGTTACGTTTCGCCGTGGGCGATCCAGAACTGGAACCATTCCTGGAAGCCCTGGTCATGCGGGCACGTGATAGCCACCAACCGATATTGCTCGCTGCACCGGAGACGCAACTATTGACGCCGGACCTGCCCGCTATCAGGCGGGTGGGGTCGGCAGTAGCCATCCCCATCCTGGATCGATCAGGTAGCGTCAACGGCGTGCTGGCCGTCTCCCATGCCCAGAGCAATGCCCTGGGCACATCGCGGGTGGCCCTCTTGACGGCCGTGGCTTATCAGATGGCCGCTGCGCTCCAGCAATCCCGGCTGGCCGGTGAAACCCGCCGCCGCGCCTACGAACTCTCCCTCCTCGATGAGATCGGCCAGGCCTTTGCCTCGTTAGACCTGGAACCCCTCTTGCGCCTGATCGTGCACCGGATCAGCCGTACCCTGCGGGTGAACCGCGCGGCCTTGTTCCTGCTGGACGCGGAGAAAGAGGAGTTGATCCTGCGGGCCGTTGTATACCCGGGCTTTTCCGAATCGGTGCTGGGTATGCGCATCCCGCTGCACGAGCGGCCCAACGTCGCCGATGCCATCCGCACCGGTCGGGCAGTGGAAGTGCCCAATATCTACGCCGACCCCCGCTGGCATAATTTCTGGGCCAAGGCCCAGGAAATGGGGTTGGAGGCTTCACTGGCCGTACCGCTCATCGTCAAGGGCCAGGCCATCGGCGCCATCAGCCTGGAACGTACCGCCGCGCGGCCCCGCTTTGCTCCCAACGAGATCTCCCTGTGCCAGATCATCGCCAACCAGGCGGCCGCAGCCATCGAATCGGCGCGGCTCTTCAGTGAGGTCCACAACGAACGAGCCAAGCTGGAAGCCATCATCGCCGGGGCCGGGGACGTGGTCATCGTGACCGATGAGGCCNGCCGCGTCTTGCTCCTGAACCGCGCCGCCGAACGGGCTTTCCAGGTCACCGCCGAGGCCCTGGTGGGCCAACCCCTGACCGGGCACGTCGCCAACCCCGATCTGCAACGGCTATGGCACCCAGGCAGCGAAGCCCCTGCTTACCCCCTGGTCGGCGAGATCAACCTGGAAGATGGACGGACGTTGTATGCCAGTCTCACGGCCGTACCCCAGGTCGGGCTGGTGGCGGTCATGCAGGACATCTCGCACCTGAAAGAGTTGGACCGCATGAAGTCTGAATTCGTGTCCACGGTCTCGCACGATCTTCAGTCACCCTTGCAGGCCGTGCGCCTCACCCTGGACGTGTTGCCCAAGATGGGGCCGCTGAATCCAGATCAGCTAGAGTCTATCGCCAGCGGCAAACGGATGTTGGACCGGGTCACGCAGTTGGTGCGGGACCTGTTGGACCTGGGCCGTATCGAAGCGGGCGTGGGCCTGGAACGAAAACCCTGTGCCCTGGGGCAAATCATCGCCACTGCACTGGAGGACCGGCGACCCCGGGTGCGATTAATGGGCCTGACCTTGAACACAGAGATTCCGGCCGGGCTGCCCGCTGTTCAGGGAGACGCGGCCCGGTTGACCCAGGTGATCGCCAACCTGGTGGACAATGCCATCAAATACACGCCTTCAGGTGGGTGGATCCTGGTAACAGCCCGGCACACTGATAACGAGGTCCGGGTCGAGGTGCAGGATAACGGCCCGGGTATCGCCCTGGAGCACCAGGCCCGGCTATTCGAAAAGTTCTACCGCGCTCCGGGCGCCCAGCGAGAAGAGATCGAGGGGACCGGCCTGGGTCTGGCTATCGTCAAGTCCATCGTGGAAGCGCACGGCGGCCGGGTCTGGGTGGAAAGCAACACGGACCCGGAACGACATGGGAGCATCTTTGGATTTGCCCTGCCGGTGGAAAACGCAAAAGTGCAAACATAGTGTGAACTGGTCAACCCTGATCAGGACAGGCTCAAAAAGGAGGGAAGAGAGATGGCTCACTTTGAGAAAAGCATAGACATTGCCGTGCCCCCAGAGCAGGTATGGGCGTACATTGTCCAGGGCACCACCACGCCGGTGTATATGCCCATGGTCACAGATTTTGCCTTCACCCGTGAAGTGCGCTATGAGCCGGGGGACCGTTTCAAGATGAAATTGAAGGTCCGTGGGGTAGAGATGCCCATCGAGTACGAGGTGACGGAGGAGGTAGTGCCGCAACGTCTTACCTTCACCTCCATCGCCGGGATGCGCAACACCACCACCTGGGAGTTGACCCCTATCGCCAGTGGCACGCGCGTAACTTTCCGCAGCGATTACGAGATGCCTGGTTCCTTCGTGGGGGCCATCGTGGACAGNCTGGTGGTAGAGAATGCCATGAAAGCCGGCGTGAGCGAGGCCCTGGANAACCTGAAACGNATCCTGGAAACCGGCCAGGCGGCGTNATCGCCCTCGTCTGGGGAGCAATAATGGATATCCAGGAGCAAGGGGCNGGCGTGACCTTCCCGGTACGAGTGGTGCCCCGGGCCGGGCGCAACGAGGTGGTCGGCANCGCAGATGGCGCGCTCAAGGTGCGCCTGACAGCCCCNGCNGTAGAAGGCCGGGCNAACCAGGCTCTGGTANGGTTCCTGGCCGGGCGGTTGGGAGTGCGCCGGGGCGATGTGACCATTGTGGCCGGTGAACACGCCCGCCACAAGCTGGTCCGCGTCGAGGGCCTCACGGCGGTCCAGGTGCGGGAACGCTTGATGGACCGAACCTGAAAAGTCCTACGCGCAGTTGATTTTTGCGATTGAGTGTGATAAGATTGCCCCGCCGCAAGCTACCCCGGCCTGCGGCGGTGTTTTTCCGTGTTAATTTTGTTGAATCCTACGTCGCCAATTTCGTCTTGCGCGATTACCCGGTGACCGGGGCGGACATCCTCTCCACCGGCCAGGCTGCCTGGGACGCAGCCCTCAACACCGTCAACGTGGGCAAATACAATCTGGGCTGGGCTGCCATCGGCATCTGCACCCATGCCTTCTACGAGGCCCTCAACCACGCTGCCAACCGCCGGCTCTACGGCATGTACGTGACGGATTTTCCCCACGTGAAGCAGATGTTCGTGGATGCCTACACCCGGCTGGTAGCCATGAAGCTGTTCACCCTGCGGGCCGCCGATTACATGCGCGTGGCCTCGCCTCAGGACCGGCGTTACCTGCTCTACAACCCCACCGTCAAGATGAAGGTGACTACCCAGGGCGAGGAGGTGATCAACCTCCTGTGGGACATCATCGCGGCCAAGGGGTTCGAGAAGGACACTTACTTTGAGATGGCGGCCCGTGACATCCGGGCCTTGCCCAAGCTCGAAGGCACCGTACACGTGAACATCGCCCTCATCGTCAAGTTCATGCCCAACTACTTTTTCAACCCGGCCGCGTATCCGGCCGTTGGCCGGCAGGATCAGCCACGGAACGACGACTTTTTGTTCGCCCAGGGGCCGGCCCGGGGCCTGGGCCGCATCCAGTTCCACGATTACGCCCTGGCCTACAACGATTGGGACCTGCCCAACGTCAATGTCTTCAAAGAGCAGGTGGCCCTCTTCCAGGAATCCTTGCTGGCAGCCACGCCGGACGACGCTCAGCAACGCGACACCGACTTTTTGCTGGCCCTGGGCGAGATCTTTACCCTGGTGGTCTACGGCCAGCTCATCCTGGAAAACGCCCGTATCTATCACGTAGATGAGGCCCTGGTGGACCAGATCTTTGATTTCATGGTGCGGGATTTCTCCCGCTTCGCGCTGCAACTGTATAGCAAACCCACCAGCACCCCGCAGCAGATGGACTACTGCCTGCGGATGATCCGCAAGCCGGTCGTGGATGA
>JGI24188J35168_1001233_pt1 | contig 15081 bp, 10 predicted proteins | sample YNPBryantNP2012_FD_35168 | JGI IMG/M metagenome (IMG submission 35168) | reverse complement strand
CGCGCATGTGCGACGCCATCTTCTGCCGCGCCCTCAAGCACGAGACCGTGACCGAACTCGCCAAACACGCCGATGTGCCAGTCATCAACGGCCTGACCGATCAGCAAATCATAAACTTTGTTGACTGCATCCCAAAACACGGCCACGCCGGTGGTCATCACGAACGCGCCTACCACCAGCGCAGCAATGCTTTCGAGCTGGCGGTGGCCGTAGGGGTGTTCATCGTCGGCAGGCTTGCTGGCCAGGCGCATGAAAACGCTTGCCACCACGTAATAGGCCACGTCGGAGGTGGAGTTGATACCCTCTGCCAGCAGCGCCGGGCTGTGACCGACGATGCCAATGGCCACCTTGAGCGCCGAGAGCAAAACATTGGCTCCCAGACCCAGGTCGACCACCTGGATACTGCTGCGATCGCGTTGTTCTAATTCCATAAGGCCCTCAGGAAAAATAATGCAAGCCGGATGCTTGCAAACGGGCCTATTGTACCCCTCTTTTTGGGAGAAATGTCACCGGTTTATCGAAACTGTCCGGGTTTTCTTGAAGCCGGGCCGGCAAACAGGCTGCGACGCGGCGTCGAGCTTGTTGAGAGTGCGTCGCAGCCTGCGGGAGATCTTCGTCTGCCATGACCGGAGCGGGCGGACTTGAAGCAAGGTGTGGTCAAGCCTGTGGGGTTTTGAACAGTCCTTGGGCGTCCCAACGTTTCTGCAGTTTCCGCATCCAGGGCCGGGCGGGGGAGGCGTAGCCCCAGGGTTCGGCCCAGCCAACGGCGTAACCGCCCCGTTCCTCGGCCAGGCGGCGCAGCCCGGCGGTGTCATGCGGGGCGTGAACGTAGAGCAGCCCGCTGGCGAGATCGGCGATCCAGGCGGCCTTGCCCAGCAGGGGAGCGGCGTTTTCCAGCAATGCGGGCAAATCTTTGGCGGCCACGCCCACCCGCAAGAAGGGGCCGCCCTTTGCACGGGCAGCGCGCACCCACTCAGCCCAGGCCTCACTGCCTGAAGACGGTAGCGAAGCCGTCCCTTTTCCAAGCACACTTTGCACCAACACCATCTCGGCGGCCACATCTTCGGGCATCCCTTCGGCGGTGTAGATGAGCGAGTCCCCCGCCAGGGGAGAAGAAGCCTCGGGAAAATGGCACAACAGCAGGGCGGAGGCGATGAGCGCATTTTGCAAAAGCTGTTGCCCCCACCCCAGCCCTTGCCCCACGCTGTCCAGCCCCACGATTATCGTGGAGACAGTGCGCGGGCGCGGGGCCAGCTTGAGGGTCACATCGGCGATCAGCCCCAGCGTTCCCCACGAGCCGACGAACAGCTTGGGCAGGTCGTAACCGGCCACGTTCTTCACCACTGGCCGCCCGGCGCGAATGCGGCGGCCATCGGGCAAGACCACCGTCGCTGCCAGCAGCAGATCGCGCACCCCGCCGTATCTCATGCGCAAGGGCGCGTTGAAATTGGCCGCCACGATGCCGCCCAGGGTGGCCTCCGGCCAGGGAGAAACGAGCGGCACCCACATATTATCCTGCGCCAATTCGGCTTGCAGCGCTTGCAGCGACGTGCCTGCCCCCACGGTGACGTACAGATCCTCGAGGGCATACTTGCGGATGCCGGTCAAGCGCCGCGTGTCCAGCGTGCGCGCCGCAGCCGCCTGCGGCCCAGATTTCGTCCCCGCCCCGCGGATACACGCCGTTTCCCCCGCCGCCGCCAGGGCGCGCATCATCTCCACCGCTTCTTCCACGTTCTCGGGGCAAAGGGTAACGGGGGCCGGTTGACGGCTCTCCACGGTCGCCGTCTCTCCGTCCCCGGTCTGCCCTTCAGGCAGCACCTTCCCTGGGTTCAGGATTCCCTGGGGGTCGAAGATCTCTTTGATCTCGCGCATCACTTGCAGTTCGGCCGGGCTGTACATCAACGGCATGAAGGCGCGTTTCTCGATGCCCACGCCGTGTTCGCCGGTGATACTGCCATCATAACCAACGCAGATTTCCATGATCTTACGCCCGGCCTCGTGGACGCGCTGCATCAGGGCGGCGTCGGAGGGGTCGTCAATGAGAATGAAGGGGTGCAGGTTGCCGTCGCCAGCGTGGAAAACGTAGCCCACGCGCAGCCCGATGTCATCGCACAGGGCGTTGATCGCCTCGAGCGTGCGCGCCAGTTGACTGCGCGGCACGGTGCCATCCAGCAGGTAATAGGCCGGCGAGAGGCGCGCCATGGCCCCGGCGGCGCTCTTGCGCCCGTACCAGATGCGTTCACGTTCTTCGGCGCTCTGGGCCACGCGCAATTCACGCTGGGTGAAGCCTTTCAGGATGGCGACGATTTCGTCCATTTGCGGGTCGAGGCTTTGCGGATAGCCATCCACTTCGATAATCAGCGCCGCTCCCGCGTCCACCGGCAGGCCGGCGTGGGCATAGGCCTCGATGATGCCCATCATCTTCTGATCCATGAATTCCATCGTCGCCGGGGTCAGGCCGCGGGCAATGATGGCCGAGACAGCGTTGCCGGCGTCGGCAATCGTATCGAAGGCTGCCATCATCGTCTTGACGGCGGGCGGGTTGCGCAGCAGGCGGAAACTGGCCTGGGTGATGATGCCTAGCGTGCCTTCGCTGCCGGTGAACAGCCCGACGAAGTCGTATTCTGGGTAATCGAGGGCGCGCCCGCCCAATTGGAGACGCGTGCCATCGGCTAAAACGACTTCCAGGCCGGTGACGTAGTTGGTGGTCACGCCGTATTTGAAGCAGTGCGGGCCGCCGGCGTTTTCGGCTAGGTTGCCGCCAATGGTGGCCGAGCGCCCGCTGGCCGGGTCCGGCGGAAAGTAGAGACCCGCCTTCTTGACGGTCTCATCCAGCTTCAGGTTGACCATCCCCGGTTCAACGACAACGCTGCGCCCGGCGCGGTCGAATTCCAACAGGCGGTTGAGCTGCGAAAACTCGAGGATGATTCCGCCTCGCTGGGCCACCGCCCCCCCCGAAAGCCCGGTGCCGGCCCCGCGGGCAATCACCGCTACGCCATGTTCGGCGGCCCATTTCACCACCTTTTGCACATCTTCCACCGAGCGAATCAACACCACGCCGTCGGGCAAACCACGGTCGTTGGCGGCGTCCACTTCGTAAGTCAACAGTTCTACCGCATTGGTGATCAATTGCCCTGGCTGAAGCAGGGCAGCAAGTTGAGCAAGGGACTTGGCATCCATGGCATCTCCTGGTGTAGAGAAATAGAGAACAGGGAACAGGGAGCAAGACTGAGATGCTGCTCTTTACTCGCTGCTCTCCGCTTTACGATAACTTTCATCCAAAACTTCGACCACGTGCTTCACCCGCGCCTTCAGGTTGGCGCGGCGCACACCGGCCACGAGCTGCATGTGGCAGCCGGTGTTCGAGGTGACAATCAGGTCTGCGCCGGTGGCGGCGATGTCGGCCATTTTGGCGTCCAGCACGGCATTGGCGGTGTCCACCTGGGCAATGTTGTACACCCCGGCGCTGCCGCAGCAACGGTCGGGAGCAGCCAGCTCGACCAATTCCAGCCCCGGCACCATTTTAAGCAGGTCACGCGGCTGGCGCACGACCTTTTGGCCGTGACGCAGGTGACAGGAATCGGAGTAGGTGGCGCGAGCGCGCACCTCGCCGCGCGGCGGCAGACGCAAATTGGCCGCCAGGAACTCGTTCACATCTTGCACTTTGGCCGAGAACTGGCGGGCGCGGGCGGCGTACTCGGCGTCGTCGGCCAGCAGGTGCGGATATTCTTTGAGCGAGAGGCCGCAGCCGCCGGCGTTGGTCACCACGGCGACGCATTCCCCGGCGGCGGTGAAGGCGTCAATGTTCTGGCGGGCCAGCTTCTTCGCGCCGTCCTTGTCGCCCAGGTGCAGGTGGGCTGCCCCGCAGCAGGTTTGCGCGGGCGGGGCGATGACTTCGTAGCCGTTGCGCTGTAACACGCGGATGGTAGCGGCATTCACCTCGGAGAGGAAACCTTCCTGGATACAGCCGGTGAAGAACAGCACCCGTCCCTGTTTTTGACCCTTCGCCGGCAGCGGGCGGCCAAAGGGGGTGAACTTTAGCCCGATGGGCGGCAGAATGGCTTCCATGGCCTTCAGCGTCTTGGGCAGGAAATTCAAGGCGCGCACCAGCTTTTGCAGGCCGCTCTTCTCGTAAATCCACATCAGCCGGGCGACGAACTTGAGCAGCCCCAGGTGGGTCATCAACTGCTGTGTGCCTACCCAGCGCAGGAAGCGTTCGGCCCAGCCGATGCGGCGGTTATGCTCAACGACGATGCGCGCCTCTTCCACCAGCGCCCCGTATTGCACGCCGGAGGGGCAGGCCGTCTCGCAGGCGCGGCAGGCCAGGCACAGCATGATGTGACGCGTGAAGGCGTCTTTGAATTCATCGGGGGCAATGCGCCCCTCCGAAGCCGCTTTCATCAGGGCAATTCGCCCGCGCGGCGCGTCCATTTCCACGCCGAACACAGCGTAGGTGGGGCAGGCTTGCAAGCACAAGCCGCAGTGAATGCACTGTGAGAGCTTTTTCTGATAATCGGTTGTACGCAGAGCATCGAGGTCTTGGATCATGACACACTCCATGGGATAGGGGACTAGCCGCTGACAACCCAGGCGTACAGCGCCTTGGGCCCGTGGACGCCAAGCGTCACAGTCAGTTCGATGTCGGCGGTGCGGCTGGGGCCGGTGATCAGGATGAGATAATCGTGCTGCCTGGCCTCGGCGAACACCTGGAGCAGGTCGGCGCGCAAGGCCGCCGGGGAGACAAGCGCCAGGTGGACGCGCGGCAGCAGCGAGACGGCGCGCGGCTTTTCGGGCGTGGAAAGCAGCCCCAGGGTGCCGGTTTCGGGCAGGGCGAAATCGGCCTCGGTGACGCCCAAATCGCAGGAGGCCAACAAATGTTTGTCTGCGTTCGGGGGGACGACTTCCACTCCCAGGGCCTGCAGGGCCGCGGCGATCCCGAGGGATTCCAACCCCGCGGTGCGCCACAACGCCGCCCGGTGGACATCCTGCTCGGCCACCAGGGCTTGCAGGGCAGCGGGGATTTCGGCGCGGGTCATCTGCCGCGCCGTGCCGGAGAGCTTGCCGATCTCCTCGATCAGCAGGGCGATCTCGGCGGCCTGGCTGCCAGGGGTGCGCGCCGCCACGATGGGCGGGCGGTCGGCCAGGGGCGCGCCGGCGGTGCGCCCCAGCGAACGGCGGATATTGTCGAGGATCGGGTTGGTCGTCATGGTTTTCCTCCGCGCAAGGGTCGTTTTCCCCACCACTGGCGGAAACGGGCGGCGAAGGCGGGGAAGGGGCGCACCTTCGTCCAGCGGTTGGCGGGCGGCGGCAGGGCGGGGATCCATTCGCCGCGGCGCAGAATGGCGGTGAGGCCTGGCAGCAGGCGCGTCCCCAGGCGGTATAGCCAGGGAACCCCAAAGGCCAGCGTTCCCAACCACGCCCCCAGGCGAATCGTCGCCGGGGCGCTTGGCCCGCCGAAGGCATCGCCTTCCACCACGCGGCGGCGCAGGTGCAGCAAAATATCGGGGATGGGAATTTTCACCGGGCAAACCTCGGCGCACGCCCCGCACAAAGACGAGGCAAACGGCAACTGTCCGGCAGCCCCCACGCCCAAAATCTGCGGCGAGAAGATGCTGCCCACCGGCCCGGAGATGAACCAGCCGTAGGCAAAGCCGCCCACATTCTTGTACACCGGGCAGACGTTCAAACAGCAGCCGCAGCGGATGCACTTCAACGCCTGGCGGCCCAGCGGGTCTTGCAGCACGCGGCTGCGTCCGTTGTCCAGCAAGATCAGGTGAAATTCTTTGGGGCCAAATTCGCCCTCGGCGCGGCGCGGCCCGGTGATGAACGAGGTATAGCGTGGAAAGCTTTTGCCCGGTGGCCGAGCGCGCCAGCAGCTTGAGCAGCACGGTGAGTGATTCCCAATCTGGCACCACCTTGTCAATGCCCACCACAGCCACGTGTAGGTCGGGCAGGGTGGTGCACATGCGCCCGTTGCCCTCGTTGGTCACGGTGATGAGCGTGCCGGTCTCGGCCACCAGGAAATTGGCGCCCGAAATGCCCATGTCGGCGGCCAGGAATTTCTGGCGCAGGGTGGCGCGGGCGATTTCGGTGAGCTTGATCGGGTCGGCGGGCGCATCCACGCCCAATTTCTGGCGGAACAGCTCGGCGATTTCCTCTTTCGTCAGGTGAACTGCCGGGACGATGATGTGCGAGGGGCCGGTTCCGGCCAATTGGATGATGAATTCGCCCAGGTCGGTCTCCAACACCTCGATGCCGGCCTCCNGCAGGGCGTGGTTCAGACCGATCTCCTCGGTGGCCATAGATTTGACCTTGACGGCCTGGCGCACGTTGTGTTGGCGGGCGATCTCCAGGACGGTTTGACGCGCTGCGGCGGCGTCAGCGGCCCAATGCACCTGCCCCCCGGCAGCCGTCACCTGGGCGGCCAGTTTCTCCAGGTAGGCGTCCAGGTGCATCAGCGTGTGCAGGCGGATGTCGGATGCGGCCTGGCGCAGCGCTTCCCACTGCGGCATCTCGGCCACGCGTGCCTGGCGGTTGCCCAGGAAGCGNCCGGTGGCTTGCTGCACTGCGGCGGGGATATTGGCCGGGACGTGTTCGCTATATGCGCCGAAATTGATGGAAACAGGCGTCTGGCTCATGGCAAGCTCCTATTCCCGCTCTGCCAGCACTTCGATCAGGTGCATGGCGCGGATGGGGGAGGCGGCCTTTTGCAGCCCGCCGCTGATGTTCATCAGGCAGCCGGCATCGCAGGCCACCACGGCCTCGGCCCCGCTGGCGATGATGTTGCGCACTTTGGCTTCCATCATTGCCCGGCTGACCTCGGGGTACACCACGCTGAAGACGCCGCCGAAGCCGCAGCAAGTCTCTTCTTCGACCAGGGGGATCAACTCCAGGCCGCGCACCGCGGCGAGGAGCTGCTTGGCCTCCTGGCGCAGTCCCAGGCCGCGCAGGTAGTGGCACGAGGCGTGGTAGGTCACCTTGTGGGGGAAGCTGGCTCCCACGTCGGTCACGCCAAGCTGGTGGACGAGGAATTCGCTGAACTCGAAGGTGCGGGCGGCTGTTTCGAGGGCCATCTGGTGTTCGGGTGTGCCTTCGGGGAACAGTTCCGCGTAGTGGTGGCGCACCATGTCCACACACGACCCCGATGGAGAGACGATGGGCGCCTGGCTGCGGCTGAAGGTTTGCAACCAGCGGCGCGCCAGGGGAAGTGTGCGTTGGCGGAAGCCGCTGTTGAAGAAGGGCTGCCCGCAGCAGGTTTGTTCTTCGGGGAAGATGAGCTGCACCCCCAGGGCTTCGAGGATACCCACCATCTTTTCGAGCATCCCAGGGTAAAACTGCTCCCCCAGGCAGGTGATGAAGAGTTGCGCTTGCATGAGGCTGTACTCCTTCAGCCGCCCCACAGGTAGCGGGGGATGTTGAAGAGAAACCCTTTGGCCGGGTCGGGCCATAAGCCGCCCGCCAGCCACAGGTACACGAAGAAGCCGTAAAAGATCGCCATGGCAACCAGCGTCAGCCGCCGCCACAAGGGGGGGCGCAATTCGGGCGGCAGGAGGGTGGTGTTGATACGTAAGATGTGCAGGGCGCTGACCACGGCGGCGATACCGGCCATGTTGGCCCCCAATTGCAGCAGAATGATGGGTTGGGTGAGGCGCAAAGCCAGCAGGCCCCAGGCCACTGCCCCTGCCAGGATGCCGTAATAGACATAACGCACGTCGTCGTGCTGCCACAGACGCAGGCGCTTGCTCCCCGTCCACAGGATGTCGGTGACGGCGCGCACCATGCCTTCGAGGATGTCCAGTTGGGTTTTGAACAGCACCCAGGCTCCCATCAGGGCCAGCAAAAAGGCCAACACTGCCTCGCCGCGCAGCATCATGGCGTTGGAAAGCTCGGCGGCAATGGCCGGGCCGCGGATGTCGGCCCCGGCGGGCAGGTAAGAGCGGTACAGCAGCGCCGGGAGCGCCATGCCGGCCAGCGNCCCGGCGAAGAAGATGCCCCACTGGTCAANCGCCACGATACGCCACCACTGTTTCCAGGCGCGCAGGCTGTCGGGCGTGACGCGGAACACGCTGCCCACGTGCGCCAGGTGTACCTTGCGCCCGCCGATGGCCGCCGGGATGAAACCGGCCATGCGCGCCATGCCCAGACCCTTATCGCGCGCCCAATTGGAAACCATCAGGTTGACCACCCCGCCGGCCCCAGAATAGGCGGCAAAAGCGCTGAGCAGAAACCAATCGGCCCCCTCCGGCAGAAAGTTGAAACGGCGCAGCGCCAGATCGTAGCCGATGAAGCCTGACGCCGCCTCCAGCCAGCGGGTTGGGGATACCAGCGTGAGACACAAAATCAACATGCCGCCCAGGATGAAGATGACCAAAATCCAGTTCAAGATTTCCAGGGTGCGTTCGATCCGCTGGCCGACCAGCAAGATCAACACGCAGGCCAGAAAGGTGAACGTCCCTAATCCATAGATGGCATTGCTATCCCCCTGCTCTGCCATGCGCCCGGNGAACAAGTAAAAGATGGCCCCTGCCGAGGCCCCCGCCCAACCCGGCCAGCCCACCTGCACAAAGTAGAAAACGGCGTAGATCACCGCCCAAAACGACGAGCTGGGGCGGGTGCGCATGAAGCCGGTCAACGCCGGTTCCCCGCTGTAAAGCGTGTAACGCAGCAATTCGGTATTGAAGACCGTCTGCAAGAAGACGGCCACCGTGGTCACCCACAGCAGCGAGAGGCCATAACGGACAAAAACCGCCGGTCCCAACAGCCATTCCCCGCTGCCCACCGAGACCCCCAGCACCACCGCTCCGGGGCCAAGCACACCCAGCAAGCTCAGGCCGCGACCCTGCGGCGGGCGCGGCAATTCGCCGGTTTGCCAGCGGCTCAGGCCGGAGCGCGCTTCGCGGGCTGAATGGCCTTCGGGAGGGTCAGGAGGAAGCGAAAGGGACGCGGACATGAGTAAGCCTAGTGTAGCACGCCATACCCTTGCGCCCAATGTCTCGGCGCGGGAAAACAGGAACGAATGGCGAACGATTTTGCCCTGCCGGCGAACTAGTTCCCCGGCGAATGCCGCGCCAGGCGGGCGGCCTCGTGCCGTGTGGCCACCTGCAATTTCTGCAAGATCGAGCGCACGTGTGATTTGACCGTGTACAGGCTGACGGTCAGTTGATGGGCAATTTCGCGGTCGCTCAGGCCGCGCGCCACCAGCGTCAGCACCTCGCGCTCGCGCGGGGTGAGCAAATCGGNGGAGGGGCTGCCTTCTGCCGGCCCGCCTGTTGGCGACAANCGGCGGAATTCGTCCATGATGCGCAAAGCCAGCAGGGGGTTGATGGCCGCCTCGCCCTGGTAAGCGGCATGGATCATTTCGACAAGTTGCCGGGCGCGGATGGTTTTGAGCAAATAGCCCTGTGCGCCATAACGGATGGCATCGAACAATTTGTCGTCTTCATCATGCACGGTGAGCATGACGATGCGGACTTCGGGTAATTCCTGCTTGATTTGGCGGGTGGCGTCAATCCCGTCGGTGCCGGGCATACTCACGTCCATCAAAATCACATCTGGGCGGAGATTGCGCGCCATGACGATGGCTTCCAGGCCGTCGCTGGCCTCGCCGACGACTTCCATATCTGGCTGACTGTTGAGGACACTGCTGATGCCCTCGCGGAACAGGGCATGATCATCTGCCAGCAAAATGCGCACTTTGCTCATTTGCCTGCCTCCAACGGCCAAGTCAGCGTGACGGTCGTACCTTGTCCCGGCAGGGAGTGAATGGCCAGGTGACCGCCAATGCGCGCCGCCCGCGCCCGCATGATGCTCAGGCCAAAGTGTTCGCTGCTTTCTTTCGATAGGTTCTCAACCTCGAAGCCGATGCCATCATCCTGGATTCTTAGCTCAGCGTTTTCGGCGGCGATCACGCACGTCACCGCGGCGTGGTGAGCCTGGCCGTGACGGGCAGCATTGAGCAAGGCTTCGCGGGCAATCCGCACCACATGCGTCACCTGGTCGGCCTCCAGGCGGATTTCCTGTGGGCCGCTCATCTCGAAAGTCACTGCCATGCCGGCCTCCGGCCAGAATTCAGCCACCATCTCTTCGAGCGCCGAACGCAGCGAACGGGAAGGGGAAGGAGCTTCGCGCAGTTCGGAGATGAAGCGGCGGATGTTGCGCGAAGCCTGCTCCAACACATCCCGTTGATGTGCCAATTCACCAGCCAGGTCGGGGAGACCTTTGGCCAGCGCCGCGGCTTCCAACTGGTCGGCTTTGAGATAGAGATAGCCCAGCATTTGCAGCAAGCCGTCGTGTAGCCCGGCCCCAATCCAACTGCGTTCTTGCAGCACGGCCACGCGCTCGGTTTGCTGGCGGATTTCCTGGATGAGGCGGGCGTTTTCCACACCGATGCCAATTTGCTGCCCCAGGGAAGTGAGCAGGGTAATTTCCTCGCTGGTGAAGAGGCGTTTCTGGCGCGTCATCACATCCAGCACGCCCACCACCTGCTCGTGTGCCTCGATGGGGATAACTGCCAGGCCGCGTATCCCCTCTTGCAAGGCGGCATGCTTGACCCTTGAGGCAATCGAAGAGATGTCGCCCAACACTACCGTCTGCCCGGAAATCAGTGCTTGGCCGGTTATCCCTTCGCCGGGCTGAAGTACAGCCACGGCCTGGCGGAAGCTCTCGCTCATCCCCAGGGCAGCAGTGAGACGCAGTTCACCGCTGACCTCATCCAACAGCCACAGCCCGCCGCTTTCTACGCCCACAATTTGCAGGGCTTGTTCCAGAGCCGTGTGCAGCATGTCGTTCAGGTTGTTCGACCCGCCTGCTGTGGCCACCACGCGAGCCAGTGCCGCTAGCTGACGGGTGCGCTGGGCGACGCGCCCTTCCAACTCGCTGGTGTAACTCGAAGAGCGTTCACGCGAGGCGCGCAGTTCCAGACGCATCGCCTCGAAGCTATTGGCCAATTCCTGGTACTCATGGCTTTCGCTCAGCACCACCGGCGTGTCCAGGTCGCCGGCAGCAATGCGCGAAGTGACCTGCACCAGTTCTTCCAGCGGCTTGGCGATCAGCTCTTCGGTGAACCACAGACCGATGAGCAAAAAGCAGGTCGTGCTGATGAACAAAGCGGCAAACAGGCCGCGCGCTAACCCCAGGTTTTCGGCACGGCGGATGCGAAGGTGTTGGCTGGCTTGTTGCAGACTTTGCTGGAATTTCTGCTGAGCTTCGCTTTGTTCGTCGGGCGCTGCCACAAGNCCTTGCTCTGCCAGCAGATGTGCTTGCTGCAGCAGCGCCGCCGTTTGGGGATCCTTTTCGGGGGAGAAATTCACCTGTTGGTATGCCCCAAGCGTTTGGCCTCCCTCCAGCAGGGTGCGTAACTCGCCTTCGGCTGCCTGCCAGTCGTTGGAACTCGCCTCCAGGCGTTCCAAAACAGCCAGCTGATTGGAAATCAGGTTGATCCAGCGGTTTACCCACATCGTCACGCCCAATGTGCTCAAAATCAGCGCCGACATACCGGCAAAGAAGATCAAGCCAATGCGGGTGCGGATGGCGCCTGCCGGCAAGAGCGTCTTGGCCCACAAGAAAACGCGCTGAAGAAGGGGAAAGGAAGCCATGCGGCTATGATTCTATCACGGGCACCTATGGAATGGGCCTCCCTGTTCGAAAGCAGGGAGGCCATCGAAGGAGAAATCGTTGCGTCCTAGAATTTGATCAGCGGATTGCCGGTGGTGAAGACAACCAGGAAGTTGACGAAGAAGAACCCAAAGAACAAGACGTTGATGATCAGCGCTACCGTGCTCCACCAGGGGGCCTTGGCCGGCTTGGGCAGCTTGCTGTTCAGGTAAATCATGGCGGCCGGGAAGATGATAGCGGCAAAGTTTGCCATGTTGGCCGAAATCTTGAGCAGCTCGGTGGGCAGCGCCAGGTGGATGATGATGCCGATCACGATGACAAAGGCCAGCGCCACGGGGTAGTAGAACTTGCGCATATCACTACCCGTCCACTCGTGCAGCTTGGGGAACATGCTGTAAGCGGCGTCGGCGGTGTTGCGGATGAGCATTTCCAGGATGGTGGCCTGCGTCTTGAAGAGCGTAAAGGCGCCCACAGCCAGGGTGACATAGAACAGCCAGGGACCGTACAGCCTGCCTAGCTCTGTGGCCGCATAGACGGGCATATTGGCCGAGCTGGCCTCCGCCGCACCGGGGCTGGTAGCCAGATGAGCGACCATCAGGCTGGGGATGAACATGCCCAACATCGCACCGATGAAGAAGACACCCCATTGATCCATCGCCAGGAAGCGCCACCAGCGATTCCACAGCTTGGTGTTCTTTTCGTTCTCGCGGAAAGTCACGCCCGAGGTCTTGACTTCGGATTTGTCGCCGCCGATCAGACCGGCAATGAAGCCNACTTTGTGGCCCATGCCATAGCCTTTATCGCGGTAGTAGTTGATCAGCATGAAGTTGAAACCCGCGCCAAAGCCGGTATAACCGATGATGGCGCCCAACAGGGTGACGTCCATCCCTTTTGGAATGCTGGCCGGAATGATGGCCGAGGCCAGCGCCGTGCCCCATTCGGTAAGCGGAACAATGGCAATAGCCACGATGATCACGAAGGCCAGCACGAACCACACGGCAAAGGTGTTGAAGATTTCCAATGTGCGTTCGATCTTCTTGCCAAACAGGTACATGATGAACGACAGAACCATCAACCCAATGCCGATCAGGCGCACAGTCTCCAGTTGAGTGGCGTCTTTCATGTTGGGCGCTTGGCCGGCGATCAGGGCATAGAGGCTTTGCCCGGCCGAGGAGGCCCAACCGCCCCATANCCAGCCTAAGTAGATGATGATCAGGGTGAGCGGTACCCAAAGCGCCTTGCCCGGCGGTAGGCGCATGAACGCTACCGAAGGCACTTCGCCGGTGGCCACGGTGAAACGGGCGACTTCCATGTTGTACAATGTCTGCAAAATGGCCGAAATGGTGATCAGCCAGCCAACCCCCNTGAAGCCATATTTGGCAAAGGCCAGCGGGCCAAGCAGCCACTCGCCGCTGCCGATGGATACCCCCAGGGCAATCATGCTCGGCCCCAAAACGTATTTGATGATGTTCTTCCAGTCTAGTTGAGGACTCTTGAAGACTTCCTCAGGGGTCGGCAGGTCGTCCAGCGGCAGAGCTGGCCGACTGACGCCAATTTGGATACTTTCGGGTTGTGTAGCCATGCGGGACTCCTCCAGGTTTAGGATATGGTTTCGAGCTTTGAATGACAGAACAGGGGACGAACAGATGGGAATCGCAGCCAGCAGCCTCCTAGGGTAAGAGTTTGCAATAGTGTTCTCATCTTAGCAGGTTCTGCTCAACTAGCCTATTACTCTGAGAATGAAAGCAAGGATGATTTTGGAGTGAAATAGGCGCAAGACGAACTAGTTCTCGATGTCAGCAAGCGGTGTTTGACGCCGTGATAACGGCCTTCTAAAAACTATACTTTCGCACTTTTTCACATAGCGCCAAGAGCCTGTCTCCACATAGACAGAGGCAGATTCGTTAAGAAAGAGCGATAATTGACTTGTTAGCCCACGATGCGCAGAATAGCCTCTAACTCGCCGGGGCTATCCTGCGATTTCGGCGTTTCGCCGAACTGGGGGGATAAGATCCGCCCCAGAATGAAGCGTCGCAACCCCTGGCGCAGATGGGCGAAGCTGGCCGGAGAAACGCCCTTCGGCACCGGGGGCAACCAATCGCCGGTCTCTTCCTTCAGCTGAATGAGCCGGTAGAGGCAGAAGGCCAGACAGGCCAGGTGGACAAAGCGATGAATCGCCGTATGCAGGTAGCATTGATAAGCAGCCAACCCAAAGTACTCTTTCAAATCGCGTATGGCGATTTCTATCGTAAACCGGGCGCCAAAGATCTCGATGATCGGAGCCATGGTCAGGCTCAGGTCGGTGGAAACGAGCAGGATCGGTTCCTTGAGCCCTTCGACGACGACCACTTTGACTTTCTGGCTGATGTCGCGCAGCCAGACCTCACGCCAAACGGCCTTGACCGTGACCAGCTTGCCATCCAGATGGACTGTCACCCGTTCCGCCGGGAGATGGTCAAGAAGCTGAGCCAGCTTCCACTTCTTGCCCCGCCTGGCATCGGACCGCTGGTCAGAACTGGGGTCATCCCAGCCCACCGCATCGTGACGCAGGCGGGTGACGACATGGATGCCTGCCGTCAAGAGGGGGTCAATGAAAGAGGCCTTGCCAAAGTAGGCATCGGCCACCACCCGCATAGGGGCCTGCTTCAACAGGAGGTGCAGTTGTACAACCAAGGGCAGGACGCTGTCCCAAAAGGTGGCCATCGTCGCCACACCCTGGGGGTCAACCATAAACAGATAAGGGTTGAGCTGACCAGAAATCAACTGCATCAACAAAGGCAGGCAGAGATAGCGACTCCACAGCGGACTGAAAGCCACCAGGCCCACCAGGGCCCAATGGTGCCCCCGCAGCCGCTCGCCCCGGTCAGCATTGCTACTGTGGTCTTGCCAGGCCTGGACACCCGGCATCTTGTGCCCATTCTTGGCCATCAACAACGTATCCACTACGGCCAGAAAGGCACCCTGGACCATGAGCTCCTGACCCAATTTCGCTTTGAGAACCTCCACCAGGGTGCCCAGGAGAGCGGCGGGGTCCCAGCGATATTCGGCCAGGAACCGTTCCCAACCGGCCAGGTGGCGGTCCACCCAGAAACAGGTCTGGGCCACCCGGCTCATCGTCTTGCGCCCGCCCGTCAGCAGCAGGCTCAGGATGTAGCCGCTGAAATAGAGGAACCCAGGCCGGGTGAAATGCGGCTTGAACAGGGTCAGGTAGGTGAACAACACAGCTGGCACGAGCGATTCCATATCAACCCCTCCTGGCAAAGGTTTGCACCCTATTGTACATCAGGAGGCGCAACGGCTCAAACTCAGCCCTCTGGCTGACAAAAACTGCAAAAGTATAGGTTACAGTATAGCACACCTTGACCCAGGTATCAAATTGGGCCCTATGCCGGGTACAGGCCCAATTTGTCAGATTGTCCCAGACTTGAAGGCCACGTGGATGCCAGGGACCGGTTGGCCTCCTCTTCA
>JGI24188J35168_1001230_pt1 | contig 15101 bp, 10 predicted proteins | sample YNPBryantNP2012_FD_35168 | JGI IMG/M metagenome (IMG submission 35168) | reverse complement strand
GGGTGCGTCGGCGCGGGGGAGGCCGGGTGCGTCGGCGCGGGGGAGGCCGGGTGCGTCGGCGCGGGGGAGGCCGGGTGCGTCGGCGCGGGGGAGGCCGGGTGCGTTGGCGCGGGGGAGGCCGGGCGCGTCAGCGCAAACACTGCCAGGCCGACGGCTACGATCAGGAGCGCCAGGACGGCAAGGGTGCGCAGGTTGCGCTGCATCGGTGATCGTCGTTGCGCCATCAGACTTTGGCTCCTTCCGCCAGTTGCCGCCGCGTCCAGCCGTTCAGGATCGGATCGCGCGTCTCCTCCAGCCACGCGAGCATGCGCCGGCGCAAGCGGGCCAGCTCGGCCGCGGCGGCCGGGTCGGTCGCCCGNTTGACGATCTCGNCCGGATCGGTCGCCAGGTCATAGAGTTCGTCTTCGGCGGTCAGGTTCCAGACGTACTTCCAGCGCCGATCGCGCACCATCCGCTGGCTGTAGAGGCCGAACTGATTGCCGAAGTAGGTGCAGAAGATGTCTTCCCGGCCATTGGCCTCTTCCCCGCGGGCCGGCGGCAACAGGCTCTTGCCGACGAAGGTGGCCGGCGGGGGCGCGCCGGCCGCATCGCAAAAAGTGGCCGCCAGATCAATGCCCGCCGAGACGAACGCGTCGCAGGTCCGGCCCGCGGGGAGGCCGGCCGGCCAGCGCATGATCAGCGGGACGCGCGCCACGTCGTCGTACATGACGTAGTGCTTGTCGGCCATGCCATGCGCGCCGCACAGGTCGCCGTGATCGGCCGTGTAGATCACCAGCGTGTTCTCCGCCAGTCCCAACGCGTCCAGCGCGGCCAGGATGCGGCCGATCTGAGCATCAATCAGCGAGATCTCGCCCAGGTAGCGCGCCGCGATCGGCGCCCATTGCTCCCACGTCCACCCCTCGATGCCCCAGCTCCGCAATTGCTGGCGCTGGATGTACGGCTTGCCGATCAGCGGATCGCCGAAGCTGGGCCAGGGCGGGACGGCGGCCGGATCGTACATGGAGGCATACGGCTCGGGCACGATGTTCGGCAGGTGCGGCTCGTCGGTGTCCCAGCGGAGGAAGAAGGGCCGATCCCCTTGGGCCGCCCGCTCCAGGAGGCGGATCAGCTCGCTCGCGCCCCATCCCAGCCGCGATTGCTCCGGCGTGATGGCCCCATCCGGTTCGCCCCAATAGCCGTTCGTGCGCGGGACCGGCGGCAAGCCCTGCGCCTGCCGCCACGCGCGATAAGCGCTGTTCGGCACGTAGTCGTGGAAGCCGAATTGCGTGGGGTCGCGCTCCTGATCCACCTGCCACTTGCCCACGTACCCCAAATAGTAGGGGCGGAAGCCTTCCGCCCCAGGGCGGAGGCCCTCCGCCCCTGCGCGGCCGGCCAACACTTCGCTCCACATCGGCAGGCCGGGGCGCAGCGCGGCGGTCGGCTCCAGGTTTTCGTTGCAGATCACGCCGTGCCGCGTGGGCCACACGCCGGTCATCAGCGAGGCGCGCGCCGGCCGGCACACCGGGCTGGCGCAGAACGCATGGCTGAACGTCACGCCCTCGCGGATCAGGCGATCCAGGTTGGGCGTGCGGATCAGCGGGTGGCCGTGGCCGGCGATGCAGTCGTAGCGGTGTTGATCGGCCTGGATGAACAGGATGTTCGGTGCGGGCATGTTGGACGTTGGCGATCCCCCTTGGCAAGTTCGGCGTGCGCCTACGGCCGTTCCAGGACGAGCACCCAATCCTGGAACACCGGCGGCTTGGGCACGACGTAGTCGGCGCCGCCGACGACCTCGCCCAGGGCGTGTTCGGCGCCGTTCGTGGGGTCGAAGTAGAATGCCCGGTAGCGCGCGTCCGATTCCAGCCCTTTGACGGCCATCTGGCCGCGCCAGGCGATCCACGACGCCTCGGCCGGGATGTAGATGATGCGCACCCGGCCGGGGATGCCGGCCGCGTAGGGCAACATGCGATTCCCGGCGGTTTGATGCGGCTCGATCCACTCGTGATGCGTCTCGAACTGCGCCCACGGGTAGCGTTCGAGCAGCCGCTTCGCCAGGCCGAGCTGGGCCGAGCCGGGGAGCGCCGCGGCCTCGTCCCACGGCCGGTTGCCCCAAGAGGAGCCGTGCGGCGAAGGGCCGAAAGGCATCTCCCTTGTGTTCACCTGCCAGATGCCGTTGGCGCCGTAGGTGTGGCCCATCGCGCCGGAAAGCATGGCCGTCCAGAAGAGGAAGCGTTGCATTTCCTCCCGGCTCGATTCCATGATCCCTTCGTAGTTGGCCTCGCCGATCAGCACGGGCATGGTCGGCGCCGCGGCGAGCGACTCTTCGAGGAACTGCACCGAGTTGGCCAGGGTCGGATAGCCGCTGTGGCCGGTCTGGAGCATCTCGAAGTCGAGCACGCCGGGATCGTCCACCTGCTGGCGGCCGTAGCGGGTCGGGTGGATGGTGATCGGGTGCTTGTTGGGGTCGAGCGCGCGGATGTAGCGGATGAGGTCGGACCATTGCGCCTGGCGGCCGCGCTTCCAGGCGTCGCTGTCGCGCTGAGGATCCTTCAGCAGGTAGTAGTTCATCATCGCCTCGCCGGCCGCGCACCAGACGACCGGATAGGCGCTGTAGCGGGCGATCAGGTAGCGCCAGTGCTTCTTCAGCACTTCCGGTCCGGCGATGTCCATGAAGTAGCCCCACTCGCCCACGATGCACGGCACGATGCCCGCGCGCACCAGATGGGCGATGCGCAGGTCGGCCATGTCGAAGTAGGCGGGGTTGACGGCGGAGAAATCCCTGGCCCACGGGAAGCCGGCCTCGTTTGCGCCGCGCTCATCGTACCAGTCCATGTCGGGATAGAGCCCGGCCACGATCTGGACGACGGTGAAGCCCTTGGCCACCCGGTCGGCCGCGAGCGCCTGGAAATCGGCGGGCCAGCTCAGCCGTTTGGTGAGGCCCATCCACCAGGTGTCGGCGAGCCAGAAGAAGGGCGTGCCGTCGGCATGTTCCAGGTGGCGGCGATCGGCGGCCACGCGCAGGAAGCCGCGGCGCAGCAGCGGATTGAGGCCGTCGTAGCGCGCGACCAGGATCGTGCCGGTGCGGTCGTGGAGGTCGGCGTTGCCGGTGTCCGAGCAGACGGTGCGGAAGGTGTAGCGGCCGATCTGCCGCGGGGCAAAGCGCACGCGCCACGTCTGATCGCCGGCCCAAAACGCGGGGACGACGACCTCCTGGCCGTCCCCATCGCTGATGAGGACGTTCAGCTCGACGTCGTTGAAGGGATCCAGGTAGGTCTTGCCGGAGGTGTAACTCCATTCGATGAGACAATTGCGTCGAGTGTAGAACATCGGGCCTCCTCAGATTGCAGGGCCGAATTTATTCGGCCCTGCCCGTTGCGGGGCCGAATGAATTCGGCCCTACGCCCGTCGAGCTCCTGATCACCAGCTCGGTCGGGATGGCGACGCGTTGCGGCGGCCGGTCGGGGTCGGCCAGGCGGGCGAAGAGCAGCGCGGCGGCCTGGCGGCCGATCTCTTCGCCGTGGGCGCGCACGGTGGTGAGGGGCGGCGTCAGGTGCTCGGCGAAGTCCATGTCGTCGAAGCCGGCCACCGAGAGGTCGGCCGGCACGGCAAGCCCCCGCTCGTAGGCGGCCTGGAGCGCGCCCATGGCCATCAGGTCGTTGACGCCCAGGATGGCCGTGGGCCGGGGCGAGAGGTCGAGCAGGCGCCGGGCCGCGCACGCGCCGTCGTCGGGATCGGGGCCGCACTGGGCGATGAGCGCCTTTTCGTAGGGCAGGCCGGCCGCCCGCAGCGCGCGGCGATACGCGAAGAGGCGATCGGCGCCCAGGCCGGCGCGCGCCACGCCGTGGATGAACCCGATGCGGGTATGGCCCAGCTTCATCAGGTGGTCCATCAGCTCGCAGGTGCCCGGGCCGTAGTCTTGCGTGACCAGGTCCTTGCCCGGCAGTTCGTGGCCGAAGGTCACGATCGGGCTTCCCTGGAGGCGCAGCGCGTCCAGCTCATCGGCCAGGCGGCCCGGGTAGGTGAGGATCAGGATCAGGCCGTCGAAGCGCTGCTCGGCCAGGGCGCGCAGCGAGCGGCGCTCGCGTTCGGCCTCCTGGCCCGAGATGCTGAGGACGAGCTGGCAGCCGTGCTCGCGCGCCACCGCCTCGACCCCGCGCACGATGGCCCACCAATGGGGGTTGCGGCCGTCCGGGATGAGGAGGGCGATCGTGTCGGTGCGGCCCGAACGCAGACTGCGCGCGGCCGCGTGGGGCTGATAGCCCAACTGCGCGATGGCGGCCAGCACGCGGCGCCGCGTCTCCTCGGTGATCTGGACGCTGCCGCCGGTATGGCCGGTGACCACGTTGGAAACCGTGGCGCGGGACACGCCCGCCAGGCGGGCCACATCGCTCTGCGTAACGCGTTTCGCCACCGGAGCTCCTGGGAATTAGGGTAACACGTACAGGCTTACACGTGTCATGGGCGATTATCGCCCAAACGAGGGCGTTTGTCAAAAGACCCCGCCCGGCAATTCTCGTCTCGCGGGTTGACAGGCGCTGGCCTTCCCGCTATAATATGCCTTGACACGTGTAAGCTTGCACGTGCCAAACCCCGCGAAAGGTGTGAACATGTCCCTCATCACCGTGATCGGCCGCGGGCATTCCGGCACGCGGGCGATCTCTCATACGCTTTCGGCCAGCGGCGTCTTCATGGGCGCGCCGCAAAACGTATCGGGCGACCTCTTGCCACCCCAGGCCATGTACGACGCGTGTCGGGTCTTTGCGCGCTACGTGCGCTGGTGCGGCGGGCTGGAATGGTGCTGGGATGAAGTGTTCGCCATGGACATCCCGGGCGAGTTCACCCAATTGATCGAGCAGTATCTGGTCTCGGTGCGAGAGAGCCCGGCCGAACACAAGGGCTGGAAGATCCCGGAGACCACCCTGGTCTTCCCCTGGATCGCCCGCATGTTCCCCGAGGCAAAGTACATCTTTTGGATCCGCAACCCGCGCGATTGCATCCTCGGCCGACACCTGACCGACGACCTGCGCGACTTCGGGATCGAGTATCCTCCGACCGACGATCTTCGCCTGCGGCGGGCGATCTCCTGGATCTACCAGTACAAGCTGGTGAAGGCCACGCCCAAGCCGGCGCACTGGATCGAGGTGCGCTTCGAGGATTTCGTGTTGCGGCAGGACGAGACCCTGGCCCGGCTGGAGGATTTCCTCGGGATCAAGCTGGCGAAGATTCCGGTGCGGCCCGAGGCGGTGGATCGCTGGAAGCAGGACGACGGCGTGAACTACTTCGACTTCTTCGCGCCGGCCATGCAGGAATACAACTATCCGATACCCGCTGCCCAGACGGGCGATGGGGAACCCACAGAAATCCAGGAGGTGACAGCATGATCAAATCCGATGTGGCCGGACAGGTGGGCATGTCGGCCGAGCGCCTGGCGCGCATCAGCCGGATGTTGCAGCGGTACGTGGCGCAGCAGACGGTGGCCGGCATCGTGGCGACGGTGGCGCGACGCGGACAGACGGTCTATCTGGAGAAGTTCGGCTATGCCGATCTCGAAGCGGCCGCGCCGATGGAGTTCGATACGATCTTCCGGATCGCCTCCATGACCAAGCCGATCACCGCCGTCGCGGCCATGATGCTCTACGAAGAAGGCTGGTTCGACCTGAACACCTTCGTGCACGAGTTCATTCCCGCATTCAAGGACCTCAAGGTCTTCGTGCGCCAGACGAAGGCCGGCCCCGAGCTGGAGCCGCTCGCCCGGCCGATCACCTTCCGCCATCTGTTCACCCACACCGCCGGGCTGAGCTACGGCTTCGATCCGCAGGACCCGGTGGATCGCCTCTACCACGAGGCGGGCGCCACGCTGTTGCACTTCTACGCGCCCGGCGCGCGCTTCACGAACAAAGACGTGGTGGACGCGCTGACGCGGCTGCCGCTGGCGTTCCAGCCCGGCGCCCACTGGCGCTACAGCCTCTCGATTGACGTGCTCGGCTATCTGGTAGAGCTCATCTCGGGGAAGCCGCTCGACGTCTTCCTGCGCGAGCGCATCTTCGAGCCGCTCGGCATGGCCGACACCGATTTCTACGTGCCGCCGGCCAGGTTGTCGCGGCTGGCGAAGATCTATTGCACCGATCCGAGCGGGACGGGCCTGGCCCGCGTCGATCTGCCCGTGCCGACCGAGCCGCCGGCCTTCCTGTCGGGCGGCGGCGGGCTGTTCTCCACGATCGGCGACTATAGCCGCTTCGCGCAGATGCTGGTCAACGGCGGCGAGCTGAACGGCGTCCGGCTGCTCAGTCCGCGCACGGTGGCGCTGATGGAGATGAACCAGGCGCCGGCCGAGGCGTTGCCCTACGAGCAGAGCGCCGGCAGCTTGAAGAACGCCGGCTACGGCTACGGACTGGGCATGCGCGTCCTCACCGACGTGGCGGCTTCGGGCCGCGCCGGTTCGGTCGGCGAGTTCGGCTGGGACGGCGCGTTCGCTACCTACTTCTGGGTGGATCGCAAGGAGGCGCTCTACGGCCTGCTGATGACCCAGCACCAGGCCTGGTCCTTCCCGCTCCACCAGCAATTCAAGATCCTGACCTATCAGGCGTTGACCGACTGACTGAAAGCTCACCGTACGTGCCAGGCACCCTCCCAGGTGCCTGGCACGTGAAGCACCGGTCATTTTCAGTATCCCACCCCGAAAGAGGCGCTAACATGCTTCGAGTCTGTGTTATCGGCATGGGCCCGATCGGCAATCGCCATGCCATGATCTACAAAGAGGATCCCCTGGCCGAGCTGGTCGGCGTGTGCGACATCCGCAAGGACCGCGCCGACGCGGCTGCTGCCCGCCACGGCGTGCCGGCGTTCTACGACGCGCAGGAGATGCTGGACGCGCTCAAGCCCGACGTGTGCAGCATCACCACCGGCGGCTATGAGTACGGCAGCGATCACTATCTGCCGACCATGCAGGCGTTCGAGGCCGGCTGTCACGTGTTGGGCGAGAAGCCGATCTCCAACGACATCGCGGAGGCCGAGCAGATGGTGGCCAAGGCGCGCGAGAAGGGCCTTTGCTACGGCATCAACCTCAACCATCGTTTCACCGAGGCGGCCTATATCGCGAAGCGATGGCAGAACGAGGGCCGGCTGGGCCATCTGCTCTTCGTCAACATGAGCATGTGGATCAAGAATCCGGCCGAAAGCTCGCCCTATTACATGATCAAGGCACTCAATCCCCATTCGGTGGACGTGATGCGCCACTTCTGCGGCGACATCGAAGCCGTGCAATGCTTCGCGCAGAAGGCGCCCGGCCGCCAGATCTGGTCTACGGCGCACTTCAGCATGAAGTTCAAGAACGGCTGCGTCGGCGGGCTGACCGCTTCGTACGACATCGAGCGAGGCCATCCGATGGAGCGGTGCGAGGTGGCGGGCACGAAGGGCCGCTTCGTCCTGGAAGACATGTGGCGCGAGGTGACCCTCTATCCGGCCGGCGACCTGGAGAAGCGGGTCTACACCAATCCGGTCTTCGGGGGCCATCGCGATTTCGAGGATACCTTCCGCAACCGCATCCACAAGTTCCTGCAACAGATCGCCGACGGCGCGAAGCCGGAGGAGATAGACGGTTCGGGCGCCGACGGCCTGGCCGCCCAGAAGGTCCTCCAGGCCGCCATCGAGTCGCTGGAGACGGGGAAGATCGTGTACGTGAAGTAAAACTTGCGTTCTAAAGAAAGGATACTCTCATGGCTCTCAAAGTCGGTGTCGTCGGCATGCGCGGGATCGGCAACCAGCATGCCGCCTGTCACAAGAGCGATCCCCTTGCCGAGCTGGTCGCGGTATGCGACGTGGTCAAAGAGCGGGCCGATGCGGCCGCGGCGAAGTACGGCGTGAGGGCATATTACAGCCTGACCGACATGCTGCGCAACGAGGAACTCGACATCGTGGATGTGACCACGGGCGGGTTCGAGAACGGGAGCTGGCACTTCGAGCCGGTGATGGAGGCGCTGGAGGCCGGCAAGCACGTGCTCGTCGAGAAGCCGATCTCCAACAACATCGTCGAGGCGCGGCAGATGGTGGCGAAGGCGGCCGAGAAGAAGCTCTATCTGGGCTGCAACCTGAACCACTACTTCACCCCGACCGCCGAGCGCGCCATGAAGTACATGAAGGAGGGCGGGATCGGCGAGCTGGTCTATTGCCTGCACAAGGTCGGCTTCAACGGCGGCGAGGAGGGCTATCGCGGCCCCGGCCCCGGCACGCGCTTGCCCGGCTGGCCCTACGCCCACCTGAAGGCGTTCCTGGCGCATCCCTTCGCGTGCATGCGCTATTTCTGCGGCGACATCACCCACATCCAGGCGTTCGTCGAGCGGCCCGGCCATCGGCGCCGCGCCAACGACCTCATGCTGTCGGTCGTCAGCGTGAACATGCGCTTCGCCAACGGGTGCGTCGGCAGCCTGATCAGCCAGCGCGGGGACGCGCCGTGGGGCCTGGGCGGCTGGTGGAGCCTGGAGGTGGCGGGCACGAAGGGCGCCTTCTGCATCGAGAACTGCATCGAGAAGCTGTATTACTGGAAAGCGGGCGGCAATCCGATGGGCACCTTGCCGCCGACCGAGGTGTACGACAGCGGCATCAAGGACTTCAACCAGACCTTCCCGCGGCGCATCCATGCCTTCCTGGAGGATGTGACCAACAAGGTCTTCCACGAAGACCTGCGCGCCTCGGGCCGCGATGCGCTGGCCACGCTGGAATACACCTGGGCCGTGATCGAGTCGTACGAGAGCGGCGGGGCCATGGTGCGGCCGCATCCGTTGCCGCCGCTCCACGGCGATCCGAAGAAGCTGCTCGATTGAGGGAGCACACCATGAAACTCGGAGCCAATTCGGTCCTTTTCGGCGGCCACAGCCTGGAGACCGCGTTCAAGTATCTCGCGATGGCCGGCTACGACGGCATCGAGATCTCGGCGATTGACGGCATGAGCGAGCACCTGGTCCTGGATCGCTGGCAGGAGATCGCGCCCGAGATCAAGCGGCTCTCCCGCGAATACGGGCTGGAGCTGCTGGCGATGGAGCAGCCTTCGCAGGATCCGGCCAAGATGGAGAAGGCGTTTCAGGCCGCGGTCGAGATCGGCATCCCGATCGTCAACTGCGGGCCGGGCGGCAAGACCGGCGATGAGGCCAGCTTCCAGCAGGCGGTGGATTCGATCGGCCGGCTGTGTCAGATGGCCGAGCGCTACGGCGTCACCCTCTGCGTGAAGGCGCACGTCGGCGCGGCGATCTACAACACGCCGACCACCTTGCGCCTGATGGAGGCGATCAGCTCGCCGGCGTTCGGGGTGGACATGGATCCGTCGCACATCTACCGGGCGGGCGAAGACCCCGTGGAGGCGATCAAGGCGGTGGTGCACCGCGTGAAGCACGTGCACATCCGCGATTGCAAGGGCCGGCAGCAAAGCCCCGGCAAGCCGGAGATGCAGGCGAACGGCCGCGGCGATATCAACCTGCTCGGCTACATTCGGGCGCTGCACGAGGCCGGTTACACCGGGCCGCTCGACCTGGAGGTGATCGGAGCGAAGTCCTACGACGTGATCCAGTGCGCGATCATCGCGGCCGAAGCGCGCGGGCACATGCAGGCGTGTCTCCAGGCGTGCGGCGCGCGGTAGGTTTGTCTACGGCAGCAGTCCCAGGTTTCGCCCCAGGGTCGTGATGGTCAATTCGGCGCCCGCGAACAGCACGCCCAGGGCCGAGAGGCCGACGAAGAAGAGCGCCATGCCGGCCACGGGCAGGATCACCGTGCGCCGGCCGCTCAGGCCATGCACCTCGACGCCGGCCATCCAGAGGGCCACGAACGATGCCGCGGACGCGCTGAACCGGGCCAGCGGCGCCAGGAACGGAATGAGCGCCAGCAGGTTGAGCAGATGGGCGGTCGCGGCGAAGCCAAGCCCGCGCAGGGTGCGGGTGTAGCTCGCCTGGCCGCCCAACGACCGGCCCGCGGCCGTGATCACCTCGACCATGATCAGCCAGACGCCGATCTGTTCGAGCCAGGTGGCCGTCTGCCAGCCGGTGGGGCTGAAGAGGACGGCCAGCGCCAGGCCCCCGAGCGCCAGCACGAGCGCCGGGCCGGTCATCCGCGGGTCGTCGGCCGCTTCGGCAAACGCCGCGCGGTCGAGGATCAGGCTGCGCAGCGCGAGCGCCAGCCAGCGGCTGGGCCGGCGCAACACCCCGTCCGCCAGGTAGGCCAGACGCCAGACGTGGTCGTCGGCCCCGCCCGCGGGATGGGAGGGCGTCCCCTTGGCCCCCCAACCCTGGGGGGAACGGGGGGCCGCTTTTTCAGCCCCCCAGACTTGGGGGGAACGGGGGGCATCGGCCGGAGCCGCGAGCAAGCCGCGACGGCCGTTCAGGATGGGNTACAGGTCGGCCGCGTTGCGCGTTGGGCCGACGACCATGTCGGCCGGATGGAACAGGAACGCGTCGGTCTGTTCGCCGCCCAGGCCGCCGTGGCTTCCGATCAGCTCTTCGAAGGCCGCCACCGTGCCGTCCGGGTAGAGCGTGCTGATCACCATCAGATCGCCGGAGTGGGGAAAGTCCATCACCCGTTTGATCTGCCATGCTCGCAAGGCCACGTCGCCGTACGGCCTGAGCGGGTCTTCGCCGACCACCTCGCCGGTGCGCAGGTTGTGTTGCCCCCTTTTGCCGAGGACGATCGGGGTGTCGGCATCCAGGTAGCCGGCCACCAGGCCGATCCCCTCGTGCGCCACCAGCGCGCTGACCATGCCCGGATAGACGGCATCCAGTTCCGGCAGGGTCACGCGGCGCGGGTGAAAGTCGAAGTAAACCTGGGCCAGGTTGCCGCTGCCGACCACCACCACCTGGGCGGCCGGCGGCGGGCCGATCTCCTCTTCGCGGCGCTGGACCGCCTTTTGCGCGGCCTTTTGGCTGCTCTTGACCACCGCCGCACCCATCCGGCCGGTCATGCCCTGCTCCTGCACGTTCGCCAGCTCGGCCGACATGGCCGAGACCGCGATGATGCCGTTGTCGCCGCCGATGCGCTGTTGGACCGTCGTGCCGGCCGGCAACTGGCGCTCGATGAATTCCTTGAGCGTCAGGCCGTAGCGTTGTTTGAAAGTGGCGCCGAACGACTGGCCGTGGTCCGACAGGACGATCAGCTCATACGGCCGCGGCGCTTTTTGCCGCATGAAGCGCACGATGCGTCGGAAGACGCGGTCGTATTTCCTGAGCACGCGCAGCGCATCCTTTGACCAGGGCCCGGAATGATGCGCCACCTCGTCGTAGCCGGGCCAGGTCACATAGATGACGGGCGCGCCGCGCAGGATGTCGAGCGCGGCCAGGTGCGCGCCGACGTCGCGCAGCAGGATGTTGGCCGTGGCCCGAATGAGCGGATAGAGCCGGTGGAGCCGATCCACGCGCGGCCGGACATTGCGGATGCAGGCTTTGGCGTATTGAAAAAGCTCCAGCAGCATGTCCCCGATCATCAGCACCATCGTCCGCGTCAGGAAGTAGGGGTTGGCCGCCAGCAGATAGATGTCTTGCGCGCGGCGGCTTTTCTGCTCCCAACTGCCGGAGTTCAGATCGGCCAGGGTGAGGATGGACTTCTCCGCGTCGCCGTTGAGCATGTTGTTGATGCTCGATCCCCCGCGCAGCAGGCCGTGGCCGCGGGCGAAACGGGCGTTGATGGCCGCCGCATCTTCGCCCGAGACATACAGCTTGCGCTGTTCCTTGTCGTACCAGCGGAACGCGGGAATGTCGTAGTTGTCGCCGAACATGATCCCCGCCTGGCACGCCGAGGTCTGCGAGGGCAATCCGCATTCCACCCGCGAGAGCACGTAGCCCTCTTCCTGCATCAGCTTGCCGAGGGTCGGCAAGAGGCCGGCCTCCAGCGCGTATTTCATGTGCCAGTAGCTCAGGCCGTCTATCTCCAGCAACACCAGTCCGCGGCCGGGTTCGGCCGCGCCGCGGAAGGTCTGGAGCCGGGCGATCCGTTCGATCAGTCCTTCGTAGAACGATCCCTCGTCGTCCAGCGTGATGATCCCCGTGAGCAGGGTGTTGACGGCCGCCAGTACCAGGCCACCGGCCGCGGCCGCCAGGAAGCCGTCCACCTGGAAGAACGGTAGCAAGCGCGAGGTGATCAGCAGGGTCAGCGCGTTCGCCAGCAGGCCGAAGATGAAGGTGGCCAGGAAGCCGAACGGCAGGGCCAGCAACAGAATCAGCGGCCGGATCAGCAGGTTGACGATGCCCAACATGAACGCCGCGGCCGCGGCCACCACCAGCCGATCATCGAGATCGGCCGCCAGCAGATGCACGCCCGGCACGATCAGCGCCGCGCTGAGCAGCGAAAGGCCGTCCACGACCCAGACGACGCCGAAACGCAACAGCCATCGTGCGACGTATCGGATTGCGTCCATTGAAGCCTCGTTGTGATATGGATGGTGTGCGCCAGTCATGGGGCCTGCACCAGGGCCGAAGATCTCCGGCCTATTATACCCTACCCTCAGACCAGCCAAAACGCAAGAGTGCAAACATCGCGCCCCGCGCGTTTCTGCGGGTTGGGGTATAATAAGCATCAGGAGTGCAATGCATGAGCGAGATCTTTCCTGGGGAACCCATCGCGAGGGGGCCCGCTGCGGCCGGAGCGGAAACGCCCGACCCGGCGCCTCCGACCGTCGTCGTCATCGGCGGGGGGTTGGCCGGCAGCGAGGCCGCGTGGCAGGCCGCCCAGGCCGGCGTGCGCGTGATCCTCTACGAGATGCGGCCGCACCGCATGACCCCCGCCCACCAGACCGGCAACCTGGCCGAGCTGGTCTGTTCCAACAGCCTGGGCTCGGCCCTGCCCGACCGCGCGCTCGGCCTGTTGAAGGAAGAGCTGCGTCGGCTCGGCTCTCTCATCATCGCCTGCGCCGAGAGGACGGCCGTGCCGGCCGGCGATGCGCTGGCGGTGGATCGCGAAGCGTTCAGCCAGGCGGTGACCGATGCCATCGGCCGGCATCCCAACATCGAGGTGCGCCGCGCCGAGGTCGCGGCGCTGGCCGAGGCGGGCTTGCCGACCGCCGAGGGGTCCGGGCCGGCGATCGTCGTGGCCAGCGGTCCGCTTACCTCGCCGGCCCTCGCCGCCGAGCTCGAGCAGATGGCCGGCCAGAAGATGCTCGCGTTCTACGACGCAATGGCGCCCATCGTGACGGCCGAGAGCATTGACATGACGATTGCCTGGCGCGGGAATCGGTGGGAAGGCGGCAAATCGGCAGAGCGGCAAGGCGGCGAGGCGGCGGGCCCGCAGGATGGGGATTACATCAACTGTCCGTTGACGCGCGAGGAGTACTTTGCGTTCGTGGAGGCGATCAATGCGGCCGAGAAGATCCGCCTGCGCGAGTTCGAGCTGGATGAGGCGAGCCGACGTTACTTCGAGGCGTGCCTGCCGATCGAGGTGTTGGCCGCCCGCGATCCGCAGGCGCTGGCCTTCGGGCCGATGACTCCGATCGGCCTGCGCGATCCCCGCACGGGCCGGCGGCCGTATGCCGTGGTGCAATTGCGCCAGGATAACGTGGCCGGCACGCTGTACAACATCGTCGGCTTTCAGACCAATCTCAAATGGAGCGAGCAGGAGCGCATCCTGCGCATGATTCCCGGCCTGGCTCATGCCGAATTCGTCCGCTTCGGCCAGATGCATCGCAATACCTTCATCTGCAGTCCGGCCCTGCTTCGCCCCACCCTGCAATGGCGCGGCCGGGACGATCTCTTCTTCGCGGGGCAGATTACCGGCACCGAGGGATACGTCGGCTCTACCGGCAGCGGGCTGGTGGCCGGGCTGAACGCCGCGCGCGTCGTTGTGGGCCGGCCGCCCCTGGTGTTCCCGCCGACGACGATGTTGGGCGCGCTTCTGCACTACATCACGCATGCCGACCCCTCCTCCTTCCAGCCGATGAAGGCCAATTTCGGCCTGTTGCCCGAGCTCGACTCGCCGGTCCGGGACAAACGCCAGCGCCATGCCGCGCTGGCGCGCCGCGCCCTGGCCGATCTGGAGCAGTTCGTGCGCGCCAATGGCCTGGCGGCCGGGGCCGCAGGGCCGCCAGACGATCAATCGCCGGGTTGGTTGCATTTGCAACCATTCCATGTTATAGTGTGAGCGTCAAACTGCCACGAATCGCCGTGCCGGGCAATGCAATGGTCTCGTGCGCCGGGCGCGATGGCTGTCGTCCCGGACTCATCAGCAGCAAGGAGGCACGATGTTCAAACGCAAGCAGCCAATGATCGCGATCGCGATGACGATCGCGCTGTTTGCCGGCCTCGTCTTGGGGAGCGCAACCGGCCTGGCGGTGACGCAACAGGAAGTGCTCTTCAACGGCAATTTCGAAAGCGGCTTCTCGCAGATCCCCGGCTGCGGCATGGTCGGCAATGGGTGGGGATGCTTCACGAACGGCGGGTCGGTGACCTACGGCTTCTACGACGATCAATGGGCGCCCGTGCGGGCCGACGGCGCGCATAGCCAGCTCATCGAGATGAACACGATGCAGCCGGCCGCGTCGGAAGCCGACCGCTACGCCGGCATCTATCAGACGGTCAACGTGGTCAAGGGCGGCAAGTATGAGTTCAAGGTCAGCGGTCTGGTGCGCGAGGCCTTGAAGGACGGCATGAAGCCCGATCCCAACGACGACCGCTATCGCTATCGCGTCCAGTGGGGCTATACCGCGGACGGCTCCACCGACTGGACGAAGGTGACCAACTGGGTCGAACTCCCCTGGGACAAGATAGACCCTCGCACCGCGCCTACCGGCCTGCAAAGCTTTTCCACCTCTTTCGTCGCGCCGGGCGACCGCATCACGATCTTCATCCGCCTGTGGAAGAAGTGGGGGACGGTCTATCGCGAGGTGGACTTCAACGTGGATGCCATCAGCCTGTGGGGGCCGGCCGTGGCCGCGCCGCCGACGGGCGTGGTGGTCATCCCGCCGCCGGCCGACCGAAAGCCGCCGACGCCGCCCGTTGTGGTACAGCCGCCGGCCGTGGTGCCGCCGCCGGTCGTGATCCCGCCACCACCGCCGGGCGCGTGCGCCGGCCCGAACCTGGTGATGAACGGCAGCTTCGAAGCCGGCTTCACCAACGGGGTCGCCAACTATTGGACGAGCTACACGAACGGCGGCCGCGCCA
>JGI24188J35168_1001223_pt1 | contig 15142 bp, 12 predicted proteins | sample YNPBryantNP2012_FD_35168 | JGI IMG/M metagenome (IMG submission 35168) | reverse complement strand
GGCGCCGCGGGCGTGGGCACGGCCGAGGTGAAGGGCGCAGCCGCCGGCAGGACGGGTTGGCTCGGCCCCGCCGGCCAGGCGGCCGCCACAAGGGCCGGCCCCAACAAGACAAGGGTCAAGAGCAGGCGCAAGACAGCAGGCAGAGGATACGACATCGGCGATTGCTCCTGTGAGGTGACAGGCCCGCCTTCCGGCCGGAAGACGGACCCGGCGCGACTGGAGAAGCCAAGGCAGCAAAAGTATACACCGATCGTGGCCGNCGNTCAANTCCGGCCGGCCATTCCCAGGGCAATCATGGAGACCGACGACAGATTGCCAGGAAACCCCTGTGATGCTATAATCCGGGCGCAAGAATCATCCCGGAGCAAGATCTGTCGAAACCATGCTCATCACTGATTCCTCCACCGGCCGGCGCTCCGACCCGCCGCCCGCCCTCCTGGCCCTGGCCGACGGCACGTTGTGGCCCGGCCGGGCGTTCGGCGCGGCCGGCGAACGCACCGGCGAACTGGTCTTCAACACCGGCATGACCGGCTATCAGGAAGTGTTGACCGATCCCTCGTACCACGGCCAGATCCCGGTCATGACCCAGCCGCACATCGGCAATTACGGCGTCAACGAGGAGGACGACGAATCGGACCGCTGCTGGGTGGCGGGCTTCGTCGTGCGTGCGGCCAGTCCGATCGCCAGCAACTGGCGCGCCGTCGGCACGCTGGACGCCTATCTCAAGGCGCGCGGGGTGGTCGCCATGACCGACGTGGACACCCGCGCGCTGGTGCGTCACGTGCGCATCCACGGCGCGATGAACGCCGCGCTCTCCACCGTCAACCTCGACGGCGAGCGCCTGATCGCCCTGGCCCGCGCCGCGGCCGACATGAACGGCCTCGACCTGGTGCGCCACGTCACCTGCGCGGCGCCCTACGAGGTGCCGGCCCGGCCCGACCCGCGCGTGACGCACCGCGAGCTGCACGTCGTCGCCTACGACTTCGGCATCAAGCGCAACATCCTGCGCGAGCTGGCGCGACGCAATTGCCGGATCACCGTCGTGCCGGCGCACACATCGGCCGCGGACGCGCTGGCGCTCCGGCCCGACGGCGTCTTCCTGTCCAACGGCCCGGGCGATCCGGCCGCGGTGACCTACGCCATCGAGACCACGAAGGCGCTCCTGGGCCGCGTGCCGATCTTCGGCATCTGCCTGGGGCATCAGATCCTGGCGCTGGCGCTCGGCGGGACGACCTATAAGCTCAAGTTCGGCCACCGCGGCAGCAACCAGCCCGTGCAACATCACGCCACGCGCGGCATCGCCATCTCCAGCCACAACCACGGCTTCGCGGTGCGCCGCGATAGCCTGCCGGCGTCGGTCATCGTAACCCACGTCAACCTCAACGACGGCTGCGTCGAGGGGTTGGCCGCGCCCGACCTGCGCGCCTTCTCCGTGCAGTATCACCCGGAGGCCGCGCCCGGCCCGCACGACGCGCTGGGTCTGTTCGACGATTTCGTCGCGCTCATGCTACATGTAGGGCGAAATTAATTTCGCCCTACATAGGCGAAATGAATTTCGCCTTACAAGTGTCAGGATAGCAGCTTCGTATGCCCAAACGCACCGACATCCACACCATCCTGATCATCGGCTCCGGCCCGATCGTCATCGGCCAGGGGTGCGAATTCGACTATTCCGGCGTCCAGGCGTGCAAGGCGCTGCGCCGCGAAGGATATCGCATCGTGCTGGTGAACTCCAACCCGGCCACCATCATGACCGACCCCGAGTTCGCCGACGCCACCTACATCGAACCGTTGACCGTGCCCATCTGCGAGAAGATCATCGCCCGGGAGCGGCCCGACGCGCTCCTGCCGACCGTCGGCGGGCAAACGGGCCTGAACCTGGCCATGGATCTGGCGCGCGCCGGCGTGCTCGACCGCTACGGCGTGCGCCTGATCGGCGCGCAGCCGGCCGCCATCGAGCTGGCCGAGGACCGGCTCAAGTTCAAGGAAGCGATGATCGCGGCCGGATTGGCCGTGCCCGCCTCCGGCCTGGCCCGCTCGCTGGCCGAGGCCGAAGCGATCGCCGCGCACGTCGGCTTCCCCTGCCTGATCCGCCCCTCCTTCACCCTGGGCGGCTCGGGCGGCGGCATCGCCGGCTCGGCCGACGAGTTGCGGCGCATCGTGGCCCGCGGCCTGAGCGAATCGCCCGTGGGCGAGGTGCTCGTCGAGCAGTCGGTCCTCGGCTGGAAAGAGTACGAGCTGGAGGTGATGGCCGACCGGGCCGACAACTTCGTCGTCGTCTGCTCCATCGAAAACGTGGACCCGATGGGCGTGCACACCGGCGACAGCATCACCGTCGCGCCCGCGCAAACCCTCACCGACCGGGAGTACCAGATCCTGCGCGATCAGGCGCGCATCGTCATGCGCACCATCGGCGTCGAGACGGGCGGCGCCAACGTCCAGTTCGCCGTCAACCCGCGCACCGGCGAAGTGCTGGTCATCGAAATGAACCCGCGCGTCAGCCGGTCGTCGGCGCTTGCCTCGAAGGCCACCGGCTTCCCCATCGCCAAGATCGCCGCGCTGCTGGCGGTCGGCTACACCCTCGACGAGATCCCCAACGACATCACGCGGGTGACGCCGGCCTCGTTCGAGCCGTCCATTGACTACTGCGTGGTCAAGATCCCGCGCTGGAACTTCGAGAAGTTCCCCGGCGCCGATCCCACCCTCGGCCCGCAGATGAAATCGGTGGGCGAGGTGATGGCCATCGGCCGCACCTTCCCCGAGGCGCTCAACAAGGCGATCCGCGGGCTGGAGATCGGCGCGGCCGGCTTCGGCCCGCAGCTCAAGGCCATGCGCGGCCGGCCGGTTGAGGTTAAGGCTGAGGTCAAGGCTGAGGCTAAGCTTAACCTCAGCCTCAACCTCAAGGTACCCACCGCGCAACGCCTCTTCGCCGTGGCCGAGGCGTTGCGCTCGGGCGCCGACGTGGCCGGCGTGGCCGCCGAGACCGCCTTCGACCCGTGGTTCGTCACCCAGATGGCCGACCTCCTGCGCCTGCAAGAAGAACTCTCGGCGTACACCATCGAGACCCTACCGGTCGAACTGTTGCGCCGGGCCAAGCGCAACGGCCTCTCCGACCTGCAGATCGCACAGGCGGTCGGCCTGGAAGGGCCGCAAGGCGCGGCCGCGGTGCGGGCGCGGCGGCTCGCCGCCGGGTTGCGGGCCAACTTCTACCGGGTGGACACCTGCGCCGCGGAATTCGAGGCCCATACGCCCTACCTCTATTCCACCTACGAGACGGGCGACGAGGCCGCGCCGACCGACCGGCGCAAGGTGATGATCCTGGGCGGCGGCCCCAACCGGATCGGCCAGGGGATCGAGTTCGACTATTGCTGCGTCCACGCCTGCTTCGCCCTCAAGGAGCTGGGCTACGAGACCATCATGGTCAACTGCAACCCGGAGACCGTGAGCACCGACTACGACACGGCCGATCGCCTCTACTTCGAGCCGCTGACCCTCGAAGACGTGCTGAACATCGTGGACAAGGAGCGGCCGGAGGGGATCATCGTGCAGTTCGGCGGCCAGACGCCGCTCAACCTGGCGCGGGGGCTGGCCGAGGCGGGCGCGCCGATCTGGGGCACCTCGCCCGACGCCATTGACCTGGCCGAGGATCGCGTGCGCTTCGGCGACCTGCTGCGCCGGCTGGAGATCCCCAGCCCGGAGTGGGGCACGGCCCAATCGCTGGAGGCCGCGCGGCGCGTGGCGGCCCGCATCGGCTATCCGGTGCTGGTGCGGCCCTCCTACGTGCTGGGCGGCCGGGCCATGGAGATCGCCTACGACGACGCGTCGCTCGCCGAGTATCTGGCCGAGGCCACGGCCGCCTCGCCCGACGGCCCGGTGCTGATTGACCGCTACCTGGAAGACGCCTTCGAGCTGGACGTGGACGCGGTGGCCGACGGCGAACGGGTCGTCATCGCGGGGCTGATGCAACACATCGAGGAAGCCGGCGTGCATTCGGGCGACAGCGCGTGCGTCCTGCCGCCCTACAAGATCAGCCTGTACCATCAGAACATCATCTACGAGTACGTCGAACGGCTGGGCCTGGCGCTGGGCGTCAGGGGGCTGATGAACGTGCAACTGGCGATCAAGGACGATGTGGTCTACGTGCTCGAAGTAAACCCGCGCGCCTCGCGCACCGTGCCCTACGTCAGCAAGGCGACCGGCGTGCCGCTGGCGAAGCTGGCGGCCAAAGTGATGGCCGGCTACAAGCTGGCCGACCTGGGCTTCACCGAGACGCCGAAGGTGAACGGCTTCTTCGTGAAGGAGGCCGTCTTGCCGTTCAAGAAGTTCCTGGGCAGCGACTACCGCCTCGGCCCGGAGATGCGCTCGACCGGCGAGGTGATGGGCCACGCGGCGACCTTCGGCCACGCGTTCGCCAAGGCCGAGAGCGCGGCCGGCACGCCGCTGCCCACCGAGGGCGCGGTGCTGATCACGGTCAACGACTTCGACAAGGCCGCGGTGGTCAAGATCGCGCGCGACCTGCACCGGCTGGGGTTCCGGCTCTACGCCACGCGCGGCACGGCCGACTGGCTGGCGCGGGTGGGGTTGCCGGTGACGCCGGTCAAGAAGGTGAGCGAAGGCCACCCCAACATCCAGGACATGGTCGAGAACGGCGAGCTGCAACTGATCATCAACACGCCGCTGGGCGCCCGCGCCCACGACGATAGCCGCACCATGCGCACGGCCGCGGTGATGCACAACGTGCCGCTGATGACCACCCTCAGCGCGGCCGCGGCGGCCGTCAACGGCATCGCCGCGCTCAAGAAGGCCGAGCTGACCGTCAGAAGCTTGCAGGACTACTATGGCCGGCGCTGAACCAGGAGGTCCCATGAAGATCAGAAAGCTGATGCGTGCGATGGTCCTGGAAGAGCCGGGCCGGCCGCTGGCGCCGGCCTGCCTGCCGACGCCGCAGCCCGGCCCGGGCCAGGTGCTCGTCCGCGTGCGCGCGTGCGGCGTCTGCCGCACCGACCTGCACATCCTCGACGGCGAGCTGGACCGGCCCAAGCTGCCGTTGATCCTCGGCCACGAGATCGCCGGCGAGGTGGCCGGCCTGGGCGAAGGCGTGACGCAGTTCCAGGTCGGCGATCGGATCGGCGTGCCGTGGCTGGGCTGGACGTGCGGGGAATGCCGCTTCTGCCGCCGGGGACAAGAGAACCTGTGCGAACGCGCCCGCTTCACCGGCTACACGCTGGACGGCGGCTACGCCGACTACACCGTGGCCGATCAGCGCTACTGCTTCCGCCTGCCCGACGGCTACGATTTCGTCGAGGCCGCGCCGCTCCTGTGCGCCGGGTTGATCGGCTACCGCTCCTACCGCATGGCCGGGCCCGATGCGCAACGGCTGGGCATCTACGGCTTCGGCGCGGCCGCGCACATCATCGCGCAGATCGCCGTACACCAGGGCCGCCAGGTCTACGCGTTCACCCGCCCCGGCGACGCCGAGACGCAGGCCTTTGCGCGGCGGCTGGGCGCGACCTGGGCCGGCGACTCCACGGAGCTGCCGCCNGANCCNCTCGACGCGGCGATCATCTTCGCGCCGGTGGGCGCGCTGGTGCCGGCCGCGTTGCGCGCGGTGGCCCCGGGGGGCGTCGTGGTGTGCGGCGGCATCCACATGAGCGACATCCCGTCCTTCCCCTACCACATCCTGTGGCAGGAGCGCGTCGTCCGCTCGGTGGCCAACCTGACGCGCCAGGACGGCGAAGAGCTGTTGGCGGCCGCGCGCGCGGCCGATGTGCGGCCCAGCGTCCAGCCGTTCGGCCTGACGCAGGCCAACGAGGCGCTGGAGCGCCTGCGCCGCGGCCAGATCACGGGCGCGGCCGTACTGGTGCTGGAGTAGACGCATGTTTCAAGTCACCGACCCCGGCGCGCGGGCGCTGTGGGGCCTCATCATCATCCTGCTCGTGGGCCTGATGGTCGGCTCATGGTTGAACCGTCGGCGCAGCAAGGCCATCGGCCTCTGGCTGCAGGCGGGACTGGCCCAGCTCGGCGGCCGGACGTCGTGGCGCTGGGTGCGCGGCATGAGCTCCGGCGCGCAGATCACGATCGAAGGCGCCAACCGGCCGTTCGCCCGGCTGGAGATCGGCTACTATCTGCTGACGCGCGAGTTTCCGCTGCTCTGGGGCATCGAGCGGCTGCGCGGCCAACGCGACCTGCTGACGGTGCGCGGCGACCTGCGCGAGCCGCCGCGTGGCGAGGTCGAGATCGTGCCGGCCGCGGGCGACCTGCGCCGGAAGCTGGCCGATCAGCCCGGCGCCGACGCGTTCTGGTGGGAAGACGGCCCGGCCGGATTGGCCATCGCCGGCCGGGGCGAGGGCGCCAGGGCCGCGGCGGGCAAGCTGCGGCCGTTCGTCGAGCAATACGGCCCGCACATCCGCCGGCTGTCGCTCCGCCCCCGGCGGCCGCATCTGATGCTCTTCCTGAACCTGGCCGGGCCCGAGGCCGCGCCGGCCTCCGAGCTGATCCGCACACTTCGCAAGGCGCTGGATTAACCCGGTTTGCTTGTTGTAGAAAATGACTTCATTATTCGTTTGACCATATTTATTTGAATTGCCGATCGGTATCTTCTCAACAAAATGGGGGGCGACGGAAGTTGCAGACCCCCTTTGAGCGAGCTTGCAGCCGGTCTGCCCGCCCTGACCTCCGGCCACACGGGCCAGGGCGACCGGCGTTCCCTGGATTATCGAGAGGATACGCCGATTAAAACAAGTCAGGAGCAGGCAAATGAATGCGGAGACTGTCGCAACTCTGCTGTCAGCAGGCGAGGGAGAGCACGTCGAATTCAAGGAGAAATACAGCTCACGCATTATCGAGAGCCTGGTGGCGTTTGCTAACACAACCGGCGGATGCGTACTGATCGGCGTCAACGATCGAGGGCAAATCGTCGGTCTCGCGGATGCTAATCGCGTGGCCGAAAGCGTACTCAGTGCATGTCGCGAAGCGGTCAGTCCACCGCTGTCACCCGCCATTGAAATCATCAGGCGGCCAGAAGGCGTGTTGGTCATTGCGCAGATCAATGCAACGGGCCGAATGCACACCAAGAGCGGCGCAGTGTTTGTCCGCCATGGCCGACAGACGCGTCGCGCAACGGCCGAAGAAATCCGCCGGTTGACGCTGCGCGAAATGCCGGAGGTGTACGAGTCCCTTCCTTGCCCGGGCGCACGATGGGCCGACCTGGATGAGGCGGCATTGCGCAAGTACTTTTCGGCGCGGGCCCCCGGCGCGGTGGACCAACAGGGTTTGAGCCTGGAGACATTGGCTATCGGTCAAAAGTTCGCCATCCAATCCGATAACACGGTCGTGCCGACAGTCGCCGGCTGCGTCCTGTTCGGCAGCCATCCCGAGTGGCTACAACCAGCCTGGCGGATCACCGCATTGCGTTTCAGTGGCACTGAAATCACCGCGCCCATTGTGGATCGGTTGGATACCCAAGGCCCGGCATTGCGGGCAATCGAGCAGGCCGAAGCTTTCCTGCGCAGAAACCTGAGGGTCGCCCGGCTCTTGGTGGATCGCGGCACTCACTTTGAGGAACAGGATGTGCCGGAATACCCGCTGGCTGCCGCGCACGAGGCCATTGCCAATGCAGTAGCGCATCGCGATTATGCTGTACCTTCCCCCGTCTTTGTCCGGCTCTTCGATGACCGCCTGGAGATCCAAAATCCCGGCGGCCTGTTGCCCGGCCTCACTCTGGAACAGGTGCTGGCGGGCGGGGAATCGCGGCGGCGCAATCCGGTGATCGCCGAGGTGCTGCGCCAGATGGGCAAGATGACGACCGTCGGTCGCGGCCTGGTGCTCATTCGTCAGGCCATGATCGAATTGGGATCGCCGTCGCCGGAATTCGTCAGCGATAACCAGACTTTTCGAGTGACGTTGCCATCGCGTCANACAAAACTGCGTTAGCCTTCACATCAGGAGTTTGCCATGTCTGCNGAACCGATTGCCCTGGTGGTCCACGCCACGCACGAAGCCGGCTTCAAGATCGGCGGCATCGGCGCGGTGTTCGACGGCCTGCTCAGCTCGCCGGCCTACAACGCCGCGGTCGGCCGCACCATCCTGGTCGGCCCGATGAACCGCTGGAACACAGCCGAGATGACCCAACTGACGGCGCCCCGCAACCGTCTGGAGATCATCTANTCGTCGCTGCACGGCATCAATCAGGCGCCGCCGGAACTGGCCGACCGGNTGCGCGGCATCGAAGAGCGGATGAGCGTCCACCTGCTCTACGGCACGCGGCAGTTCGGCGATGCCCGCCACGAGGTGATCCTGGTAGACGCGAACGATATCGCCGGCGAAGTGGTGAACGCCTACAAGTATTATCTGTGGCAACACTGGGGCCTGCCATGCGATCAACTGGAAAAGGTCCACGAAGTCAACATCTATCTGAACGCGGCCGAGCCGCTCTACGAAGCGATCGAAGCGGTGACGGCCGACCTGTCGCCGGTGGCCAGGCGCTATATCATCGCGCACGAATGGCTGGGATTGCCGGTGGTCTTCAGCGCCATCCTGCGCGATCCGAACCGCTACAAGACGATCTTCTACGCGCACGAAGTGGCCACCGCGCGGCTGTTGGTCGAAGAGCACAGCGGCCACGATACCCGCTTCTACAATGCCCTGCGGTTGGCGCAGGCGCAGGGTTACCGATTGGACGAGGTCTTCGGCGATCAGGGCTGGTTCTACAAACACGCGATCATCCAGCGCGCCGGCGTGTGCGACCGCATCTTCGCGGTCGGCGACCTGGTGGTGGACGAATTGCGCTTTCTCGGCGGCGTTTTCCGCGACGCCGGGATTGATCTGGTCTACAACGGCATCCCCTATGCGCCGATCACCCTCGAGCAAAAGCTGCGCAGCCGTGAGCGGTTGCGCCAATACGCCGAAAACCTCCTCGGCTACCGGCCCGACTACGTCTTCAGCCATGTCTCGCGCATGGTGCTCAGCAAGGCATTTTGGCGCGATGTGCGGGTGCTCGAACACCTGGAGTGGTCGCTGGCCGCGCGCGGGCAAACCGCCGTGCTCTTCGTGGTCTCGACCGTCCTGCCCACGGGCCGCCGGCCCGAAGATGTCTACCGGTGGGAACAAGAATACGGCTGGCCGGTGGGCCATCGGGCCGACAACGGCGACCTGCAGGGCGCGGAAACCGATCTCTTCTTCCATGTGTTCGAGCCGTTCCACTGGGGCCGCCACGCCATCCGCATCGTGCTGATCAATCAGTTCGGCTTCGACCGCGCCCGCTGCGGCCTGCGCATGCCCGAGGACATGACCTTCAACGACCTGCGCATCGGCACCGATCTGGAGTTCGGCCAGTCCATCTACGAGCCGTTCGGCATCGCCCAGTTGGAGCCGTTGACGGCCGGCGCGCTGTGCGTGGTATCCAACGTCTGCGGTTGCATAGGCTTCGTCAGGCGGGCGGCCCCTGAGCGCCCTGCGGGGAACGTGGTCGTGGCCGATTACGTGAGCCTGCCGCCTGGCTGGCACCTCTACAGCCCCTGGGACGCCTTGCGCATCGAACGCACGACGCGCGACAGCATCGAGTCCCACAACAGCCTGTTGGCCGCCCAACAGATCGCCGACCGCCTGCCGCGCAACGACGAAGAGCGGGCGCGACTGCTGGCAGAGGGCCAGCGCGTCGCCGCGCGGATGAGCTGGGAGGTGGTGGTGCGCGACTATCTGCTGCCGGGATTGGCCGCGGCTTGAAAGGCTACCGGTTCATCTCGTAGATGATCCGCAACCCGTCCAACGTCAACCACGGGTCCACGTGTTGGATGACGGGCGTTTCGCGCGCCACCTTCTCGGCCAGGCCGCCGGTGGCGATCACCTTCATGTTTTCGCCCAGCTCGCGGCGGAAGCGCGCCACCAGCCCCTCGACCAGGCCGATGTAGCCGAAGAAGATGCCGGCCTGGAGCGCCATCACCGTGTTCGTGCCGATCGCCCTGGCCGGCGGCGCGATCTCGACGCGGTAGAGCTTGGCCGCGCGGGCGAAGAGCGCCTCGGCCGCGATGCCGATGCCGGGCGCAATGGCGCCGCCCAGGTAATCCCCCTCCGCGGTGATCGCGTCGAAGGTCGTGGCGGTGCCGAAGTCTACCACGCAGGCCGGGCCGCCGTACTTCGCCTTCACCGCCGCGCAATCCACCACCCGGTCGGCGCCCACCTCGCGCGGGTTCTCGTAGCGGATGCGCACGCCGGTCTTCACGCCGGCATCCACCACCAGCGGTTCCTGCTCCAGGTAGCCCCGACACACCTCCCGGAAGACGCCCGTGAGNGCCGGCACGACGCTGGCCANCGCCACGCCGGTCACCGCCGTGGTCGCCACCCCCCGATGCGCCAGGAGCTGAAGCAGCAGGATGCCGTACTCATCGGGCATCCGGTCGTGGACGGTGGCCACGCGCCAGGTGGCGTGCAGCCGCTCGCCCTGGTAGACCCCCAGGGTGATGTTGGTATTGCCGATGTCTATCGCCAGTAGCATGATGCACGCTCCTCTAACAGCAAGTCTCTCCTGCCACCTCGGCCCGCCGGACTTCGGCGATGCGATTGTGCTCGTCCATCAACAGTACGGTCGGCGCCCAGTCTTCCGGCGGTGGCTCCGGCAAGTGAGCGTAGGCCATGATAATGACCTTATCGCCTACGTGCACCAGGCGGGCGGCTGCGCCGTTGAGTTCGATGGCCCCACTGCCGGCCGGCCCCGCGATGACGTAAGTCTCCAGCCGCGCGCCGTTGTCCACGTCTACCACATGCACCTGCTCGTAAGGCCGGATGCCCGAAGCTTTGAGCAACTCACAGTCAATCGTGATCGAGCCGACGTAGTGCACGTTGGCGGCCGTCACCGTCGCGCGGTGGATCTTGGCGAGTAAAAATGTGCGATACACTATCCCTCCAGCAACATGTTGTCAATCAATCGCGCCTTGCCGATCCGCACGGCCAGCGAGAGGAGCACGCCCCGGCTGCAATCGCCCAGCTCGACCAGGGTGGTCGGGTCGGCCGCGCTGACGTATTCGGGGCGCGCCAGCGGCTCGGCCGCGAGGACGCCGCGCATGATCGCGCGCAGGCGCTCGCCGTCATGCTCGCCGGCCAGCCAGGCGTCGCGCGCCGCGCAGAGGGCGCGATAGAGCACCGGCGCGGCCGCGCGCTGCTCCGGCGTCAGGTAGACGTTGCGCGAGGACATCGCCAGGCCGTCGGGCTCGCGCACGATGGGGCAGACGACTACCTCCAGAGGGAAGTTCAGGTCGCGCACCATCTGCTGGATGACCACCGCCTGCTGCGCGTCCTTCTGGCCGAAGTAGGCCCGGTCGGGCTGAAACACGTTGAACAGCTTGGCGACCACCGTCGCCACGCCCCGGAAATGGCCCGGCCGCGCCGCGCCCTCCAGCGGCTTCGTCACCTCTTCGACCGTCACGTAGGTCTGATAGCCGGCCGGATAGACCTCTTCGACCGGCGGCGCCCACACCAGATCTACGCCGGCCGCTTCCAACAGGCGCAGATCGCGCTCAAGGTCGCGCGGGTAGGCCGCCAGGTCCTCGGTCGGCCCGAACTGGGTCGGGTTGACGAAGATCGAGACCCCCACATGGTCGTTTTCCTGCCGCGCCCGCTCGACCAGTGACAGGTGCCCGGCGTGCAGATACCCCATCGTGGGCACCAATCCCCAGCTTCCTGTCAGTTCCCGGCGAATGCGCCGGACATCGGAGATGGTTTGTACGACGTGCATGGTTTGGCTCCTGGGAAGTAAAGCGTAAAACGTGAAACGTCAAACGTCAAACGTATTGGCGGCTTGGCGGCTTAGTTGGCATGGTAGCGCGTGAGCACGTGAACACGTGAGCACGTGAACACGTGAGCACATAAGCACGTGGACACGTTAGCACTCTGTCATGCCGCGCACCAGACGCCAGATCGTCTCGTTGAGCGGCGTCGGCACGGCCAGCCGCCGGCCCTCGGCGACGATGACGCCGTTGATGCTGTCTATCTCGGTGGGCCGGCCGCGCTCGATGTCTTGCAACATGGAGGAGCGGTTGGCGGCCGTGGCGCGGCATACCTCTTCGACACGGGCCACCGGATCGGGATAGGGCAACGTGATCCCGCGAGCGGCCGCCACGGCCGCGGCCTCACGGGCCAGGTCGGCCAGCAACGCCCGACGGTCGGCGGTGGCCAGCAGTTCGCCGTTGGGCACGCGCCACAGGGCCGTAAGCGGGTTGATGGCCGCATTGACCACGGCCTTGCCCCAAAGGATCCCCTCGATGTCCAGGGCCTCCTCGACGGCAAACCCCGCCTGCCGCAGCAGCGCGACTAAACCGTAATACGAGCCCTCGGCTTGTGAACGCGGTGATGTAACACAAGCCTCCGGCTTGTGCTCCGCTGAACGCAAGCCGGAGGCTTGCGGTACATGTCCACGCAAGCCGGAGGCTTGCGATACGGGGACAGCGCCGGCGCCGGGGCCGAGCAGGGTCGGGCCGCGGCCGGCATGGCGCACTTCGGCCGGACCGAGCAGGGTGGCGGCCTCGAACGTGACGCCGACGACGGTTCGCGTCGCGCCCACCGCCCTTGCCACGCGGGGGCCGTTGTCCAATCCGTTCTGCAACGTCACTGCCAGGCCGTCCGGCGCCAGCACCTGCGCCGCCCACGCGGCCGCCCGATCGGTCTGATAGCTCTTGACCAGCAACAGCGCCACATCGGCCGGGGGCGCCTGGACCGGATCGGCGACCGCCCGTATCGGCACGCAACGCATCGTGCCGTCCATCTCGTGCACGCGAACGCCCGCGCCCGCCGCCGCGGCCACGCCTTCGGCCCACGTGCCCAGCATCCACACCTCGGCGCAAGAGGCCAGCCGCGCGGCGAACAGACACCCCAGCGCCCCCGTGCCGATCACGGCCACGCGCATCGGGCCCGTCACCCTGTCGCCCCCTCGCCCATCAGCGCCGCCCACTCCGCGTCGTCCATCGGGAACGCGTGCTCGGGGGCGGGGAAGCGGCGGCCGACCACGTCATCGCGATACGCGGCCAGCGCCTGCTCCATCTCGGCGAAAAGCTGGGCGTACTGCTTGACGAAGCGCGGGGTGAAGCGGTCAAACAGCCCCAACAGGTCGTGCAGCACCAGCACCTGGCCGTCGCACCCCGCGCCCGCGCCGATGCCGATGGTAGGGATGCGCAGGCGCCGGGAGATCCACTCGGCCACGCGATCGGGCACCATCTCCAGCACCAGCAGCGCGGCGCCGGCCGCCTGGAGCGCCTCGGCGTCGGCCAGCAGCCGCTGCGCATCGGCAGCCGTCTTGCCCTGGACGCGATACCCGCCCAGGCTGGCCGCCGATTGCGGCGTCAATCCGATATGGCCGACCACCGTGATGCCGGCCGCGGTGATGGCCGCCACGATGTCGGCCATGGCCCGGCCGCCCTCCAGCTTCACCGCATCCATGCCGCCCTCCTTGATCAGGCGGCCCGCGTTGCGTACCGCCTCGGCGCGGTCGGCCTGATAGGACATGAACGGCAGGTCGCCGATCAAAAACGCGTACTGCGCGCCGCGGCGCACCGCACGACAATGATGGAGCATCTCCTCCATCGTCACCGGCACGGTCGAATCATAGCCCAGGACGACCATCCCCAACGAATCGCCCACCAGGATGCTATCCAGGCCGGCGCGGTCGGCCGCCAGCGCGCTGGGGTAGTCGTAGGCGGTCACCATCGTGATCGGTTCCCCGGCCGCTTTCTTTGCCTGCAACGTCAGAATGGTGGTCTTCTTGCGCGACATAGAAGCCTCCAGAAACGAAAAAGCCCCGCGCCGCGGCGCGAGGCATGACCACACGAACATCATCGTGTCGTCTCGGTCGCCGCTGCGATCCAAGCGACGGATTGTGCAAGAGAACGCCGGCTCATTGCCTGCGTTGCAGGTCAATGGCGGGTTCATCATACCACAACTCGCTCTGCGGGCCAATTTCACCCTGCCGCGCCGCAGGGTTGTCGTCGTGGGCCGGACAAAAGGCGATTTGGGCTTTGCACCCCTGGATGATATAATTCCACATTGGAATGTTCGCTTTCTGGGAACGTTCTATCCTGGACAGGAGCATATGCGTGGTTAGTCCGCTCAACTGGCTGCTGGGCCTGTTTTCTCTCGATATCGGCATTGACCTGGGCACGGCCAACACCCTGGTCAACGTGCGCAATCGCGGCATCGTCATCAACGAGCCATCGGTGGTTGCCATCGAAAAGAAAACCAAGAAGGTGCTCGCCATCGGCGCCGAGGCCAAGGAGATGGTGGGCCGCACGCCGGGCAACATCGTGGCGGTGCGGCCGCTGCGCGACGGCGTGATCTCGGACTTCGACGTGACGGAGCAGATGCTCCATTACTTCATCCACAAGGTGCATGACCGGATGGTGTTGCGCATCCCGCGGCCGCGGGTGGTCGTGGGCATACCGAGCGGGGTGACCGAAGTGGAAAAGCGCGCCGTGTACGATGCCACGATCAGTGCAGGCGCGCGGGAAGCTTATCTGCTCGAAGAGCCGATGGCCGCGGCCATCGGCGCGGGACTGCCGGTCTCGGAGGCGCGCGGCAGCATGATCGTAGACATCGGCGGCGGCACGACCGAGGTGGCCGTTATCTCGCTGGGCGGCATCGTCGTGGCACGTTCGATTCGCGTCGCGGGCGACGAGATGGACGAAGACATCATCAACTACGCCCGGCAGAAGTACAACCTGCTGATCGGCGAACAGATGGCCGAAGCCGTCAAGATCGAAGCCGGCTCGGCCTATCCGCTGGAGCAAGAGGTGATGGTCACCCTGCGCGGCCGCAACCTGATCACCGGCCTGCCGGAAGCGATCGAGATAAGCAGCGTCGAGCTGCGCGAGGCGCTCCGCAATTCGGTCGGCATCATCATAGACACCGTGCGCCAGGCCATAGATGAAACGCCGCCCGAACTGATCTCAGACCTGATGCAACACGGCATCGCGCTGGCCGGCGGCGGCGCCCTGCTCAAGGGACTGGCCCAACGCCTGTCGGAAGAGACCAAGATGCATGTATATGTGGCCGAGGATCCGATGAGCTGCGTGGCGCGCGGGGCCGGCAAAGTGCTGGAGAACTTCGACGTCCTCCAATCCACGCTGGCCAGCATGCAGCGCGGCAGCACGTTGCATTGAGT
>JGI24188J35168_1001221_pt1 | contig 15159 bp, 18 predicted proteins | sample YNPBryantNP2012_FD_35168 | JGI IMG/M metagenome (IMG submission 35168) | reverse complement strand
CCGGACAAGCTGCATCAGTTGCAGTACGGTTCGCTCATTGTGAACTTCATGGCGGACAATACCCTGCCCGGCGGATTAGCCACGCAGGGCTTCGACGATGACGGCGTGGAGTGTCAGCGATGGTATATCGTAAAGGACGGTATCTTCTGTGGTTACAGCACCAGCCGTGAGGTAGCGGCGGAAATCGGCATGCCACGCAGCACCGGCTCCACCCGCGCCGACAGCTGGGGTAGCATCCCCATCGTGCGCCAGCCAAACCTGAGCCTGATGCCGGGCAAAGAGCCTCTCAGTCCCGAAGAGCTGATTGCGGACACGAAGGACGGCATCTACATCGAGGGCATGGGCAGCTTCTCTATCGACCAGATGCGCCAGAACTTCCAGTTCGGTGGTGACGCCTTCTGGCGAATTAAAAACGGCAAGCTGGTGCATATGCTGAAAAACGTCACCTACCACAGCATCACCGAGAAGTTCTGGAACTCGTGCGATGCCATCTGCGACGAGAGGTTCTGGGTGCCCAACGGCGTGCTGAACTGCGGCAAGGGCGACCCGATGCAGATTGCGCAGATGACACACGGCGCGGCAACCGCTCGCTTCCGGCAGGTACAGGTACGAAGGGCACGGTAGACGCTAGGAAGATAATAGCCGCGCGAAGCCTTCCTGCTCGAAATGGCGGTCGGTGGTGAGTGCCTCCTGTACTCCCTGCAGGCGCATAATCACGAAGCTCACGGCATCGCATAAGGAGTAGGTCTTGTCGGGACGGTTATCGAGGAAGTTGACTGCAGCGCGGTGCAGCTCGCGGTCTACCCATACTACCTGTACCATGTCACTCTCGAGCAGGTCCCGTACGAAGGCTATTGCCTTACCCCGATCCAATCCGCGCACATGACAGAGCGGAATAAACTCCGCTAGTACGTAATTATGAGTTATCCGTCTTACTGCGTTCTCAAAGAGAACTACCGCATCACGGTGTTGTGGTTCGTCGCGATGATGATAACACAGCAGCCCTGATGTATCCAGAAACATTAACGCGCCTCCTCATGTGTACTCGCATATTCACGTGCCAGATCGGCGTCGATGCACTCATTGTGCGCGCCCGTTGGTCTTCCGAGGCTTTGAGCTCCGGCATGACGCATTAGCCTCTCCATCGCGGCGCGACGTTCTTCCTCGCTCAGCTCCGGTTGCGGTCGCGGTCCGTATTTCAGCAGAAACTCCATCACGCACTGCTCCACGCTGCGTCCGGTGAGCGCTGCCTCCCGCTCACATGCCTCATAGACCTCATCGGGCACCTGAATGGTGAGGGTCTTCATCTCTTTCACCTCCCCGCTCTAAGGATACCTCTGGAACGATGGCTCATTCATCCCCCGTTGCGCCGAAGTTGCCCACCAGAATGCCGAAATCGAAGAGGGTCACCTCCTCGTCTCCGTCCAGGTCGGCGTTGGGGTTCCAGTTGCTGTCACCGGGCACCGAGCCGAAAGCCGCTACCAGCGCACCAAAGTCGAAGAGAGTCACTTCGTTATCGCCGTCGATATCGCCGTTGCTCAGGGTAAAGTCCACCGTGACGTCACCCGCGATGGAGACGTTTGCCACCGTCTGGCGTAGCCAGTGCGGTGCTTTTGCAGACAGGTCAAACGTGCCACGCAGCAGGGTCTGGAAGGAGTACCTGGCTCCTTCGTCCAGATTAACCACGTGCGTCTCCAGCGGGTCGGTGGAGCCGGGATTGCGTACCTCGATGGTAACGGGCACTACCGTTTTATCGCCAACGTATTCTTGCAGGGTCACCGTTCCGCTTATCCGGACGGTTGACCTTCCCTCGATGGTGAAGGAAAGGTCTTGCTCGGTGAGCCAGCCGCCGCCCACAGGGTTGCCTCCGAATCCCCAGCCTCCTCCCGGGTTATGCAGGTAAAAAGGCTCGCCTTGTGTGGGACTGGTGCGCAACCAGAACCATTGCCCGCCGGGGTCAAAGGGGCGACGCACCCATGCGCTGAGGTAGTACGTGCCCGGCGGCAAGTAGAAGCCATTGAGCTCAAACTCCAGATTCGCCCGTCGGCGCAGAGGAGGCTCGCCGGGCTCAAGCACCACCTCACTGCCGGTGGCGACCACGTCCAACACGTCCACGTGCGGCGCAGACGAGATGGAAAGGTAAACCCCGAGGTTGTAGCGCATATCGCCCTGCTCACTGCCGTACACCGTCACACGGTCGATCCACCATCCGGGCTCGGGCACAGTGAAATCGTCAAACAGCCACACCGAGTAGATACGGTTGTCCATGTCGGTGAAATCCTGCGCGGGGCTACCTCGACTCACGCCATCCCACGGCTGGTCCCACAGCACGTCGGCGCGAAGCGCAGGCACGCTCCACACCAGCACTGCCAGTACTGCAAGTGCAAACCGTTTCATCCTTCCTTCCTCCTCTCATCCGGATACTCAGCCGGATACTCAGGGCTTAATCGAGTCAAAATACCGCTTCACGGGCTGTTTGTACTCCGGTGGCACCGTTTCACGCTGCAGCGCACTCTCCGCTGCCCGCCGGTACTGGAGATACACCTCATAGCTGGGTGCGCTGCTGGAGACGGCATCCGGAGCTCCGCGCGTGACGAAGGCAGGCTGTTCGCCCTGTCCACTGGCAACGCCGGGCACGTGTGTGACTTTACCGTCCTGCACACGGAGCCTCGCCGTGTTCGGGTCTTGTTGCGCCCGGTATTCCAGCTTTTCCAGCTTGGGACCGGTCGCAGGCATACCCGGTCCACCGCCGAACTGCTTCTCATAGGAGTTCTGCGCGAAAGGCAAGCCGCCCAGCTCCGACTTCAGCACTGCCAGCATCGCCGCCACTTCTGCCCACTGGCGCGCATCCAGCGCGCACGCCCCCGAGGACAGTCAAGTACCACCTGCTTTTCGAATCCACTCGATAGCTTTCCGCAGGTCGCCAATCTGCATGTTCTTCAGGGCTTCCTGCAGTTCTTTGGAAGCGGCGTCCAGTTTCGTATCCTTCAACGCCTTCGCCAGCTCGCGCAGCAGCTCTTGCAGCTTCTTCCGTTCCTCTGGCGACAGGTTGTTCCACTGCTGGGCTATCTGTTGTAGCAACTCGCCTAGCTTCTGGGCATCCTGCTGGGACAGCGCGATCGCCATCTGCATCGCCATCTCACTCGCGAATGGGGTAGTCGTTTTGTTCAATGCGGCGTTGCGCACGGAGGCGGGCACGTTTTGTCCGCTTTTCTGATTCAGGGCAGCGGATTGCAGACGCGCTCCTAACTCGCGTTCCAGTTTCGCCTGCTCGATTTGCTGTTGCACCGCGCGGGCGTTCAGGAATTCGTCGCGGGCGCGCTCCATCGGTTTGCCCGAGTTGACCTGCGCCAGCCTGCGCTGCTGTTCTTCCGCCTCGCGTTGCAGGCGCGACATCTTCACCATTGCCTCGCGCTTGCTCAGGCGGGCGCGTTTCATCTGCTTGCTCAGCGACTCCAGCTGCGCGGCGAGCCGGCGCATTTTCTCCCTGTCCTGCCCCGTTGCCTGCTTGCGCCATTGCTGCGCCAGCTGCTCGGCGCGCTCACCTGCGGAGCGTAACGCCTGCTTCTCCTGACGGGTCTGCGGGGACTGGAACCACGCGAGGTCTGGCGCAAACCACAGAAAGGCGGCGAGAGCCGTCATCGTCAGGGCGACCCAGAAGGTGCGAGGCAGGGGAATCCGCGCCAGTCTGCGGAGGTCAAGGTTTTGGGCACAATTCTCCGCATCCTGCAGTTGCAGCTGTTCCATCTCCTGCTGCAAGCCGCGCTGCGACAGCCATTGCGCAGTGGTGAGGCGTTCCTGCGTGTTCGCCTGCCGGTCCAGCCACTGCGCGACCTGCTGTTGGTCTATCCGTCGCATCGCACCGTAGACCAGTCCTGCGGCTGCGAGGACCGCAACTGCGCTTGCGGGAACCCATAAGCTGATGTCCCAGCGCATCGCCCACGATAGCGCAAGCAGGGTACTGGCTAAGCCTGCCCCCAGCAGCCATCCGAGGCAGAGTCCGCGCAGCAGGTAACCCACCTTCGCGCGGCGAGCCGTGCGTGAAAGCACCGTTTGCAGCGTGGCTGTTGTGTCCGTCAAACCATATCGCCCCTTTCGCGTGTGCCGGATTCAGTTTACATCTTCAGCGGGAAGGAATGCAAGGTTGGAGACTGCCATTGTGTCCTCGCCTTGCCGCGAAGGGCACGTCTTTATGCGAGCACACGATACCGCAACAGTCTTGCGATGCCCGGCAGCTCGCCTGCGCTGTATCGGGTTTTCTTCAGATACGCCTGCAGCACATCGCGATACATCGCCTGTGCCAGCGGCTTCGGCAGCACACGGCACAATCCAAGCCACATCCCGCCGGTGCCGGGCATATATTCGCTACCGTCTTCTCGCCCCGAAACCTCGCCCGCGTAAGTGCCATCCTCACGGCGCACCTTGAGCAGCCATGTGTTGGCGAAGCGTTCCGCATCGGTGCGGTTAAACACGATGCCCTCTGCGACACACCGCGCCGCGAAATCCACGTTCAGAGAGGCGTGCGAGATATCCTCGCTGCCCCTCGCTTCACCGTTCAGCTTATACCAGTATGCCCAGTCGTACAAACGCGGGTCGTCGGTGCGCAGGCGGTTGCGGAAAAAGCGCGCCAGCCGCTCTGCCTGCTCCCGATAGCGCGGGTTGCCCGTCGCCCTCCACATTTCGAGCAACACGCTGCCCATAACGTTCTGCTGGTTCAGGGGCAGCACCTCGTGGAGCAGAGGACTGTGAAAGTAGCCTTCGCCCGCGGTGGGTCCGTTGCGCCAGTACGGTTGGGTATCGCGGATGCACTCTTCGATGCGTGCCTGATACGCCTGCGCTGTCGCGCCAAACTCGCGGTGCAAGAACGGGTCACGGTTCACCAGCCGCACGAACTCTGCTGGCGCCATGTTGATCATGCCCGTGTGTACTATCCACACATGCCATTCGCCCTTGGAGTATCTGGTGGAACCCCATCCTGCCAGCGGTTTGCCCGCGTAAACGTCGGCAACGCCCCGCATATCATCGCGGTTCTTCAGCACGCGCTCGAAATGCTCTACCAGTTTGCGCAGATAAAAGCGGTCTCGTGTGGCGCGATACATCTCCACATATGCCAGCAGGATGTACGACTCTCCCCATGCCAGATTGCCGTCCTCGTTAAGCCAATCGGAGTATCCCTTGCCGTCATGGATAGCGCGGTCGCTTTCATCAAACAGCTCTCGCAGCTTTCGGGCGTCTGTGCCCATCTCGCTCCCCCAGCGTGTTTTCGCCAGTATAGCAGCCCGTATGGCGGACTGTCAACGAGAGGAATACCCCTGCGTCTCAAAGAAAGCCTTATGGTACGAGCACACGGACGCGACAAGAGGTGCAGCATGACCCACAAGGAGCGATTACTGGCGGTGTTCCGGGGCGAGCGTCCTGACGTCATGCCCTGGTACGCCGACCTGACCTACTGGTACAGCGCAGAGATGATCAAGGGCACCCTGCCGGAGAAATACCGCGGGGACGGCGTGGTGCAGCTCTACAAAGACCTGAACACGGGCGCGCACGAGCACCTGCTCAACTGCCCCTGGCGTGCGGAATACGAGGATATACAGGTCAAGGTGGAAGAGGAGCGCGACGCCGATGGCAGACCCGTTCGGACACGCACCACATGGGTGACGCCGCTGGGGACTATCTCGCAGGTGCAGGAGTTTGAGCCGAACTCGTACTGCTGGGCATATCGTGAGTATGCGGTGAAGACGCCCAGCGACCTGAAGGTACTGCGCTTTATCTTCCAGCACACCTATCTGACGCCCGATTATACGGAACCGCATCGTATCATCGATCTGTTTGGCGACTGGGGCGTGGCGGCTTCGATGCCCAACCGTACCCCAATGGCGAACCTGTTTGTGATATGGATGGGGGTCACTAACGCGGTTTACGCGCTGGCGGACGCGCCGGAGGAGATAGAGGAGACCATCGAGGTGATGTCCGCTGCTGAAGACCAGATGTATGAGATTATCTGCAACGCGCCTGCGCCGCTGGTGTACTTCCCAGATAATATCACAGGGGAGGTGGTCAGCCCGCGTATCTTCCAGAAGTACTACGCGCCCTACTACCGCAAGCGGGCGGAGCAGCTGCACCGAGCAGGCAAATACATCTTTGTGCATATCGACGGCACGTTCAAGAACCTGCTGCCATACGTGGGACCGACGGGAGTGGACTGCGCGCAGTCGCTGACTCCAGCGCCGGTGGGAGATGTGCCGCTGGAGGACTTTCGCAGGCTGGCGGGACCAGACCTGATTTTGTGGGGGGGAGTACCTGCTGCCTACTTTAGCCCCCTGTACAGCGAGGAGACCCTGCGCGACATCGTGCTGAAAGCGATACGGCTTTACAAAAACGACCCGCGTTTCATGCTGTGCGTGTGTGACCAGGTGCCGCCCGATGGCATCATCGAGCGGGTACGCATGGTGAGCGATCTGGTGGAAGAGTACGGGCGCATCGAGTAAATATCACGCCGTGAGCAGCTCCACCACCTTGTGCGCAATCTGGGGCAGGGGAAGCACGAACTCTGCCCCGCCGAGCTGAATCGCCTCGCGCGGCATCCCAAACACCACGCAGGTCTCTTCGTCCTGAGCGATGGTATGCGCCCCGACGTCGCGCAGCTTTTTCAGCCCGCGCGCGCCATCCGCGCCCATGCCGGTCAGCAGCACGGCGACCGTCGCGGGACCGCTCGCCTGCAGCACCGAGTCGAACAGCGCATCCACCGAAGGGCGGTGCCGATTGACAGGTTCGGTTTGCACCACTCTGGCGCGGAATTGCGAGGCGTTGGTGGTTACCTGCAAGTGATAGTCGCCTGGAGCCACATAAGCGTGCCCCGGTTGCAGAGTGTCGCCGTCTTCCGCTTCTTTGACGCGCACGGTACACAGTTTGTCCAGCCGCTCGGCGAAGGATCGGGTAAACACCGGAGGCATGTGCTGCACAATGACGATAGGCGGAACCTCCGCAGGCAAGCCCTGCAGTACCTGCCGGATGGCTTCGGGACCTCCCGTCGATGCGCCGATGGCAATCAAGCGGCTTGCCGCCGTGCCCCGTGTCACTGCCGACCTGGCGAAGGGTACTGGCGTAACATGTGCGGCTGGGGGGCGCACGCGGGCGCGTGCCGCCGCCTTCACCTTGGATGTTATCTCGTGCGATAGCACAGCCATGCCTGTGAAGACGCTCTGCGTGGGCTTGGCAATGAAGTCCACCGCGCCCAGTTCCAGCGCCTTCAACGTGACCTCGCTACCCTCTCGCGTGAGAGTGGAAATCATCACCACCGGCATGGGGTGCGAGCGCATGAGCTTCTGCAGGAAGGTGATGCCGTCCATGCGCGGCATCTCCACATCCAGGGTCAGCACATCGGGTTTCAACTGCACAATCTTGTCATAGCCTTCAATCGGGTCGCTGGCAGTGCCGACAACCTCTATCCCTCCGTCCCGTGCGAAAATGTCCTTCAGTAATTGACGGATGACCACCGAGTCGTCGATAATCAACACCCGCACAGGGCGATGCTCATCCATCGGCGTTTCCTCCTGAGTGTGTTTGCCGTCGAGAATTATCGGCAGTGAGGCAGGTCATGGTGAAGGGGGAATATTGCATGGCGACTGATAGAGGATCCCTTAGCAGTTTTGCGCCTGTAGAATACGGCCACGGGTGAGGCATCGCGGCAAGGTTTAAAAGCCAAAAGCCAGAGTGTCCAGAATGTATTTTGCCCGCGCCGTGCCGACTTGTTGATAGATTTCCAGTAACTCTTCGTAGGCACCTTGACAGCAGGAGTCGCTGCCGAATCTCGTCCACCACATTGGTGATGAACGCCTCTAAGTAGCCTTGTATCCGCGCACGGGTCGTATCGGTGAGGACAGCCATCTCTTATGGGGTACGCCAGATAAAAATAGACTCGTAGAACTCGCTGGAACGCCTTCCTGTTCGGCGGTTCACATGCCGGTGTAGCACCGCTTCTACCCGCACCCCAACAGCCTCCGCGATCCGACCATAAAGCTCATGTTTATCGTTTGCCACCACGACAAGCGGCGATCTCGAAGGAGTGCATTGCAGAATGCGCCGAAAGACGGTCGCGATATCCTGAACGTACTGCTGCTTTGCCTTTTCGGACGCCCCGTTTGCCGCGGCGCCAATCTCGCAGTCGCGGAGGTCGCGTAGCCCGAGCAGGTGGTAAGCATAGGCGTGCTGCTCATGATAGTCGATTAATCCTACGTAGGGAGGACTGGTGATCACTCCGTCTACAGGAGGAAACTGTGCCGTACGGCTGTCCGCGTGGTAGACGGTGACCTCAGCGTCGGTGCGTACCAGGGCGTATTGCCGAACGCGGTGAATGGTATCGATACTGTACCGTTTGAGGAACTTGCACCAGCTGGGGGATAAACTTTCCCAGATAGGGATGCAAGCGGTGCACGTGCTTGGTGCGGAGATGCTCCGGCAGGTCACGTTCCCGCCAGTTCAGGTTGAGTGTTTCCAGCGGGGTTTCTGGCGTTACCGTCTCCGGGCGAGTTGGCTCCGTATCCATCTGGTGAATCACGCTATAGTTTCTCCTCGTTGGCAAAAACTTCTCCTTCCTCTGATATTGTAACACACGAGGGTTCCTATAACCGCTATCAAGGTCTTCTGCCCCTGAAGTGCAATACATCTGGCTACCGAACGCACGTCCCCGGCTTCCGGTACTTGATACGGACATGACCGTTTGCGCTGACGACGCTTGCCCCAGGTCGGGTAGACATGCGTCGTGGTGGATTCCTACGAGTTCCGCTCGATGGTACTGCAGGCGAACTGCGAGAACGGTCCGCTGGTACACTTGCCGCAGGCGAGGGCAGTGGTCTCGAAAATGGTTTCGGTCATCATCTGCGGTTTTTGATAAGCCTTGCGCGCTTTTCGAGAAGGCTGCGGTGTCTGTGGATATTGTTGTTCCATTCTAGTTCACCCCCATTTCTTCTATCTCGTCCTCCGAGGTCGGGCGGTCAAACAGGAAAGCGATGCCCTTTTCGACCATTTCTTGCGCAAATGCCATCACGTCGGGCAACGCCTCTTCAGGCGCGATCTCGTATGTCTGGCTCAGCTCCTGCGCCATCTGCCTCAGCGTACGACTGCCGTCCGCCATGCGCCAGATGTCGGTGGCCACCTCGTTCAGACTGTGCAGCTCCCGTTCCTGTGGAGAGATGATGACCGCCTCTCCCTCGATAATGCGCCACGCCAGAAACGGTGAGCGCACCAGGTAGTGCTCTGGCGTTACATTCGGTGCCTTCTCTGCCTGCGGCTCCATCTCCATACCTTGCGCAATCCGTGCATCACCTGGGGCATGCGTGTTTGCAGCAGTCCGTACAGCCACCATTTCCCGCTGTAGGGCGAGAACCGTTTTTTGCCTCGCCATACCGTGCGCACCGAACCCAGCACCTGTTCGCGCAGTACCTTTTCCTCATCCTGTAAGGTGTCTCCGCGCAGGATGATATGCCCGTTCTCTACCGACACCACACGGTGGCAGCGTACTCCCCACGGCGTGTTGACCAGTACAATCATGCCCGGCTTTATCTCCAGCGAGGGCGCAATTTCCAGCACATCCCCTCCGCGAATGAGCGGCGACATACTTTCTCCCTGTGCTTTCAGCCACACGGTTTCGCCAGCTTGCAGACGGGCTATCAGCTGGATTGTTTCCTCGCTTAACGGGCGGAATTCGGCTTCTGAGCTTTTCGCCATTGCCACATCGCCTCGCTTAGCGGCACAATCTGTGCGCCGGGGTAGTAGGCTTGACAAATCTCCTCCGCTTTTTGTCCTACACGGGCTCTGCCTGCCGCACCCCACTGGCACAACCCGTTGCCATGCCCTGAGCCAATGCCCTCGAAGACTATGGTGTTGCCCTGGTCTAGCCGCACGCTGAACAGGGTGGACGGCAATGATAACCGAATGCGCAGTCGGGTGCCGCCGACCTCCCGCGTTTGCTCGCCGCAGCGAATGCGCACAGTGACCACCCGTCCGCTTGCGTCGGTTTGCACGATTTGCACGTCTATTTCACCCTTCGGCATGTCCTGCGAAGAATCCTTCTCACCTGCTGCCTGCCACACCTCCAGAAAGGTAAAGCCCAGCGACCAGTAGTGCCTCGGGTTGGCAAGACAGTAATCTCTGCCCGAACTGTCGCGGTCGGGAAGGGGAGCATTCATACCATTGCCAGTGGCAGGCTGTCCGCCACAGTCGGCGGTGTAAACACCGTCTACCGGAGCATCGTCTTTGACCATGACCAGACCCGCGGTCTCTTGTACCGCGCGTGTGGTGCTTTCCTTTTCAGCGGTGACGCCTCCATACGTCTGGCAGTGTGTGCTGTCGCAAACATCTGCCCCGTCCGCCTCGTGCTTGTGACGGTTGCGCACTGTCCAGCTGCGCGCGGCGATAGCCTGTGCTTTTAGCGCCTCTGGTGGAAAACTCGGGGGCATTTCCAGAGGAACAACGCCCAGCAGGTAATCTTCTAGAGGCAGTGTATTCACCACTTGCAGTTTGCCCTTACGCACGCGCAGAATGAGTTTGCCCCGATAACTGCGTTCGGGCTTGCCCTGTGCACTGGAAAGGCTCAACGGGGCGTCACCTTCTATGTTCCACTCCTCCGCCTGCAGGCTTTTGTCCCTCAAGTGGAGGGCTACCTGTGCCGCATCGCATTCTACTTTGACCGTTTCTCCTGCATCCATGCGGCACGACACCCCTGCGCCAGTTACCTGCCATACCGATTCACTGGTGATGTACAGGGGGGTGCTTTGCCAGTGTGTCAACCACACGCGCACGGGCGGATTGAAGGGTTGCTGTGCCTGCAACACGGGGCAAAGCAGAAAAAGGAGTAGGTAAAGCGTTGACAGGATGGACCATTTGTAGTAAGGGTATTTCATGATTGCCAGCTCCGCGAGAACCGCTCGCGTGCCCTATCGCTTAGCAGCCACAGCGGGTCCTTTCGCAGGACAGGAAGTAATACTTCACGCATCGCCCGCGCATCTATCAGGCGGCACAGGGCGTTACCGACCATTTCCTCACGCATCGCACCAGCTTCACGCAGCGGCTCGTCTGCCTTCGTGAAATCGCGCTCCCAGCCCCACAGGTGCAAACGGTTGCGCACCACGATTTCGCGACCCTCCGTATCTATGACGATGCCGTCCGTCCACTCATCCTGCAGGTGGTAGGGTACCTCTGCCAGCTCTTCCAGCGCGTGCAGGCTGGTATTGCTCTGCTGAGTGCATCCCAGTAACAGGATATAACCGCCGTTATCCATCAGCTTCACATAGGGACTGCCCACGCCACAGGGGGTCTGGCAATGTTCATGCCCTTCGGTGTAAAAATCAGCACGTGCGCCCAGTGCGGTTACGGAATGGGTGGGATGCAGGCTGCGCCTGACGCCCTCGCGACGGCGGAAAGTTTCGGGGATAATGCCAATCCACTTGGGGCAGGGGGTGCGGCGCACATCCATACGCGGTGGGTTCTGTGGGGAATCCTGTGGCGAGCCGTTGAGTGCGGGCATCAGTATCGTGCCAGCAGGTGATACCGCCGCGAGCAGGGCATCGATAACGGTGTCCGCGCCCCCTTCCACCCATCCGATACTGCTGAGCGAGGAGTGTACAAGCACGTCCATCCCGCGCGCAATGCCGAGACGGCGCAGCTCCTGCGTCAGGGTCTCTTTGTCGATGCCTATTTGCATCCGACGCTCCTTGTATGCGTGTTCGGGATACCGGCTGCAAGTTCGACAACAGGCAGGGCGAAGCCTGCAAAGCTTTCGTCAACAGCGCGCCGACGCAGCGGCTCCAGTAACAGGGCAGTTCATTTACTCGCAGCCGCAGCGTTCCCGTCCCTCAGCCACCGGACGGTGCTCGGGCTGCTGAAGTATCGTACTGCCGTCTTCCAGTCGCAGCCATGTTCGGAAATCGCGCACGCCTTCCTGCAGTTCGACGACTCTGGCACCGCAGGGGAAACCCTCTTTGCCGTAGCCCCCGTAACCACTGCATCTACCGTAGCCAAGGCGGATGCCGTAAAGTGTGCCCCAGAAGTCGTTGATATGGTCATGCCCGACGAACGTGCCGATGACCTCGCCCACCTCATGCAGGGCGGCGAAGAAGCCGGTGTTGATTTTGGGGGCACAGACATCCTCGTGTTTCTCTCCATAGCAGACCTGCGTGCGCCATACCTCGTCGTATTCAGGCAGCGGAATGTGAAAGAAGGCAAGCGCGGGAACACGCGATCGCTCCTCGTCCGTGATGCTCCATCGCAGGCGCACCTGCCGCGCGGTACGTTCATACCATGCTATCTGGCTGCGGGTAATCCAGCCCCATCCGCCGATGTCGGTGGTGGCGTAGCTGTTGGAATCGATGCCCCACAGGAACGCGGCGGGACGCTCGCCTTTGCGGTTCATGACAGGTAGTACATAGTTGCCGACGCCCGTGATGTGGCGCGGACCGCGTTTACCCACGAAGTGGGGGCAACTCTCCATCACCCGCCAGAGTTCTTCGCGGCGCAGNGTACCTTCGTCNTCGTGGTTGCCCATCACCGCCGTCCACGGTAATCCTCGTTCCTCGATGGGCTGTACCAGTTGTGGTATTCCCCTCTCGGCGTCTTGGCAATCCGCGCCGCCCAACATATCACCCGTCAGGAATACCAGGTCGGGTTGTTCGCTGTCCAGCACTGTTTCCATCAGCCGGCGCGTGAGGCGGTCGCGCTCGTCGAAGTTTGTCCAGTGCGTATCGGTGAACTGTACGATTTTGAAGGTTTCCCGTCGGAAGCGCAATAGCCCGGGCATCTTTCCTCCTCCGTGCGAACCTGCTTTCCACCACATACGTGCTCCGTCTTCATTTTCCTGCAGGAACCGCGTTGGTGCCCGGGGCAGAAAAGGGGCAACCACGAGGGTTGCCCCTACGGGGGCGTGTTGTCTGCCACCTGTACNCCGTTGCCCCTCGCAGCTGACACCGATTGACGTTTGTATGCTTCTTTCGGTAAAATGATTACACAGCCATTGTACGGGGGCGAGGGATGGCGAGGCGAAATAAGCAGATGGACATACCGGGCGTTTCCTCGGCGACGCTCGGTTTCGAAGCGCAGCTGTGGGATGCCGCCAACGCCCTGCGCGGTTCCATAGACGCTGCCGAGTACAAGCACGTGGTCCTGGGACTCATCTTTCTAAAATACATCTCCGACGCCTTCGAGGAGCACCGTGCGAAACTGGAGGCCGAGCGCCATCTTGGGGCTGACCCTGAGGACCCGGACGAGTACCGCGCGGAGAACATCTTCTGGGTCCCGCCCGAGGCCCGCTGGTCAGAGCTGCAGAAGAACGCCCGCCAGCCCACCATCGGGGAACTCGTGGACCGGGCCATGGAGGCGGTGGAGCGGGACAATCCCTCCCTCAAGGGCGTCCTCCCCAAGGACTACGCCCGTCCGGCGCTGGACAAGACCCGCCTCGGCCAGCTCATTGACCTGATCTCCAACATTCCCTTAGGCGGAGCCGACAACCACGCCCGGGACATCCTCGGCCGGGTGTACGAGTACTTCCTCGGACAGTTCGCGAGCGCCGAGGGAAAGAAGGGCGGTGAGTTCTACACGCCGCGCTGCATCGTCAAGCTCCTGGTGGAGATGCTCCGACCCTACAGAGGGCGGGTCTACGACCCTTGCTGCGGCTCCTCCGGCATGTTTGTACAGTCCGAGGAGTTCATCCGTGCCCACGGCGGGCGGATCGGTGATATCAGCATCTACGGCCAGGAGCTCAACTACACCACTTGGCGGCTCGCCAAGATGAACCTGGCCATCCGCGGGATCGACGGCCGCATTGAGCAAGGCGACTCCTTCCTGAACGACCGTTTCCCCGACCTCAAGGCGGACTACATCCTCGCCAATCCGCCCTTCAACATGAAGAATTGGGGCGGAGAGCACCTGCGCGAGGACAAGCGCTGGAAGTTCGGAATTCCGCCTGCGGGCAACGCCAACTTCGCCTGGGTCCAGCATATCATCCACCACCTGGCGCCCACGGGGCTGGCGGGCTTCGTCCTTGCCAACGGCTCCATGTCCTCCAACCAGTCGGGCGAGGGCGAGATCCGCAAGAACATCATCGAGGCGGACCTGGTGGACTGCATGGTGGCGCTTCCCGACAAGCTGTTCTACTCGACCCAGATCCCCGCCTGCCTGTGGTTTCTGGCGCGGGACAAGCGCAACGGACGCTTCCGGGACCGGCGGGGCCAGGTGCTCTTCATTGACGCCCGCCGCATGGGCCGGATGGTGGACCGGGTGCACCGGGAACTGACGGACGAGGACATCCGGAAGATCGCCGACACCTACCACGCCTGGCGCGGAGACCCGGACGCGGGCGAATACCAGGACATCCCCGGCTTTTGCAAGAGCGCCACCCTCGAGGAAATCCGCCAGCATGGCCACGTCCTCACTCCCGGCCGCTACGTGGGCGCATCGGAGCAGGAAGAGGACGACGAACCGTTCGAAGCCAAGATGGCTCGGNTGGTGGCNCAGCTTGCGGAACAGCAAGCCGAAGCCCGTCGGCTCGATGAGGCCATCTGGAANAACCTCAAGGAGCTAGGCTATGGAATGTAGCGGCGTCCGGTTTACGCGCCATGCCCTGGAGCGAATGTTCNAGCGCGCCGTTTCTCCCGCTCTCGTGCTGAGCATCATCAGCAAGGGCGAGGTCATCGCGTCGTACCCGGACGATGTGCCTTTCCCCAGCGTCTTGCTCCTTGGCTTCGATGGCCAGCGCCCGCTCCACCTCGTGGTTGCCCGCGACCCGAAAAGCGGCCTGTGCTTTGTGGTAACGGTTTACCTGCCCGATCCGGACGTTTGGTCCGAGGATTTCCGAACGCGGAGGGGAACATGAAATGCGTGATTTGCAAAACGGGCGAGACCCATCCTGGCAGCGCCACGGTGACGTTGCACCGAGGTGAAACCACCGTGGTGGTGAAAGGNGTACCCGCCGAGGTGTGCGACACTTGCGGCGAGTACTACCTGGAGGAGCNAGTGGCCCAGAAGCTNTACGACCAGGCCGAAGAGGCGGCAAGACGCCGCGCCGANGTGGAAATCGTCCGCTACGCCGCATGAGAGGGGTTATCATGAAAGGCGAGCGAAAGACTGTGGGAGCAGCCCATACGGCGCCATGGGCTGATCTGAGCGACC
>JGI24188J35168_1001213_pt1 | contig 15201 bp, 10 predicted proteins | sample YNPBryantNP2012_FD_35168 | JGI IMG/M metagenome (IMG submission 35168) | reverse complement strand
CGGGCCCATCCACAGCCCCCTCCGCGCCGCCCTCATCCGTGGCCTCCGTGGCTCCCTCCGTGTCGGGCCCATCCGTGGCCTCCGCGCCCCCCTCCGCGTCGGGCCCGTCCACAGCCCCCTCCGCGCCGCCCTCATCCGTGGCCTCCGTGGCTGTATCCGTGTCGTGCATCCCTCGTCTGCTCGCTTCCCTCCCGCGCTACGGCATCATCGCCGACGTCCGCATCGGCACCCATTGGACCGTCGTCGTAGCCGAAACACCCGCGGGCCGGCGCGCCGGCCTGGCGGCCACCCTGATCGTGCACGACCTCGAACATGGCCGGCCCGCAGTGCGCGATGCCGGCCGCCTCATCGGCAGAGACGCCCGAACACTGGCCGAACTGGCCCTTTCCGACAGCCTGACGGAACGAAGCCTGGGCTTTGCCGCCATCAACGCCCTCTTGGAAGTGGACGAAGCGCGCTGCGTTGACCTCAATGCAGAAGAAGCGATCATCGCGCGCGGCAGGGGGCGACGGGTCGCCATCGTGGGCCATTTCCCCTTCGTGCCCAAAGTACGCGAGGTGGCAGAGAAATGCTGGGTCCTGGAGCTCAACCCTGGACCCGACGACCTGCCCGCGCACATGGCGCCGAAGATCATCCCCCAGGCCGATGTCGTCGCCATCACCGGCATGACGCTGGTCAACGGTACCTTCGATGGCCTGATCGCCCTCTGTCGGCCAGATGCTTATGTGCTGGTATTGGGCCCCAGCACGCCGTTGAGCCCGTTATTGTTCGACTACGGCGTAGATGCCATCTCCGGCACGGTCGTGACCGACATCCCGGCCGTGTTGACGGCCGTGAGCCAGGGCGCCACCTTCCGGCAGATCACAGGCCGGCGCCTGTTCACCATGACGCGTGAGATCTCAAATTCCCAGCAGGAGGCCGGCCGGTGAAGCCACCTTTCAACCACTTCGNTTTCATCGCTCCCTGGTACGATCGGCTGATCGGCCGGCCGGCCCATGATCCGCTTGCGGACTTATTGGGGGTCGAAGCCGGACAGTGGCTCATAGATATCGGCGGCGGGACAGGACGCAACTCGCGCGGCCTGAGCGCCCTGGGCGCGCACGTGGTGATCTGCGACCTCTCGGCGGGCATGGCGCGCCAGGCGCGACGCAGAGGAGTGTTGGCTTTGCGCGGGAACGTCGTCCATCTGCCCTTTCGTTCCGACAGCGCCGACCACCTGCTGGTAGTGGACGCCTTTCACCACTTCGTACAACCTTCCCCCAAGAAGGGTTCAGCGTTCTGCTCGTCTTCACCAAAGACAATGCCGGATGACCGCAGAACCACTGATCATGCAGCAGCTCCACGATCATCCGGCGCACATCCATCGCCCGGCTATTTCGTGGCGGTCGGCGTTGCCGCCGGGGTCGGGGTCGGTTGCAGGATGAAGTTTGCTCGGCCGCGGGTGACCAGCTCGCTGACCGAATAATCGTTTACCTTGACATAATACGACGACTCCGACGACTTGATGATGTAAGTGCTATCCGTCGCGTCGCGGGCGCCGATGGTGAGCGTGTACGTCTTCTCCTGATTGTCCTTTTTCGTCTTGAAGGTCACCACCGCGGCCGGCTGCGCCATGCCATAGGAAGGTTGTTCGCTCTTGCCCAGTGGCTGCTTCATGCGGATGCTCGTCGCATAGGTGAGCACCGTAGAGAAGTTGTTTGTGCTGAACACCTCGCCCGGCCCGACCCCCTGCATCGTCCACTGACCCTGCGCATCCTTCGCGAAGACGAATTCGCCGTTGGCGTTTTTCAGCGTGAACGAAACGACATCGCTCGACGAAACCTCCAGATAGGACGCATTGATCCAGGAAGGCGCATCCGCGTTCAGGTCGAAGGGCGCCAGGTCGGCCGCGATGTAAACATCCTTTTGGCCGGCCACCCGCACGTGCGTCGCCCGGCCGCCCGCGCTGGAGCCGAAGTAGAGCGTGTAGCCGGTGCCCCCTGCCGTGCCGATCTCGACTTTGCGTTGGAAAGCGTCGTCGGCCACCTGCAGACGCTTGTAATTGGCTTCGTTTTGTGCCACCGAGCGGCCGGCCTTGAGCCCGGCCAGCTTCGCNGTGATGGGCGTGATCTTCGTCGCATCGGCCGGGAAGTCGTCGGCGTCGGCCACCACCCAGCCCGACGCGGCCTTCGCCAGGCGGATGGTTGTGCCGCGATCATCGCGGATCGTCAAAGAGGTGATGTCTTCGGCCTTGATGCCGCCGAGCAGCGGCGCCGCGGCCGCCTGTCCCGACGAGGGCAGGACGAACACCACGCCCACCAGAATGAGTTGCACGACAAGAAGTCCGATCAGGATCTGTTGTAGTCGAGTCATCGCCTTACCTCTGCGTCAGCACCATTGGCCGCTCATTGCGCCGCCGCACCATCCACACCACGCCGATCACGATGAGCGAGATCAGCGCAATGCCGTAGTTCAGCACCTCCCACACGGTCTGATCGCCGGCCTCCATCGGCTTGAGCACGCGCGCCGACGTGCCGCGCGCGCGAATGCCCAGCAGGTCCAGATCCTCCACCGACCAGTCCACCGCGTTCTGCAACAATTTCAGGCTGTTCAGATAGCGGTCGCCCGACATGTTCGCCGAGATCTGGAACACGATATCGGTCAGAAAGTCGCTGCTGCCGATCACCACCAGCCGCGCCGTGTCGGGCGACGATTCGATGACGCTGCCGGCCTGCGGCGTAGGCGTGGGGGTCGGCGCGGTCCCCTGGTCTTGCTGGCCGGCCGTCGGGGTCGGCGTGGGCACGGGCACCGGCTTATCCTTGAACGCGCTCTCGAACGACCCGCGCACCGCTACCGCCAGCGGCCGGGACGCGCGCTCCCCNTCNACCGGGAACCCGACGCCGGGATATTGCCGCANGTTCGGCTGGATGTCGGGGTTGGTGCGCAACCACGAGTTGGCCGACGATTTCAGCAGCACCGATACCTGGCGCTCCTTGTTCTTCCCGGCGTCCACCGTGATCGGCGATGCAAAGTTGAGGGTGACCGCAGCGAGCTGGCTGACGATCGGGTGCGATTTGTCCATGCCGTCGGGCCGGATGTCCACGAAGAACGGGTAGTTGATCGCCTGATACTCGCGCACGATGGTGTTGCCTACCTGCCGATCCACCTGCACCGGGAACGGCTCGTTCTGCGGATCCATCACGATGGCCTTCTCGATGCGAATGCCGTAGCTGTCCAGCAGTTCGGCCAGGCCGTTTTCGATCGGCTTCAACGCCAGGTTCTGGCCGAGCGAATCTACCGTCAGGCCGAAGCTGCCGGTCGCGATCACCACCGAACCCCCGCGCATGAGGTACTGNTCCACCGCAAAGCGCGCCCGGTCGTCCAGATCGCGCGGCCCGATGATGACGAGCACATCTATATCGGGGGGCACCTGGCCGCCGGACAGGTCTACGCTGCGCACGGTGTAGTCGCCGCCCAGTTGTTGGCGCGCACGTTGCCAGGTGGCGATGTCCTGTTGCATCTGGCCGAAGATGTTCGGCACGGTCTGCGGTGCGGGCGACCACCAGCCGACCACCTTCAGGAAGCCGGTCGTCGAGCGTTTGAGCGCCGCCTCGATGGCGGTGCGCACGCTGGCTTCGCTGATCCCGCCCTCGGGCGCCAACACCTGCGTCTTGTCCCCGATCTGGAGGAGCATGTCCAGGTAGTACGACTGCGAGGAGAACAGAGAGGCCGCAATCGGCCGCAGCTTGTAGGTCGAGACCAGCTTCTGCCGGTTGATGCTCGCGTTGGGTGCGTCCGGGTCCACGATCTCGAAGCTGAACTTGCCCGCCGATTTGGCCTGCAGATCCTGCGCGACCTTCTTGACCGTATCCGGCACGTCCTTCAGGCCCTCCGGCAATGTGTTCGGCGTCACCACCAGGATCAGCTTGGCCGGCGCGCTCAACGAAGCAAAGACGTTGTCTATGCTCTGGAAGCCGTACACCACCTTCTTGACCGCCCGTGTCAGGTCGTACTCCAGGTTGCGGAAGCGCACATCGGGCTGGCCGTCGCGGCGGCTCTGCACTTCGATCAGATCGCGGAAGCTGAGCACGGTATTTTGGTCGCCGTAGCGCACCAGCACATCGAAGTAGCTGTTGATGACCGACGCCTCGTAGCGGCCGGCCACCTGGAAGGGGGTCGGCTGGATGTTGTAGGTCTGGTTGGCTTCCAGCTCCTTGTCGGGGTCCTTGGTCGGATCCACCACCTCGACGCTGACCTTGCCCCGGCCGGCGATCTCGTATTCGCGCAACATGTCGCTGAGCTGGGGCACCAGGGGCGCCAGGAGCGGATGGGTCTTCTCGCTCACGTAGGCCCGGATCGTCAACGGCTCCTGAAGGCCCGCCAGCAGCTCCTTGGTGGTGCGCGAAAGGCTATACTCGCGGCCGGCGGTCAGGTCGAGGCGCAGGGCGTTCAGCGGATAGAGCCACAGGTTGACCACCAGCAGGTTGGCGATGACCAGGCCGGAGGTGATCGCCACGCGGCGCCGATAGAGCGCGCTCGCCACGCCCCGGCTCCACCGCTTGCCGTCCACCGACAAGATATTGAGGGTCAGGAAGATGCCGGTCAGCGACAGGTAGTAGGCCAGGTCGCGCAGATCGATGACCCCGCGCTCGATGCTCTCGAAGCGGCTGCCGGTGCCCAGGCTGCGGAGCAGGTTGCCCAGCGTCCGGCCCACGAAATCGGTGACGCCCGAGGCGCCGAGCAGATAGAAGAAGCCGGCCACCAGCACGGTGGCGATCAGCGCCACGATCTGGTTATCGGTGCGCGAGGAGATGAAGAGGCCGATGGCGGCGTAGGCGGCCGCCAGCAGGAGCGCCGCCAGATAGCCGCCGATCACCGGCCCCCAGTCCAGGTTGCCGATCAACGAGACGGTGATCGGCAGCGGGATGGTGAGCGCCAGCGCCAGCGCCAGCAGCGCCATCACGGCCAGGAACTTGCCGAACACCAATTGCGCCTTGCTCACCGGCAGCGTCAACAGCACTTCGAGCGTGCCGGAGCGCTGCTCTTCGCTCCATTGCCGCATGGTGAGCGCGGCCACCAGAAAGATCAGGAACACCGGCATCCAGCGGAACAACGGCCGCACATCCGCAATGCCGCGCGCGAAGAAAGTATCTACCCAGAAGAAGGCAAAAAGCGTCACGCCCAAAAACGCGCCGATGAAAATCAGCGCCATCGGCGAACCGAAATAGATCGCCAGCTCCTTGCGGGTGATGGAGAGCATCTGTTTCATAGGCTATCCCTTATCCGTCATGCGTCAAACGTCTTTTACGTTTCACGTCTTACGTTTGACGTTTCACGCCTCACGCACTCGTCGCCAACTGATTGAACACCGATTCCAGCGTCCGCACGTCGCGTCGCAGCTCGCGCAGGGGCCAATCGCGGCTGCGGGCCAGGTCGTAGATCGCCGGGCACAGGTCCACGTCGCCCATGCCCAGGACGCGATAGAGCGGATAGCCATCGGCCGTGCGGCCGTGTTCGATGCCGCGCACGCCGCTCAGGGTGCGCAGCGCGCGCTCGGCGCCGTCGGTGGGCCGGCCCAACACCAGGATCGCGTCCGCCGTGACCTCCAGGTCGGCGAGTCGGGCATCGGCCTTCACCTGGCCGTTCATCAGGATGATGGCGCGCTGGCATACCGCCTCCACCTCCGAGAGGATGTGCGAGGAGAAGAGCACCGTGCTCGATTGCGCCAGCCGGCGGATCAACCCGCGCACCTCGACGATCTGAGTAGGGTCGAGGCCGACGGTCGGTTCATCCAGGATCAGCAGCTTGGGCTTGTGGAGGATCGCTTGCGCCAGCCCCACGCGCTGGCGATAGCCCTTGCTGAGCTCGCCGATCGGTCGGGTCAGGTGATCGGTCAGGCCGGTCGCCCGGACCGCCTCGGAGATGCGCGCCTGCTGTTCGGATGGCGGCACATGGCGCAGGTCGGCCATCATCTTGAGGTAGCTCTGCACCGACAGCTCGGCATAGAGCGGCGCGTTCTCGGCCAGGTAGCCGATGCGGCTTTGCACTTCCTGCGTGTGCGTCAATACGTCCAGCCCATCCACGCGCACCTGGCCGCTATCGGGTTGGAGATAACCGGTGAGGATCTTGATAAGGGTGGTCTTGCCGGCGCCGTTCGGCCCGAGCAATCCGACGATCTCGCCCGGCGCGATCGTCAACGATACATTGCGCAACGCCTGGACCGGGCCATACGCCTTCGATACGTTCTTGACTTCGATCATGCGCCCATTCCTCGCGATGTCAGTGTGTGGCAGGCCGCGCAACGAATGGCGTGAACACGTGAACACGCCTTCATTGTCGCTGCCACCGACCTGACGTATTATAGCGCGGACGGCAGGTTTTGTTCATTAATACTCGATTAGAGAATGTGACGGTTGACGCACGTTCGCGCGCGGCGGTCACTCGATGCGGTCGTCTTGCGCGCGCTGCCGAATCGTCTCCCAGGCGCGCGTGGCCTCGTCGGCGACGGCCAGGGGGATCGGCTCGCTGCTGTAACGTGCCTGCAAATACGCGGAGGTGAGGGCCGCGAGCGCCCGGCCGCAATCGGGCAATATCGCGGCGAGGAAACGCAAATACTCTTCGGGCGTCATGCCGGGCGCGCGCGGCAGGTCTTGCGCCGCGGCCCAGGCCAACAGCGCCTGATAGGTGCGCCGGACGCGCGCAGCCGGTTCGTCGCCGGCCACATCCACGAACGGCGGCGGCTGGGGCGCCGGCCTCCTGCGCCGGAACAGCTCCTGGATCTGCGCCTTGAGCAGATCCAGCGAAAGCACGCTATCCCGAACTTCTACCACATCTTCTTCGTGCAGGGAGCGAAAACGCTTGAACGCCAGCGCGAAGATCAGGATCACGATCCCGGCGATCAGGACGGCCCCGCCGATGCGAAGCGCCTGGTACAGGACGGGCGAGACGGTCGCCGGATGGGTCTCCACATCCTTCAGTTGCGCGCTCAGATCGGGCGGCGAGGGCAATCGGAAGCTTTCCCCGTCCCCTTCGCGGCGATTGCTGAGCAGCCGGTACAGCGGGCTCAACACGGTGAAGATGACCCACGCCACCACCATCAACACGTACCACAGCGCCTGCGCCAGCAGATCGAGCGCCGGCGACAGGGCGGCCAGGATGCGCCGCACCAGATCGGGCGTGAGGAGCTGCACCACCAACAGCCCGGCGGCCAACAACACGACGACCACGCCCACGATGGTGGCCAGCCAGTAGCGGCTCACCCGGAAGGTGGGATCGAAATGCTCTCGCTCGTGGCGCCGCGCGGCCCGCAAACTGGCCACCGCCAGGGTGATCAGGCTGATCGCCACGAACAACAGGGCCGGACCGAGCAACAGGCCGAGCGGCGCCCGGCCGAACGCCAGGCCGAGGGCCGCGGCAAGCCCCAAGCCGGCCATGCCCAACGCGAAGTTATTGGCATACGTTTCGTAGAAGATCGTGTAGCGGCCGGCCAATACGCCCCACCACCACAGCCAGGTGGCGATCAAGAGCGTCGGGATGCTCCGCAGCGGATCGTCCAGCGGCGCGGCCAACCAGCGCCAATCGGCCAGGGACGGCCGAACGCCGGGCGCGGCATATACCGTCATCGCCACCGCCAGCAGGCCGCTCGCCGCCACCAGCGCCCGGCCGAAGCGCTCCGACCACGCGTGACGGCGGTTGGCCTGTCCGGCGTAAGACGCGATCTGGGCGATGGCCGTGCTGCACGCCAACAGGCCGAAGACGGCCGGCCACGATAGCAGGCCATGATCGCCCGCTTCGGGCAGGACGCTGATCAGACGCAGCCATGCCCACACCCACAGCGAGCGCATCAGCGCCAGCGCATAGGGCAGGATGCCGTCATCTACCAGGTGCCACGGCCGCTCAATCAGTGTCCAGCGCATGCAGATCCAACTCCATCAGGTGCCGGTATGCTTCGTGGCCGCCGATCCAGAAGGCCGGCAACTCGTCCGGCAGGTCGGCCGGCGCTTCTTCTCCGATGGCGACCAGCGCGACCGGATGGCCGGCGCGGCGCGCATCGAGGAGCGCGGCATAGAGCGCCTCGCCGGCCGTCGCCGAGATCGCGATCACCGTGGAGCCGACAGGCAAGCCGCGCAGCTCCCGGTAGAGCAGGTCTTCCAGAGGCAACGTCGGATAACCCAAGACGCGCGCCAGCGCATCCAGGATGTCGAGCCAATGCGCCGGCCGCCGCGCCGGCGGCAGGCGCACGGTAAGCGCCTCGGCGTTGCGCCACGAGCCGTTGATGTACAGTCCCACAGCCTCGCGCGCATCCAGCAGGTAGCGGGCCAGCGATGCGGTGGCGCTGATCGCATACTCCAGGTAATCCGGGATCATGCCGGGCGAGTCGCGCACCGTGCGCAGATCGAGAAAGAGTGCGCTGGTGTGCGCCGCGGCCGGATCGAAGACCTTCGTTTGCAGCTCTCCGCGGCGGGCAGTGGCGCGCCAATGGATGAAGCGCGGGCTATCGCCGGCCTGATAGGGCCGCACGCCCGCAACGCGCAACGGATCCTCGCTGAGCCGGCGGAGCGCCTTCGCATCACCGAAGGGATGCGCGGCCGGCAGGCCGAGCGCCGTCACCGGCACCACCTTCGGATAGACGATCAACCAGTCCGGCTCCTTGAGCTCGCGCACCTGCTGGCGGAAGCCGAACATGTCCCCCGATTGCAGCTCGGCCGGGCCGAACTCCAGCGCGCCGCGGTGATCGGCCCGCAGCCGATACTGTTTGCGCACCCGCTCGTAGAACCAGAGCGACACCATGTTGTAGAGGATGCGTCGGCCCGGCTTCCAGGAATGGCCCAGGCGCCCCTTCGTCAACGTAATCTGCCCCGGCCACTCGTCTTCCACCTTCAGCCACGCCAGCGGCAGCGGCTTGGCATTGACGATCTCGACCGTCAGGTCGGTCTCTTCGCCGACGAACAGCCGCGGGGTCGCGATGCGGCGGGTATAGGTGACCTCGGCCAGGGCGTAGCGGTCCCACAGCGCGGTGATGCCGGCGACCAGCCCCAGCAGCACCGCCAACAGGAACACGAGCGGATTGCGCAACCAGACCGCCGCGATGAAGAGCAAGACGGTCAACCAGTTCAGGGCGCGAGTCATGCCGCGGCGCCTTCCACCGACCAGCTCTCTTCGACCGGCACCGCCACCTGGCCGGCGATCTCCTGCAGGATGGTCGCGGCGCTCCGGCCGCGCACGCGCGTGCGGCTGGTGACCATCAGCCGATGTTCGAGGGCCGGGCCGAGCAGGCGTTTGACGTCGTCCGGCACCACGTAGCTGCGGCCGCGCATGGCCGCCAGCGCCTGGCTGGTGCGGTAGAGCGCCAGCGCGCCGCGCGGGCTCGCGCCGAGCTGGATCGCCTCGTGGTTGCGGGTGGCGGCCACCAGCCGGACGATATAGGTCTCGACGGCCTCGTGGACGAACACCCGCCGCACGATCCGTTGCAGGTCGGCGATCTCATCGGCGCTTACCACCGGCTGGAGATCGGCCAGAGGGTTGCTCTCCCGGAAACGCCGCAGGATCGTCCGCTCCTCCTCCTCGGCCGGATAGCCCAGGGCCACGCGCAACAGGAAGCGATCCACCTGCGCTTCGGGCAGGGGGAACGTCCCCTCCAGCTCCACCGGGTTCTGCGTCGCCAGCACCAGGAACGGTCGCGGCAGGGGGTGCGTGACGCCGTCCACCGTCACCTGGCGTTCCTCCATCGCCTCCAACAGGGCCGCTTGCGTGCGCGGACCGGCGCGGTTGATCTCGTCGGCCAGGATGATCTGCGCGAAGAGGGGCCCCGGCCGATACTCGAAGGTGGCCGTGCGTTGATCGAACACGCTGACGCCCGTGATGTCGCCCGGCAATAGATCGGGCGTGAACTGGATGCGCTGGAAAGTACAGCCCAGCGATTTGGCCAACGCCTTGGCCAGGGTCGTCTTGCCGATGCCGGGCACATCTTCCAACAGGACATGGCCCTCGCACAGCAGGGCCACCAACAACAGCTCCACGGTCTCGTCCTTGCCGACGATGACCCGCCCCACGTTCTCCTTGATGCGGGCGGCCGCTGTGGCCACCCTCGCCAGTTCGGTCATGAGCTTGCTCCACCAAACAAAAAGCCTCTACGGGCAAACCCATAGAGGCTATCAGCCGATGCCATCGGCGTTCACAGCGAGCCTCATCGCTGTGAAGATCATTGTACTCCATGCCACAACTTTGTCAATTCGCGCCGGCTTCGTCGCGAATCCCGCGCAGGGCCGCAATGGACAGCAGGAACATCACTCCGTAGATGGCGAAAAGCAGCACGTAGCCCAGGCCGGGCGATTGCGGCACGTTGGCCGTGAAGTAGTCGGCGATGGGGCCGCCGATGTAGGCGCCCACCGCGCCGGCGCCGGCGCCCGCCAGGTTGGAGATGCCCAGGTAGCGCGCGGCCTCGGCCTTGGGCACCAGATCGGTCCCCAGGGCCCAGTTCGCCGCGTAGAAGAAGCCCGTGCCGACGCCGATGATCGCGCCGCCCACGAAGAGGACGGTCAGGTTCGGCGCGAGCAGCGCAATGAGCGTGCCCCCCAGCGCGATCAGCGCGCTGATCGCCACCAGTCGCTTGCGGCCGAAGCGGTCGGCCAGCCAGCCGCTCGGCAGGGCCGCCAGCAGGATGCACACGCCGACGATCATCATCAGGATCGCGGCCGGCCCGGCCGCCTTCTCCCGCTCCAATCCCAGCCGGCCCTGCAAGAAGTAGACCGCGAACCCCGACAGGTTGATCACCCCCACCAGGAACGCCAGCCGATTGATCACCCACCAGGTGAAGGACGGGTTGGCGCGGGCGACCGTCCGGCCGATGCTCACCTGCACGCTGAACCAGACCCCGACCGCGACCGCGATCGCCATGGCCACCAGCCCGGCCACCCCCATTGCGGCGATCTGCGCCGGCACCGAGGCCGCGCCGTCGAGCAGGCCGGCCAGATAGCGCACCGCGGCCCCCATGCCCAGGATGATGGCTGTGAAGAGGGCGGTCATCAGCAGCAGGCGGAGGAAGGGCATCCAGTTGAGTCGCTCCGGCCGTTCGGCCAATGGCCGCTCCGGGATCAACATGGCGACGCCCATGCTGAGCGCCAGGATCACCATCGTCGTCAGCAGGCCGCCCCACAGATTGCCGGCCGAGATCAGCCGCGCGGCGGTGAAGGAGATCAGGATCAGCGGCAGCGGCACCTCCAGGATCGCCTTGACGCCCGAGAAGCGGCCGCGCAGTCCTTCGGGCACCAGGTCGGGGATCAACGCCTGTTGGGCGGCCTGGCCCGCGTTCGATGCCACCGACATCAGGATGGCCGCGGCGAAGAAGAAGGTGAAGCCCGCCATGCCGGCCATGCCCGCGGAGAAGCCGACGGCGATCATGCTGAGCAAGACGACCAGGGTGCCGCCGAAGATGTAGGGGCGCCGACGCCCCCACGGCAGGGTGGTGTGATCGGAAAGCATCCCCCACAACGCCTGCGTGAGGAGCGCCACCATCAGCGTCCACAGGCGGATCGTGCCGAAATAGGTGCCTTTTTGCGCCTCGCCCACGAACTGCTGGACGAGCAACGGAAACACCACGCCGTTGGTCTGCGAGAGGGCCGTCAGGCCCAGGAAGAAGATGTTGATGGTGATGTAGTCATACCAGCGGAGGGGGCGCGCCATGGGGTTTCCTTCCTTTCGAGAATGCGATGGATGAAATCGAGCGTCAGTTCGAAAGCCCTGGCCTGTTCGATGCCCAGCAAGAGGGTGTGGACCGATTGTTCGAGCCAGTAGGTCTCCTTTGTGGCCGAACGCACGCCGGCCGCGATCTCGGCGGGCGCGCGCGGGGAAACGGCCGTGTCGCGGCGGCCCTGCATGAGCAGGAGCGGCTGCTGGATGCGCGGCAGGCGACGACGCACCGCGCGTTGCAGGTTCAGGAGCTGCACCGCGCCGCGCAACGGGTTCACGGGATAGCCCTGCCACAGCTCCGCGTTGCTCAGCTCGCCCTTCGGCACATAGGACTTGAAGGGCGCCATCAGGCGCAGGAGGAGGGCCTGCGCGGGCGACAGCGTGAGCCGCAGCGCAGGCGCATAGCACAGCACCGCGGCGACCTCGGGATGCTCGCTCGCCAGATAGAGGCTCAGGAGCGCGCCCATGGATTCGCCGCCCACGATCACGCGCTCGCAACGTGCGGCCACTTCGCGATAGGCCCTTTCTACGGCGCGCGTCCAGTCCTGCCAGGTGCAGCGATTGATGTCTTCCGGAAAGGTGTTGTGGCCGGGCAACAGCGGTCCGGCCACGGTGTAGCCGTGTTCGTAGAGGTAGCGGCCCAGCGGCCGCACCTCGGCCGTCGTGGCCGTGAAGCCGTGGATCAGCAGGATGCCGTCGGGGCCGCCGGGCCAGTAAAACGACTCCCCTTCGAGATGGGCATTGTGGATCATGCGACGCTGCATGGTTTGCCTCCTTATCTTCTGGCGAGATGGGCCAGGATGCGTTTGGGCAGCTTGCACACCATCGTGTAAGCCGGATCGTACATGTTGCCCAGGTCGTACTCGACGCATTGGCCCAGGAGCGTGCTGGCGCCGGCGATGTCCAGGCCGTATTCCTGCGCCAACCAGCGCAACATCTCGGTGGTGGCGTGCTGCACCGCCTGGTCGAGCGGCCGGGCATTGCCGAGCGCGAAGATGTAGTCGGCGTCTTCTCCGCGCGGCCAGCCGATTTCCTTGCCCTTCAGGACGTGCACGGTGAACTGCACATCGAAGGACGTCTCGATGCCGGTGCCGACGATCTCGCCATCTCCCTGGGTGGCGTGGCCGTCGCCCAGACAGAAGAGCGCGCCCGGCGCGAAGACCGGCAGATAGACGGTGCTGCCGGCCACGAAACGGCGGTAGTCCATGTTGCCGCCGTGCTCGGCCGAGGTCATCGTAGAGATCGCCTGCCCGCCCGCGGGTGCCACGCCGAAGCAGCCGAGCATCGGCGCCAGCGGCAATGCCAGCGCCTCCAGCCCGGGGGCCGGCTCGGCCGGCGTCGCGATCTGGCGTTGTCGGTCAATGCGCCAGAGCAGGCGCCGGCGCTCGGGCATTTGGCGCACGAAGCCGGGCTCCACCACATTCGGCGCGACCGGCGTGTAGGTGAAGCCGGTGTCGCGGTTGGGCAACAGGCGGTCGAAGTGGACCGCCAGCGTGTCGCCGGGCTCTGCGCCCTCGACGTAGAACGGCCCGGTGAGCGGATTGGGCCGCCGGCCGATCTGGTTGCCGTATTGATCCACCCCGTGCGCGTCGATGGTCGTGGTGACGACGGTGTCGCCGTCGGCGATGCGCAGGACGGGTTCGTGCGGCCCCAGCGTGTTGTGATAGTGGGTGGGCTGGAAGTGGTGCATGTGGCCGTCTTTCCTGGCTATCCTATTGTGCGAACCAAATGATATTGTTTTTTGCCCGNGCGGAGCACGACGAACTCGCCGCCGATGAGCTGGGCCGTGGATACGACCTGGCCGACATCGGCAACGCGCACGTTGTTGACATAAGCACCGCCGGCCGCGATGAGCCGTCGGGCTTCCCCTTTGGACTTGACCAGGCCGGTCTCGGCCAGAAGGTCCACGACCGGCTTGCCCTCCCCCTCGAAGGCGGCGCGGGGCAGTTCGGTGGAGGGCACTTCGGCGAAGATCTCGCCGATCTCGGCCGCGCTCAGGCCATCGAGCGAGCCGCCGAAGAGCGCCTGCGACGCGCGCTCGGCCTGGGCGAGCGCCTGCTCGCCGTGCACCATGCGGGTCACCTCGCGCGCCAGCCGGCGTTGCGCTTCGCGCTGCTCGGGCCGCTCGGCCACGGCCAGCTCCAGCTCCGCGATCTCCTCGCGCGTCAACCAGGTGAAGTAGCCCAGGTAGCGGATCACGTCGGCGTCCTGCTGGTTCAACCAGAACTGATAGAAGCGGTAGGGGGATGTCCGCTTCGGGTCGAGCCAGATGGTTCCCTGTTCGGTCTTGCCGAGTTTGACGCCGTCGGCGCTGGTGACCAGGGGATAGACCAGGCCGTAGGCGCGGCCGCCCCGCACCTTGCGGATCAGCTCGACGCCGGCCGTGATGTTGCCCCATTGATCGCTGCCGCCGGCCTGGAGCGTGCACCCGTAGCGGTCGTAGAGCTGGAGGAAATCGTAGGCTTGCAACAACATGTAGCTGAATTCGGTGTAGGAGATGCCGTCCTGGCGCTCCAGCCGGCTCTGCACCGAGTCCTTGGCGATCATGTAGTTGACGGTGAAGTGTTTGCCNACATCGCGCAGAAAGTCCATCATCGAGATCGTCGTCAGCCAGTCGGCGTTGTTGACGATGCGCGCCGGATTCGTGCGGACCTCGAAGTCCAGGAACTGGGCGAGCTGCTTCTTGATGGATTCGACGTTGGCCGCGATCTGGTCCTTGTCTTGCAGCGGCCGTTCGTGCGCCTTGCCGCTGGGATCGCCGATCAGGCCGGTGCCGCCCCCGGCGACCGCGATGGGGGTGTGGCCGAAGCGTTGCAGCCGCGCCAGGCCCATCAGCGCGAGCAGGTTGCCCACCTGCAGGCTATCGGACGTGGGATCGAACCCGATGTAGGCGGTCACTTTCTGGGTGGCCAGCACTTCGGGCAAGCCTTCGGTGAAGGCGTACACCAGGCCCCGCCACTGGAATTCATCGAAGACGTTGGTCATGATTCGGTTGCTCCTCGTGGTGTATAGTGTATCACGAAGTGCGGCTGCGGACAACCTCAGGCGGGTCGCAGCGCGGCATACATCACCTCCACCGGCGCGGGTTGGCCGGTCCACAGCTCGAACGAGCGTGCGCCCTGGTGGACCAACATGCCCAATCCGCCGATGGCGCGCGCGCCGGCCGCCTCGGCCATGCGCAGGAACGGCGTGCGGACGTTGTAGATCAGGTCGTAGACGACCTGATCGCGGCGAAACGGCACGGCGGGATCCCACGGCAACGGATCGGTGTCGCCGTGCAGGCCCAGGCTGGTGGTGTTGACGATCAGGTCGGCGTCGGCCGCCAGCCGGGCCAGGGCGGCCGGGAAGGGATGCGCCGACACCCCGGCCGCCGGCAGCGCGGCCGTCACCATCCGGCACAGCTCCTCCGCGCTGGCGACGGTCCGGTTGGCGATGGCCACCGTCGCGCCGGCCTCGGCCAGCGCGAAGACCACCGCCCGCGCCGCGCCCCCCGCGCCGATGACCAGCGCCCGCCGACACACCACCTCCTCTGCC
>JGI24188J35168_1001210_pt1 | contig 15235 bp, 15 predicted proteins | sample YNPBryantNP2012_FD_35168 | JGI IMG/M metagenome (IMG submission 35168) | reverse complement strand
TAAGTATCCGGAGCGCGCAACATTATGCCCGGGGTAACTATTCGGGCGGTGACAGCAGGGGCGAGGCGCGCCCTGCCCGTACACTCTTTTCGGGCCTGCGGTCAGTGGTCGGGCCTCGCCGCGCGCCTCTCTCGTGATGCACACATGAAGTGCCGGCCTTCGCTGACGCCTGGCACTGAGAGCCTGTCAGAAAAACCGGTGCATAGGGATACGTCGGTTACGTTTTTCGGATAGGCCCTGAGTGCCCGGGGAGGACGAGATTTCAATCGGCCTGAACAGCCGCCCTCATCGTAATTACGGCGAGCAGGTCCAATGGCCTGTACCGGGGAGTCAAATCTACGCCGGGAATAACCCGGGTGCCAGTCACTGCGCAGTTGTCCTGCAGTGTGGTCGGCGACATCGGGTGCAGTGGAGACCGGCCTGGGCCGGGCGGACGCAAAAAACTCGCAAAACTTGCCTGGACAGGCCACTGTGGTATACTCTACGTTAATTGCCGCGCTTGTAGCACAGCCCGAACAGAAGCCTGCACTGCTGGCACTGGCGAGCAGCGGACAATTCGGCCAGGGGCGATGGCCGGGAGTGTAACCTGGTGAAAGGAGGAGTGTGTTGCAGCCAGGTCGCCCAGGCTGCAATATCACAAGGTGAGAAATGGCGATACCATATAGACCCCAAGAGATTGAGAAGAAATGGCAAAAGAAGTGGGAGGAGGATAAAATTTATCGCTCCGTCATAGACCACAGCAGGCCCAAACACTATGCTCTGACAATGCTCCCCTACCCATCAGGCGACCTGCACATCGGTCACTGGTATGCCATGGCTCCGTCAGACGCGCGTGCCCGCTATATGCGTATGAGGGGCTATAACGTCCTGTTCCCGATGGGCTTCGATGCCTTCGGCCTGCCCGCCGAGGAAGCAGCGATCAGACACGGCTATCACCCCTACAAGTGGACGATGTCAAACATCGAGACCATGCGTAAGCAACTGAAAAGCATGGGCGCAATGTTTGACTGGGAGCGTGAAGCTATCTCCTGCCTGCCCGGCTATTACCGCTGGACGCAATGGTTCTTCCTGAAGCTCTACGATATGGGGCTGGCTTATCGCAAGAAGGCACCGGTAGACTTTTGCCCCAGGTGCAATACCACCCTGGCACGTGAGCAGGTATGGGGCCAGGACCGCCACTGTGAGCGCTGCGGAACACCGGTAATCAAAAAAGAGCTGGAACAATGGTTCTGGCGCATCACCAATTACGCCGAAGAGCTGCTCGATTTCTCAAAAATTGACTGGCCTGAACGGGTGGTGACCATGCAGACCAACTGGATCGGGCGCAGTGAGGGAGCGGAAGTCACCTTTATGTCTGAGGAGGGCGATCCAATCGTCGTGTTCACCACCCGGCCGGATACGTTGTGGGGCGCCACCTTCATGGTGCTGGCCCCGGAACACCCCCTGGTGGATAAGCTGACCGCTCCAGAACTCCGGGAGGCGGTCGAGGCATACAAATTCCAGGCAGCCCGCCAGTCCGAAATCGAACGCCTGTCCACGGAAAAGGAAAAAACGGGTGTATTCATCGGCGCTTATGCAATTAACCCGGTCAATAACGAACACATTCCCGTCTGGATTTCTGACTACGTGATGATGACGTACGGTACAGGCGCCATTATGGGCGTGCCCTCTCACGATGAGCGGGACTTCGAATTCGCTCTCAAATTCGGCCTGCCCATCATCCCGGTGATCGAGCGACCAGACGGCCTGGCCAAAAGCCTGGTATTCCCGGGCTCTGCAGGCGATGGCCTGGCCGAAGCACTCAGGACAGCGGGCATTGAATTCGAGGTGGGCCAGGTCGGGGAGCGGGGCGAAGGGTTGTACGTCACCCTGCACGGCGCCAGGCAGATAGAGCAATATGTCGAGCTGATACGCAGACATCTGAAGCCCGGCTACTGGAACGACATTGTCGGTGCACGCTGGCTTTTCATTTTTGCTGATGGCATTTGGGAACTTAACTCGGTAGAGGCTGACCGGTACATTTTGAACCGTTGTAAAGCACTTGACCCGGCGGTGGAGCACTTCCGCACCACAATGGAAATGCTCTACAGCCTGCCGTTTTACCGGGACGCATTGTTCCACCACGAGTACGGCACAATGATCAACTCTGGCCCACTGACCGGGACGCCCGGGGAGACCGCGGTGCAACGGACAACGGAATGGCTCACAGAGCGAGGGATCGGCAAGTTCGCAGTCAACTATCGCCTGCGCGACTGGCTCATCTCACGCCAGCGCTACTGGGGTGCGCCTATCCCTGTGGTGTACTGCGATAAATGCGGAATTGTCCCGGTGCCTTACGAGGAATTGCCTGTGCTCCTGCCTACCGACGCTGTCATCCCGGCCACCGGAGAAAACGCGCTCAAGTTCCATGAGGGCTTCCTCCATACCAGTTGTCCCAGGTGTGGCGGCCCGGCCACACGCGAGACCGACACCATGGACACATTCGTGTGCTCGTCATGGTATCAGTATGCCTACCTCAGTCCATACTACCGGGAAGGCGAGCCGGCCAATGCCAACTCTGCCCCCTTTGACCCCAAGGAGGGGGAATACTGGCTGCCGGTAGACGTGTACACCGGTGGCATTGAGCACGCCACCATGCACCTCATCTATACCCGCTTCTTCACCAAAGCGATGCGGGATATGGGACTGGTTGATTTCGACGAGCCGATGATCGTGTTGCGCAACCAGGGCACCATCCTGGGCGAGGATGGCGAGAAGATGTCAAAGAGCCGGGGCAACGTTGTTGCTCCGGATGATCTGGTGGAGCGGTACGGTGCCGATACCGTGCGTGGTTACCTGATGTTCGGCTGGCGTTGGGACCAGGGCGGGCCGTGGGACCCCCATGGGATCGAGGGAGTACACAAATGGCTCAACCGGGTGTGGAATCTGGTCGTTGAGCAGGCAGAAGATCGCCCGGACAACCAGCCGGCCGCTGAGCCGCGTGAGAGCGCGGAGCTGAGAAGATGGACGCACAAGACGATCAGGCGTGTCACGGACGATATGGAGGCTTTCACTTTCAACACCATCATCTCCGCGCTGATGGAATTCACCAACGCGCTCTACAGGTTCAGGCAAACCGGCGTTTACGGCACGCCGGCCTGGGACGAGGCTATTGAAACGCTGCTCCTTTTGCTGGCTCCGTGCTGCCCGCATATAGCTGAGGAACTGTGGACACTTACGGGCCACCCGTACAGCATTCACCAGCAACCCTGGCCACGTTTCAACCCCGAACTGGCTGCCGAGGAAATCATCACTCTGGTGGTCCAGGTTAACGGTAAAGTACGGGCACGGATCAGCGTGCCGGCTGACGTCACGGAAGAGGCAGCCCGGCAGGCAGCCCTGGCCGATGAAAGCGTGCAGCGGCATCTGGGAGGCAAAGAGCCGCGCCAGATCTTCTATGTGCCCGGGCGGCTGGTGAACATAGTCGTGTAGAGTCCAGGTGCCCGGGATTTCGAAGCAAATTCCAATCCGGGGGGCACAAACTGGCTGAAGCCTCGACTCCGGGCGGGAAAAGCGGCATCAGCGTACTTCTGCTTCGCCCCACAATTATTTGTGTGCTACTTGCGTTTATGGTAAAATGCAGGCGTGACAGAGGTTCGGGCTTGTCGCAACCTGATCCGCACCGGATACCATATTATCTGCCAGCATTCCTGCGATTGGACAGGGCGCATACCTGGCAAGGGGGCAAAGTATGGACACACTCTTACAACTCATTCGCCGGCCCAGGAATGCCTTCATTGCAGGGCTTGTAGTAGGTCTGATCATAGGGCTGGTCTTCGCCTGGGAGATATGGCCGACCGAGCTCAAAAACGCCACACCCAGTCATCTGCGCTCCGACTTTCAACGCAACTACATCCTCTGGGTTGCCAGCCAGTACGCGATTGACCATGACCTTAACGCGGCACGTGTCAGGCTGGGAGTCGAGTTCTGGGATAAGGGACAACTTGCTGCCAGACTGAACGAGCTGACAGGAGAGCTGAGAGGACAGGACGCGGTCCGCCTGCGTGAACTGGCACTGGCATTAGAGACCCCCGTGAGCGCACCGGCATCTCAGCCTGAGCAGGTAGAAAGTGGAGGCTCTGCTCTCCGCTCAGTCTCCCTGGTCTGCGGAGTCGCACTTGTGGTCCTGGTATGCGGGATCGCCGCTGCACTCCTCGTCACCCGAAAGAGGGCCACGCGGCCGGCCGGCCCCAGGGTGCCCAGGCGTAAGGAAGTGGCTGGAGAACCAATGCCTGTGCGAGGCAAAGCGTGGGGAGCTGAGGGCCCGCCGCTGGTACAGTTCAGCACCACATACACACTGGGAGACGACCACTACGATCCTTCTTACAGCATCGAGGCTGAGGACGGCGAGTTTATGGGCGAGTGTGGCGTTGGTATTTCAGAAAGCATCGGTACAGGCTCGCCGAGCAAGGTCACTGCCTTCGAAGTCTGGCTGTTCGACAAAAGTGACATCCGTACCGTCACAAAAGTGTTGATGTCCGACTATGCCTTCCATGAAGAGGCACTGCGAGCCAAACTTGCGCCCAAGGGAGAGCCTGTCCTGGCAGAAGTGGGAAAAGAGGTCGTCCTCGAGACAAAGACGTTGCGTGTACGGGCTACCATAGCCGACATGGAGTACGGAACAGGTAACCTGCCACCTGGCAGTTTCTTCGCCAGACTGACCATAGACCTGGATGTCTGGGCATTGCCACAGGGCAGCCGCTCCTCCTCATCCCCCGATCTGGGTGAGCTGCCCCTCCCTCCAACATTGCGCTGATCTCACAGGCCACAGTACCAGACCGGGAAGTGGACCTGGTGGTCCGGTCGGAGACAGGCAACAACGGCAAGGGTGTCGGCGCAGGCCGACACCCTTCGTGTGTGCATCAGTAGAGAGGGGTCGCGCAGCCCGCAAAGGTACGGGCGAGGCGTCCCCTGCCCCTACCGGCCGCCACCTGCATAGATGCGATTGATCCACCCAAACTCGGGCTGGTCTCCCAACCGACGTCACAGCGGCTCAGGCCCGGTATAGCTCTTACCCAGAGAGTCAGTGCGTCCAGGGATTATGCCTCTTCTCGTGCCCGATCGTTGTTGCGGGGCCATGACCCGGGTATAACACAGTTTCATCCGGAAGCGCGAAGAGCACCTCGCGAATCGAGCGCATCAGAGTTTCCCAGTCACCACCGGGCAAATCGGCACGCCCCACTCCACCCGCGAACAACACATCACCATCAAAGGCCACGCCTCCGTCTTCCAGGTAAAATGTCATGCCACCAGGAGAGTGACCGGGTGTATGGAGAGCCCGGAAACGCAGCCTGCCCACTTCCAGCACCTGCCCCGGCTCCAATTCCAGGTCCGGAGGTGGACTCTCCTTCACAAACACGCCGAACAACGCAGCCCCTCCACGTGCCTGCAAAAGGGGCAATTCAGCGGGGTGCAGTGCCAGGGCAGCACCGGTGGCAGCGACGATGTCGGCGTTGGCGCCCATATGGTCAAAATGGCAGTGAGTGTTGAGGATATAGCGGACATGCAGCCCGCTCTCACGCAGCGCTTTGAGGATGCGCTCGGGATGTCCACCGGGGTCAATCACGACCCCGGTGCCCGTTTCCTCACAGCCGACGATATAGCAGTTTGTCTGTGTGATGCCCACCTGTACGGTTTTAATCACCATATGGACCACCGGTGCTCAGAATTTGAAGTGCTTGAACGCTTCCGCGTACTCGTAGCCGGCCTGGGCCCCAGCCTGACGGCTTTGCTGGCGGATTCGCTCGCCCAGCTTATCTATATCAAGCCCTACCTGACTGGCATGGCGCGCCAATGCCAGGATGCGTCTGTCAATACAGGGTGAGATGTCTTCCCAGTGGTCAGCGTTGTCGGTCCAGAACAGATATACCTCACTGACCCGCCACGGCTCAATGTCGCCCACCAGTTGCTCTGGGAAGAGGTACCATTCCCGCGCGGCGTAGACTGCATCCAGCGCAGCCTGGCCCGCAGCCCGATGGTCAGGGTGGAGCTGGTAATGTCGCCAGGGATCAATTGTCATCACGATGTGCGGCCTGTGCAACCGGATCAGATAAGCAAGCTGGCGACGTAGCTCCAGGGTGTTCTCCAGCAGGCCATCAGGATAGCGCAGGAAGACAACTTCTTCAACGCCCAATTCCTTTGCTGCGGCACGCTGCTCTTCCTCACGCAACGCAGCCAGTCGCCCCGGCCGCAGGTCGGGATCGTGACCTCCCTTGTCACCGCTGGTCAGCACAACGTAGGTGACTTTCCTGCCGGCCTGGGCCCACTTCGTCACCGTGCCGGCACAGCCGAACTCCGCATCATCGGGATGCGCGATGATGACCATAACCCTGCATTGCTCGTTGGACATTTCGTTTGAGTTCATGTGACCAGCCGAACCCTGTGCTTCCGCAATGATGATGGAGGGGTATTTTACCTTGAAATGGATCAATTGCAAACGCAAAACCTTCTGGGCCATTCGTGGCGACGTCGGGTGCGCTCCGGAGGCCGGCCCGGGCCGGAGGATTGTGGGACAACTGCGAGCAGTTGTCCCACACTGTGGGCACGGTCCGGATACCGGCCCGAGCCGGGTGGCCGCAAGAATACGCTGGACACCTTGCAAGCGTAAAATCTTGACAGCCCCGCATTACTCCGGTACAATCTCTGAGCCGGTAGTTTCAGGCATTTTTGGGAGGTGCAGCAGGTGGTCTTGTCTTGATCCCAGGAGGCAGGGAGCGGTTGGACACCGCTATGGGGTTCTCACATCCGCCGTTGTGCGCCTGTAACCGGGAACCTGACAAAAGCGACAATAAGCACGCCTATAAGGAGGTACGGTCAAGTGAAAGGTTCTGTGGGTATTTCGGCAAAAGGGCGTCGTCAGCGAGTAACGCTTGCCATTGTGCTCATTGTGGTCGGGCTGGTGGTAATTCTTGGGGTGCCTGCACGCTGCGAAGGACCGTTGTTGCTCTACATTAATGAACAACATGCCATCCGTCTGGTGGATGCTCTGGGATTAGCAATGGCGGTTCCGGCCTGGTTGTACCTCATTGTACGTGTGCGAAGGTTCGCAATTGTCTCGCTGTATCTGACCGTTTTGGGCTGTATCTTCATATTTCGGGGGCAATGGTACCCTGAGGACAAGTTGTCCCTGATATTATCACCGGTCTTAATGGCAACTGGCATAGCGCTTTTCATTGCAGGCAGAGCCACATTGGGGGAAGCTCACACTACTTTTCCTGAAGCACGCAGGCTGGTTACCAGTGGGGTCTATGCCAGGATAAGGCATCCCATTTACACAGGCTTACAAATGCTGTTTTGGGGGTTGAGTCTGTGGTTTGGGTCTTGGGCAGGTGCGATATTGAGTTTTGTCCTGATATTACCTTTGCACATATGGCGGGCAAGAGCAGAGGAGCGGGTGCTGGAAGAAGCATTCGGTGACAAATACGTCCAGTATAAGGTCAACACGTGGTTTTAGGGTGTTGCGCTCTCTGTTACCGGCGGAGTGCTCTGGGGCGCGAGATTTTTGAGGGGTCTCGCGGAGTGAGGGTGTGCCAACCCGCGCATCCCGAGCAACGGCCGGTTCCACCGGTGGGGAAATACCCGTCGCGGGCAGGAGGAGTTCCTGCGGACTGCAGGATGGCATTGCAAGTACCGGCTGAATAAAGTATACTTATGAACCAGGGGGTACAATGCGCTTTCTGATTACTGGAGGAGCCGGCTTCCTGGGAGCAGCGCTGGCCAACCGACTGGTAAAAGATGGCCATCAGGTGCGTGTCATTGACGATCTCAGCGCGGGCGATCCCTCCCGCCTCGACGAGAAAGTGTTGTTCACGCGGGGCAGCGTGAGTGACCGTCCAAAGCTGTGGACTCTGCTGCACGAAGTGGATTGCGTTTACCACCTGGCGGCAAGGGTGCTGGTGAGCGAATCCATCCTCTATCCCCGCGAATACAACGAGGTAAACGTGGGGGGCACGGTCAGCGTTATGGAAGCGATGCGTGATGCCGGGGTGCGCCGGGTGGTATTCACCTCTTCTGGCGCTGTGTACGGCGAGCAGGCAAACCAGCCTGTGCGGGAGGATTATCTCCCCAACCCGCAGTCCCCTTACGCGGTAAGCAAGCTGGCCGCCGAGTATTACGTCCGTACCATAGGCGCGTTATGGGGTATAGAAACCGTGATCCTGCGCATTTTCAATGCATATGGTCCGGGGCAGAACCTCCCCCCTTCGCATCCGCCGGTGGTGCCTCGCTTTCTGAGTCAGGCTTTGCGGGGCGGCTCGCTGGTTATTTTTGGCGGGGGCAGGCAGACCCGTGATTTCGTCTACGTGGATGATGTCGTCGAAGCGTTAGTAGCCGCAGCCACTGCAACTGATGTGGACCGACGGATCATCAACATCGGGAGTGGCAGGGCGACAAGTATCAACGAACTGGCCAGACTGGTAGCGCAGGCAACTGGCAGGGAGGTCGAGGTCCTGCACAGCCCGGCCGAAAGCGGCGGGGTCTCCCAGCTCTGCGCCGATATCACCGCCGCCCGCCATTTGCTCGGCTATGAGCCTGAGGTTGACCTGGAGCAGGGCTTGCGTCTGACGATAGAGCGTGATCCGCGCTTCCGCACGAGATGAGCCGTCTGCAACGTGATTTCTTCGCCCGTGACACGCTAACCGTAGCACGTGAACTTTTGGGGCAACGTCTGGTGCGTATCCTCGGAGATATGCGCCTGTCAGGGTACATCGTGGAGGTTGAGGCCTACATCGGGGAGGATGACCAGGCCTCGCATGCCCACCCCGGCCGCACGGCGCGGAACGCGACGATGTACGGCCCTCCCGGTCATGCCTACGTGTACCTGATCTACGGGATGCACCACTGTCTCAACATCGTTACCGACCGGGAGGGATACCCTGCAGCGATATTGCTCCGTGCTTTAGAACCCCTGGAGGGAATCCCGCTAATGGAGAGGCAACGTGGTCATCGGCCGGTCACTCAACTGACCAATGGCCCGGCTCGCCTGTGCCAGGCACTGGCAATTGACCGGCGTCTCGACGGTGCTGACCTGTGTGNTCCAGATGCACCGCTATTCGTAGAGAGAGGTATCTTTGTACCAGATGAGGATATCGTCACCGGCCCCCGCGTAGGCGTCCGCGGGGATGAGACAGCTCTCACCGTCCCCTGGCGATTCTACATCCGTGACAACAGCTACGTCTCTCGCTAAAATACTTTGGAGGCAAAGACATGTTGCGTGGCAAAGGATTATGGGCTTACCGCGAGGGAGAGCTGGATCGTGCTCTGGAGTGTGCCCCCCAAATGGGAGCCACTCACATATTGTATAAAGTCGGCCAGGGATCGGTCTATCGTAAGGGCATGGCGCAGATCGCACAACGCATTGCCTCTGCCGGTCTGATACCGCTGGGATGGACCTGGTTGCTGCTGGACGATCCTGAAGGGGAAGCTCAGGTGGTCATACGGGCTTTGCAAGACGGGTTCCAGGGCCTCGTTTTCGATACCGAGTCGGAGCGTTGCCGCAACCGGCCCGCCCGTGCCGTGCGATTGGGCCAGGCCCTGCGCAGCGCGGACGTTGATCTCACCAGGCTTTATAACTGCTCCTTTCCTAACATCTCTCACCATACCGACCTGCCGTATGAACAGATGAACGAGTTCTGCAAGGGCGGATTGATGCCGATGGCTTATGGTACCTTCTTCAGTCCGGGCAGCTCCGTGCCCCCTGAAGAGCAGGCGCGGCGCGTGATTGATGAATGGACCTACGGCCATTACGCCTACTGGTCGCGCCGCTGGGGATACTCTCCACCCTTATATCCGGTGCTTGGGCCATATCACGATGAGGCCGGGGAAGTTCGCATGACTCCCGCTGAGTTCAAAATCTGGCTTGATCGGCTGGCAGCATATGGTCCTTCTTTCTTCAGCGTCTTCACCGCTGCCGTGCTCAGTGATGACCTGCTTCCTCTCATCCGTGCCTGTCCTCTCGGTGAGGGGAACGTCCCGGCGCCCGCCAGAGTGTGGGTGGAAGTATGTTCTCCACAGACAGGATTCCTCAACGTGCGCCCGACCCCGTCAACCGTGCAGCCACCGGTCGAGCGTGTGGCTCACGGCACCATTCTCGAGGCACTGGAAGCAGAATCCGAAGTGCGCAAAAAGGTGGGTAAACAGGGGGAGTGGCTACGCATCAGCACCCCAGACGGTCGTACCGGCTACGTGGCCGCCTGGTACTTGCGGCTCCCCCGCGAGGAAGCTGAGACCCCGCTGAAGGTCAGGGTGCACAGTCCCCAGTTGGGTTATCTGAACGTACGTCCATCCCCATCGCTCTCGAGACCTCCCATAGTCCGTGTGGAAGACCGGGAAATATTGGAGTCACTCGAACCCGCAGAGACCACGCTGGCCAAACTGGGACAGATGGGACAGTGGCTTCGCGTGCGCACTGCCGATGGTATTGAGGGTTACGTCGCAGCCTGGCACCTCATATCCGCCTGAGATGTGCGGCCACGTGTAATTGCCCGTCTGATGCACGCAAGCCCACGGTCCGGCAGGCAGAGGACTTTGTTGGTCCTGCTGCACAGCGCTGGCCCAAACACTGACGTGGATATTTCCCGCGCAGCGTAAGGGTCCTGCGTAACTTGTATACTGGACCGCCACGGCCGGTCTCCGACCAGGCCGCTGTGGGTTGGTCGGCACAGACCTGGGAAGGTGACTTCCGGTCACTGTCTGGATCGTTACATTCTGGTGTGTCCCGCTTTCGTTGAGCCTGGCCGTGCTTACAGTCATCCTGCTGACGGGTGTGTCCCAATTGTAGGACAACTGCTCGCAGTTGTCCTACAGCTTTGGGACACACCCCTGCTGACCATCCGCTTGACGCCGCCACATTATTGTGGTACAGTTAAAAGCGCTTTACGCACAACCTGAGGGCAGGCCGCTCCAACATCGCGCCATTATCCAGCACACCAGCCCGGGTACATCCGAAGACCATAATTGCCAGGATGCCGGCGCCTGGTGCAACCGGATCAGGAGTTACGCAGTTGCGATTGGATTGGTTTGTGGGACAAGGCTTTCCAGCCTGTCTGGACAGCCTGGAAATGCCGCCACAAATAGCCAGCATACCGGCAGGAAATCAAGTGCGTACGTCCTACGAATATAAACTCAAGGAGGTACTTTTATGAAACCTGAAGCAGATCATGTCTCTCCTCTGCATATTGTAGTCCCGGTAGCTTTAATGCTCGCCTTAAGTCTGCTCGCTGGCTGCTATAAGGAAGTTGCCCCTGATGTGGAGCCGACACCGGCGGGCGGGGCTCAGTTTGAAATGGAGACGCCCGACCTGCAGGCTACGGCCATTGCGAACGCGACGCTGGCCGCTCTACCGGCCGAGGAGACCCCGCTGGTTGTGGAGTCCCTACCGTCGCCGACTCCACCCCCACCCTCCCCAACCCCAACGGAACTGATCATCACTGCTGCGCCCACCTTTACCCCGATGCCAACAGCGGAGTCGGCTGAACCGTCAGCGCCCTCCCCTCTTACGGGGGAAATCAGACACGTCGTGCAGCCAGGAGAGAACCTGTTCCGTATTGCCCTCCGTTACAACACTACCGTCCAGGAGATCGCATTGGCCAACGGGATTGCGAATCCGGACCGCATCTACGCCGGCCAGACGCTGGTAATACCCGCAGGTAGCACACCTCTACCCGCAGGAGGCACCACTTACGTGGTACAACCTGGCGATAACCTGTTCCGCATCGCACTCCGATACAACATGAGCTACCTGTACCTGGCCCGGTACAATAACATTTCCAACCCGTCAAGCATCTATGTAGGACAGGTGATTCGCATACCGTAGGCTGACCATTGCATCGAGGGGCTACGTGCGTCAGTGGCCCCTTAGCTATAGATTGCATCCGGAGCGGCGTTATATTTCCACCGGCGGCACCGCCCTGGCACCCCGATGATCACCAGCCTGAGAAATGACAAGATCAGATTGGTACAGGCACTTCAGCGGCGGAGACGTGTTCGCCAACAGGAGCGCGCGTTTGTTCTCGAGGGTATACGGCTGATTGAGGAGGCACAGCGGAGCGGAGTTCCTCCGCGCTTTGTTCTGTACACAGCCGCGATAGAGCAAAACGAGCGGGGGAGAGCGCTGTTGACCTCGTTGCGAGGGGCGCAGGTCGCCTGCTACGAGGTCAGCGAGAATGTGATGGCCGCATGCTCCGACACCGAAACCCCCCAGGGCATCCTGGCCGTGTCACCGATCCCCGAGCCTGCACCGCCCGAACGACCAGACTTTATACTGATCCTGGATCGCGTCAGGGACCCGGGTAACCTGGGTACTATCCTCCGTACGGCACTGGCGGCAGGGGTTGAGTGGGTGTTGCTGGCGCCTGGCACTGTGGACGCGACCAACCCCAAGGTGGTACGTGCTGCAATGGGAGCACATTTGCACCTCCCCGTGACATCACGCGGGTGGGAAACTATCGCCGGTGCCGTTGCTCACTGCACCGTATGGCTGGCATCTGCCCAAGGCGACACGCTTTACACATCAGCGGACTGGAAACGCCCCATCGCACTCATCGTGGGTGGAGAAGCAAGCGGGGCCGGGGCAGAGGCCAGAGCGCTTGCCTGTGGAGAAGTGTACATCCCGATGAACCCTTTAGTGGAATCGCTGAATACAGCGGTGGCAACGGCTGTCCTTCTCTTCGAGGTAGTGCGGCAGAGGAGGGGCGCGAGATAGACGGGCTTCCCCGGAGGCATCAGACGGCAGCCGCCTTCTGCGGACGCTTCGCACCGGATGCCGGCCTTTTATGAACTACCACAACTGGACAGTGAGGTCTATGATAGCGAAACAGCATTTTACACAGGTGATTTCCCGGCGGGACTTCCTCAAGCTGGCTGCAGCAGCAGGGCTGTTAGCCGGGTGTGGCAGACAACTGCCTGCCATACCTGCAACAAGCGAGACAGAACCGACGACTGCGCCGACCAACACGACCGTGGCGTCTGCAGGCATCTCCACCACTCCGCCCACGCCGGCTCCTACGGATACACCCGCTCCTGCACCCTCCGTCACGCCTGCACCGATTGGCGAGTCGCCCTATCTGGCTGTTGCTCGTGGTGCAGACCCGGCGGCGATCACCCGGGCGGCGGTAGCCGCGCTCGGCGGCATTGAGCGCTTTGTCAAACCCGGCGCCGACGTGATCATCAAGCCCAATATCTGTGCGAATTATCATCCCCCAGAGTATGCCACGACGACCAACCCCATTGTAGTTGGTACGCTGGTGGCAATGTGCCTGGAGGCTGGCGCGCGACGCGTGCGGGTGATGGACAACCCATTCGGCGGCACGCCAGAATCAGCCTACGCGGTGAGTGGTATCGCCGGGGCGGTGGAGGCAGCCGGTGGTGTTATGGAGGTGATGAGCCCGGTCAAGTTCGCCAGGTTTGATATTCCCGACGGCAGAGACATCACTGCCTGGGAAGTCTATCGCGATGTGATCGAGGCTGATGTGCTGATCAATGTGCCCATCGCCAAGCACCATTCGCTGGCCCGGCTGACCTTGGGCGGCAAGAATCTGATGGGTGTGATCCTCAACCCGAACCGGTTTCATCAGAACCTGGGCCAGCGTATTGCCGATCTTTTAAGCCTGGTGCGTCCAACGTTGACGGTGGTGGACGCCGTGCGCATCCTGGTCGCCCACGGCCCCACCGGCGGCAATCTGAACGATGTGCGCGAGACGAACACCGTCATCGCCAGCCACGATACCGTCGCCGCCGACGCCTACGCCGCCACCCTCTTTGGCCTGACCGGCGCGGATATTGCCTATGTGAGGGCTGCAGCGGATATGGGGCTGGGGACGCTCGACCTGAGCAGCGTCAGGGTGGAGGAGATCGGTGTGTAAAAGAAGCAAGAAGCAGGAGGCAGGAGGCAAGAGGCAAGAGGCAAGAAGCAGGAGGCAATACGATCTTGCATCCTGCATCCTGCTGCGGTGGTAAACCGCCTGCCGGGTGAAGGGCTCGTGGCGCGCAGCCCGCTCTTTTTTCACCAGGAACTCTCGATCCAGGGCTGGCTGTGGTTGGGCGGCGAGAACATCCTGGGGCTGAGCCGGGAGACGAACGGCGTGCTCGCGCAATACGATCTTGGCGGCCCCAGGGCGCAACTGCTGCTGATCGAATATCCCGATGCAGCGCGTGCGGCGGCGGGGCTGGCGGCGTTGCAGAGAAGTGACGTGGAGGGGTTGCTGGCCGCCGACGCACGCGACAATCTGCTGGCGGCCGTCTTGGGCAATGCGGATGCAGCCGCTGCCGAAGGGCTGTTGAGCAGAGTCTGGCAATAGAAGCATGGTTGGGCGCAATCTCTATACGTACAGGTAATGATACGATGAAATTACTTACTTGTTTGGCATCAAAAGAAGCTCAACAGCAAAAATGGATAGATGTCATAGCAGTAGCGTGTATGGAGGTGATTTGGCTACTGGAATCGACCTTGGCGAATTATTGGTGGGGGGCGAAGAAAACTCCCTTCGTGGAACTGACTTGGGGACACCTCACTTTCCCGCTCTTCAGCATTGGCCTGCCTTGTCTATGGTTCTTCGTTATTCGGCGATATCCTCTCAGCTATTTGGGCCTAAAGCGTGCCAAGCGTAAACACTGGTACTTTCTCGCGCCTCTGGGCGTCATTGTTACCTTTGGGTTTGGTATCCCGACCTACCTCTTATTGACCACGCTCTGGCCTTTTCTCAAAGGAGGGGGCATGGCGGGCGCGCCGCCACAGTTGGGGTACCCGTTAGCGGTGGTGTTTCTCGTAGAGTTCTTCAAATATCCATTAACTGCCGCCATACCGCATGAAATTGCTTATCGAGGGGCAGTCTTTCAGAGTATTAAAGCTTTGGGAAAGGGCTGGTTTGTGCCAGCGGTCTTTCTATCTGCAGTATTGTTTGTGGTTTACCATTTTCCGTTTGATTTTTCATTTAGTGCGGTTTACTTCAACGTGATTATTACCCTAGTGGCGATTTTCTTATTACAAAAATCAGCAAGCCTTATTCCGCCCATGATATTCCACTCGGCTATTGATATCTTTGCAATTATGGCCTCGTGGGGATATTATCTGTATAGATAGGCTTACGGGCAGTTGTGCCCTTATGCGGCTATCAAAAGCGCCAACAGTAATACCCACGTCATCAGTGCTGCACCGGTGCCAACCGGTTTCTTTGGAGGGTGTTGGACATCCGGCTGTGAT
>JGI24188J35168_1001194_pt1 | contig 15352 bp, 8 predicted proteins | sample YNPBryantNP2012_FD_35168 | JGI IMG/M metagenome (IMG submission 35168) | reverse complement strand
GTTGCGCCGCCAACCGCCGGCGGCGCAACCCCGGGCGCGTTGCCATTCCCCACGGGCGCAACTACTCCGCCGTCGTCGGGTCAATCACCGTCCTCACCTCGGAGATGCGATTCGCCGGGAAGCCCCCCTTTTCCGCGTGTTCGCGGATCGCCGCTTCGTCGGGCGCGATGTACACGCAGTAGATCTTGTCGTCGGTGACGTAGCTGTGGAGCCACTGGATGCGCGGCCCCATTCCGCGCAGCACGTCGCACGATTTCTGCGAGATGGCCTGCAACTCCTGGGCCGAAAGCTTGCCCGCTCCGGGAAGTTCGCGCTCGATCACGTACCTGGGCATGGTTGACCTCCTTGTCATCAACTTCTCATCTGGCCGGCCTAACGTGAACATGGGGGAACCAGGTTCCCCCATACCCCCGCCCGCGGGAGGGTCTGGGAGGGCAAAGCCCTCGAGCAGGGGGACGGGGAAACCCGGTTTCCCCATCCCCCCACCCGGTGGGAGGGTTTGGGAGGGCGTAGCCCTCCCAAGAAGGATGTTCATCCCGTCGGTGTGCGGCGGAGCCGCATGGACGGCCGGGGTGAAGCATGCTTCACCGGTTCACCATTGCCCCGGCGCAGGCATGCTCCAGGGCCAGGCGGCGCACCACGTCGACGATCAGGCGGTGTTCTTCGAGCTTGATGCGCGCGTGGAGCGTTTCGGGGGTGTCCCCCGGCAGCACGGGCACCTCGGCGCGCGCCAGGACGGGGCCGTCGTCCACGCGGGGAGTGACGCGGTGGATGGTGCAGCCGGTGATCGGCAGACCCCGTTCCAGGGCCTCGGCGACGACGTGAGCGCCCCGCAGCGCGGGTATGACCAGCCCCGCGCTGGTCACGTAGGTGTCGCCGCCGTCATCGGGCAGCAGGGCGGGATGCTGGTTGATCACCCGGTTGGGAAACCGGTCCAGGAAGGCGGGCGAGAGAATGCGCATGAACCCTGCCAGCAGCACCAGGTCAGGAGCAAAGGCCGCCACCACGTCGGCGAGGCGCTGTTCCCAGGCGGCCCGCGCAGCGGCGCGATCGGCGCCCCGAGGCGTAGCGGGAAGCGGCACGTAGGCAGCGGCAACCTGGCGGGCCAGGGCGCGCTGCAGGCCGAAGGCGTCGGCGCGGTCGCTGACCACCAGGACTACCTCGGCGCCGAGCGCCCCGGCAGCCTCGGCGTCCAGCAATGCCTGGAGATTGGAGCCGGAGCCGCTCAGCAGCACGGCAACCTGATACATCATGCACCTTGTCTCGTGGCAGGTTCGGGAACCGCAACCGCGTCCGGGCTATGCTCACGGGTTGAAAGCTCGCTTCTTCGAAGAGGGCCGGCCCTCGCCGCGCCCCTCCCGGGCCGGCAAAGCCTCCGTCTNCGGGGAGGCCAGTTCCTCCCATCCGGCCTGGCCGNNGCCGGGTCCCTCACCCANGCTCCTTGCCGATGTCCCNGCGGAAGTACTTGCCCTCAAAGGCCACCCGCTCGGCGATCTCATAGGCCCGCGCCCGCGCCCGCGCCAGCGTCGGGCCAAGGCCGGTCACGCCGATGACGCGCCCGCCGGCGGTGCAGAGGCCGTTGGGGCCGATGGCCGTGCCGGCGTGGAAGATCAGCACCTGCTCGTCGTCTATGGCTTCGACGCCGCGAATGGCGTCGCCGACGCGCGGCTTGCCGGGGTAGCCCTGGGCGCAGAGCACCACGCAGACGGCATAGCCCTTGCGTTTGCGGAGCTTTTCGGGATGCAACTGGCCCACGGCGCAGTCGTAGAACACTTCCAGCACATCGCCGTCGAGCAGAGGCAGGATCGCCTGCGCCTCCGGGTCGCCGAAGCGCGCATTAAACTCCAGGATCTTCGGCCCCTCGCGGGTCAGGATGACCCCGGCGTAGAGCAGGCCCCGAAAGGGCGTGCCGCGGGCGGCCAGTTCGTCCACCACCGGTTGCATACAGGTGGTGACGATCTGCTCGAGCACGGCGGGGGTTACTTCATCCACGGGGGCGATCACGCCCATGCCGCCGGTGTTGGGGCCGGTGTCGCCCTCGCCGAAACGCTTATGGTCGCGCGCCGTGGGCAGCACCAGCAGATGTTCGCCGTCACAGAGGGCATGGACCGAGACTTCGCGCCCCTCGAGGCGTTCTTCGAGCAGCAGGCGTCTGCCGGCGCGGGTGGCCGACAGGCGCGTGATTGCCGCCAGGGTGCCTTCCACGTCATCGGGCACCACCACGCCTTTGCCCAGGGCCAGCCCGTCGGCCTTGACCACCCAGGGCCGCCCGCTCTGTTGCGCGAAGGCCACGGCTTCAACCGGCGAGTCGAAGATCATCGCTTCAGCCGTGGGCACGCCCCTGGCCGCCATGATCTCCTTGGCGAACGACTTGCTGCTCTCGATGCGCGCCGCCGCGGCGGTCGGTCCGAACGCCGGAATGCCTGCCGCTTTGAAGACATCAACGATCCCATCGGCCAACGGATTATCCGGCCCGACGACCAGCAGGTCGATCGCCTCGCGCTGCGCCAGGTCCACAATCGCGTCGAAATCGCTCAGCGGAAAGGGGACGTTCTGGCCGTACTGCCCGGTGCCGGTGTTGCCGGGCACGCTGAGGAGCCGGGTAAAATGGCGCGATTGGGCGATCTTCCATGCGAGGGCGTGCTCGCGGCCGCCAGAGCCGATCAGCAGAACGTTCATATGCTGTCGCAAAGGGTTGAAGGTATGCCGCCGGGGAAAGTATAACATACCCGGCCGGCATGCTCGTGGGTGTGACGAAATATCTTGCACAGCGCTCCGTCGGGCTGAAGCAGCCGTCGGCCATGGATGTGAAGGCCGCCTGCGTGGCCTCGCGAGCCGGCGCAGGCCGGCTTCGCAGGACCGTAGCCCGCGGCTTGAGCCGTCGGGCGTGGAAGAACGTGCAAGACGTTACGTCACACCCCCCGCTCGCGCCAGCCTTGACCAGATCGCTCTACCCGGTTACTCTGTGGGGGTATCATCCGGCGCCGGGAACGGTCTGGTTCAATGCGCCGCCTCCCCGACGCAAGCAGGGATCGCTGTGAAGGGCACATATATTCTGGTGCTGCAACTGGATCGCCTGGCGCCCGGCGTGCGGATCGGCAAACTGGGTGTGTTTGACTTTCACCCCGGGTTTTACCTTTACGTGGGCAGCGCTTTCGGCGCGGGCGGGCTGCCGGCGCGCCTGGCGCATCACCGCCGCGTCGAGAAGCCGCGCCCCCACTGGCACATCGATTACCTGCGCCCCCTGGCCCGCCTCCGTGAAGCCTGGACCGTCGGTGGCCCCGAGCGCTTCGAGGCTCGCTGGTGCAGCGCCCTGGCCGCCCTTCCGGCGCTGAGCGCGCCGGTGCCCGGCTTCGGCGCGAGCGATACCCGCTGTCGCACCCATCTGTTCCATTCGCCTCGTCCCCTCCGCTCTCGGGTCCTGACCACAATGCTCCTCGAACCGGTTCTCCAGGAGCAGGTCTTCCATCTGCGGATCGAGATCCACGCCTTTGAGGGGTGAAGTCCTGCGCCTCGCGTGGGCTCGGGCGGCCCACTACGCCCTCGGGGAGGGTGGGAAAACCTGGTTTTCCCCGGCCCCTGCGCGCCGGGCGGCTCCGCTACCCCCTGAGCAACACGGTTCCCTTGCGCACCCCGGCCCCTGCGCGCCGGGCGGCTCCGCTACCCCCTGAGCAACACAGTTCCCTTGCGCACCCCGGCCCCTGCGCGCCGGGCGGCTCCTGGGCGCCCGCGGAGACGCGACGCGGGCCGTGACGCCCTCGCTCGCGCTCCCAGTCCCGTGGGTGACCCCGGGTGTGAGCGGTCGCCATTGTGGCTATTGACAAGGAAGAGTCACCCGCGTATAGTGCAAAAGCGTTGCAACAAACCTGGCGAGGCCGATGGACAGCGCCAGGTGGCAGGGTTGGGCAGGGCGACGCCTTCCCAGACCCTCCCGCGGGCCAGGGTGCGGGGAAACCCGGTTTCTCCGGTCTCCTGGCAATCAACCATCCGCCGGTTGGGGCGAACCATCTGTGGCCCTGACTGGCCCCTGTCGGCAAGATGAGTGCGCAGCGGAGCGTACCCCCTCCTCTGCCCGTATGAAACAACCTATGGGTGATAAAGTCGTTATCGTTGAGTCGCCGGCTAAAGCGAAGACCATCCAGAAGTATCTTGGTCGCGGCTTTCGCGTGACCTCGAGCATGGGGCATGTGCGCGATCTGCCCAGGAATGAACTTTCGATTGATGTTGAGCACGACTTTCAGCCGGTCTATGAGATTACCAGGGCGAAAGTGGTCAGCGAACTGCGGCAGGCGATCAAGAACGCCGACGCGGTCTATCTGGCGACCGACCCGGATCGCGAGGGTGAGGCCATCGCCTGGCACATCACCGAGGCGGTAAAGGTGCCCCCGCGCACCCCCGTGCACCGGGTGGTGTTTCAGGAGATTACCCGCAACGCGGTGGAGCAGGCCATCGCTCATCCCCGTAGCATTGATAAAAACCTGGTGGACGCGCAGCAGGCCCGCCGGGTGCTCGACCGGCTGGTGGGCTACCAGATCAGCCCGCTGTTGTGGGACAAGGTCAAACGCGGTTTGTCGGCCGGCCGCGTGCAGTCGGTGGCCGTGCGCCTGATCGTCGAGCGTGAGCGGGCCATCGAGGCGTTCGTTCCGGTCGAGTACTGGAGCATCGAGGCCGATCTGCTCAAGGGCGAGGCGCCCGAAGCCGGGGCCCGCGACGTCTTCCGCGCCGCTCTGGTGGAGCGCGATGGTAAGCGGCTGGAGAAGTTCGCGATTCAGAACCAGGAGCAGGCCCAGGCGATTGTGGCCGACCTCGATGGCGCGCGCTATGAGGTGCGCAAGGTTACCCGCAAGGACAAGCGTCGTGGCCCCGCCCCTCCGTTTACCACCAGCACGCTGCAGCAGGAGGCCGGGCGCAAGCTGGGATTCAGCGCCAAGAAGACCATGACCCTGGCCCAGCGGCTCTACGAGGGCGTGGACGTGGGCGGCGACGAGGGGCCGGTCGGGCTGATTACCTACATGCGCACCGATAGCACCAATGTGGCCGCCGAGGCCCAGGCCGAGGCGCGCCAGGTGATCGCCGCGCGCTATGGGAACGCGTACCTGCCCGAGAAGCCCCCCGTCTATCGCTCTAAGGCCAGAGGCGCTCAGGAGGCCCACGAGGCCATCCGCCCGACCAGTTGCGCCCGCCTCCCCGAGACGCTGAGCAACCACCTGGAGCGCGACCTGGCGCGCCTCTATGAGTTGATCTGGAAGCGCTTCGTCGCCTCGCAGATGGCCCCGGCGGTGTTCGATAGCACCACCGTGGATATTGATGCCTGGACCGTCGCGAGCCAGTCTGCCGCCAGTGCGCCCTATGTCTTCCGCGCCACCGGCAGCGTGCTGAAGTTTCCCGGTTTCCTCGCCGTCTACAACGTCAGTCTTGATGAGGGTGAGGAAGACGAAGACAGCGAGCGGCGCCTGCCACCCCTCGCCGAGGGCGAGCGCCTGACCCTGGTGCAACTGCTGCCGGTGCAGCACTTTACCGAGCCGCCGCCCCGCTTTACCGAGGCCAGTCTGGTAAAGGAACTGGAGGCCCTGGGCATTGGCCGCCCCTCGACCTACGCTTCGATCATCTCGACGATCCAGGAGCGTGAGTACGTCGAACTGGTGGAGAAGAAACTTGTTCCCACCACCCTGGGTCGGGTGGTCACCGATTTGCTGGTCGAGCACTTCCCGAAGATCGTGGACTACGACTTCACGTCGTCCCTTGAACAGCAACTCGACGACATCGCCGAAGGGTCGAAGCAGTGGGTGCCGGTGCTGCGGGATTTCTACGCCCCGTTCCAGCAGACCCTCGATGAGGCCCGCCGTGAGATGCGTAATCTCAAGCGCGAGGAGATTGTCACCGACCTGCAGTGCCCGAAGTGCCGCCAGGGCTACCTGGCGATCAAGTTCGGGCGCAACGGCGAGTTTCTGGCCTGTACCCGTTACAGCAAAGAGGGTGGGTCAGAATCATGTGATTTCACTAGTGATTTCCATCGCGATAGTGAGGGGAAGATCGTCATTGACAAGGCCTCGGCGCCCGAGACCAGCGATGTGATGTGCAATCTCTGCGGGCGGCCCATGGTGATCAAGAAGAGCCGCTTCGGCCCCTTCCTGGGCTGCTCGGGCTATCCGGAGTGCACCAATACGCGGCGGATCGGCAAAGACGGGAAGCCGGTGCCGCTCCCTGAGCCGACCGGGGTGGCATGTCCGAAGTGTCATGAGGGCGAGTTGCTGCGGCGCCGCGGCAAGTTCGGGCGACCGTTCTACGGATGCTCACGTTACCCGAAGTGCGACTACCTCACCAACAGCCTGGAGGATCTGGCGCCGGTGGTTGAGACCCCCGTCGCCGCGCCTGCCGCGGTCAAGGGCGGTAAAAAGACGTCCCGCAAGGAACCGCTCGAAGCTGAAACCCCTCCCTCGCCGGCGCCCAAAAAACGCGCCCCCCGCAAGAGCGCGTAACGCGCTGGTAGCCGTAAGGGTTCACATTTCTCCTGGGAGCGCGGGCATCTTGCCCGCGGAGAAGCGATGGGGGTGGGACGCCCTCGCTGGCAGGCGCGTGGGTTACCCCAGGTGTGAACAGTTACTGGCAGCCACCGTCCCCGCAGGTGAGGGTCAGAAAGGGTCTTGCCCGCCTGCGGCGCTATGCCCCATCACGGGAGCGCGGGCAGCGTACCCGCGCTCCGTGGCAACCAGCGTCCCGCGAAGCATTGCGCTACTACAGCATTTCGCAGATACGTTGACTATCGTTCGCGTCTGCCGTACTGCTCCACCCTCCCGCAGGCTCGCAGCCTGCGGGAGGGTCATCGTGCAACCTTGCCCAAAAGGTTCAACCTTGCAGGCGCCTATCGCCGGCGGAACAACGCCAGAATCACGGTCGCAACCAGCAGGTAGGGCGCCAGCGCCCCGCCGCCGAAGCCCTGCGCCGTCACTGCAGGCGCGGTGGTTGCGGCGGGCGGCGCCGGATACGGCCCAACCGCCTCGGTAGGCTGCGGCAACTCCGGCGGAATAGCGGGCGTCCCGTCCGTCGGCATCGCGGTCGCGGGGGGCGCGGTGGTCGGCGCGGCTGTGCCGGTCTCCGGGGTGGCGGGGGGCGCGGTGGTCGGCGCGGCTGTGCCGGTCTCCGGGGTGGCGGGGGGCGCGGTGGTCGGCGCGGCTGTGCCGGTCTCCAGCGTGGCGGGGGGCGCGGGCGCTGGAGGGTCGCTGGCTGGTGGCGGCAGCGTCGCCGTTGGCGCGCTGGTCGGCTGGGGCGCCGCCGTTGGCGCGCTGGTCGGCTGGGGCGCCGCCGTTGGTTCCAGCGGTGGGGTGCCGGTTGGCGTTGGCGCGAGCGTTGGCGTCGCCGTCGGCGCCGCGCTGGCGGTGGCAGTAGGCGACGCCAGTTCCTCGGCTCGTTTGATCCCCGCTCCGCTCAACCGCGCCGCATTAGGGGTTACGCCGCCGCCGCACGGACCAATCTGGACCGGGGCGCTGTTCGTGACCGGCGGGTAGGCCACGCCGTTGACCGTCACCGTGTAGCTCGGATTAGGAACGGTCCGGCATTGGGGCGGATTGCCGAGCGGGAGAATGATGTTCACGGTAATGGTGATGCTTTCGCCCGGTAGCAGGTCGCCGTTCCAGCTAAGCGTCCGGGCGACGGGGTTGTACACAACTGTGGCCGGGCTGACCACGGGTGTGCCAAAGATGTTGTCTGGCAACTGATCTACAAATTGTACCGTCGCTGTCTGCGCTGATCGATTCTCGATGACAATCGTCCAGGTCAGTCCGTCGTAATCGGGCATCGGTTCAGCGGGTTGCGCCTGCGCGCCTGTTTTACCGACCGTCACGGGACTATCCGGTGTTGGTGTAGGTGTGCCGGTGGCGGTGGGTGTATTGGTGGCCGTCGGCGTGCTGGTGGCCGTCGGCGTGCCGGTGGCGGTGGGTGTATTGGTGGCCGTCGGCGTGCCGGTGGCGGTGGGTGTACTGGTGGCCGTCGGCGTGCTGGTGGCCGTCGGCGTGCCGGTGGCGGTGGGTGTACTGGTGGCCGTCGGCGTGCTGGTGGCGGTGGGTGGCACCGGGGTGGCGGTGGGTGGCACCGGGGTGGCGGTGGGTGGCACCGGGGTGGCGGTGGGTGGCACCGGGGTGGCGGTGGGCGCGCTGGTGGCGGTCGGCAGGACAGGGGTGGCGGTGGGTGCGCTGGTGGCGGTCGGCGGGACGGGGGTGGCGGTGGGTGCGCTGGTGGCGGTCGGCGGGACGGGGGTGGCCGTAGGTGTCACCGGCGTATTCGTCACCGTCGGGGGCGCTGCCGTGGGTGTCACCACAATGATGGTCGTCGCCGTAGGTGTGGGCGTGTTCGGGCGAGGGGTGCTGGTGCCGGTAGGCGCCGTTGTGACCGCTGGCGTGGCCGTGGGCATAGATGGCGTCATCACCGCCGGAAGGGTGGCCGTTGGCGTGGGCGCGACCGTAACGGTCGTGGCGGTTGGCTGGCCGACGATAATTTGCAGCGTCGGGGTGGGACTCGCTATGCGCTCGCCTCCCGGCGTGCTGGTGGGGGTGCGTGTCGCCGTTGCGCCGATATCGGGGGTAGCGGTCGCACCCGGGAGGATCACATTGGTGGTAGGGGTGGGCGAGGGTTGCGACCCTCCGGCGATGGCGGTACTCGCGGGGAGCGCCGTCACCGTGGGGCGCGGTGTCGGCAGGACGGTCGGTGTCGGGGTGGGCGGAACGATCGAGGCGATCGGCGGGGCCACCTCGACCAGCGGGACAACCGTAACGGCTGCCGAGACGCCAACGGGCGTTTGCGCGCGGCGCGCCACCTCGGTGGCTTGCAGGTCGCCGAGGGCGGGATCGACCGCCGCGAAGCTGATTCCGGGCGGGAAGGGGCGGTAGAAGCCGAACCCCGAGGTGGCCCCCACATCCTTGAACGGATCGTGGTCGGGCATGATCAAGCGCAAGGCCACCTCGGCAATGCAGCCGATCGGCAGCAAGGCCAGCAGCAGCGCGAGCAGCACGAGTCCGGTCAGGCCGTCACGGCGACGCCGCTGACCGGTTGGATTGGGCGACGGCGAGGGTTCGTTCATTGGCCTGCTGCAAAGTGATGCTGAAGGTGCTTCCACGGCCTGGCGCGCTGTCAACGCGCACCGTGCCTCCCTGACGCTCGATCAACTGGCGTGTGATCGCCAGTCCGAGGCCGCCGCCTCGCTGGCTTGAGCTATTGCCGTCAATGCGCTGAAAGCGCGAAAACAGACGCGGCAGCATCTCCGGCGGGATGCCCTGGCCGGTATCGGTAATATCGATCTGCACCTGCCCGCGCACCGGAAACGCCGTGATGGTCACGCCGCCGGCGTCGGTATACCGGCGGGCGTTATCGAGCAGGTGCCCAAGCGCGCGTTGGAGTTGCTCGCGATCGGCGAGCACGGCGGGTAGATCGGGCGGGATTTCCACCGTGACCCTGAGGTGTTTGGCCTCGAAGGCAGGGAGCAAGGGCGCCAGGGCCCGATTGACCACGATATCGAGATCCAGCGGCTGCAGATCGGCGCGCAGCCGTCCCGACTCGATATCGGCGATCAGAATGGCGTTATTCACCATATCGGTCATCTCGATGGCCCGCAGGCGCACCTGTTCGAGCAGGTCGGCCTGGTCCGGCGTAGGTGGTTTGCCGCCGGTACCCCGCAGCAGCAACTCGGTAAAGCCACGGATCACCGTCAGCGGGGTGCGCAGTTCGTGAGAGATAGTGGCGATAAAGTCGGTCTTGGCCTTATCGACGGCCACGGCTTCGGTCACATCGTGCAGCACGATCACCTCGCCGGCGGTATGGCCTTCCTCGGCCAGCAGCGGCGAGCGCGTCAGGGTCAGGAAGCGCCGGCCCAGGCGGAACTGCGGGTCGCTGCGGCCAAACACGTCGCGCGCCTGTGGTGCCGGTTCGAGGGGCAAGGCATCGAAGCGCGGGCGTGTCTCGCGCCAGTTGGTGAGGCCCAGCATCTCTTCAGCGGCGCGGTTCAGTTGAATAATCCGCCCCAGTTCATCGCAGACGACCACCCCATCGCCGATCGAGGTGAGAATGGCCTGGCGTTGTTTGGCGTCCTGCTGCACCTGGCTGTAGAGCAGCGCATTGGCCAGCACCGCGCTCGCCATATTCGCCACGACTGCCAGGCTTTGCTGGCTCGACTCGTCGAAGGCCTCCGGCTCGGGGTGGACCATCAGCAACCCGCCAGCGATCTGCCGTTGCCGAATGATCGGCATCCAGTGGACCGTCTGCAGCCCGGCGCGCGCCAGGCCCACCGCCTCAGTGGTTTCGGGGTCAACGGGCAGCAGGCGCGGTTCCTGAGGGTCGAAGGCGCTCAACGCGGCGATGCGGGAAGGCTCGAGCGCCTGGGTGGGGAGTGAGCGCAGGCGCTCAGGCGCGGCGGGACGGGTGCGATAGCCGAAGCCATCGCGCGTTTCCAGCAGCGCGATGGCTTCCGTGCCGGGCACGAAGGCGGTGGCGGCTTCCGAGGCGACCGTCAGCACCTGTTCAACATCAATCGTGCGGTTCAATTCACGGCTGGTCACGTACAGGCGCAGCAGGTGCTCGGTCATCTGGTTAAAGGCCAGGGCCAACCTGCCCAGTTCATTTGGTTCCGTGACCGTACTGCGCCGCTCCAGATCGCCCGCGGTGACCGCCTCTGCCGTTTGCACCAGGTTTTCCAGCGGGCGCGTGATGCGGCGCGCCACCATAACACCGACGATCACCGTCGCCAGCGCAAGCGCGGCAGTGATTCCGAGCACCGCCGAGCGGCTCGACGACCAGGCGCTCACCACGAAATCGGTCGAGAGACCGACGGAGAAGTAGCCCGACTGCACCCCGCGGATCACCAGCGGCGCGTAGAGTTGTTGAAACTCCCGTCCGGTCACCGTGACCACGGTATTGACGGAACATGCCGGCGGGCGCGTCGTTTCGACGGGTGAGACCAGGCGCCCCGAGAGCATGCCGATGTCGAGGCAGGGATCTTCCGTTTCGGAGCCGCTTCCGGCGCGTCCGGCCCCCGCGCGCGCGCCGGGCGCATTCAGGGCGCTCAACTGCGCCAGCAGGCGCTCGCTCATATCGAGCGAGGCGAGATCCACACCGGCGATGGTGGTCGCATACGCGATGCCCCTGACATCGTAGATCGTGCTGATAGCCGACTGGCTGCGCTGCTGCAAATCGGCGAGCAGGGCATCGAGGCGCTGCGCGACAAGCAACCCGCCGACCAGCAGTTCATCATCACCGGCCCGGCTGGTCACGTACACCGGCGCGACGGTAAAAAAGTGCAGGTGATCCTTCCCTTCGCTATCGCGGAAGGAGATCAGGCCGCTGAACTTATCACCATGCTCGTCGGTGCCGGGGATGGGCGCGCTCTCGCCGCGCAGAACGCTCTCGACCAGGGGAATGCCGGCCAGATTGGTGCCCACGTAGCGGATGGGGGCGCCGCCATCGTTGGAACTGCGCTCCCAATCCACCAGGGCCAGGCCCTGGGGATCAAAGACGATCACCCGGTCCGGCTTAACGTTCTCGTTGACCTGAGCGAGCCGCCACAGCCCCTCGAGGGCCTGTTCGAGGCCCCTGACGTTGCGGTCGCGCATGGCCTGGGGCACAGAGGGAGCGCCGGTCTCGGCGTTCGGCGCGGTGAAAATCATCTGCCCGAGGAAGGTGAGATTGCCGATCTCGCGCTGGGCGAACGACTCGGAGAAGTTGCGCGCCACCTGACCCAGTTGATTATTGAAGCGTTCCTGCCAGCTATCGGCCACCAGGGTGATGGCGATAAACGAGCCGACCAGCATCACCAGGATCATCAGGACCAGGTACGGACCGATGACGGTGTACTTGAGTTGCGAGCGGTAGGTGTTGAGAAACGGCCGCATCGTCATGACCCGCAGTAATGGCCGGCGCCGCTGATCGCGCAATCTAACGTGAACATACGCCCTCGGCGAGGGGTATGGGGGAACCGGGTTCCCCCACACCCCCGCCCCGCAGGAGAATGGGGAAACCGGGTTTCCCCATACCTCCGCCCGCGAGAGGTTTTGGGAGGGCGCAGACCTCCCAGGAAGTATGTTCATCCCGTCGGTGTGCGGCGCAAGCCGCATGGACGGCTGAATTGGTTAGGAAAGCCTGATCTCTTGACATCCCTGCCTGCAAAGAAATCCTTTTCCTTGTTTCGGAAGGGCGAAGCCCCTCCGAACCTCCCCATGGAGGAGCAATGGCAAGGTGGGATTACGTCGAGCCGTGCTCTATCTTACACTGTGTAGCAATGAGCATGAATGGTCTCATTATAAAACATTGCTAATCAAAGAAATAAACGCCAGGTATGACAATTTTTTAAGATATCAACGTGTAAAGCATTTGGCTGCGACCAACGGGGAGGCTCCGGGGGGCGGATGTTGACATCAGGCGCGAAGCCACTCCGCTTGCGGAGCGTTTAGTGCCGCGTCTGGACGCCATCAGGCGCCGGTTCAAACGCCAGCGGCAGCGCCAGGGCAAACGTGCTGCCCTGGCCCTCGACGCTCTCCAACCAGATGCGCCCACCGTGGGACTCGACCGCGAGTTTACAGAAGGTTAACCCCAACCCGGTGCCCTGGGTCTTGCGCCCGCCGTGGGCCTGGCCGAACTTCTCGAAGATCCGTTCGTGGTACTGGGCGGGAATGCCCGGCCCTTCATCACGCACCCAGAATACGAGCCAGTCGCCGGCGGCAAGGGCCGGCAGGCGGACGGGGAGATCGTCCGGCGCCGCGCCCTCGGCGCTCACCCGCGCCGGCGCCGCTCCCAGGGTGACCGTACCGCCGGTCGGCGAAAACTTGATCGCATTATCGAGCAGGTTCTGCAGCACGCGCACGAGCGTATCGCGGTCAGCTTCGACCAACGGCAACCCCACGGCCAGATCCTGCACCAGGCGCACCCTTTGCCCCTGCGCCGAGACCTTGAGCCGGTCCAGCGCCTGGTCCACCAGGTCGTAGGGCGAGAGCGGTTGCCGGTCGAGTTGCATGCGGCCCTGTTCCATTCTGGCGATGTCGAGCAGGGTGTTCACCATCTCCAGCATAGTCTGGCTGCCCTGATAGGCGATGCCGAGCAACTCCTGCTGCTGCGCGGTGACCGGACCGCCAAGGCCGCGCCGCACCATCGCGATGCCGTTCATAATCGAGGTGAGTGGCGCGCGCAGATCGTGGACCAGCATGCCGGTGTAATCTTCGCGCAACTGGGCCAGTTCCCGCTCCTTCGAGATATCCTGAAACAGTGCCAGGCGCCCGATGACGGCGCCGCTGGTCTCCTGGACCGGCAGCAGGTAATGGCGGATGAAGCGCCGCGGCGGCCCGCTGAACTCCAGTTCGACGACCGCCTCGGCGCGGTCGCCGTCATTCAGCCACGACGGGCGCTCCACCGCGGTGGCCCGGGCGTTCAGTTCGGCCAGCACCGTATCGAGCGGGCGGCCGATCAGGGCCTCGCGGCGGGTCTGCAACAAGCGCGCCGCGGTAGGGTTGGCCGTCACAATCTGGCCGCGCATATCGGCCATCAGGATGCCATCGTTGGCGGAATTGAGGATCGCCTCGAAGCGATCGCGAACGGTCGTCACCGTCTGGAAGAGGCGCGCGTTTTCGATGGCCACGCCGATCGTCGCCGCCATGCGCGCCAGGCGTTGGGCCTCTTCTTCGGTGAACAGCCCTTCAATCTTGTTCAACAGTTCGATAACGCCGATGGTGCGCCCCTTGACCACAATCGGCACGCAGAGGATGTTCCGCACCTCAAAGCCGACCGAGTCGCTGACGTCACGCAGGAAGCGCGGGTCGCCGGCGACATCGTGAACGATCTCGTACTGCTGCGACTCGGCCACGCTCCAGACGATCCCCCGACCGTGGGGGATGCGCACGCCGAAGAGTTTCTCTTCGCCGGCCTCCAGGGTCATCACGAAGACCAGTTCGTCCGTCTCCTCATCAACCATCAGCAGCGAGCCGGCCTCCACCTGACAATACTCGTTGATCTTCTGCATCACCAGGTGGTAGACCTCACGCGTGTCGAGCGAGGAAGCGACGGCGGCGGCGATATCGTTCAACGTCTCCAACTCGGCGTTGCGGCGCTGGGCCTTCTCGGTGATCCGAAACGCGGTGATCGCGGCGGCGATCTGGCCGGCCAGCAGGCGCGCGTGGCTGATCTCGTCGTCGGAGAAATGGCGCGGCTCTTCCTCACTGGCGAAGATCAGCAACCCGATGCAGGCATCCTGGGCCACCAGCGGAAGCAGCAGCAGCGAACGCACGCGCCCCGCGCCGACCAGCGCGGCGAGCCCGGCCAGGTTGGGGTTGGTCGCCAGCGGGGTAAGTTCGGCGATGTCACTGATCTGGGCCGGTTGCCGGTTCAGCACCACCTGGCGCATCACGCTGGTTTCCGCGAGGGGGAAGGGCGGCGGCAGGCGCACCTGAGGCGGATAGGTATTGGTGAGTTGCGCCAGGCTGCCATCCTCGCTCAGCAGCACCACGCCGCTATTGTGCAGATCGAAGAGGTGGACGAACTCGTTGAGGCTGAGGAAGAGTAGTTCATCGAGGCTCGTAGCCGTCTCGATGGCCCCGGCGATACGCAGGAGCGCCCCGTTACGCAGTTCGAGCAGCGAGTCGTTGGTCATCTGGTGCCGGTCATCGGTCATGCGCTTGCTTTCGTGTGAGCGGTGGTTCTGGAAGCAGGATGACCCGGAGCGTCAACGCCGTTCCGGAAGCGCTTGCCCTGGCAGCCTGGCGCATTACGCAGGCAACACCAGACAGCGCCTGCAGCGGCGCTTATGTTCTCCGTATTATAACGATACTCGCTTGCATGAGCAACCGGGACGCCGGTACCGTTTTAGATTTTAGATTGCGGATTGTAGATTGCCGCTCCATGCAACAGGAAGCGCTCCAGCGCTCACGAGCTTGCGCCGTCTCTAAGACGCTCTGGTAGGTACGGTCAGGGCCATTCCAACGTCTTCGGGGCTTGCCCCAAGTACGTGTTCACATCGCTCCCAGGCGTGTGGGTTACCCCGGGTGTGAACAGTTACTGCCCCAAAACCCGAGCAAGTTCCTGCCGGGCAACACAGCCGCCCGGCACCCCCGAATAGGTGAGGGTGCGGGGAAACCCGGTTTCCCCGCACCCCTGCTTGAGGGCTTTGCCCTCCCACACCCCCGCTCCAGCGACCTATGTTCACGTGAGACGGTCATGCGCATGGCGCACCACGCCGCGATGACCATGGCCTGGGAGCGCGGGCGTCCCGCCCGCATCGCGGCNCCGCGGGCACGGTGACTGCCCCTTCCCTGACCCTCCCACGCCGGGGGCGGGAACCCGGCGCCTCCCCCCAGCGGGGGGAGGCTGGGAGGGGGGCTGAACCCGG
>JGI24188J35168_1001193_pt1 | contig 15364 bp, 13 predicted proteins | sample YNPBryantNP2012_FD_35168 | JGI IMG/M metagenome (IMG submission 35168) | reverse complement strand
CTTGCCACGCGGACGCACAGAGTGCGTCCCTCCGAGAAAACCACCTCCGCGTAATCTGCGGGTTTCCCCCGTTAGGCCATGCGTCCTGGGCTCGCCTCCCGTGGAGGGGCGGGCTCCGCACGCCCGCAAGGGTGGCATTGGCTTCACCGAGGCATGTCCCCACTGAGGCACGGGCCACCAGCCTACCCAACTCCTGTAATGGGATGCCTCGTCATGAATGAGGCCTTGCAATGGGGACACGTGAAGATACTTCCCTCCGAGGAAACCGCCACCTCCTGTTTTTCTCGGCGCTCGCCTTGCAACACCCCGTGACTCTGTTCGGTCACCCCTCCGCGACCACCTGACTAGAATTCTTTCAATTTCATCCCTTCATCCTGTCCTCCCCTGCAGGGATCCTCGGTTTGGACTCCCCTTTGTGTTTCATGGGCAATATGTCTCAAGATGCATGGGGATTCAGGGCTTGAGCTCTCCAAGTCATGGCTTTGGACAATAATCCTGGTCTGAAGAAAAGGGAGTTGACGTCCCCCGGGGTTCTTCGCTACCCTCTCCCAAGGCTATGAGCCGCAAGCTGGAGGACAAAAAAGGGGCCCAATTTCTGCCAAATATCGCGTTGGTCGGGCGAGGAAATCTTTCCGGGCAACCGCGAAGGACGAACAAAAGGGAGGCGAGGGCAAGGACAATGGCAAAGTTGACGATTCCGCAGCTTCAGAAGATGAAGGAACTGGGTGAGAAGATCTCCATGACGACCGCATACGATTATCCAACGGCCTACTTTGCGGACAAAGCAGGAATAGAGATACTGCTCGTAGGGGATTCCCTGGCCATGACCATATTGGGACTTGACTCCACTGTGCCCGTTACCATGGAAGAGATGATTCACCATATAAGGCCGGTTGCGAGGGCTGCGAAGAATGCAATGGTTGTGGGGGATATGCCCTTTGGTTCTTATAACGTCTCCTGCGAGCAGGCGATAATGAACGCCACTCGATTGATGAAGGAGGGCGGATGCGACGTGGTAAAGCTTGAGGGCGGGCTCGAGGTGGCGGAAAAGGTGAAAGCAATAGTCGATGCGGGAATACCCGTCATGGGCCATATCGGACTCACCCCTCAAACCATATCCAAACTCGGGGGATTCAAGGTTCAAGGGAAGGACCTGGAAGCTGTGAGGAGGCTTCTCGATAGCGCATTGGCTTTAGAAGAAGCTGGAGCTTTTTCCATAGTCATAGAGTGTGTTCCCGAGGAGGTGGGAAAGCTCATCACAGCTAAGGTGCGCATCCCGACAATCGGGATAGGAGCCGGAAGATATTGCGACGGGCAAGTCCTCGTTTTCCACGACATGTTGGGGCTATTCGAGAAATTTCTCCCCAAATTCGTGAAACGTTATGCCGACTTGGGACCGCAGGTTGTGGAAGCACTAGCAAGATTCAAGGCAGAGGTCAAAGAAGGTGTGTTTCCCTCGGACGATCATGTGTTCGGAGGCGTGAAAGGGGAGGATCTCAAAGAGCTGTGGTAAAGCCCTCAGTCCTTTGAGTCCTCTCGGGAGTGAAAGGAGTTGGGGGAATTGAAAGTAGCTGTGCTGGGAGCTGGTGCGATGGGCTCTCTCTTTGGCGGTCTTCTGGCAAGGGCCGGCCATGAGGTTTGGCTCATAGACGTATGGCACGAACATGTGAAGGCCATAAGAGAGAGGGGGCTGAGGATAAGAAGAAAAGGGGGAGAACTTCTCCTTAGGGATCTCAAGGCGGTGTCCTCGCCTGAGGAGGTCGGGGTTGTGGAGCTCGTATTGGTGTTCGTGAAGTCCACAGCAACGGAGAAGGCTATAAAGGGAGCCAGAGTCTTGCTGGGTGAAGGGACCTTGGTCTTGACCCTTCAGAACGGACTGGGGAATGTGGAGCAAATAGCGACAGTTGTGCCCATATCGAAAATCCTAGCAGGGACCACGGCGCAGGGTGCAACGGTCATTGGTCCAGGAGAGATATATCATGCGGGAGAAGGTCCCACAGCAATAGGGCAGCTCGAGGGACCTCCTTTGGAGAGGGTCCGAGAAATCGCCCGCGCCTTCAATTCAGCAGGCATCCCCACTGAGGTCTCGGAGAATGTCATGGGCCTGATATGGGGCAAACTCTTGGTGAACGTGGGTATAAATGCCTTGACCGCCATCACCGGATTGAAAAATGGCGAGCTCCTGGACTATCCAGAGACAGTGGAGTTGATGGAGATGGCTGTCTCGGAGGCATGGGAAGTGGCCAAGAGAAAAGGGATACACATCCCTTCAGAGGACCCTGTAGCCCATACCAAGCAAGTAGCCAGAGCAACGGCCGAAAATCGCTCCTCCATGCTTCAGGATGTGCTCAATAAAAGGAAGACCGAAATAGAGACAATAAACGGTGCCGTGGTTCGTCTGGGGCGAGAAGTTGGAGTCGAGACCCCCGTAAATAAGGTGCTCACCAATCTCGTCCTCATGATGGAGAGAAGATACTTGGGGCCTAGTGCTTGAGGCTTTCGATTGGACCTAGCTCCGAGACTATGGTCTGGCAAGTGATGAAGAAGAAGTGCCAGGGCATGGATATGAAGCCAAGAAAGGGCATGCCCCAGAGAAAACCGCCCTTCCCTTATCTCCTCGGAAAAGGGGACAATGGGCCCTGTCCAAGCTCTACAACCTTCCTGAGATGCAAAACTCCCACCCTCGGCAATTTCCGCTTTGGCTAGATCCCCATGGAGGTCGGGGATCGGAGGCAAGCAGCTCAAGAATCGGAAGCCGTGAGCGGATTGAAATGCCAGTGAGGGTGGGATATCATATCCTATCCGGGTATTTGATCTCGATACGGAGTCTCGTTCATGGACCCAGAAAAGAGAGAGTTCTTCCGAAAGCTCCTCACCGAGAGACTGGAGGCTCTTCTCAGTGGCGCTTCCAGGACCATGACCAACATGACCGATGAGGAGGAGACCTTTGCCGATCCCACTGATAGGGCTACGGTAGAGAGCGACAGGAACTTCGTCCTGAGGATCAAGGAGAGGGAGAGGAAGCTCATTTCCAAGATCAGGGAAGCCCTGGATCGCATAGACAAAGGAACGTATGGAATTTGTGAGGAGTGCGGAGAGGAAATCTCTGAGCAGAGACTGCTTGCTAGGCCTGTTACCACCCTTTGCATAGAGTGCAAGACATCCCAAGAGGAGGACGAGAAAAGAAGGGGAGAGTGAATCCCCATCTTGGAACGAGATACCTTTAGTTGAGAATCCCTTTGAACAACTGGTAAAGGGAGAGCTCGCTCGTTGAGGGAGAGCTCGAAACGAGCATTTGGCTTCTGCTTAATGAACCTTCCACTCATCTCTGGTGGCATGAAGAGCTGACAATTGTGGATCTCCTCGAGGCATTGAACAAGATAGTCTCTTCCTTGGAAGAAGAAGGGGATCTGCGTTCTTCTCTCTCCTCGGCCCTCAAGGCTACAGCCGAAGCCATCGGAATAGACATGGCAGTTCTTTACTGGATGAGCCCGAAGGAGAACATTTTCAAGCCTTTCCATTCGAGTTTCGGAGANAGATTCGTTGTCTCAAGTGACGGTTTTGCCGTGGGAGAGGGTATTGTAGGAGATTGCGCAGCCCAAAGGAAGATGATCGAGATACAGGGAGAGTCCCTGGTGGAAGCCCACGGCTTTGCGGGATATGCAGCCTCGATCCTTGTTCCATGCCGAGGTGGGAGGGGTGTATTGGCACTTCTCCACGGCCTTCCCAAGGAGCTATCGGATGGAGAGAAAAGCTTCCTCAAGATAGCAGCTCACTGTATGGGCGAGAGATTGGAAAGAGAGGAGCTCCAAGAGAGTCTGAGTCTCAGGACGAAGGAGATAGAAGCTGCAAGCGAGATAAGCAGAGCAGTGGGCAGCACTTCAGAGCTAGAGAGCCTCATGGACNTGACTTTGGAGATAGCCCTCAAGGTGATGGGAGCAAGGGCTGGGATTCTGAGAATACTGGATGAGGANACCCAAGTATACAAGATCACTTCCATGACGGGTGGGAGGACCATACTTCACAAGGAGGAGTTCAGATCTGGAACGGAAAGTGCCTGCCCTGTAGTGAGAACTGGCAAGCCCCACAGAATGACCTCAGGTAACGGAACCACAGTTTGCTTTTCCCAAGACCTAGCAGGTGAGGTGAGCACTTGCGCTTGTGTCCCCGTTACAGTCGGGGGAAAGATCCTGGGAGTGCTCAGCCTTTACGATAGGAGCTCGAGACCTTCGGGCCCCGCCGAGCCCTTCTCAGAAAGCGATGTGAGCCTCCTTGAGACAATGGCAGGCCTCATCGGGGGGGCCATATCCAGGGCAATTCATCATAGCAAGATAGAGAGTCTCCTCTCTCATCAGGAATCCATCTTGAAGGAACTCTCCGTCCTCTATTCCAGCAGTTCGGCCATGATGAAGGCCATAGAGCTTGAGAAACTTCTGAGGGTGATCCTCATAGCCCTGACTCTGGGAGACGGCCTGGGGTTCAACAGAGCGATGCTCTTCTTGGTGAACGAGGCTGAAGGGGTCCTGGAGGGAAAGATCGGTGTCGGGCCCTCGAGCCCTGATGAGGCAGGTAAGATATGGGCGGAGCTCAGCAGGTCCGACTGGAGCCTCGGACAGTGGCTGGACTGGGCGTTGAGCCACGATTGGAGCGGTCATGATACGGGCCTTATACACAAGGTAGCGAGTTCCGTGAGGGTTCCCTTGGATGATCAGGAGTGTGTCTTGGTGAGGGCCCTGAGGGCGAGGGGAGCGTTCACATTGGACCCAAGGCAAAACCTCAAGGGAATGGAGCTCCTTCGACCCTTGGAAATCGGAAGCGAATGTGCCTTGGCTCCCATTGTGGCGAGGGGCGAGGCCCTCGGGGTCATTCTCGTGGACAATCTTTACTCTGGGAAACCCATAAGGGAGAGGGAGCTCAGATTCTTGGGGACGTTTGCGTCCTTGGCCGGTCTTGCTATACAGAACGCGATCTTCTTGGAGGATCTCAGGAAGGCCCACAGGGAGCTTCAGGCAATGCAACAGAGACTGGTCCATTCAGAGAAGCTCGCTGCCATAGGAGAGTTCGCGGCGACCATGGCTCACGAGATAAGGAATCCCCTTGTGGCCATAGGAGGATATGCTAGGCTCCTTCAAAAGAAGCACAAGGACCAATATTCCAGGATCATTTGCGAGGAAGTGGAGAGACTCGAGAGCATTTTGAGAAGGGTCTTGGATTTCTCGAGAGACGCAAGCGGGGAGAGGACAAACGCCGATATACGGGAATTGATGGAGGAGTGTTACCGAACCTTGAGGCCTCAGATAGACGAACAGAGAATGAAGGTCAGGAAAGAGTGGACTGGGGGCCTACCAGAGGTAGTATGTGACAGGGACCAGATGAAGCAGGTTTTCTTGAACCTGATGCACAATGCCCTGGAGGCCATGGGGGGAAGGGGCACTCTGAGCTTGAGAACATATCTCTCTTCCGAGGAAGATGGCTTGTGGATAGTGGGGGAAGTCTCCGACACAGGGGGCGGGATACCGCCCGATGTCCTGCCCAATGTGTTCAATCCATTTTTCACCACAAAGGAAAAGGGAACGGGTTTAGGTTTGGCAATCACACGCAGGATTGTGGAAATACATGGCGGGAAGATAGAGATAGACAACAGGCCTGGAATCGGCACCACATTCCGAGTCAAGCTCCCTCCCTCAGCCCAGTGATGAGTTCGTCTTTGAGGAAGTGGTGGGCCCTAAAGATGGAAGTTGCCCCATGGGTATGGGATCCCCTCATCTGTTTTTTATGGGAGATGGGTTCCTGCGGACTGGAAATCAAAGGAGAGGGGGGATTTCAAGAGGTCATCGCTTATTGGCCCGAGGGAGCCGATCCAGTGGCCATCATGAGGGAGCTGGAGTCCTGGAAAGGAGGTTGGGGAGACCACGGTTCCCTTCCTCCCATCCTTGACCTCAAGTTGGAATCCTTGGATGAAGGCCGGTGGATCAGGACTCCCAGGGGAACCTTCGAGCCCATCCAAGTTACAAGACACTTGATCGTCTCTCCTCCTTGGAAGAGGATCAAGAGCCGCTCTGGGGTGGAAGTGCTCAAAATAAAACCGGGGCAGGCCTTCGGAACTGGGATTCACGAGACCACAAGACTCTGCCTTCACTGGCTAGATCGCCTCCTCAAGGGAAAAAAGCTCCATCTGGAAGAGGCCCTCGATTTGGGGACTGGCACAGGGATCCTGGCGATTGCCATGGCCAAGTTGGGGGTGAAAAGAGTTTGGGCTCTGGATACAGATCCCGTGGCTGTCAAGGAGGCTCGGGATAATACGCGTAGAAACCGTGTGGAGTGCCAGGTAGTGGTATTGAGAGGGAGCCTCGAGAGGGTGAGAGAGAAGAGATTTCCCATGATGGTTGCCAATCTCACAGCTCAGCTACTGAGAGAAATGTCACGTGAGATTGTCGGTCGCCTCTGTGAAGGGGGGATTCTCGTCCTCTCTGGGATCTTGAAGGAAGAGGCGGAGGATACAAGGAAATCCTTTGAAGAGGAGGGCATGGTTCAGATGGCCATGAGGGGACTTGGGGAGTGGACCTCGCTGCTCATGGAGAGGCGACGTGAGCCGGCCTAGGCTTTTGGTCAGTGGCCCGTGGGCAAGGGGGCAAGTCTTGGCCATCAAGGGAAGGGATGCCAGGAGACTGACCAGGGTCCTGAGGCTGGGAAAGGGGGACGTCCTCTCCATCTTCGATGGCCAGGGAGTGGAGGGAGGCGCGAGAATTCTGGAATTGCGAGGGTGGGCGGAAGTCAAGTTGGAGGTGCTCTGGGTTGAGAGGGCGCAAGCAGAGTCCCCTCTAAAGATCCATCTTGTTCAGGGTCTTCCCAAATGGCCAAAAATGGAGGTCGTGGCGCAAAAGGTCACAGAGTTGGGTGTGGAGGAGGTCTGCGGGCTTTTGGCTAGAAGATCGGTTCCCTGGTCAGGAGAAGGGGAAAAGTGGAAGAGGCTTGAGAGGATCATGGAGGAAGCTTCGAGGCAGTGTGGAAGGGCAAATGTGCCCAAACTTTCGGGTCCTTGGAAGCTGGAGGAGTTTTTGCGGTACCAGAGAGGAGAGCCCGGGGCGAGGTTGTTGTTGTGGGAAGGCGAGAGGACCAATTCCCTCAAGGCGGCATTGGAGGCTTGGAAAATCCCACCGGAGCAGGTGTGGCTGGCTGTGGGGCCCGAAGGGGGATTCGATGAAGAGGAAGTGAAGATCATGAATCAAGAGGGATACACACCTGTTTCCATGGGCCCTCGGATCCTGAGGACAGAGACAGCCTCCATGGCGGTCGTGGCAATAGCGCAATATCTCTGGGGTGACATGGGAGGTCGGGCCTCTGGAATGCCTTGACTGGGACGAAGGGATGAGATATACAAGGATGAGGGCCGAGGTAGCTCAGTCGGTAGAGCAGTGGACTGAAAATCCGCGTGTCGGCGGTTCGATTCCGTCCCTCGGCAGAGGAAAAAGGGGAGGTGGGAAGGCCTCCCCTTTTCCGTTTCCAGCGCTGTGTGGAGATCCGAGAGGTCGGAGATGGAGGCACCTGCCCTTGTTGCAAAATGGCTGAAGGAATCGTCGAAAACAGTGGTGTTCACCGGTGCAGGCATTAGCACAGAGAGTGGGATACCTGATTTCAGGAGCCCAGGGGGGCTCTGGTCCAAGTATGATCCAGAAGATTTCACTTTCCAGAAATTCCTCTCCAGCGAGATATCCCGGAAAAACTACTGGAAGATGAGCACTGAGGCGTTCTCTGTCATAGCTAGGGCCAAACCCAACGAGGCCCATCTCGCCGTAGCCGAGCTTGAGAGGATGGGACTCGTCCATTGGGTAATAACTCAGAACATAGACGGACTTCACCAGTTGGCCGGCACTTCCAGGGAAAGGATCATAGAGCTTCACGGAACGTGTAGGACGGTATCTTGTCTCCAATGCAGGAAACAGTGGGCGAGGGAGGAGATCCACGAGATGGTCCTTGGAGGAGTGGAGGTCCCCAAGTGCGATGAGTGCGGAGGCCTCCTCAAGCCAGATACCATATCCTTCGGCCAGGCCATGCCNGAGAGAGAGACGGCCGAGGCTTTCAGGATATCATCCGAGTGCCACTTGTTCATTGTGATGGGCTCTTCCCTCGTGGTTCAGCCAGCTGCCTCCCTGCCAGTCGTGGCGAAACAGGCAGGNGCAAGACTGGTCATAATAAACAGAGACCCTACCCACCTGGACAGTATGGCAGACCTCGTCATAAGGGGCTCTTGCGGCCATACCATGAGGGCCGTGTTGCGGGAAGTGAGGGAGGATCGTGAGGCCCGAGAATGAGGGGAGAGAACTGGGAAAAAGAGTCGAGAAAAGGGCTAGACATGTCCTTTCGAGTGGTGTAAAAAATTCGTACGAGAGAGGTGGAATTTCATGAGGATCGAGATACTGTTCGGCATTATTGGTCACTTTATATACGGGGGCGGGTCTACCCGGGCTCCAGGGTAGGGAACTAACCCTGGCCATGGGTAGACCCGATGGGCTGCCCATGGCCAAGCCGAAGAAGGGGTCATGGGCAAATCCCATGGCCCCTTTTGAATTTTGGGGCTCATGGGTCTCCATCCGACTCCCCAAAGGACACAAGAAGTGGAAAGAGGAGGAAAAAGGAGAGGGGGCATGATCTGGGAGGCTAAAAGGATCGGAGAAAAAGTGCAAAGTGCNGGGCTNGGGATAAAGGAAGCGATGGCCGTGATCCACATGATGTTGGGGGACCACCACGAAGGGAGGGACCCTGTGCCGCTAGGTATGTTTGAAGGTCTTCAGTCTCTCATGGAACGAACACTGAGGGGCGCCAGAATAGAGACCTTCAAGCCACAGGGTGGGGACTCTCCTTTCCATATCTTCGAGGTGCACACGGAAGACGGGAAGGTTCTTGGCCATCTCAACATGGTCTACATGAGAAAGCCCCTTCCGTGTTATTACTTGGTCTACGTCGAGGTGATGCCTCCTTTCAGGGGAAAGGGACTGGGGACACGAATCCTGGAGTCATATAAGGCCTTTCTCGACGAAAAAGGGTGTTTGGGACTCCTGGACAACATCATCCCTCCGACGGATCCGACCTTTCACATTTACACGAAGCTGGGTTACAAGCCGATAGAGGAGATAGTGGGCCTCCAGCCCTCATTGAGGGACAACAACTACATGGTGTGGGTACCTCCTACCATGAGATCCGCGAACCTCAAGGATAAACTGCTCAAGCTCGTGTTCAACCTCCAGAGAAAAAGGCCCATCATAGACATGAAGGACAACGAGAAGATGGTCAAAACGACCATAGAGGAGTTCCGGGAGGTCTATGGCGCCCTAGAGAGGATGTTCCAGAAGGAGTTGGATCAGGATAAGGATGCTCCCCTGATGAGGTTCATGTTCACAAAATTCGCCACCAAGTTCCTGGGATTCAGGAGAAGATTGAGAAGGCTGCTAGGTTACACTGGTGGGGAGTCCCTGGAGCAAATAAGAATCTCGAGGAAAGTCCAGGAGCTGAAGGTCCAGCCGTGGTCCCTGTGGGGTTCGCCCGAGGCCGGGTTGGAAGTGCTGGATCCTGCCCAAGCAGAGATCCCTCGAGAGCTCCTGGAAGATCCCACTGGCTTTATCGAAGGTCTTCCCATTTACAGGAGGCCTTATTTGAGCAAAGGAAGGTGGGAGGAGGCGCTCCTCCATCCAGAGTCCCTTAGCATAGGGGATTTACTGGAGCTGGGTTTCGATCCCACGAGGCTCAGGGAATGGGAACATGAGGGGAAAAGGTTTGTCTTCGAGAGATCCTGGTCCAGATTTCACTCGCTCATTCNGGAGAGGGCTAGGTTGCTCAAGGAACTCGAAAAGGAGATCTCCAAGCTCTCTTTCCGGGGAGCGCGGGTCTCTGTGAACCCGCCCCTTGCCCTTGTGAGTCATCTCGGAAACTTGTATATCCAGAGGAGGAAGATCGAGGGGATTCATCTGGAGGAGGCTCTGGATCAACTTCGGTCATCCGAGTATTTGGCGGCAATGAATGAGATGGCCAAAATGGACAGGGAATTAGTCTCCGTGGAGAGGGAGGCGAGAGAGTGGCTTTCGCGAAGGGTTCCCGGGTGGATGAAGGGGGAAGTGGACGAGCTCGCGATTTTCGTTCCCTGGGATCTAGAGAGGAACTTTCCTCAGGTAATGGTGGAACCGGCGCGGGTTTCTATCGAGCGAGTGTGGCTCGCGTGACGGAAGATGAAGGGCTTTCGGAAGGAAAGTCACTGGTTATACTATTTTTCGGGTGAGCAAGGAAAAGCGCGGTTAAATCCAAGGCCTCGAGCCTTTGTGCCAGTCCCCTATGTATCCCCTTCTAGGTGAGTTTGAGGGAGGTCAGAAGATGGGAGGAGAGCTCAAGAGCACCATCGATTTGGTGATGGAAAGGTTTGGAGGAGGGGAGGAGAAGCCCCTGACCGATGAGCAGAAGAGGGAAATAGCGGAGGTGAGGAGAATTTACGAGGCCAAGATTGCGGAGGCAAAAATAATGCTTCGGGGAGATGAGAACCTCCCACGAGAGATAGCTCGCCTCCAGCGGGAAATGGAGGAGAAGATAGAGGCAATCAGATCGCGGGGTAAAGGGTCATAAATTCTCCAAGACCCTGAGGACTCGATTCACGTATTCCCAAGGGGGCTCTTGGTTCCTCGAAAGAATCTGGTCCACCCGAGTGGGCCCGAGCCAGTAAGCGCAGAGGGCGAGGGGAAGGTCCTCATACTTCTGAAGAAGCTCGAACAAGTAGTGGGCGCCCAATTTCACGTTTGTAGCAGGAGAGGTGAGGGTTTCCCTGTCCTTCCATTTGAGGGAAATCTTCGCTGCTAGCTCCTCACCTACAGTGGGCATTATCTGCATGAGACCCAACGCGCCCTTTTCAGACTCGAGCCACGGGTCCCCTTCGCTTTCCACCATGATCACCGAAATTATGAGTTGCGGAGCTATCCCGTACTGGTTGGAAGCTTCCTGGACGGCTCTCACCAGCTCCGCTCTTTCTTTGGGAGAGAGACTCCTGAAGTTCGTTGCCACAAACCATTTGAGTTCTTCCCCGCTCCAGGGCTCCTGAGGCCTCGTCTCTTGGAAGGCCCTTTGGACAACCTTGAGTTCGCGTCCCCACGGAGAGGCCTTCTCCGCCCTTTTCCCGGAAGGGGCGATAGGAGCTTGTAGCCTCAATATCCAAACAGCGAGGGACAGGCCCACTGCCACNCAGCACACAATGGTGATTGTCCCGAGCCACAATACCCTAAATGGGCCTTTTCCGAACAAGATGGCGAGCAATCTTTTTCCCATGGCCGCTCCTTTCTTCCCGAAGCATCTTCTCCGGTACGAGAGGGGTCAGCCCGTGGTTTTCCGCCATTGCCCTCGAATTGTCATCGCTACTTTTCGGACCACNAGGTCCTCAAAGGCTGACCACGATACCTCACTTGTCCCATTCCCTGCGGCATTGGCCTAGGGGAACGAACAAAGAGACCTNNATTATAGNGCCCNCCCGCCCTCTCAGTCAAACCCGCAACCGCTATTGGCTCCCTCCCAGCCCCTTTTCCGAGACAAAGCCCCAACCTGCCACGGCGGGAATTAGCGTTCGGTCATCTTATCGGGATGGAATCGGGTGAGTAGCCTTTCTCGACAACGATGGAAGGATGGATTTCTCCCTGTGAGCCAATGTCAGTCCTTATATGTGGCCTCGGTCCATGGATCTATGGTGAGCTTACGCCAGAGCATTGCTGTTGGTATCAAGAGNTCCTTTTCCCCTCCCCTCTCGAGATACAGAAACCCCCTTACCCTGGATACCCCTTTGGGCAAAAGTTGAACGGCCCTGGCCTCTCCCAAGATAAACTGTCTTCCCCATGGGCCGTGCCCTATGATGAAGAAATCGTATTTCGGATCGCCCCACATCTCCTTCTCCTCTTTTCATCATCCTAAAAGTCTCCTCCAAAGGCAAGACGCCGCCCGAGGGCCCAGATCCAGACAAGGGGGGAAACCTCGCCCTTACAAGGGACGAGCTCCGCGCGTCCGCGTCGGAAGGCCGTACGCACGCCCAGACATTTTTATTTTCACCACATGCGTTCACGATGACCCAGTGGCCTACCGGGGACATGCTCGGGTGAGGCCAACGGTTTCATTGCGGGCGTGCGGAGCCCGCCCCTCCGCCGGGTGGCCAGCCAGGGGCGGATGGCCTTGCGGTGGAAGGTCCGGAAATGACGCGAAAGGCGGTTTTCTCGGAGGGACGCACTCTGTGCGTCCGCGTCGTACGGCCTTCCGGATGCCCGGGCATTTCATTCCGACCCGATGCGTAGGCGAACGGCCGGCGGCCTACCGGCCACATGCCTCGGTCAAGCCCGTGCCCTCTTTACGGGCGTGCGGAGCCCGCCCCTCCGCGGGAGGCCAGTCGCAATGCGCATCGCCTAGCGGGGAAAGCGCGGAGACAACGCGGAAGGCGATTTTCTCGGAGGGGCGCGGTCTCCGCGTCCGAAAAGCAGGGCCGGGCGCAAACCGGGCGAGGCCATCTTGACCCACGGGTGGGGGGGCCCGTGGCCAAAAGGGGCAATGTTGGNGTTNGCGTGATGCTTTCCTTCCGGGCGTGCGGAGCCCGCCCCTCCGNGGGGGACCTTCCAAGCTAGGATGGCCTTGCGGGAAAAGGCCCGAGANGACGCGAAAGGNGGTTTTCTCGGAGGGATGCGCTCCGCGCGTCCGCAAAGAACGGCCCAACTCAAACCAGGGCATGTCATGATTACGGGCGGGGGCGCGAAAGGCTGGTGGCCGAAAGGAGAAAACATTTGGATTGGCGCAATGCCTTCCCTTCCGGGCGTGCGGAGCCCGCCCCACACCACGGTTCGCGCGGAGCACAGATGGCCTCACGGGGAACCGCCCGGAGAGGTCCCAAGGCGACGGCTTTCCAGGAAAGATGCGCTCAGCGCACCCGGATGGCTGGGCCTCGAAAATTCGGACGCGTGCCTCACTCCCAAAAGGGGCAGGCATAGGCCCGGTGACCAAAAGCGGGGGAATGTCTCAAGAAGGCCATGGCCCCGTTTTCAAGTCTGCGAGCCGGCCTTCCATTGCCACGCGGCGAATGCCTCGGGAAGATGGGAGGGAATGGCTTCCCCAATGGGGCGGGTTTTCCCTTCCGCACACAGCCAGACTCCAGGCGCACCGAGGCCCTTTTCCCTCAGAGCCCGAGGAGCCGCTGTTGTCGGGGGGCTTTGTCACTCGATCCGGAACATCCTGAGGAAAGAAGCGGCCCTGAGCCAGCTTCCGTGGACCTTGATTTTTCCCCTGAGAAAGAGTCCCAGGGCGCTTTCCAGTCTGGACAACATGTATTTGAAGTCCCTGGAGTCCATCTCCAAAGTGGCTACCGGCTCCGGGGTTCCTGGGAAGGGCTCACCTTGGGAGAGTTCAGCTATCCCGAAACGCACGGTGAGGAAGAACCTCTTTCCTTCATCGGGAAAGAAAAATTCCAAGCACTCGTGAGTATTGGCCCCTCTTTCGGGAACTAAGTTCACAGCCATTATCTCCAAGATATGGTCCAGAGGAAGTCTCTCGACGAACCTCGGATCTGGAATGGAACGCACTCTTTCACCTTTTCCTTCCTTGAGGTCCAGGGCACTCTCCAGAAGATATGCCCTCCCATTGGTATTCGAGATCGTCTCGGCCAAACTCTGAAAGGAGGCGGCGAGAAGGTCCCGTACCCTCCTTTTGGCCTCACCCCCAGCGAGGCCACTTTGTTCGATCTTGGCCANAAGGTGNATTGCCCACTTGGGATCCGAGTCCTCGAGAGCCTTTTCCGCAAGGCCCATGACCCTCTCCACACCTCCCATGAGCTCCAGCTCTCTTCTTGCAACTGTCTCTGGAGCTACGGGGTAAAGGTTCGCTGGGTTTCCGTCGAACCACCCCAAATTGTTGGTGTAAATGGCCCTAGCAGACCAATCTACTTGGCCGTACAGCTCTCTGATGTACGGGTTCTCCCTGAGATGTTGAGGGAGTTCAACCCTAGCTGCTATCTCCTCTAGCTTTTCCCCCCTATTGGCCCTCCTTACAACCTCATCCCTCACCCATTGGATGGCATCCCTGTAATTTCTCAGGACTTCCTGGATTTTCTCCTCTCCGTGAATGGGAGATGTGTGGCCAGGAACTAGGTGGACGGGAAGGAGACGCCTCATTAGATCTATGCTCTTGATCCACTGGTCCACGGGCCTCGGGCTGGTTCCCCTCAGCGTGTANAGATTGGGGAAGGTCCAATAGAAATTGTCCCCGCAAAGGAGAACTCTCTCTTTGGGTAGCCAAACCATCAATTGGTCATGGGTCTCTCCTGGGGCTTCCAGGAGGTGGAGCTCTGTGCTCCCAAATTGAAGGTCCCTTTTGCCAGAAAAGGTGTGAGTCGGAAAAAGGATCCCCACACGCTCCAAGTCCTTGAGTTGAGGCCTTCTCCCTATGGAGCTGCAGGGGAGGCTCTCCGGATCTACCCTGAAGCCAAATTGCATGGACCCCCTAGTGCTTTCCGCCTCGCGAAAAAGGGCGTACTGTTTGAGGAGGTGTTGCGAGAATGATTCCGTGGCCCATATCTCAGTTTCATCCTTTGCCCAGACAGATGCCCCACCCACATGGTCTATGTGACTGTGGGTGTAAATGATCGAGTGCACACTGAGCTGGGGGATCTCTTTTTCGAACGCTGATCTGATCTCCTGGGCTCGAGATGTGCTCATTGCAGTGTCCACGACGATGTCTCCGATTTCGGTTCGGATCAGGGCCACATTGGCAAGATCGAATCCCAAGGCAACCCAAACCCTCTCGGATATCCTTTCTATCCTCGGCTCTCCTATGGCCTGGGAGCAATGGCTTGAGAGGATCTCAGGAACTTTAGCCCTTGGACCCTGCGGCGTGTGGGCTGGCTTTTCTTGGCAGCCCATGACGATTGCTGCCAAAGCCATTATGAGCGAATTTCTGAATGCGCCTTTCATGTCTCGCCCCTTTTCTCCACGTGATGGATACTAGAGATCCTTTGATCCCAAGATTTTACACGCACACGGGGGCCAGGGCGAGGGAGAGGAGTATTCTTTCGGAGCGGCTGTTGGCCCACATGGGTTGGAAAGCAATGCAGTAATCAGATGTAAGGGAAAATTTTATCGGCCTGTCCGAGAGGGACACCCTTGGAAGTTGAGCGAGAGGCAAGGGGCAGCGTGGGTCGCCTAGCGGGGAACGCCCGGAAATGACGCGAAAAGTGATTTTCTCTAAGGGACGCGGGTCTCCGCGTCCGTGTGGCAAGGCCGTACGCGAGCCGGGGCATAACATAACGATCGGGGGCGAGCGAACGCCCGGTTGCCTAGTGGGGACATGCCTCGGTAAGCCGCGATGCCGA
>JGI24188J35168_1001165_pt1 | contig 15576 bp, 16 predicted proteins | sample YNPBryantNP2012_FD_35168 | JGI IMG/M metagenome (IMG submission 35168) | reverse complement strand
TCGAGGCCTCTGTCCGCGAGCAGCTGAAGCATGCGGGAGCTCTGCACCCGCACCCCGCAGGACGCCAGGATGTCCACGGTCGCCTCGTGGATGGCCGCGATATCCTCAGGCGACAGCACGCACATCGGCGAAAGGTTCACGAAAAGCAGCCCTCCTTCTCCTGCAGGTCAGGCCCGGCCTTCCAGATACTCGCGCACCCTGACCAGCGAATCGAGATGGTCCTGCATCGCAGGCTGGTACTCCAGGCCGAAGCAGCCTTCGTATCCGGTCTCTTCGATGGCCTTCAGGATGGCCGGATAGTTCAGCTCCGTTTCGAAGTGCTCGTGGCGGCCCGGCACTCCCGCCGAGTGGAAATGCCCGATGACATCCGCGTGACGCCGGATGCTGGCGATGATATTCCCCTCCATGATCTGCATATGGTACACGTCGTAGAGCAGTTTCAGGGAGGGGCTGCCGATGGCCCGCACGATCTGTGCGCCCTCGCTGGAGGAGTCCAGATAGTAGCCGGGGTGGTCCACGTGGGTGTTCAGGGGCTCAAGAAGCAGCGTGAAGCCGTTCCTCTGAGCGATCTCCGCTGCCGCGCCGAGCGCCTTCTCCAGATTGGCGCGCATCGCCGGACGCTCCAGACCGGGCACCAGGTTTCCGGTGCAGGTGATGGCTTTCGAGCATCCCGCGCGCTTCGCGAAGGCGATCACCTCTTCCGTGCGCTCCAGATACTTCTGAAGGTCGCGCGAGTCCACAGGTGAGCCGCCGAAGCTTCCGTCCGGCGCGTTCACCACCACATTGTTCAGCTCGACGCCGGCCTGCTCGCACGCCTGCCGCACGGCGTCTGCGTCTTTACCGGTGCCCGGAGGGCATCCGGAGCCGTCAAAGGTGGCGTCGTGGAACCAGAACTCCACGGCCCGGTATCCGGCCTGAGCGATCCGGGCGATCCGCTCCTCGGCCGGCAGGTCCGTGAAGACCATCTCCAGACAGACATCCAGTCTCATCACCGTCTTTCTCCCCTCGAATGCAGCCGTTCGTTCCAGCCTGCCGGCCTCTGCCGCGAAGGCTCCCGGGCCGTGACGCCTTCCCGGATGTGGCGTCCGGGCGCCGGCAGTCNGTCATCGCATCCGGACGGCCCTCCTCCTTCAAGACCGCCCACACTGCCTGCTTCCCGCTGCCCGCNGGCCAGCCCCTACAGAAGCGCTTCGGCCACNTTGCGGATGGCCTTTGCGGTCATGTCGCAGTCCTCTTCGGTCATCTGGGGAGGAATGTCCAGATGGATGGCCCGCGACAGGTAGGCGAGCGTGTTCGGGCACATGTCCTCGCTGTATTTCGGCAGCTCTCCCTTGTAGTAGGGGCAGGTGTACGGGCACCCGACGGGCGTCGTGCTGGCCATGTTGATGATGTGCTTCCAGTGGGCGTAGATGTGCCAGTCCGGNATCCCCTTGTCGAACACGCCCTTTGCTTCCACGCCCTCCGCCTGCAGGGCTTCGCAGAACGGCTGCACCTTCGCCGCATCGTCCAGCATGAACATCAGGCAGATGGCGGTGTCCCCCTGCTCGTCGTTCAGGCGCCGGAACGTGATGCCGGGAAGGCCGGCGATCTGNTCTTTGATGCGCTTCTTGTTCCGGCGCATCCGCTCCAGCAGCCCGTCCAGTTTGGCAAGTTGAGCCAGCATGACGGCGCCGGTCAGCTCGCTCATCCGGTAGTTCTCGCCGACGAACAGCTCGCCCTTGTAGCGCTCCTCGCCGAACCGGTCCGGACGCCAGCAAGCCGCGGTATCGTGGTAGCCCATCAGGCGGTCGTAGATGAGCGGGTCGTCCGTGATGGCCATNCCGCCCTCTCCGGCCGTGATGATCTTGTGATACTGGAAGCTGAAGCAGCCCACATCGCCGAAGGTCCCCAGCCGTTTTCCCTTGTAGGAACCTCCGCAAGCCTGAGCCACGTCCTCGATAAGCTTCAGATTGTGCCGCCTGCAGATCTCCGTGATGCGGTCCATGTCGCAGGGGGCGCCCCGCATGTGCACGGCGATGACGGCCCTTGTCTGGGGGGTTATGCGCCGCTCGAGATCCTCAGGGTCCATCGTGAAGCTGTCGTCAATGTCGCAGATCACGGGGATGGCCTTGGCGGCCACGATGGCCGCACAGGAGGCAAAGAACGTGTAGCCGTTGACGATGACCTCGTCACCCGGACCCACCCCGCAGGCCACAAGGGCGCTGATCAGGGCGCTGGTGCAGGAGTTGACGGCAAGCGCATGCTTTGCCCCCATTTTCTCCGCGAACGCGATCTCCAGCTCGCGGACCTTGGAGGGATACTCCTCCGGGCCGTAGTAGCGGAAGAGGTACTTCCGCTCCAGCACCTCCAGCACCTGGGCCTTCTCCTCCTCCCCGATCTCCAGCCCGCCGGGGTACATCGGGATGGGGGGAGTCGTCTTGGCCTTCGGTCCGCCGTGGATGGCAAGAGTCTCAGCCATTCTGTTGTCCTCTCCTCGTGCAGCAACCACCGGCCGGATCGCTTCCGGCCGCACAGGAATTCAGGAAGCTTGCCTGGAGGCGGCCCCCTCTGGCCTTCCTTCGAGAACGGTGCCGCGCTCCATCCGGCCCTGCGCCGGCTTCAGCAGATATTTTCCTCCGGTCGCAGGCGGTTTTCCTCCCTCGCGCAGGCAGGGTATCGCCGTCCTGCGCCGGGAACCTGTCCGCAGAACGCTTTGTTTGAAAGCGGNAAGCGGGAATGGTCCCGCAAAAAAGTGGAGATCGAACAGGAGGTCAGGAGCTGATGGATGCATCCAGAAACTCGCCTGTGACGGGCCTCGATATTGGTCTTCTGGCGGTCAGGGTGGCGCTCGGGGTGATGATCTGGGCGCACGGGGCGCAGAAGCTTCTCGGGTGGTTCGGCGGCAGCGGCCCCGGCGGNTTCGTTGACGCGATGGCCGGGATGGGCATCCCGGCCTTTCTGGCCTGGCTGGCCATCATCGCCGAGTTCTTCGGCGGGCTGGGGCTCATCTTCGGGGTCCTTCCGAGGCTGTCCGCTCTGGGCGTGCTCATCGTCATGATCGTCGCGGCGGTGAAGGTGCACGCTCANCACGGCTTCTTTATGAACTGGTTCGGCGCAAAGCAGGGCGAAGGCTGGGAGTTTCACCTGCTGGCGGGCGCCATGGCCCTGCTGATCATGCTCGCCGGGCCCGGGCGCGTCTCGCTGCCGGACTTCGAGGGAAGGCTGCTGAAAAAGGCATAACGGCCGGCCGCTTGACGAACGCGGCCGCTGCCCGTAGCATGTCCGGGGCGGCCGGCCTTCCGGCTGCCCCGGAAAGGGACTGTGCCGATGGTACTGGTGGCGGGCTTTCTGGCGGCGCTGGCGGTTCTTGCCGCTCTCATCGTTCTGTGGGGGATCGCCCTCTACAACCGGCTGGTCTCCCTGCGCAACAGGGTGGAGAACGCCTGGGGGCAGATCGATGTCCAGCTGCGCCGGCGCTTCGACCTGATCCCCAACCTGGTGGAGACGGTCANAGGCTATGCGGCGCANGAGAAGGAGATNTTCGAGAAGGTCGCCGAAGCGCGCGCCAGCATGATGCATGCCCGGACGGTGACCGATCAGGCGGAAGCCAACAACATGCTGACCGCCGCGCTCAAAAGCCTTTTCGCCGTGGCGGAAGCCTACCCGGACCTGAAAGCCAACCAGAACTTTCTGAGCCTGCAGAACGAGCTCGCCAACACGGAGCAGCAGATCGCACAGGCGCGGGAAGTCTACAATGACGCTGTCATGATGCTGAACACCATGACGCAGGTGTTCCCGGCGAACATCGTGGCCGGGTGGTTCGGCTTCCGCGCCAGGGATTACTTCCCGGTGGAGGAAGAAGCGCGCCAGCCTGTCAGGGTCAGTTTCTGACGGAAGCGTNCCAGGGGATGAGCGAAGAGCAGTACAGACTCGAAACCTTCGAAAACCAGTTTCCCGGGCGGGAGTACCGCATCGAGATATCCTGCCCGGAGTTCACCAGCGTCTGCCCGAAGACGGGCCTCCCGGATTTCGGGACCATCGTCATCACCTACTGCCCGGACCGGCTCTGCATCGAGCTGAAAAGCCTGAAGTACTACCTGCTGAACTACCGCAACCGGGGCGTCTTCTACGAGCACCTGACGAACACCATCCTGGACGACATCGTCGCCGCCTGCCGTCCCCGCTGGTGCGAGGTGCGGGGTGAGTTTACCCCTCGCGGCGGNATCCGCACCACGGTGACCGCGCGCTACAACTGCTGAGNGCGAAAGCCTGCCGCCCGTGCCGGGCCGCCCGGGGAAGGGCGCGGGCAGTGTCGCGGCGAAGGCCTTTGCTGCCGTGAACCGGGGACGGACAACCTTCATCATCCTGATGCTTGCGCCGGCGGTGCTGCTGTACGGCGTCTTCGTCCTGTATCCTATGGCGCAGGCGTTCCATCTCTCCCTTTACCGGTGGAGCGGGCTGTCGGAAACGCGCCAGTTCGTTGGACTCGCCAACTTCCGGGAGCTGATTACGGAGGACCCGCCTCAGTTTCTGCGCTACCTTGGCCACAACGTCATCTTCCTGGCGGTCAGCGCGGTGGTGACGCTGCCGCTTGCGCTGTTCTTCGCCGTGGTGCTGGCCGGCCGAGTGAGGGGAGCAGGGTTCTTCCGGGCGGTCTATCTGTTTCCGAACGTCATCTCCGTGGTGGCGGTCGCCACCCTGTGGTATTTCATCTACGACCACGATTACGGGCTGCTGAACGCAGCGCTCAGGCTGGCCGGACTGGAGTCGCTGCAGAGGACCTGGCTGGGCGACAGCCGGACGGCCCTGTATGCCATCATCGCCACCAGCATCTGGGCCAGCCTGGGGTTCTACATCCTGCTGTTCTCCGCCGGGGTTCAGAACATCCCTCCCGCCTACTTGGAAGCGGCGGATCTGGACGGCGCGGGTTCCTGGCAGAAGTTCCGGCACGTGACGCTTCCGCTGGTGTGGGAGGTGTTCAAGCTGGGGGTGCTCTACCTGGTCATCCACGCCCTGAACCTGTTCGGTCTCGTCTACGTGATGAACCTGAACCAGCCGAACAGCGACACGGATGTCATCCTGACATACCTGTATCAGAAGGGGTTCGCGGAGAACGATTTCGGATACGCGGCGGCAATCGCGAGCGTCGGGTTCGTCATCATCCTGCTCACGGTGCTGCTGTCGCTGCGGCTGCTCAAGCGCGAAACCGTGGAGTACTGAGCTCTCGCAGCGCCCGGCCGGTGGACGGGCGCGCGCTTCAGGCTTCTTCGTCAGCGCTGGCTTCCAGAGGGATCGACGCGCAGACCCTTCCACCCCTCAGAAACTGCACGGCTCCATCGCGGTAGCGCAGGATGACCTCTCCTTTGCCGTCGAGGGCGATCTCTCCGCCATCGCCGAGCCGGAGCTGGCACCCGCCCATATCCATGCCGACCGCGTGCTTTCCCCTGAGCTCGATCGCCACGTCGCAGGCACCCTCGATGCCCAGGCCCTTCCGGAACCGCCCGTTCCCGTCGTGGATGTGGATGCCGTGATCGGCGGGCAGGGGGCCGGCCGCCTGCACGTTGACCCCGATGATCCGGGTGGGCTCCTTGCCCTCGTAGTCGTTGCCCATCTCCACGTTCACCCCGATGGACACGGCGCGGTTGTGGTTGAACACCTCGGAGTGGAGCCAGGACGACCATCCGGGGCCGTATTTGTGCAGCCGCGAGCACAGGACGCACGCGTCACCCTCTTCGTGGTGGGTCCCCAGATGGGCGTAGACCGTCCACGGATAGGAGTGCGTGCCCTTTTCTTCGTGCGTGAGGGAGAGGATCTGGTGGGTGATCGCGCGGCCGCGGTTGTCGTCGGAGCGGCGGAAGTGGATCATCGTGTCCAGAGGTTCCCGGGGCGGGTCGCCCAGGGAGACCTCCGTCCGCAGGATCTGTCCCGAGGATGTCAGCCGCCCTTCGGTTTCGAGCGCTTCCCGGGCCCTGGCGGCAGCCGCGCTGAGGGCTCCCGGCGCGGCGGAAAGCGCCGCCACGAGAAAGCTCCTCCGGCTCTTCTCCCTGCGCTCAGCCATCGCCTGACTCCTTTCGGTCGCCTGTCCCCACACGGCATTCCACCCGGAAAACGGTGCCTGCAGGCCCGACCGGCAGCGGGCCGGCGTGGGGAGTCCCGTCCAGCAGGATGCGCGGTCCTTCCCGTTCCGCCGCGTCCCGCACGATGCGGATGTCGTAGACGCACCCGCGGAACCTCCGCCGCACGCGTGCCCCGGGCCACTGCGGCGGCAGGAGGGGCGAGACGGTCAGCCCGTCATAGTCCGGCCGGATCCCCAGGATCCAGTCCAGCATCGCCCGGAACATCCACACCGCGGATCCGGTCAGCCACGAGTGGGACGCCTGGCCGAACTCGGGATGCTCGTCGCTGGTGACGTACTCGCTGTAGACGTAGGGCTCCATCAGGTAGATGTCCGGGTCCGAAGCCTGCGTCATCGGCATCGTCTGCCGGAAATACTCCCAGGCCCGTCCCGCGTTTCCCAGCATCGCCTCGGCCAGGATGGCCCAGCTCACCGGATGGTTGAAGACGGCGCCGTTCTCCTTCTTGCCGGGAACGCAGCGCGTGGCTAGCCCGATGCCGGGATCCACCGTCCGGTAGGCGGGAGCCAGGATCTTCGGCCCCCGGGAGGTACCGCAGAGCCGGCGCGCGCTGTCCATTGCGAGTCTGGCACGGTCCGGCGGCGCCACGCCGCTGATGACCGCCCAGCTCTGGGCGTTCAGGAAGATCCGGCCCTCCGTGTTGCGGGAGCTGCCGATGACCTCGCCGTCGTCGCGGAAACCGCGCACGTACCATTCCCCGTCCCAGGCCAGGGTGTTGACGGCGTCCGCCACCGCCGCATACCACCGCTCGTACCCGTCCGCTCTCCCGTCCTGTCCGGTCCGGCGCAGAAGCCCGGCGGTCTCCCGCAGCCCGTAGCAGAGGAACTCCGCCACCCAGACGCTCTCGCCGATGCCTTTCCTGCCGACGTAGTCCAGAGTGTCGTTCCAGTCTCCCGGACCGAAAAGGGGCAGATTGCGCGGGGACATCCGGTGCTGGAGCGTGTAATCGAGCGACCGGACGAGGTGTTCCAGCACGGTGTCCTCCCCGCCGTCCTGCCAGGGCGCCCTGCGCTCCAGGTAGCTGAAATCCCCGGTCTCGCGGATGTACGACGTCACAGCAAGGGGGATCCACAGCGGAGTGTCCGAGTGCCCGGTCTTCTCGCCTTCGTCCGTCAGGGGGAACCAGTTGTGCAGCGTGCTGCCGTCGGAGAACTGGTGGCGGAGGATGTTCAGGATCTTCGCCTCGGCCATCGCCGGTTCCGCGATGATGGGGCCCAGCAGATCCTGCGCGCTGTCGCGCACGCCGGTGCCGAACAGAAGCCCCCCGTGGTAGTACCCCGCGCTCCGCGTGGCGTGGTAGGTGGCCCAGGTCTGCTTCCGCAGCCAGTAGTTCATCAGCACGTCGACGTCGGGGTCGGGGGTCTGGACTTCCAGAGCATCCAGAAACCCGCTCCACCAGTCCTCCACGCGCCTGAGCTCGCCTTCCACCCACACAGGGTCGCGCCCCAGCTCCACCAGCCGGCGTGCGGCCTCGCGCTCCCCCCGCGGGACCACACCCAGCAGCACCGTGAACTCCGTCTGCTCCCCCGGTCCCAGCATCACGGAAGACTGCAGCGCCGCGCAGGCGTCGTCGGCCGTGATCTCGGTGTTCCGGAGCCTCCCGCGTTCGACGCCTTCCGGGTCGCTTTCCGAACGCCACCTTCCGATAAAGGTGTCTTTCCGGGAGTCGAACGTCTCGACCGGCAGCGACGTGGCGAAGAACACCTCGCGGTCCCAGGCCTGGTTCGGCTGAGCCACCGTCGCGGTGCGGTACTGCACCCAGTAGTCCTTGGTGGCGAACAGGATCTGACGCTCGCTGTCCCAGTGTGTGCGGTTGAAGTGCTGGTCGTTCGGCTGGTTGATCAGGTCCACCAGGGCGTGCCCGAGGCAGAGCTCGACGTAAGAGGTGATGCGAAGGTCGCGCCCGCGTCCCTGCGTCTCGCTCAGGCGGACGCGCCAGATCTCCACGTCGTCATCCGGCGGGACGAAATACAGAACGGATGCCCGGATGCCGTCGAACCCGGATTCGATCGCCGTCCAGCCCATCGAATGGCGGCAGGAATAGGCGTCCAGCGGCAGAGGGACCGGCTGCCAGGTGGGGGACCAGAAGCGGCCCTCCTCGTTCCGGATGTAGAGGTAGCGTCCCGGACGGTCCCAGGGAAGGGCGTTGTAGCGGTGCCGGGTGATGCGGCTGTCCCGCGGGCATCTCCAGTACGTGTATCCTCCCCCGGTGTGCGAGACCAGGCCCATCAGCCGGCCGTTGCCGATATAGTTCACCCAGGGGGTCGGCGTGTCCGGGCGCGTGATGCGAAACACCCGCCCGCCCTCCTCGAAGAGTCCGTAATCCTGCAGGCTCATCGTGCTCGAGCTCCTGTGCTCCTCTACGTGTGCGCCGCGCCCGGCCGTCGAGACCGGAAGCGATGTCCGCTGGAGTGGTTGCGCGGGGAAGGGTCTTTCTCCTGCCGGGGCCCCGTACACGCAGAGCCACCCCGGATGACCCGGGGTGGCTCCAGTTTCCGATTCCTGATTATGCGTCAGCCTGTCAGGCTGAGAACCGATCGACTGTCAGCCGGGATCCGTTTCAGGCGGAGCGGCGGCGGGCGATCAGGCCCATCAGGCCGGTGATTCCGCTGGCCAGCACCAGCATGCTGCCGGGCTCAGGGACCACGACGTTCAGGCGGTAGCCGCCGGTCTGCGTCGCGGCGAGAGGGCCGGTGCCGGAAATCGGCGGAACGCCAGACTTCACACCAGCGATCACAGGCAGCCTGATCTCACCCACCAGCGCCTGACCACTCGTGATCGGCGCAGGCGCGTCGAAGATCCACTCGGTCGGTCCGCTGTAACCGTCAGGGGCATAGGTCAGCTGGAACTTGTACTTGACCGGCTTCCCGCCGATGGACGCCGGAGCCTGCCGGCGGCCGCCCGGAGTGGCCACGAACAGAACCAGCTCCGTCTTGTCGTAGCCCGGGGTCACCCAGACCACCATATCAGTCCACGTCTTCACCTCGCCGGGCTGCAGCTTGGTCTTGAAGTCCCGGGAAGCGAACGGGTGGTCCGGCGTATTGGGGAAATCCGGACGATACCAGGTGGCAACGACCATGTCATTGCTCGGGGGCGGCGGGACCAGGGCACCGAAACCATCCACGCCCGAGTCAAAACCGTTCGTGGAAGTGGGAGTCGTCCCCATCTGAAGGGCTGTATGCCCTGTCTGGGAAGGGGAGGTGAAGGCGCCTCCAGAACCTCCCCGGATCAGCAAGACCCAGTCCTGCTCTTCGGCAACCGCGGCCCCCACGAACATCGTGGACAGGACGCCAATGGCAGCAAGTACGGTAAGCAGTTTACGCATGTCCTTTGATTCCTCCTTTCGCTCGAGAGATCTCGGCTACAGCCATTATAGCGTACCGAGACCCTCCTGCGAAGCGGTTCTTCCTTTCTTTCGAAAAGAAAAAGATTTTGTCTCTGCGCTCGGCAGTGCTTTCCCGGAGCCCTCAGCAACCGGCGGCTTCCGCAACCGGCCCCCTCGGACCGGATCCGGAGGCTCACCAGGCCCCGGGGGGGCTCCCGGCCTCACCTGACTGTGCNTGCAAGTTCCGTGCCAAAGCCGGGCAATAAGGCTCAGCAGAGCTTGCCAAGCCAATTATAACATTCGCCGGACGCCCCGGAACGCTTTTTTTGACACTTCCCTTCCAGGCACGTCTCAGGTGAAGCACTGACGGGTGCTGCAATTCGCGTGCCAGTGAGCCCGCCTGCCCTGACCTGCCGCGCAAACCCGGTGAAAATACCTGCGCAGATCACTGGCCGCGCCCGCCCGGGCCACCTGTTGCGGTTTTGCGCCCGACTGCGAGACAATGACAGATGTATCGTGCTAGGCGGGGAACTAGCGGTGCCCTGTAACCCGAAAACCGCTTTACGCGGGGCGGAATCCCCGAGCTGAGGTCCGATTCCTGAGGCAAGCGGCCGCTCCGGGCGACGTTGAAGGCCGGGCCCGGTGCAACGTGCTGCCTGTGAACCCCGTCAGGTCCGGGAGGAAGCAGCGGTAAGCAGGTCAGGCGTGTGCCGCCGGCGCGCCCCGGCCGGAGCCGGGCCGGGCGGAGGGCTGCCGCGGGGACGGATCGAGGCCGGGTGCACGATACGCGGACCCACAGCCCGGCACGCGCGGCAGGCGGCTCCTCCGGCGGGAGGGAAGGAGGCAGACGCGTCCCTGATGCCATACATCGCCCTTTACAGGAAATACCGGTCTCAGACGTTCGAGGACGTGGCCGGGCAGGAGCACGTCACCCGCACGCTCCAGAATGCCATCCGGCGCGGCACCATCGGGCAGGCCTATCTTTTCACCGGCTCGCGCGGTACGGGCAAGACCACCGTGGCCCGCCTGCTGGCCAAGGCCGTGAACTGCGCGGAAGGCCCCACGCCCTCACCGTGCAACCGCTGCCCCATGTGTGTCGCCATCGCTCAGGGGACTGCCGTGGATGTGGCGGAGGTGGATGCGGCCAGCAATCGCGGCGTGGCCGAGATGGAGAGCATCTGCGAGAGCGTCCGCTACCGTCCGATGGAGGGGCGCTACCGGGTGGTCATCCTGGACGAGGCTCACCAGCTCTCCGACCACGCCAAAGACGCCTTCCTGAAAACGCTGGAAGAGCCTCCGCCGCATGCCATCTTCGTTCTTGCGACCACCGAGCCGTCGAAGATCCCCGTCACCATCCGCAGCCGCTGCCAGCAGTTCGACTTCCACAGAGGCACGCCCCGCCAGGTGGAGGACCGTCTCAGGTGGGTCTGTCAGCAGGAGGGAGTGGAGATCGAAGACGGCGCGGCGGCGCTGATCGCGGCGCACGCGCAGGGCAGCTGGCGCGACGGCCTGAGCCTGCTGGAGCAGGTCATCGCGTTCTCNGGCGAGCACGTGACGGTGGAGGATGCCCGNAGGGTGNTGGGCGCCCTTCCTCAGGAAGAGACCGCGCGTCTTCTGGANAGCCTGCTCGAAGGGGATCCGCGGGGGGTACTGGAGCGGNTGCGGGCGTGCTGGGATGGCGGGGCGGATCCCTCCCGGCTTCTTTCGGCGCTGGTGGAGGAGGCACGGAGCCGTCTGGAGTCGGCGCTTGCCCGGGGAGAGGGGGGGAATGATGCGCTGGCGGGCCGGCTTCTGAAGCTGGTCTATCATCTTTCTGAGGCTGAGGCGGGGCTGCGGCACTGGGAGCGGGCCGATCTGGCCATCGAGGTGGCCCTGCTGTCCGCCCTGCAAGCCTCNCCGGCGGGAGAGGCCGCCGCGCCGGGGATCGCCCCGGCGGCCGCCCCCGCTCCGGCTTCCGCGGTGTCTCCGGCGGGGCCGGCGGCGCCGCCCCGGGTTGCTCCTTCTGGCGGGGAGTCCCCGTCTGCGGCGCCGGAGCGGCCATCAGCGGCGGCGCCCGCGGGCGCTTCGGCGGACCTGGAGCTGTTCCGGAAAGCCTGGCCGCAGGTCATCAACGCGCTCCGCGCCGACAGGGCGAACACCAGCCTGTGTGCTATACTGAAGGACGGCCGCGTGGGAGCGGTGGANNATGGCACCGTCACCATCGAGTTCGAGGGCGACCGGACGTTCCACGTCAGCAGGACGGAATCTCCCGAGTCGCTCGCCAGGATCGAGGCCGCTTTTGCGAAGGTCACCGGCGCATCGGTCCGGGTGAGGGCGAGACTGGCCCGGACGGGAGGNGCTCCCGCGCCCGGTGCGGCCGGGCCGGAGNCTGTCCCGCCCGCAGAAGGGGGCGAGGCGAAGCCCCGCGACGGCTCCGGCGTCATCCCGCTCGTGGAGGAGGTCATCCGCACGTTCGGCGGAGAGGTGCTGGACGAGAAAGACCCCTTCGCAGGCGACTGAGCGGCCCGGCGGGCGCNCGGCGCCGCGGCACACTGTCAGCAGGATACCAGAATAATGGCAAGAGGATTCGGGAATCTGGGCGGTTTCGGANATCTGATGAAGCAGGCGCAGAAGATGGCGGAGGACGCCCAGCGCCTGGAGGAAGAACTGGCCGCCGAGCGCCTGGAGGGCACGTCCGGGGGCGGGATGGTCCGCGCGGTCGTCACGGGCAAAGGCGAGCTGCTCGACATCAGCATCGACCCCCAGGTGGTGGACCCCGATGATGTGGAGATGCTCGAAGACCTGGTGGTGACCGCGGTCCGGGAAGCGCTGGAGAAGGTGCACGACCTGCGCGCCGAACGCGTGCGGGACCTCACCGGCGGCCTCGGGCTCCCGCAGGGGCTGGACATCCCCGGCCTCTGANCCCGCCCTTCGTCTGCCATGCCGTCCTATCTGACACGGCCGCTTTCGAGACTGGTGGGAGAGCTGGAGAAGCTTCCCGGGGTCGGCCCGAAGTCGGCTCAGCGGCTCGCCTTTCACATCCTGAGGATGACGGACGAGGAGGCCCGGGCCCTGGCGGATGCCGTGCTGGAGGCGAAATCCCACGTCCACACCTGCCGGGTGTGCTTCAACTACACCGATCAGGACCTGTGCGAGATCTGCCGCGATCCGAACCGCGACCAGGGGCTGCTGTGCGTCGTGGCCGACACGCGGGACCTCGTGGCCTTCGAGCGCACCAGCGAGTACCGCGGTCTNTACCACGTGCTGCAGGGAGTCATCTCCCCGATGGACGGCGTCTCNGCNGAGATGCTGCGGATCCGGGAGCTCCAGCAGCGGATCGCGCANGGAGCGTTCCGCGAGGTGATCATCGCGACGAACCCGACCATCGAGGGAGACGCCACGGCAATGTATCTGGCGGGCATCCTCAAGCCGCTCGGACTTCGAGTCACCCGCATCGCGCACGGAATGCCGGTGGGGGGCGATCTGGACTACGCCGACCAGGCCACGCTGATCCGGTCTCTGGAATGGCGCAGGGAGATGTGATCGCGGACTCCTGCCGCCTCTTCAACGAAGACTGCCTGAGCGGAATGCGCCGCCTGCTCGAGGACGGCGGCNTCGATGTTGTCGTCACCTCACCCCCGTACAACCTGGGTATCGAGTACCGGGGATACGATGACAGTATCTCGCGCGAGGACTACCTGCTCTGGACGGACCGCTGGGCGGCGGAGGTGCGCCGGGTGCTCTCCCCGAAAGGCTCCTTCTTCCTGAACGTTGGGGGCAAGCCGCGGGATCCCTGGGTGCCGTTCGATGTCCTCTCCGTGATGCGCCGTCACTTCGTGCTGCAGAACACCATTCACTGGATCAAGTCCATCGCCATTCAGAAGAAGGATACCGGAGACTATCCCGGCCTGACGGGCGATATCTGTGTCGGCCATTACAAGCCCATCAACAGTCCGCGCTTTCTGAACGACTGCCACGAGTACATCTTTCATCTGACGCTGAACGGGGATGTCGAGCTGGACCGGCTGGCCGTCGGAGTGCCCTACCGCGACCCGTCCAACATCGAGCGATGGAGGTCGGCCGCGGGAGGTGATGCGCTGCCGGGGGAACACCTGGTTCATCCCTTACCGCACCATTCGCAGCCGTGACGCCCAGAGACCGCACCCGGCCACGTTTCCGCCGGAGCTGCCGGAGATGTGCATGCGGCTCCACGGGGTGGAGCGCATCCGCCTGGCGATGGACCCGTTCCTCGGGATCGGGCACAGCGCGCTGGCCGCGCTGCGGCTGGGCGTGCCGTTCGTGGGATTCGAGATCGATCCGGGCTATCTGGAGGTGGCCCGGGACAATCTGAAGGCGGCGGCGGCCGCGCCGGAGCTTCCGCTGAGATGAACGCAGACACGAGGCAGGAAAAGTTCGCGGACGAGACCGAGGTGCGGGTGTCCGAGCTGATGCTTCCGCATCACGCCAACGCGCACGGCAACGTGCACGGCGGGGAGATGCTCAAACTGGTCGACAGCCTGGCATATGTCTGCGCGGCGCGCTTCTGCGGGGGGCTGTGCGTGACGGCGGCGGTGGACCGTGTCGACTTTCATGAGCCGATTTTCGTGGGGGAGCTGCTCACCCTGGTGGCCCGTGTGGTTTACGCGGGGCGGACCTCGATGGATGTNGAGATCGAGGTGTTCGCCGAGGACATCCCTTCCGGGCGTGTTCGCANGACCAACAGTTGCCACGTCACGATGGTGCATCTGAAAGACGGGCGTCCGGCACCCGTNCCGCGCCTGGTCTGCCGAACGCGGGAGGACCGTCTGCGCTATGCTCAGGCGCTGCTGCGCCGGGAGGTGGTGCAACACCAGCGCGCGGAACGCGAGCGGCTGCGCGAGATGCTGGAGGGCATGTCGGACGAGGAGGCCGGGCGCCTCCTTCATGACGAGGGGTTGGGCGAGCTGCGGGCCCGGCTTCTGCACCGTTCCGGGAGCTGAGGCCGCCNGCAGGCCGCGGGCCGGACGGGATCAGCGGGTCGCCGCTGCCGAGCGGGCTTTCAGAACCACGCCCAGCGGGCAAGGAGCGCAATGGCGCTCAGGACCACGGCCAGACGCAGCAGGTCGCCTGCCAGCCGGCGTTTCTGAGCGGCCAGACTTCCCGCCGGACGCTGCTTTCGCACCTTCTGCCCCGTCGTCCGGGCACGCATCGCCCCGCTCCCTGCTTCGCGCTCCGCGGAGCCTGTCCCGCCGGAGTTCTAGCCTGTTTCCCCCTGACGGCGGGCTTTTGCCTGCCTCTGACGGAGCGCCTCCTCTTCGGCCTTCTCCAGGTCGCTGAGCGTCAGTGTCCTCGGAGCCTCAGCCGCAGCCTTTGCCTGCGCGGAGGCCCTGGCGGACCCCTGCGGCTTCCGGGCGGATCTTTCTTCCGCGGGATGCGGTGCGGCAGGAGCCTTCGCCCCGGCGGCCTTCCCGCCTTTCTTCGCCGCTGCGGCCGGGAGCAGGTCGTCCACGTTCACCAGNATGGTGTAGCGCATCTGGAATTGCTCCTCTTCCGGAGTCAGACGCGCCCGGGCCTCCGAGCTCAGGCCGTCCAGCCATTTTTTTCGCGCGACTTCCGTGAGCTCCTCGTGCCTCCTGCGCACCGCTTCCGGCAGCGTGGACGGGTCCAGCACCACCGTGGCGGTCCCGTCCTCGTACAGCTTCTCGAGGACGCCGCGGGTGTTGCGGAAGTGGTCGAAGAAGGTGCGGTTCTTCTCGTCTGCCGGAGTCGCCTCGCGGTCCACGACCTGGACCGCGTCGCCTTCCTTGAGTGAGGATGCCATCGTGCGTTCTACTCCTTGCCGGGCAAAGAGGCCGGGAATACTTTAGCCCGCCGCCGGACACCCTGTCAACACGGACTGCCCGCCGCTACAATGACGGTATGCGCAACCTCGTGATCGTCCTGGGAGACCAGCTGGACGCGGAGTCTGCCGCCTTCGACGGGTTCGACCCGGCCCGCGATGCCGTCTGGATGGCGGAGGCGCGGGGCGAGAGCACGTGCGTGTGGAGCCACAGAGCTCGCATCGCGCTCTTCCTCTCGGCGATGCGCCATTTCCGCGACCGGCTCCGCGCGTCGGGTGCCACCGTGATCTATACCGAACTGGACGCGCCGGGAAACTCAGGCTCTCTGGGGGAGGAGCTC
>JGI24188J35168_1001162_pt1 | contig 15596 bp, 9 predicted proteins | sample YNPBryantNP2012_FD_35168 | JGI IMG/M metagenome (IMG submission 35168) | reverse complement strand
GCCGGCCGCCCGCTACGAATAGCACCCCTACGTCAACACCATGACGGCCGGGGATGTCTGCGCTTCGGCTTGGGCGGTTCCGGCGGCAGCAGGGGCTGGATCTCCTGCCAGACCTGATCGAGAACCCGAGTGGATGCCATGACCTCGCCTGAATGCTGTTCGTGGCATCCCTACGATCGGCAGAACGATGCACCTTGTAACAGTCCCCAAGAACTCTACTCGATTTTCGCTCCGGGGCCTGTGCCTCTCGAGGCAGTGCCAGTAATCCTCAACAGTCGGCTTTTCTCGTACGGTTATCTCAAGCAGGTAACGCAGGCGACGAAAGACCACTTTGCGCAGGTCACAATAAGGGACCTGCGAGGTCTCCCGTTCGCCGACCTGCTTCCCACAAAGCCGCGAGACGAAGTCCGTGCGCTCCTCCAGCAAATCCTCGACCTTCACGAGCGTCTGGCGGCGGCGAAGACGCCGCACGAGAAAACGGCCCTTCAGCGGCAGGTGGAGGCGACGGATCGCCAGATCGACCAGCTTGTGTATGAACTATACGGCCTGACGGAAGACGAGATCCGTATCGTCGAGGAGGCGACCCAGTGAATCACGAACCGGCCCGCGTTCCAGAACTGAGCCGCGACCGTAAGGGAGCGGAACCGAGCCGCAGCCCAGAACTGAGCCGCGACCGTAAGGGAGCGGAACCGAGCGGCGACTGTCAGGCAGCCGAACGCACCTGCCCCCGTAAGGAAGCGGAAAAACCGATCCCGCCGGCCTACCTGATCACCTTCACCACCTACGGCACCTGGCTGCACGGAGACCCGCGCGGCTCGGTGGACCGGGAACACAGCATCTGGAACACCGCCTTTCTCGACCCCGATCGCGCCCGTCAGGCAGCCGAAAACCGCCGGCTGTGTCATCCACCTGTGCGGCTCGACGCTCAGGGGCGGACGGCCGTTGAGCGGACGATCCTTGAAGTCTGCGCGCACCGGGACTGGACGGTGCACGCCTTGAACGTCCGGACCAACCACGTCCATCTCGTCGTCAGCGCACCCCAATCCCCCGGACAGGTAATGAACTGCGTGAAATCTTGGACGACTCGCCGGCTGCGCGAAGCCGGGCTGATCAGCCCGACAGGAAAAGTCTGGACCCGCCACGGCAGCACACGCTATCTGTGGAGACCGCCGGAGGTGGCCCGCGCGTGCCGCTACGTGACGGATGGGCAAGGACCAGACCTGCCCGGAAACGGCGCTGGTGCTACCGCTCCCTTACGGTCGCGGCTCTGATCTGATCGCTCTGACTCCCGGCTCTGATCTGACGTCCTGGAGGAGGCCCATCGTTGACGACAGCGTAAGACGGGTCTCCATGGCGCCGTTCATGCGCCGGATGCCCGTCGCGGAGGCGGACGACGCAGGTTCCTAACGGGACGAGCCCCCGGAATCGCGCGGCGGACCGGCCGGGGCCGGCGTGTAGCCGGTCTGGCGGATCAGTCGATCGAGTTCGGCCTTCATCTCCGCGAGCTTGGGGCCGGCCGCCGGATCGGTGGCGAGGTTCCTCATCTCGTGCAGGTCATGGCGGAGGTCGTACAGCTCATCGAGGTCTTTCCGCTCGGGATAGCGGACGTACTTCCAGTCCTCCCTCCGCACGCCCACCATCGTGGGAATCCCCGCAAGCCACTGTTCGCGGTAGTACTCGTACAGGAACGACCGTCGCCAGTNCCCCGTCCGGCCGGCGAACAGTGGCTCCANCGAGCANCCCTGCATCGTCCCGGGCACNTCGGCCCCGGCCATCGCCAGGATCGTCGGGGCCACGTCGATGTTCAACACCANCTGCGGGATGGTCCCNCCCTGCGGCCGCACACCCGGCCCGCTCATCAGCAGCGGGATCCGGATCGACTCTTCGTAGGCCAGNCGCTTGTCGCCCCGGCGGTGCTCACCGAGGAAGAAACCGTTATCCCCGGCAAAGATCACGACCGTGTTGTCCGCGACGGCCGCCTTCTCCAGCGCNTCGAGCACNCGCCCNACGCCTTCGTCCACCGCCGCCAGCGTGCGGAGGTAGTTGATTCGCCTTTCGTCCGTCGGATCCCACTTTTCCGGCTCGACCCGGTCGGGGACGGCGGCGGGGGCCGTGGACGGGGCGGCGTCCGCTCCCCGACGCGGCCGGCGCCGCTGGCCGCCGGCCACAATCAGCTCCCGCTGCCACCTGGGCTTGCCTTCGAAGGTGTCCCGGAAGCTGACGGGCTCGGGCAGACGGATGTCGGCATAGAGGCCCTTGTGCCGCTCAGCCGGCGTAAAGGGGCCGTGCATCGCCTTGTGCCAGATGCACAGGGCAAACGGCTTGCTCCGCGGTCGGGCCAGCCATTCGACCGCGTATCGGGTGAGCAGGTCGGTCATGTAGCCGCTGGCCCTGAACGTCCGCCCGTTTTCGTTGAGCATCGGGTCGATGTACTCACCCTGGCCCCGGAAGCTCAGCCAGTAGTCGAAGCCCGGCCGCGGCTCGGCCGTCGGCTCCATGTGCCACTTGCCGATGAAGGCCGTCTCGTAGCCGGCCTTCTGAAGGATCTGGGCGAAGGTGGGGTGATCCGGTCGGATGCCCTGCCCCTCATTCGTGGCCACCCCGTTCCGATGCGCGTAGGCGCCGGTCAGAAAACAGGCGCGCGAGGGGGCGCACAACGAAATCGTCACGAAGGCGTTTGTAAACCGAACGCCCCCGCGAGCGATCCGGTCGATGTTCGGCGTGCGGACGAACGGGTGACCCGCACAGCTCATCACATCATGCCGCATGTCGTCGATCAGGAAAAACACGAAGTTCGGCCTGCGCGCGGAGGCGGCCCGCGCGCGGTCCGCCGTGCCGCCATACCCCCCGACGGCCACCACCATCACCACGAACAGTCTGCGGAACATGGGGTCCTCCTTCGCGTCCCTCGACGGCGGCGCGCCTTGTACGTCCGGTCGGCGCGCGGGTCAAGCGCCGGCGGCCCCGGCCGGTGCACGGCTGCGGGGGTCCGGGGCCGCCTCTGCGCCGGCCGCACCGCCCCGGAGCGGCGGATCCGCAAGCTCGACACCCTCTACCCGCCGCGGTAGCATCGGCGAGGATTCAGTCCAGATTCCCGTACCTACGTGGAGAATCTCGTATGCGGAAGACCAAGCTCACCCGGCGCGGCTTTCTCGGGGGCACGCTGGCCGGTCTGGTCAGCGCCAGGACAGGCCGGCGCGCCTGGGCTGCCCCCGGACCGGCGACCGCCGCGACGGCCTCCGTGGAGGCCGTTCCTGGCGAGCGGATCGCCACGATCGCCCCGGAATGCTACGGTCATTTCGCCGAGCACCTGGGCGGGGTCATCTACGACGGCATCTGGGTGGGCCAGGACTCGCCCGTGGCCAACATCGGCGGCATACGCAAGTCGCTGGTCGACTGGATGAAGCGGCTCCGGCCGGCGGTGATCCGCTGGCCCGGCGGCTGCTTCGCCGACGGTTATCACTGGCGGGACGGCGTCGGCCCGCGCGAGCGCCGCCCGCGACGGTACGGCCGGTGGCACGACGCGGTGGAGCCGAACCACTTCGGAACGCACGAGTTCGTCCGGTTCTGCCGCCTCGTCGGGGCCGAGCCCTACATCGCGGCCAACGTGGGCACGGGCAGCCCGCAGGAGTTCCACGAGTGGATGGAGTACGCCAACGCCCCCGCAGGTACAACGACCCTGGCCGACGAGCGGGCGAGCCACGGATCGCCCGAGCCCTTCCGCGTCCGCTACTGGGGCGTCGGCAACGAGAGCTGGGGTTGCGGCGGCAAGTTCACCCCCGAGGACTACTGCGCCCACTACCGCCGGTTCACGGAGTGGCTGCCCTCATTCGGCGTGCCGCTCTTCCTGATCGCCAGCGGCCCGAGCAGCAACGACCTGAGCTGGACCAACCGGTTCTTCCGGAAGTGGACCGACGGCGCCCGGGCCCCCCTGCACGGCTGGTCGCCGCACTATTACTGCGGCACGGCCGGCGAGGCGCTCCGTTTCACGAACGACCAGTGGTATGAGCTGATTGCCCGGGCGGCAGACATCGAACGGCTTATCACGGATCAGTGGTCCGCCCTCGAGTCATACGACCCCCGGCATGAGGTCCGGCTCTGTATCGACGAATGGGGCACCTGGCACAAGGGCGGTACCGAGGTGAACCCCCGTCACCTCTACGGCCAGCAGAGCTGCCTACGGGATGCCCTCATCGCCGCCCTCACGCTCGATACGTTCAACCGTCATGCCGACAAGGTGGCGATGGGCAACATCGCCCAGCTTATCAACTGCCTCCAGTCGCTCTTCCTGGCGGACGGCGACCGATTCGTCGCCACCGCCAACTTCTACGTCTTCGAGATGTACAAGCCGCATCAGGGAGCGGCCGCCGTCCGCTGTCACGTGCAGGCCCCCGCCCTCACGTTCGCCGTCGGTCCCGAGAAAAGACAGGTGTTCGGCCTGGCCGGCTCGGCCAGCCTCGTCGAAAAGAACCTCACGTTGACGCTGGTGAATCCGAGCCTCGCCGACGCGTGTGCGGCCCGGGTGCAGCTCCGCCAGGCGAACGCCCGGACGGTGCGGATGACCGTCCTCACACACGCCGAGCCGAACGCCCACAACAGCTTCGACAGGCCCGAGGAGATCACCCCGAAGACCTCCGAAACCGCGCTGTCGGGTTCGAGCTTCGTTCTGGAGCTGCCGGCAAAGTCGATCGTGCGATGCGACATCGAACTGGGCTGACCGCCGGCGCGGCGCCACCGGCCCGCGCCTGGCGCCGGCCCCGTGCGCCAGGTCCGTTCACTTCGTGGCTATCCCGACCTCCCGCACGACAAGCCGCCCGGCCCCTCCCATGGGCACCAGTCGGAAGTCACCGCCGTTGGCCCGATTCGCGAACCGCGGCTCGGGCAGCGACGCGTGGACCGTCTTCCACTGGCCGGTCCGACCCACCGACCACTGCGGGCCGGGCCGGAAGGCCCCGTCCACGGGGCCGGCACGGCCGTCCCTGTTGTCGTACTCGATTCCGAAACGCTCGCAGCCGCCGTCGTCGCGGTAGGTGATCGCAACCTCCACGGCCGGCGCGTCCGTGTCGTACAGATACGAATCGTCCACGTCGAAGTAGACGTAGATCCCACCCGCCCCGGGACAGCGCACCGAGGCGACCGCGCGAACGCCTTCCACGCTCGCCTCTTCCCAGCAGCCGTCGCCCCGGCTCGGACCGATGCTGATTCCGTGGGCCTGTTCGGCCGTCCATCGCACCTCGGAAGCCCCGGCGAAGGGCCCGGGCGGCTGGACACGCTCGCCGGCCTTGAACATCCCCGCGTACCGCGCGGTCCTGCGGATGTACAGATCGCCGTATTCTTCGGAGCGTGCGACATCGGTTCCCTCGTGCCATTCGTTCCACGTCTCCACGTGGACGATCCACGGCCGCCGTTTCGGGCTCATCTGCAGGAGTTTTTCCCACTGCCGGTCGTAGAACCGCCCCCCGTCGCGGTCCACGACCAGGGGTTGCCGCCCGGGAACGGCGCTGTGGTCGTACCCCGGGCCCAGAGCCGCGACCACATCGCCGATCTTCAGGTTGATCGCCCCGCCCCACTGATACCAGGCATCGGCCCGCCCGGGCCAGTCGGCGTGCCGGACGAGGAACAGGTCCGTACCGAAGTCCGCCTCGAATCGCCGGCGGGTCTCGTCGAAGAGCCGTTCGTCGGCCTTCTTCGCGAAGCTCGCCGCGTACAGAAACACAATGGGGCGCCCGTCGATCCGGGCCCACAGGGCCGGGGGGATCAGGCTGAAGTAATCCCGGATCGTGACATAGAACCAGTCACGACCCTCCGGCGTGGTCAGATCGGCTTGCCGGCGCTTTTCCGCTCCCTCGCCCGGGAGCCGAAAGTCCAGGAGCGTGGTCGTATCATAGAACATCCCGATCTGCGGCGGGGCCAGCTTCCGGCGATCGGCACGGTGCGCGGCCGCCATGCGTTCGTACGCCGTCACGAGCGGCGGCAGACCGGCAAAGCTCCACTCGCCGTACCGGCCGGGCTCGCCCCAGAAAACCGGCAGGATCGCGTCGATCCCCGCCAGGCGTACGTCCTGAAGCTGCGCGAAGTGCCAGTCCGGTGAGCGCCAGGTCAACCCGCTCATCGCTTCCCGAGGGGGGTGCGTCGTCAAGGCGTCCGTCCCGTCACCATCGCGGATGTGCGCGCCGGTGGCCACGTCATACCAGTAGAAGTAGCTCGTCACCACCACAGGCTCGCCCGACCGAAAGCTCGGCATGCCCCGGTGATCCGCCGCTCGCAAGCGGAAGTACCGGCCCGGCGGAGCCGTATCCGTCCAACTGGCGGCCTGAGCGGCGGACGGAAGCAATACAACCAGCGGGGCGGCCCGCACGAGCATTATGGCTCTCATGACCAACCTCCAGACGGCCCGTGAAGAAAGGCCACCGGTCTTGCGATCCGGGGCTCCACGAACCGGCTCTTTACCCTGCGGGCCGCAGGCCCGCAACGCCCGCCGGCCGCCGCCCTGAGGTTTGACTCGCGATTCCACCGCTGGATAGGATCGAGTTTTAGGGTTCGTTGGAGCGGGACGGGCGGATTGGACCTGCCGTGGCCCACCGCATGCGAGCTGAGTTCGGCCGGGACGAACTCGTGGCCGTCCTCGGATACTACGACCTCGGCCCGGTTATGCGCATCGATCCCCTTCTCAAGGGTTCGCGCCGAAGCCCCAAGCTGATCCTGACCACCGATCGCGGCCGCTTCCTCCTCAAACGCCGGGCGCCGGGACGGGACGACCGCTTCAAGGTGGCGTTCTCCCACGCGGTTCAGCAGAACCTGGCCGCCCACGGGTTCCCGCTCCCGCGGCTCCTGACAACCCGGACCGACGGCAACACCCTTGTGGCTCACGAGGGGGCCGTCTACGAGGTCTTTGAGTTCCTGGACGGCCGGCCCTTCGACGGATCCGCCGAATGCACCGCGGACGCCGGCCGCGTTCTCGCCACCTTTCACCGGCTCTTGGAGCACTTCCCCATCGAGTGGGAACCCCCGCGCACAGGTTATCACGACTGCATGGCCGTCCGCGCCAGCCTCAACGGCATCCCGGCCGCCATCGGCAAGCACGACAGCGTCGCGGGCCGGGAGACCGAGCTCCTCTCCACCGTCACGCGCCTATTCGACACCTACGACGCCGCCGCCGAAGCGGTGGATCGACTCGGCTACGGCCGGTGGCCGCGGCAGATCGTCCACTCCGACTGGCACCCCGGGAACATGCTCTTTGCCGCCGGTCGCGTGGCCGGCGTGATCGACTACGACTCCCTCCGCTGGCTGCCCCGCGTTACGGACGTGGCCAACGGCCTTCTCCAGTTCTCGATCGTCGGGGGGGCACACGACCCCGCACGATGGCCCGCGGCCCCGGATCAGCTTCGACTCCGGCGCTTCCTGGACGCCTATGATGAGCTGGCCCCGTTGACAGAACCGGAGGTCCAGGCGCTGCCGCACCTGATGATCGAAGCCCTCATCGCCGAAGCGGTGCTGCCGATCGCCGCGACCGGCTCCTTCGGCCGCATGGAGGGCTACCGCTTCCTCCGGATGGTCCAGGAGAAAACGGCCTGGTTCCAGCGACACGGCGGCGAAGTGGTGACGTGTGCCCGGCGCGACCCCGAACCCCGGACGCTCTGACCGGCCCCGGCCCGGTGGTGATGAGCCATGGCTTACGCCCTGCTGCCTGCCCTCCTCTTCATGATCCGCGCCGCCGGCTCGCCCACAACGTCACGCCCCGGCGCCGCCGTGGACGTGGCCGCCGCGATCCGCGACCTGGCCGACGCCCGCTGGCAGACGCGCCGCGACGCAGCCTATCGACTCGTGGACATCGGCGAGCCCGCCCTTGAGCCCCTGCGGAACGCCTACTTCCACGCGCGACACCATGAAGTCCGTCTGCGGATCCGCGAGCTGGCCGAGTCCATTTTCTCGCAGCGGTACCTGGCCGACCGCGGCGGCTTCCTCGGCATCCGCCAGCGTCCGCGCTTCCGTTATCAGGACCCCCGGATCTCGCTGGGCACCTCCTGGATCGAGGTCCTCCAGGTCTTCCCCGACACGGCAGCGGAACGGGCCGGCCTGGCCCCCGGCGACCTCATCGTCGCCTGCGACGGCACGCGCTTCCCCGAGGATCCCGTGGGCCAGGCGTTCTCCACCCTCGTAGCCCGCCGCCGGCCCGGCGAGGAGGTCAACCTGAGCGTCCAGCGCGCCGACCGCCGCCTCGATATCCGAGCCCGGCTTGGGTACCGGCCCGCCTTCACGATCGCGGACGGTGAACCCATCCTCTACGACACGATCCGGAGGGCCTTCGAGGAGTGGTGGCTCGGCGGACAGCCCCAAGCCGAAGCCGGATCCGCCCCCCCGCCGGCCGCATCACAACCCGCAGACCCATCGCCCGGTAATCCAACCGGCCGATAACGGCCACGGCCAGCCCACTCCCGCGTCAACCGACCCGTTCGCCGGACCGATGACAAGAGATGTATCGCCGGGACCTGTCAGGACGGTTGTCCGCGTTGGCTGAAGCTTGCGACCATTGGTGGGCCCCCTGCCTGGTTCGGCTCCGCCGAGCCCGGCCTCGCCGCATCCTCCTCCTGCTGGTTGGGGTGTGGCTCGTCCAGGGCTTCGATCTGGGCTTCACGATCTGCGCCGCAGAAGGCCGCACCTTCACCGAAGCCAACCCGCTGGGCGCCTGGGCGCTTCAACATGGGCCGCGCGGGGCCATCCTCTTCAAAGCAAGCCTGCTGACCTTCAGTACAGTCGTGCTCTGGCGGTTCCGCTCCCGTCTGATCAGCGAATGTCTCTTATGGATCGTCATGGCCGCCTGTGTGGGACTCTCGCTTCGCTGGCACGACTACCACCGGCTGGCGGCGGAATCCGCCGAAGACGTGGTCAGCGTCAACACGGAGATACTCTTTCCCTCGCCGCCCTGGGCCCACCGCATCGTATCCGCAGCGCAAGGCGATCGCNTGGCGAATACCCTGCCCCGGCCTCGAGGCCCCGAGGTCTCCAACCGCCCGGCAAACCGCCATAGCCCTTCCAGCCCGGCCACGGGGCTGCTCTGGGGCGTTACGGCAGGCAACTGGCCGGGCGAGACGCCCCGTTGAAACAGGTCTGAAATGCCGCGAAGTCCGCCAGGTCCACGTCCTCGTCCGAGTCTTGGTCGAGGCAGGCGCACCGCTGCGGATCAGCCGGCGGCCCGCTCCAGGGACGACCCGAGCCGTTGAAACAGAGCTGGAAGGCGACGAAGTCGTCCAGGTCCACGTCGCCATCCCCGTCCCCGTCGACCCGGACGGGGAAGCAACCACCCGCACGAAGGCGCAGTTCGATCGTCTTCTGGAGCGTCCGCGTGGCACCACAATCGGCCGCAAACGTCAGCGTGCACACGTGCACGCCCGGGGCCAGGGAACTCGCATTCTCATTCAGGGACACGCCCACCCGATCCGTGGCACCCGCTTCCAGCGTCCCGCCGGNCTTCTCGAGCGTCACCCAGTTCGCGTCCGCGGCGACGCTCCAGCCCATCTCCGCCTGGCCCGTGTTGGCAACATCCAGATCGAACCGGTCCGGCGCGAACGGCCCGCCCGCCTCGCCGATGGACACGAGCGATTCCGCCTCCGTGACGGTCCAGCCGCATGGAACCACCGTGACGACGATCCTCACGTCGTACGTCAGTCCGCCGACGCACTGGTCCTGCACGCGGATCAGGCACGTGTGCTGGCCCGGCGGGAGCTGGCGCGCCAGGTCATTGAGCGACACCGTGAACACGTCCGTGCCCGTCCTGGCCTCCAGCGGCCCGCCGCCCGTCTTGCCNAGCGTCACCCACTCGCANTCGGATGATACCACATAGCTCATCGCCGTCGGGCCGACGTTCTGGATCGTGAATTCCACCGGCCCGACCGCCCAATCGGCCCCCTCGACGAGATCNAGGTACTGGTCCTCGGTCGGCTCGACCGTCCAGTTACACCCGGCCTTCAGCACGAAGACGCCCATCGCGGTCAGTCCGCTGACCTTCGCTTCGTTGCGCTTCTTGTCGACGGTCGTCGGCAGCGGACGGAAGGGTCCAGCCGGCGTGTCGGCGCGCAGGACCATGATCTCGTCCTCGTTGAGCCCTGCGACCTCCGCATCGAGATAGCGGAGGGTCACATCGGCCGACCACGGACCCGTGCGGTCCGTCGTGACCTGCCACATGACCCGCGCCGCCCCCGGCGGCTGCGTTGTAACGGCCCAGGACCGGGTGATCGTCACCTCCGTAAGGCTCGGCCCGCCGCCGCCCGCGTAATCGATCGTACATCGGCCCGTCGGCCCGAAGTCCCGCGGCGGTGCATCGCCTGCGCGGTCGTAATGTCGGACCGTCGCCGCGCCCGCCGTCGTGCGCCCGTATACGAGATAGGCCAGGCCCGCGTTGCTGAGGGCCTTGGGCGCGGTCACCACGAGGTCGGCCAGACCGTCGCGGTCGAAGTCGGCCCCGGCCGCCAGTCCGCTGCCCAGCCGGTCGCCCGTGGCCGCGCCGAGGACCAAAACATCCTCCCTCTGGTCCGGATTGGGATTGTTAAGATCCACGACCGATGCCGGCGCAGGCCCCCCGCGCTCCGCGTAGGCCTTGCCCGCGTCGGCGCGACCGAACGGGTCGGCCGTCAACGCTCCCCCGCAAATGTCCTCGAAGCCGTCCCCGTTGNTGTCGCCGGCCGCCACCGACCACCCGAACGCGTCATTCGCATTGTCCCCGAGCACGCGGACCTCGCCGACCGGCGCCGTCGCATCCCAGAGTCTCAGAACCTGGCCCGGTCGCGAACGCCCGCCGAAGATCACATAGGCCTCACCGGCGTTGCTGCCGCCCGGCGGGTCGCCCATATGCGCCCCGATGAGCACGTCCGCGTAGCCGTCCCCGTTGATGTCGCCGGCCGCCACCGCGTGACCCGCGTAGTCGCTGCTGTCGTCGCCCTCGATGCGGGTCTCGCCCCGGCTGCCGGGAGTCGCGTTGAAATCGACGATCCCGGGCGTCGTATCCGACGACCCGTACCAGATCAGCACCTCGCCCGTGCTGGTCCCCCCGCCGGTCGTGGCCGACATGGCCCCGCCGATCACATCATCGAAGCCGTCACCGTTCACGTCCGCGCACGCCANGGCCGCCCCAAGCTGNTCATTCGGGTCGTCACCGCACAGCCGGCGTTCTCCGGACGACCCGGCCGGCTGCGTCAGATCGATCAGCGAGGTGCTCGCCATCGCCGGTGACCCGTAGAACACGTACACCTCTCCGGCGTGGTCCCCGCCGGGGGGATCTGCCCCGGGGGCGCCGATCACAAGGTCGTCGATCCCGTCGGCGTTCAGGTCGCCCGCCGCCATCGAGTAGCCGAACTGATCCCCCATGTCGTCCCCGAGGATCTGCGTGGCCACCAGGCCCGCGATGGCTCCGGAACCGATCAGGCCTGCCTGCCCGTACACGATCCACGCCTCGCCGGACTTATACCCCGCCCCGCCGTCGGCATCCGGGGCCCCGATGGCTACATCGTCGTAGCCGTCGCCGTTGAAATCCCCGACGGCCACGCAAACCCCCAGGTTGCCCCCCGCGCCCTCCAGGTTGCTGAACATGCCCCCGCCGGCCAGATCGACCTCGGACAGCATCTTGTGGACGCCGATGCCCCCGTAGAGCACGCTGGCCCCGCAAACCGTGGTCGTGGAACCTTCGGCCAGGCGACCGGGAGCACCGATCACGAGGTCGTCATAGCCGTCCCCGTTCACGTCCCCGTACGCCACGCTGGCATATCCGCCGCCCAGCTGGTCGCGCGACTTTCCCTTGACCCGGGTCGCGAAGGTCTCCGGGGAGGCCGCATCCATCTGGGACGGCACTTCGGCACGGAACACCGCGGTAATCGTCTTAAGACAGTCGCAGGGGACCGTCGTCGTCGGCGACCACGGATCGGCCGCCGGCGATCCGCACGAGGTCTCCCAGTGGTCGAACACCGCGTAGGTCGGATCGCTGCTGATGGCGGAGATCTCCATCGGCGGAGAGCCGTCCTGACAGTCCATTTCGGTGCCGGGCGGGGGAACGGTCGTGCCGGCGTCGGGCGGCCAGATCGCCATCCGGAAACCCCGAAGCGTGACGGCAAAGGTCCCGCTCATCGTGGCTCCGGGGGCGCCCAGCCCGGTGATCAGCACGCCCGTCTTCTCCCCCGCATAGCTGTTGCTGTTGGGGGTGGTGTCGGGGCCGAACGTCTTCGGAGGCTTGTAGAAATCGCCCGCGTTGGCCGCCTTGTTCTTCTCGATCTCCTCCAGGCCGTCGGCCTCCATGAGCCGCAGAAGCTTGTGCTCCGTGTAGGAGTTGTCGTACAGGTAGTTGCCCGCGCTCAACGTGCTGTCCACGTGCCAGACGAGCAGACCGTCCGTCGGGTAGTTGGACGGATCGTTGCCCGTGTCCTTCTTGCGATACTGCGCCATGAAGAACTCGCCGAAATAGTTCCCTTCGACCGCCGTGGGCATCAGCAGGACGCAGTCCTGGGAGGTCCCCGAGGGCCTGAGGGTCAGCGTCTGGGAACCGGTCGCGATCACCGTCGGGGTCACCCACTCCAGAAGGGCCTTGGAAAAGCAGTTGTGGTCGCCCCAGTTGCCATCCATCATGTCCAGGCCGCCAACCCCGCCGTCCGGACCGATGTTCCCGTCGTAGTCGTAGTAGTCCGGAAGCCCCAGCAGGTGCCCGGTCTCATGAATGTCCACACGGGGGCTGTATCGGGCCGTCGGGGGACTCGCGATCCACGACCAGACGTACTTGCCGAGCCTCTTGCCGTCCAGGGTGAACGAAGGGTTGACATACCAGCCCGTCTGATAGGCCCACCAGAAGCTCGCCCACTCGCCGATCGGCCCGGTCCACTTCACGTAGAAGGCGTCGATCTTCCCGTCGCCGTCGCCGTCGTACTGCGTGAAGTCGTGTCCGCGCGCATCGGCGTCCGCCAGGGCCTCCATGATCAGGGCCTCGCGTCCGGCGGCGCCCAGATTCTCGTAATATGTCCGGTTCTTCTGGGCCGTGTACCACGCGAAAACCGTGCCCTCGATCGTGAGCTGATCATACGAGGACCGCTTGTAGTAGTTCCGAATGCTCTCGTACGGCCTGTCCGCCGCCACCCCGTCCCCGAACATCTTGCTCTGGACGTCCGCCTGCGTCTGCTCGGCGGCGTGCGGGTTGTTCGGAAACTCGATCAGCAGCACGAACGTCCGCGCCGTCCCCTTGTACGGAAGGCCCCCCCTCCACGCCGGCGGCGGCGCATACTCCGTCGGCGCCGGCAGCCCCAGCGCCTGCGCCCGCGCCTCGCGGATCCGCTGCTGAAACGACCACACGAGGTAAGGATCGGGAATATGGTTCCCCAACGCCTGCGCATCGGCGATCCGTTGCGCAAGTGTTCCGTCCGCCGCATACGTCGCGATCTGCTCCGGGCTCGGGGGCTGAAGCGCCAGGACGCGCGATCCCCCTCCCGCCGTCAGCGCGCAAACAAGCACCGCCAGGCACCGCCGTTCCTTCCGGCCGCTCCAGTTCATGGTCAACCCCTCGCGGAATATCAAGAAAAAACTGCAACCTGCATTCTACTCCGCCCGCCGATCCATTGAAAGACGAAACCGCCGCAGGATGCACCCGGGTACCCATAACCAAGACCTCCCGCCGCACCCGCCTCCGGCCCTCGAAACGGTGTGCCGCGGCAATTCCGGTTGATTCGAGGCCCCGACCCGGATAGCGTTAGGTTGAGTTCGCCGTGTCGGCTCTTGGACAGCGGCCCGATAAACCCAACCGCAGTCGGCCGCCGTCCCCCACTGGAGAAGGCCGTCCAACCCGCAGGGAACACACGATGAACCGCGTTCTCCGTCTGCTCGTCCTGCCGCCCGGTCTGCTTCTGGCCGCGTGCATCGGCATGCCCCTCTCACCCTGGAACCTGGGATCGGACCCCACCGGGACCGGCCAGACCGCCCTTGGCCCGGCCGACGTCTTTGTCGCCGCGGAGGGCCTTCCGCCTTTGGGGGCGCGCGTTCCCGAGCTGGGCGGCCTGCTGAGCGTGCGGGTCATCAGCCACAGTCCCCGCCCGGCCGTCCTCCGGATCCGTTTCCTCGTGGGTCAGGTCGAGGTCCACCGCGCCGAGCTTCGTATCGAACCCTTCGAAATCACGGACGTGCTTGGGCCGGATGTCGCCGTTCGCGCCGAGATCACGGGCTCCTACGACGATGGCCGCCCTGTCCCGTCGATGGCGGTAGAGTTTGAAATCGACTTCCAGGACGGCGACCTGGCGGAGTATATCCTGCCCGATCCGGATGACGCCTGCCCCGACGACGCCGCCAAGACGGCTCCGGGAGCGTGCGGCTGCGGCGTTCCGGACACGGACACCGACGCGGACGGCACGCCCGACTGCGCGGACGGCTGCCCCGACGACCCGGCTAAGCTCGATCCGGGCGCCTGCGGCTGCGGCGCGCAAGAGCTGGATTCGGATGCCGACGGTACCCCGGATTGCCTGGACGGCTGCCCGACCGACCCCGCAAAGACCGAACCCGGTGACTGCGGATGTGGCGCGGCCGATACGGATTCCGATTCGGACGGGACAGCCGACTGCAACGAACCGCCGCCGGCCGACCTCGACGCGGACGACGACGGCGTACCGGATGTTTCCGACAACTGCCCCACCCGGCCCAACCCGGGTCAGGAGGATTACGACGGCGACGGGACCGGCAACGCCTGCGACCTCTGCTCGGCCGACCCGCTCAAGACGGCGCCCGGCGATTGCGGTTGCGGCCACCCGGACATCGATGCCAACAGGGATGGCGTACCCGACTGCAAGGAGCCTCCTGCCGGCGTCCGCCTGTACGTCGATGCCAACGCACAAGGCCATAACGACGGAACGAGCTGGACCGATGCCTTCGTGGACCTCCAGGACGCCCTCGACGCCGCCCGCGTCCCCGGCAGCCGCGTTGTCGAGATCTGGGTGGCCGCCGGCGTGTACAAACCCGACCGCGGTTCGGGCGATCGCACGGCCAGCTTCACTCTGGTCGAGGCCGTCGCCCTCTACGGCGGCTTTGCCGGCTCGGAATCACAGCTCGAACAGCGGAACCCAAAGTCCTTTGCCGCCATCCTCAGCGGCGATATCGGGCGGCCCTATGACCCCTCCGACAACAGCTTTCACGTCGTGACGGCACAGTTCACCGGCGCCTCGGCCGTACTGGACGGCTNCGTCATCTCCGACGGCCGGGCGGACGGGGCCTGGCCGCATGACTGCGGGGCCGGAATGATCGTGGTGTCGGGCGAGGCGGCCCTGGCCAACTGTCTCTTCTTCGCGAATCTTGCGACCCGTCAGGGCGGCGCTCTCTATGTAGAAGGCGGGCGGCTGGCGCTGCGGCAATGCGTCCTCCGCGATAACGCGGCCCTCCCCGACTCCGGCGACGACGGCGGGGGCGGCGGGCTCTTCGCGCAACAAGCCTACCTGGCCCTCGCCGACTGCCGCTTCGAGAACAACGCAGCCCCGTATGGCGGCGGCCTGCAGGCCCTCCAGACCTCCGCCGTCCTCCGACGATGCTACTTCCTCGCGAACCTCGCCCGCCTGGACGGCGGCGCGATCTGCTCCTCCGACTATTCC